>Ga0302155_10001967_pt1 | contig 14362 bp, 13 predicted proteins | sample I_Bog_N3_1_FD_193508 | JGI IMG/M metagenome (GOLD analysis project Ga0302155, IMG submission 193508) | Peat permafrost microbial communities from Stordalen Mire near Abisko, Sweden - I_Bog_N3_1 | ecosystem: Environmental > Terrestrial > Soil > Wetlands > Peat | place: Sweden: Abisko, Stordalen...
GTGTTTAACCCGGTCAAACCCGAGATGGGGGTCAGATCCGTGATGTTGTTCCAGCTCACTTCCAGGTCGGTCAGGCTAGTGCAATATTCCAAACCTTCCAAACTGGTTACACCCGCGTTATCCACCGACAGGCTGGTCAGGGTAGCCAATTTATCCGCCGTTATGGTGTCCGAAGGAGAACTCAGAACCCCATTCGAATACAGAACCTGCCCGAGGGCCGCCTGCAGGTTTGAGTCGGTAATCTGCACAGTCGGGATTGCCGTTGCCGAAGGGGTGGTTGGGGTTGAAGCCGCCGTGTTGACCGTAGGCATCATTGGATTGTTGTTCCGGGCACAAGCGATGGGAAACATTGTTGCTAGTGCTAGACAGATGGCGCTAAAGATTTGCTTTTTCATGATTTTCTCCATTTGAGTTTACTACCGGCTACACCTCTATTAATGCAAGGGTGGTGCCAAGTGGAAATGGTTGATAAATAAGGGTTTTTGAGGCTTTTGAGGAGGGAAACTTAGGGAATTATGGCGCCGGCGCCATAGCCCCAACGCCATAGTTGGGGCTTACTGTTCTATTCCAAAACCACCAAACCCAACCTAGTCTTTTATCAAAAAATGTCCAGCGCGAAAATTGGGTTTGTTTCGGTGGGCTAGGGGACATGTCAGTAGAGGTACAGGGAGTCGGATTCTTTCTTATACACGTCACTAATTCTATAGGGCTGTCCAGTGTATCGTGATTTTTCTTGTTAGTTGTACCTCTACGCCAAAAGCAAGTATTCCCTTTGATCCCGAAGGGTCCATTGAAGAGGGGTTTTATACTTAAAACGGAATAAAAAAGTCCGTTTTATAACGCACAATTTCCTTTCCATCCAGAACCCGAACATCATCTGGATTTTCGGGGTGGTAATAAAAAGTCACCTTATCCCCGATCTCCGGATGCAGGTTCTCCGCTGTCGCCCAAACGCGGGAAGGGTCCTGCGAAGATTGGTTTTCGACTTGAAGCAGATAGGTAGAGCCCTGTCGCATGGGAGTCTTTTTATCCAGTACCAAACCATTCTTCTGCACGGCGTGGGACAAAAAATCATTCAGATCATCAATCGAATGAAGGTGATAAAATAAAAAGGGGTGGCGATCAAAAGGAATAAAATGGGAAAACGGATATTTTTAGACTTGACGGGCCTCTTTCCAGACCTTTTTTACCACTGATTTAAAAATGAATCGGCCTTGATTTGAGTTTAAAAACCGAAAGCAACCCAGTCAATACCAGGCCGCATTACTAATACTTTTCTAATGCGCGAAAAAGGCCGGCTTGAGGTTTAAGGTTTTGTCTAGCCTGCGCCTCTATGCCATAACCAAGATTTCTAAGCGTTGTTTTAAACTTCAGGGGAATATCTTAATTTAAAGAGCGGCAACAATCGCGCCGATAGCAAAGTTGACTAGTTTGTTGGAAATAATATCCAGTATTTGATTAACTATATTCTCCGCTTGAATCGCGCTAATACCCGCTTCGGTCAAGCTGGTGATTTTGAAAAGATCGGCCAAATTGAGCATGTTGTCATTTAAATCATCTTTGCCAATCACGCCGCTTTGAAGTTGAGCGGCCCACATAGAAATTTGAGTTTGATTGTTTTGCAAAAAGCTTTTCAAATCAGACTTAACCCCGCTCAAATAAGTGTTTAAATTACCCTGCAACACCCCGCTAATTTCTTGATTTAAGTCATCCACTAAAGTTGACATGCTCGGCTCCATTTTAATTCGCGGCGGGTGTGGCGGTGAGCCGGGTGATTTTGTCTTGCTCCAATTCAATGATTTGATCAAATTCCTGATCGATCAGATTTTGCCGATTTTGGAGTTCAACTTTGGATATTGCCGCGCCGGACTGTAATTTGGCCAGTAATTGGCCCAAAGAATGGCCCTGGGGATTATCCAAAATCTGCCATTGCCGGACGATGAGATCATTGGATGAAGTTTTCGCCACATAGACTTCCTGGGTTTTCAAATCGGACTGAAGCTGGGTTTCAGTGTTAGCGGCTGGATTTTGAAGAACCGAATCCGTTTCCTTTTTTAAATTTTGGGTATTTTGGAGCGCCGTCGAATCACCCTTGGCGATCATGCGGCAGCTAAGGGACGACAGCGAAAGGAACAGAACAAAAACCAACCCGGTTCGGTATAAAGCGCTATTCATCGCGGCCTCTTTCTCATTTAAGTTTGACGGGGGAAAAATTTCCTTTTTTACGGCTTCGAACAGGTTGGATCAACCGATAAAGCGCAAGCGGGTAAATAATTGGTTTAAATTTTTCCCTCGGAACAAGCCCACTTTATTTTGTGATTAACTTGTCCAAATAAGGCAGCATACTAATAACCCCTGTGCCAAAAATCAAAATAATGGTGATCCAATAGATGTATTTATTGATTCCCTTCAAAAGAAAGCCGCCCATCATTTTTTTGTTGGAAGCGATGACGCCCAAAATGACGGCGGGCGCGATGAGCACCACAATCTGCAAAACCATCAAATTCATGGCCAGATTGATGAGGTTATAGGAAACGAGCGGGATGATGACCGCCGGAATGGATTCCACCAGATAGACCTTAAACCAGTGCTTTCGGCCCCATCCCATGGCTTCGGTGACTCCCCAGCAGCTTCCCAGGGAAATGACGATCAGCGCGATAAAAGAAGCCGTAATCAGGCCGACGCCGAACACATAAGGGGCGAAAATTCCGGCAACCGAAGCGAGGCTTTGGGAAAGCACTTTGGGCGAGGTGAAATCCAGCGCCGCCGTTTTGATCCCGATGGCGGATACCGCGATGGCCACCATGATCACTTCGGAAAAAAGGGCGCCCACCATGGTTTCAAACCGGATGGACGAAAGACTGCTTTGATTGGTTCCCTTTTCCGCCGTGGCGGACACCTGATAAAAGAGCATGAAGGGCATGATGACCGCCCCGATATTGGCGGCCAGCAGGAAAATAAAATCCGATGAGGTTGAAAAATAAAAAGGAGTGATCTCCACCCCGTGCCGGGCCGTTAAAAAAGCCGCGACGATCCACACCACCGTAAAAACCACGGAGATCACCAGCAAAGGCCTTTCAGCCTCGACATATTTTTTCTTGTAAACCACGATGACATGGGCCAGGAAGGCGATCGGAACTGAAAACCAGGGCGAGACGCCGAGCATCTCGAAGCCCACCGCGATTCCCGTATATTCGACCACATAGCTGATGATGTCCACCAGGGCCATCGGCACCGCGCAAAAAACCGCCACCCGCCGGCTGTAGTTTTCCCGTATGATTTCACCCAGCCCTTTTCCGGTGACGGCGCCCACCCGGCCCGCCACTTCCTGGATCACGTACAAAGGAAAGGTCAGCAACATAATGAACCAGACCAGCTTGGTGCCGTACTGGGCCCCGCTTTCCGCCGCCGTGATGGCGCTGGCTGCGTCCACATCCGCGATCATGACAAGCCAGGCCGGCCCCCATGTCTTGGCGACACGGCCTACCTTTTTCTTCCATTCCTTTATCATTACCTCACCCTTATAGCTATATGATCGCGACACAAACCATTTCGTTAAACTTATTCCGGCAATGAAAAATCCGTCCAGGGCTGGCCGCCCATCAATTGATTCAATTTATTCGACAAAGACGGTTTCACGGGCTGAACCAAGCCGGAGAAAATTTTGCTCATTTGGGCGATTTCGGCCGAGGATAACAAAATAACCTTATCTTTGATCTTCAAAGCTCCCCGCCCGCAGGAACATTGGGTTAACTCGCAGGCACCCGCACTTAATTTTTGTTCAATTTGATGACCCATAACCGCTCCTTTTGAATCTCAAAAACTGGCGAACAGCCTTTAACAAAGCAAAACGTTCCGCGGCGGCACCCAAACCGCAATTTTGACAATGCCGCTCAATTGATAATCATTATCAACAAGAATCACCAAGATACAAGTGATTTCTGAACAAAATGACAAAACAAGGACTGAAAATCGATAAAAAGGGGGTTTCAGGAACTTGAGTTGTCGCGAGAAGCCTGAGAGAAAATTTTTAGCGCCTGGCTGAGCGATAACCGGTTTTAAGCAAAATAACGAATTTGAAACTTCTGTAAAACATCTCGATATTTACCATCGCTAGCCGATAACCCCCGCTTAACCAGATCTTCCAATGGAATAAATTGGACCATTTGGCTAAAAGATTTTTTGAGCCCATTTTTAAACCGTTTTACCTTCTCTTGGGTTTCTTTGTCTTCTTTCAACCCAAGCGTAAAGTTGTAAACCTTTTTTTGCGGATAACGGGCATAGGCCAGCGTTAACAAAAAATTACGGGCGATTTGATTGAATCCAAATTTCGGAGGATATTCGGCAAGACCTTTTTTATTAAATATCCCAAAACTTGCCGCCAGTGAATGCCACTGCTTGCCTCGGCCCACTCTTCTTTCATCCAAACCCTCCAAGTATTTCACTTCAAGTCCAATAATGGACTCAACAGATTTTGGGCCTTTAAAGACCAGGATTGTGTCAAAGGACGTAGCAACTTTTTTAAAACCTTGAATTCGGGGAAGTTTTTCTAAATCAACGCTGATGATTTTTTCAATTGGCAGAGTGGGAAACATATTTTTAATGACCCGGCTCGCGGCAGGGTCTTTTTGAAGAATTCCCATTTTCAGATCAGTGAATAAATTAAAACAGAGCGCCTGGCTTGAAATGAGATTACCCAGAACCCGTTCTCGGTTCACAAAAACCCGCCAGCTACGTGATCTTTTGAGAGCGTAAAGGTGCGCTTCGCTTGAAATAAAATTTAAACCCTTCTCGGCGTCTTCCGAGATCAAGTGATGACCCCCTTGAAGATATTGATCGGGATTCAACCGGAGAACTTCAAGACGATAACGGCGTTGAAGTAAACGATATTTTTCCAAAAAGCTTTTCGCGTTAATTGAAAAACCTTACGAGCTGGTAACTTGAACCGCGATGGAGAGGCTCTTCATGTTTTCCACATTAGTGACGCGGTTGTTCTTGTCGATCTTGCGGATGAAATCGCCGTAGATGGCTTTGGGGCCCACTTCCACCCAGGTACGGAAGCCTCGGTCGATCACTAGGCGCACCGCCCGGCACCAATCCACCGGCTGGGAATATTGTTTGATGATCATATCCCGCACATCGGTCGGCGAATTGATCTGTTCCCCGTCCGAAACTCGGTGGGTGATGATTTTGGGCGGAAAGATTCTTTGATCGCCCATGCACTCGGTGAGCAACGCGTCAAACTGGCTTTCGAGCTCCACCGCCTGGGTGGTGAACAAAGGCCCGCGGGGGCTCAAGACAGTGCTCTTCACCGTCCGTATGGTTTTGTATCGGTCCATCAAAGGATTCAATGAAGCCGCCGGGCCCCAGAGCATATGGGTATCGGGCGCCAGATATTGGGTAATCACAATGGGGCCTGTGGCAGGATTCAAAAGAGATTCCAGTTTGTCCTGGGTAATACCGCTGAGCAGAACGTTGATCCCTCCGTGTTTTTTAGCGAACTCGTCAATGAGCTTGGCCCGCTTATAAACAAATTGGCAGGCGATGGGAAAAGGAATGCATTCGGCGATGACTAGGGCGGCGATTTCGCCGATGCCGATGCCCATCATGAGGTTGGCCTTGCGGCGGTTTTGCATGAAAGGGTCGTAAAAAGCCACATCGCACAACAGCGTGATGAGATGGGCGATGGGAGTGGGCTGTTGATCTTCCTTGGGGCCTAAAAAAGAGATGCTGGCGACTTTAATGTCCAAAAGTTTTTCGACAATGTCGTAATAGTTTCGGACGTTGACCGTACGGTCGTAAAACTCTTTACCCATGCCCACATGCTGGGACCCTTCGTTCGGAAATATGACCGCTATATTCGGCATAAAAACCCTCTCAAATAATCATTGGAAATGGCGGATAGTTTACCACGACTTTAAAAAAAGATTATTGGGCCAGATTCTTGAGGCTGAAAGAAAAGGTCACGACACCCGATTGATCGGCCTGGGTGATATCAGGCGCCAGGGCCGTGAATTCCCATTGGACTAAAGCGTCATAAACAACCCCGTCCAGCTCCCGGTAACCGGAAGTTTGTACCAATTGAATCTCATCTTCTTTCAACAAACCGCTGGGCAGAACCGTAATTTGATATTTAACGGTAGCCTCAACCGCCTGTTTTTGAGCCCAATCGGGATAGATGGGATTGACCTGGCGCACGATGGTTCGGCCCGCCAATTGACCCTCAATCTGCGCGTTGCCATCGGGCGCGCCCGCGATTCCTTGATGTCCCACGCCTTCGGTGGTTTTAATCTGACTGTCATCCGCTTTTTGATTTTCCATGCCGATCGGCGCAGCGTTGTTCAGCTTTTCCAAACTGGCTTCGGAAGGCGCGTGAGTCTTGATTTTATTTTTTACTTTCTTCATGGCGACTTCGGGCCGGATCGCGTTATCCACTGCGGGATTCAAGATGTCTTTTTGAGGGGCCTGCAGTTGATTGCTGATATCGGTCTTGTTGATCTGCTGTGGCACCTGGCCGGTTTGGGCGGAGGCGGCTCCCTGTCCGTTACCGAGAGAGGATTGACCGATGAGTGTCAAATCCATCAACAGGGGTGTTTGAACTGTGATGAAAGAATGATAAAGAAAATAAAGCAACAGCAGCAGGGCCGCGTGAAGCAGGCCGGATTCGAGAAAGGATCTGGAAAAAGACTTATCCAAGGGTCACCTGATTATTTCGCCGCGGCGGTCGCGGAAGTTTGATTGTCAATTTCCACCGCGATACCCAATTTGGTCACACCGGCCACATAGGCCCGCGACATGACTTGGGCCACGACCCCATGGGTAACCGATTTGTCCGCGTTGATCATGACCATGGCGGTCGGTTTTTGCTCAACCAAAGTTTTTAACTGGGCGGAAAGATCATCCATGGCTATTTCTTTGTCGTTGAGCAAAACCTTATCGCCCGGCGCCACCGTGATAATAATAGTTTCGGGCAGATTCGGCGAAGGGGCCGCCACCTTGGGCAGTTTGATTTGAAAACTACCCTGAAAAAGAAACGGTGTGGTTACCATAAAAATAACCAACAGCACCAACACCACATCCGTAAAAGGAACGGTGTTGATTTCAGCGATCAGTTTGGTTTTAGAACGCAAACGGCTTTGCATAAGAACCTCTTAGTTTTCCAATTTTTCGCCGACTTCGGAGATGACGATTTCCGCTTCCTGGGCCGCCACATTGAGGCGGGCCTGGAACAGGTTATAAAAGAAGACCGCGGTGATGGCCACAAAGAGACCGGCGGCGGTAGAAATAAGGGCTTCCGAAATACCCTGGGAAACAACGGCTGCGCCGCCTGAATTAGTCAGGGCCAGATCCTGAAAGGCCCGGATAATACCCAAAACGGTGCCAAACAAGCCCACATAGGGGGCGATGGAGCCAATGGTGGCCAGGAGAGGCAGACGTTTTTCTAAAAGCAAAAGCTGGGCCTTGGCTTCCCTTTCCATAGCCTGGATCGGATCGGTTTTTTCGGTTTTGGCTGAAAGCCCCGCGTGGATCACTTTATCGAGAAAGGAACCGTTGCGTTCGGCGGTTTCCATAGCGTCAGAAAAGTTTTTGGGCTTCATAAAAGCGCTCAACGATTCCATAACCTCTTTTCGGCTCTTGAGATTTTTTTTGTAGTAGCTTCGGCGGTCGATCAGAATGGCAAAAACGATGACGGATAGAAGCACCAGAATCAAAATCGCCCAACCTCCTTTTAAGATGAACTCGAATAGGGAAATATTGTCTAACACTGGTTCCTCCTGAATTGAACTAACGACATTATACGACGCGGCTAAAAGATAATCTCAAGTCCCCCGCGTAAATGAACCTGCGGTTCCAAATAACCAAGCTGAATCACATAACTGGCCCCCAACAAGTTATCCCCTTGGAGCCACAGAGAAAAATTGCGGGTGAAATGATAGGCGGCATTCAAATTGAGAGTGGCGTAGGCGGGCAGGTCGAGCGAGGCGGAGTCCAGAGCTTGAAAATCCGAAACCATGACAAACGCCAAAGTGCTTTCCCATTGATCATCCGCGCGAGTGAGCGAAATTTGACCCTGATTTTGAGGCAAGAAGGTCAGGTTTAAATTGTTGCCGGATTGGTTAATGCCTTGTGTCCATTGATAGCTGAGGTTAGTTTTCCAAACCGAGTCGAATTTCCACTCGAAGTCCGCGAGGATGCGGTTGATTTGTACCGAAGGCAAGGACGAATAGGTTTCGATGAAATTCGGATTTGCGGAATTGATATCGGTCCACTGTTGGTAGTTTTGGTATTGGGCGGTGGAAGCGGTGGCGTTAAACACCATTGACTCGTTGAGTTTTTGGGTCAGCTTCGCGCCCCATTCGCCGGTGTTTTCGATGGCGGAGGGCAGGCCTAAAGGACTGATGTGCTCCCTATCGAGGAAGATGTCGTAAAAACTATCTTGAGTACGAGAGGTTTTCCAATAGGCGGTTAATTGGGTGTCTTCCAAAAATCTCCAACGAAGATTGACGGCTGGAAATAATTTGGAACTGAGCGAGGCATTATTGCCGGATTGACCTTCAACAGAGGCGGTTAAATCCAAATTTTCAAAAAAGACAAACCGGGTTTGGGCGCTGGCCCAGGCCAGGTTGTAACCGTTGTTCGCCGCCGTAAAATTAGAAGAGTCCTGCCGGTCGCCGACTTCTAAAGTCAAAGAATTGAAAAAGGGATCAAGTTCCTCGCCGATCAGTTTGATGTTTTCATTGAATTCCTGAGCTTGATTGGTCAAGGCGGTTTGATTCCAATAGTTTAAGTTGGTGATTTTGCCGTTGAACCTCATTTCGGTGCGCCAAACGTTGGACCATTTGTAATCCAGGCTGGCGTTCATGTCCAAACCCTGATGCGTTTCCTGAATGGCATTTTGGTAAGGCAAAGTGGCATCCACCTGGTTGGAATAAAGCGAAAACCGCAAAGTGGTTTTATCCGTGGGGACTACTTTAAGTTCCCCGCCAAAACTGTATTTCTGGTCCCCGTCAAAACTGCCGTGGGTTGCCTGTCCCCCCCAGGCGGAATAGTAGGCGGATAACAAATACTCCAGATCGGTCAAATCCTGACCAAAGAGACCCCAGCCTCCCAGGGTGCCTGGAACTCCGCCGCCACCGTGCAAAATAAGCGCGGTATTTTGCGAAGTTCCCGTTTCCTGAGTCGATAAGGCGGTGAGTGATTTATCCAAACCCGGCAGGTCCTCTGACGAGCGGTTGAGTTGGGTCAGGTTTTGCGCGCCCCGGGTGACATCGTTCTCAAGGGCTTCGGTTCGCTTGGCTCCAATGGTGAGCTCGTTTTCACCTGTAATGACCACGTCCGGCAATGAAAATTTGGGAACGGCGGCGGGCTTGCTGGTTTCGGGCGCTATGTCACTCACAGCCTGGGAAGGGCTTTGACCCGTAATCGACGCAGGCACGTAATCGCTATTGGCGACAGTATTAACGCTGGCTGGCGTGGGCTGCGCGGGAGAATCCTGCGCTCGAAGCGGATGCGCCGTCGTCATGAATAATAAGATGAAAAATAAATTCATTTTCATGGGGTTGTCTCCGTGAGAGTCGGAACCGCGTTAGAGGAAGTTTTTTTGTGATGATGTAAAAATGGCTCCAGGGCTTTGAGCCTTTTATTAGTGGCGTTTCGATACATGGGCACCTGGGTATATTTCAAAATACGTTTGTAGGCGTCATAAGCCTGCTGGTATTTTTTCTGGGCTTCATAACATTCGCCCACTTTCGCGTAAGCGGTCACAACCCATTGATCCTGAGCGGGATAAGTTACAATCAGGGAGTTAAACTCTTCAATCGCTTTATCGTAATCCCCCGCTTCTTGATGAATACCGGCGTGATAGAAAGAAGCTTCCGCGGCCAATGCCTCGTTTTTCGATTTGATGGTGGTTTCATAAGCTTTGAGCGCTTTATTCGGTTGATTGAGTTTTTCATAAATAATTCCCGATTGGATGGAGGCATCCGCCACCAAGGGATCATTGGGGTAATCGTTCTGTAATTTGGCGTAATAGTCCAAAGCCTTATCTCTTTCACCAAATTCATTTTCACAAATAGCGCTGTTAAAAAGCGCGTGGGAGGCTAAATGGTTGGCGGGGTCGGTTTCAAATAAATGGGTGTAATTGACTAAGGCGTCTTTAAAGTCGCCCGAGTCGTAATAAAGAGAACCCAGACTAAACTGTCCTTCCAGCGCCAGGGGATCATTCGGATATTTACTTAAGAGCTCATTAAAAGCTGTGATGGCTTCCGGCTTTTTATCCGACTTGGAAAGGGAGGTCGCCATCCAAAACTGCGCCTTGGGGGCTTCCAGACTGTTGGGATATTTGGTCAGCAGGGTTTGATAGGCGTCGATGGCGTCATTGTATTTTTTATTCTGGAAAAAAGTATCCGCCAAACGGTATTGAATGCTGGGCGCGAAAGCGCTGTCGGGGAACTTTTGCAGGAAATTCTTGGCGGCCTGAGAAGCCTCGTCTTTCAGTCCAAGCTTATCCGCCGACCATTGCAAACCGTAAAGGGCGTCGGGTAAAAGGGCATGATTGGGATAAGTGTCGATGAAACTTTGATAGGCGTCTTTAGAATCTTTAAAATCCTGAAGATTGAAAAAACAATCCCCTTCCCGTAGATGGGCCTCAGGCGCCAACGAATCCTGAGGATAGCTGGTCTCCACTTGATGAAATAACTGCTGGGCGTTTTTAAAATCCCTGGCCCGGAAATAAGCCCAGGCGCTCCAGTAAAGAAGCCGTGATTTGCGGTCTTCCACCCCGTCTTTTTTCAGCAAGTCGCCCCAGAGACTCACGGCGTCGGTGAATTGATCCTGCCGGTAGGAACACCAGCCGGACTGTTCCAGCGCGTCGAGAAGAGGCTTGCCGGTATTTTCCGCGATAGCCTTTTGATAAATCTCTGCGGCTTTTTTGTAATTGTGGAGGTTGTAATAACTATCCGCGATACGGAGCAGAGCTTCGGCCTCAGTGGGAGTGCCGGGAGCTTTTTTAACCGCCATTTCAAAAGCGTCGATGGAGTCGGAATATTTTTCCTGCTGGAATTGAGACCAGCCCAGGCCTGAATAACAGTCCCCCGCCAGATCATCGGCGGGATTATTTTTGAGAGCCTGCTGATAATCCTCCTCCGCCTTGGCATATTGGGTTAATTGATATTCGGATTCGGCGGCGCCCCAGTAGCCCCTCGTTTGTATTTCAGCCTGGGAGTTTTTCGCCACGAAAAGAAATGATTTGAGAGCGGAATCATAATGGCCCAGGGCGTAATCACACCAGCCGTCCCAATAAGTCGCGTCCTGAATCAATTCGGCCGGAGCGGGATCGTTGATTTCGGCGTATATTTTTTTAGCGTCATCGTATTTGCCCTGCAGGTACCGGCAGCCCGCTTCCAGGTAAACGGCGTTCCAGTAAAGCGTGCTTTGGGGATCAAAAATTTTCACTTTTTCAAATTGGGTGACGGCCTCGTCATAGTTTTGATCCGAATAATCCAGCCAGCCCAAACCATAGTTCAAAAAATCTACGGGAGTTTTACGATTAGCCAAAGTCAATCCCAACTCGTAATCCTCGCGGGCCTCTTTATTATCATTGGCCGCGAAATCCTCGGCGCCTTCCCGAAGGGCGGCCCAGGGAGCCAGTTGATTTTTGGGGAAATCGGTCACGATCTTTTTGAAGATTTTCGAGGCTGAAAGATGTTGTTCCTGTTTGGCTAAAGACCATCCCCATCCGTAATAAACCGCCGCTTCCATGTCATCGCCGGCGTAAGTTTGAGTGAATTGCTCGTAAGCTTTTTGGGCCTCAGTGTAATGACCCATCCGAAACTGGCATTCCGCGGATTGAAAAGCGGACAACTTCGCCAGGTTTTTATCCGTTTCGTTTAACGACAATTTTTTGAAACCCTGATAAGCGGTCTGAAAATCCTTTTGCTGAAAAGAGCACCAATTCATCAGATAGCTGACCAAAAGCGCGTGTTTATAGTTTGGGTTTTTATCCAGAATTGATTGATAAAGTTTGAGAGCGTCAGCGTATTGACCCATTTGGTAATAACATTCGGCCTGCCAAAAATAAATGTCGCTCAAGGTTTGGATATCGGTCGTTTTTTGCGCCAGATGATTGAGGTGCGTGAGAGAGTCTGAATATTTTTGGCCATAAACCAGAGCGATGGCGGATTTAAATTCGGTTTGCGACGCGTCGCCGGAAAGAGGGTCTAATCTCAAAGAAGTTAGAAAATCGTGATAAGCGGAGTCGTACTGTTTGTCTCTTAAGTGGGACTCGCCAGTCCAGCGAAGAGCTTCCGCTCTTTGGGCGTCATCGTGGCTAAGCTCGCCAGCCAGAAAAAAACGGTCCAACGCCAAGTGATAGGCTCTGGCCCGCAAAAACGCCGTTCCCTGATCAAAAAGCGAAGGGTAATCAATACCGGAGCCGGCTCGGACCGATCCCGGCAACAGGAGAATCGTCACCAACCAAAATTTAGGAAATTTCAAAGGTGACCGCCATGAGGAATAAAGCCTTTGGGCTTAATATTCGTCGTCGTCCGGGGTGTCGTCTTCTTTGGCCTTCTTCAGAAACTTTTTGAGCATTTTTTGGAAAGCGCCCGTTTTGCGGATGACGAGTCCTTCCTCATCCACCATTTCCACGCCTTCTTCTTTAGCGGCTTTAACAATCAAAGCTTTGATACTCAAAGAAATTCTGCGTTTGCCCGTATCTACTCCCAAAACTTTGAAGGTCACTTCGTCACCCGGTTTTAAGGCGTCTTCGACCTTCTTGGGTACAGGATGAGTTATTTCTGTCTTATGAATCAAGCCTTCGATGTTCTTTTCGAGCTCAACAAAGGCGCCAAATTCCGCGACGCGGGTTACTTTGCCGGTAATTACTTGGCCCGGTTTATAGTTTTCTTCCACTTTATCCCATGGGTCGCCGGACACTTGCTTGAGGCCCAGGGAAATACGCTTTTTCTCTTCGTCAATATTAAGAACTTTGACATTTAAGCTTTGGCCGATTTTAAATTCATTTTGCGGATTCTTAACGCGCTTATCCCAATGAATGTCCGATTGATGCAACAGTCCTTCCAAGCCTTCTTCGAGTTCCATAAACAACCCAAAATCAGCGACGTTCGTCACAGTCGCCTGGATGTTCGCGCCAAGCGGGTAACGTTGAGACACATTATCCCAGGGATTCTTTTCCATCTTCTTGAAACTGAAATTAATTTTTCGTTTGGCCGTATCAATGTCAATGATTTGCGCTGACTTTTTTTCACCAACTTTAAAATGTTCCGATGGTTTTTTTAACTTTTTGGACCAGGAAATTTCAGTGATATGGCAAAAACCTTCCAGGTTATCCGGCGTCTTAACGAAAACACCGTAATCCACAAAGTGGGTAATTTCGACCGATTGGGTTTGACCTGCGTGGTAACGTTTATCCGCTTCAGACCAGGGATCGGGAGTTAATTGCTTCATTCCTAAAGAAACTTTTCCTTTTTCTTTATCCACCTGTAGAACCATGACCTTCAAAGTGGAATTAACTTTGACAAAGTCTTCTACTTTGGCCACTCGTCCCCAGTCAATATCCGCGATATGCAAAAGACCGTCGATGCCATTGAGGTCTACAAAAGCTCCATAGCTTACTAAACTTTTAACCTTGCCCTCTAAAATCTCTCCCGGATTCAATTCAGAAATCCGTTTTGAACGGCTTTCGTCGCGAGCGGCTTCCAGTACAGGTCTGCGGGAAACGACCACATTGGAACGGCTGCGGTCAATTTTGATAATTTTGAAATCATAAATCTTTTCGATGTGATCTTCAGCGCCGGGATTTTTTTGTAAGGAAACCTGACTGGCTGGCAAAAAGGCTTCTGTTACGCCCAGATCAACCCTGAAACCGCCGTTCACTTTTTTAACGACACGGCCTTTGATCAACTGTCCCGCCTGTTGTTGTTCTTCTAGTGCCTGCCACACACGGCTTTGATTAACGTTGCGTTTGGAAAGACGGAGACGGCCGCCGGAATCGGCCAACCGTTCAATGGAAACTTCTACCTTGTCTCCAAGCTTCACCAGCAAATTGCCTTCAATGTCCTGAAATTCGTTGCGGGAAATAACACCTTCGGTTTTGTATCCTACGTCGATCACTAATTCGTCATCGCCAATCTTGACTATCTCGCCGGTAACTACCTGGCCTCGGGCAACCTTTTTTTCCTCGTTAAGCAGCTCCTCCATTGTCATTTCGGGAAGGGGTGAATCGGCCATGGTTGTCCTCAAGTTCTGTCTCCGGTTAGGGAGCGGGTTAATTAATTGAGCGTCATTCTACATCAGGGACTGAAAGGGGGGAAAGGGTTTTGGGGGAAAGCGAAAAGAGCCG
>Ga0302155_10001971_pt1 | contig 14344 bp, 10 predicted proteins | sample I_Bog_N3_1_FD_193508 | JGI IMG/M metagenome (GOLD analysis project Ga0302155, IMG submission 193508) | Peat permafrost microbial communities from Stordalen Mire near Abisko, Sweden - I_Bog_N3_1 | ecosystem: Environmental > Terrestrial > Soil > Wetlands > Peat | place: Sweden: Abisko, Stordalen...
CCAGTGATCCTCGTAGGAAGGGATTTGAACGAAGCCGAAAGCGGCTGTTCACGGGAAGTGGTTCAGGGAAGGTGTCCTTCTTTCAAACCCTCAAGAACGGAATCCCCTTTGGAAACCGGAAGGCGGCGAGGGCGATCACGCCAGCGACTATTTCGACGGTTGCGGTCCGCAGTCTTCTGCCGCTCGCGAAGTATTCCGCTGCAGAGGGTGAGGGTCTCGCGCGTCGGCTCGGAGGTTGATGCCGTCGTCGGTCCGCGTTACATCCCAGGTCCCGATCAGTCGCTCGTCATGGGCAAAGTGGGCGCGCTTGCGGGCAATCATCTGTTGAATGAGATGGGCGGTTTCAGGTTTGTCGGCCGTAAGGCGGCGAATCTGCTCCAGGTACTTATTTTCGTTGAGCACATCAGCGAAGATCACCGCATTCCAGGCGGTAAAACAGATGCTCAATATTTGCCGGGCTTTGTGTTCAGGTTCCTTACTCGGAAGATCGTAAAGTAATGGCGCCGCGAAGTCCAGAAAAGTCTCGGAGATCTTTCGACCAGGATTGAGCATTGTCAATTTCCTTCCATCTCACGAACACTAACACTCTCATTCTAAGACGACCTGGACCTTTCCAAGTCCGGCCACTTCTTCGCCCGAGTTGGCCAAGAAATTCTCACATTGCCGCGAGGCTTTAGAATGCTGAACGATTTCATGGGAGAAATCAGGTTTCTAAGCGCTAAGCAGTGACGGCGGATCTATCCAATGGTGGCGATCTGACGAAGCGTCCCACAATCAGACTCAACCGGACGGCCTTAGAAACTTGCAAGTTTAGGCCCAGAAATTGAACATCACAACTTTTCCGCGTAGCGACCTCTGGCTCAAAGACCGGAATTTTTAAATCTCAAGGTGCGATTTCTCTTGGGCGGAATGCCGGTTCGCACGAGCGATCGAAGGCAATCGTCATAAAAGGCTGCGCGTTTTTCATGACGGTCAAGAGCCAACATTCTCGGCAATCGATTGCAACGAAGCAGGTCCCTAGCTCGCTTGATAGGTCGGCCGCCTATTGAACGCTGTCCCATACTTCGTTCCACTCCGATTTTGAGAGTGGGGAATTGCGGAGCCTGAACACTCGTTGCGGAATGCAACCGCGATCAGCCCAATGCGCAATCCAACAAACGCTAGACCGCAGATCGAAGTCGTTTAGAAACGGATGCTCTACTTTAGCGTATCCAGCTTCGATTACTTGCATATACAGTGTGCCCTTCTTTGTTACTCGCGCTTTGTGTTCAGACCATTTCTTCTGGGAACGCAGCCGCCTGCTTGTAGTGCAGCGCCTGCGACCTGATCACCAACCCATAGTGTGCGTGCGAAATACCAGTCCAGAAAGCCGATGATCGCACTCAAGACCGGGCACCGACTTCGGCGCCATCTGGGGAAGCCGTGGCGCTGACGATTTCATTCGTCGTCACTACTGCATTGGCGTAGTTTGGGATGTTGACTTCGAGTGCGGCCCCTCATTGGAGCTATTGCCGCTGCAGCATGGATTGCACCGATACCTCGAGTCTGCGCCTCTTGTGTGTTTCCGATTCAGGTTGGACGAAGCATTCGTCTCCGTTGCATGCGGCACGTGGAAGTCGGAAACTTGCGTTATTCGCTGTTGCCCATACCGGCGAGAGTGACGAACAATCAATTCCCCCGAAAATGCTGACAGAGTCGCGTTACCCTTCCACCAAATCAAAATCAACCGCACACTGGCATATCCGAGAGAGTCGTGACTCCGAAAAGGGGAGACAGCGTCATTCGGATGTTCCGATGACAACGGCTGGGCGGCGATGGTGAACACCGCCATCGCGGCCCAGCCCTGAAATAGAAACCCCCTCATAGGGGTTTAAAACGTGCCCACATCGACTACCGCTTGGGCGAAGGCTTGCGGCGCTTCTTGCGGCAGGTTGTGGCCAACGCCGCCGGTGATGAGGCGGTACTCATATTTGCCCGAGAATCTGTTCCGATACGCCGCGCTGGGCGCGTGGATTGCACCGTTGGCGTCGCCCTCCAAGGTGATTGTGGGCACGGTGATGGGAGGAAGTGCTGCCAGCCGCTTTTCCAGCTCGTCATATTTCGGCTCGCCGTCGGCCAGGCCAAGCCGCCAGCGATAGTCGTGCATCACGATGTCAACGTGGTCGGGGTTTTTAAAGGACGCTGCTGTGCGGTCGTACGTAGCATCGTCGAAATTCCACTTTGGCGAAGCCTGGTGCCAGATGAACTTATTAAACTGGTCGAGATATTTCGCATAGCCGGCCTTGCCGACTGGGGTAGCGAAATAGTATTGGTACCAAAACAGGAACGCAGGCTCGGGTGGCAACGGCACCTGGTTGCCCGCCGGGCTGCTGATCAGATAGCCGCTGACGGAAACGATCGCCTTGCAACGTTCCGGCCAGAGTGTTGCCATGACGTCCGCCGTGCGTGCGCCCCAGTCAAAGCCGGCGACGGTAGCTTTCTGGATCTTGAGCGCATCCATGAGAGCGATCATGTCGAGGGCGACGGCCGACTGCTGGGCGTTCCGGAACGTGTCATTGGAAAGAAAGCTCGTGCTGCCGTAGCCGCGCAGATACGGGACGATGACGCGGTAGCCGGCCGACGCCAGCAAAGGCGTGACATCGACAAAGCTGTGGATGTCGTAAGGCCATCCGTGCAGCAGAACTACCGCGGGACCATCGGCGGGGCCCGCTTCCGCGTATCCAACGTTCAGGAGGCCGGCATTGATCTGCTTCAGCGAACCGAATGAGGTGTTCGTTCCGGGCCTAATCTGGGGCACCTGCGCGGGGTTTACCCGGCTGGATTGTGCGTCCGCGGAGCCGATTGTAGCTAGCTCAGCGGCAGCGAAAGTCATAGTCGCGTTGTGCAAAAAGCGCCGGCGATTATGGTTGATCTTTCCATTCATTTTGATCGTGTTCATCGATAAATCTCCTCTGTCTGATTGATTAGTTGTGAAGTGACCACGTTGATTGTGACGTCGATGTTGCCACGTGTGGCGTGGGAATAGGGGCATACCTGGTGAGCTGCGTCCGCCAAAGCCTGGGCGGCTTGGGTCTCCATACCCGGTAGGCTGACGTTAAGACGGGCCGCGAGGCCGAAAATGCCGTGAGTTGTGCCCAGATCAACCTCGGCGTCAATAACCGCGTCGGCCGGGACGGCAATCTTCATTTTGCTGGCTGCGATCTTTATCGCCGATAGGAAGCAGGCCGACCAGCCGGCGGCGAACAACTGCTCTGGGTTGGTGCCGGCGCCCGCGGTCCCAGAAGTGGCCAGCTCAATGTCCAGGCGGCCATCGTTGCTGCGAGAGGCACCGTCCCGGCCACCGGTGGTGTGGGTTTTGGCAGTGTACAGAACCGTTTCGAGTTGGGTCATGGAGAGTTCCTTGCAAAACCAGCTATTGACCTAACGCAATGATCTGAACGCTGCGCGCATCTCGGTACTGAAGATTTCCGGCTGCTCCCATGCCGCGAAGTGACCGCCCTTGGCGACTTCGTTGAAGTAGTACAGCGACGGATAGGCCTGCCGTGACCAGCTTTCCGGCGCGCGATAGATCTCGCGCGGGAACACCGTGATGGCCACCGGCACCTTGATCTGATTGGTCTTCTGTGCCGCAGCGCTGAAGTTGTTGTTGTTATTTTCCCAGTAGAAGCGGGACGAGGAGGCACCGGTGTTGGTGAGCCAGTACAGCGTGATGTCGTCGAGTATTTCGTCGCGACCGATCACGCGTTCGGGGTGGCCGTCGCTGTCGGTCCACTCGGCGATCTTTTCGTACGTCCAGGCGGCCAGACCACTGGGCGAATCGGCGAGCGGGTAGCCGATGGTCTGCGGACGGGTAACCATCAACGCGCCGTAGGCCGCGCCTCTTCCGAAGAAGGTACTGAGGGTGTTATACGCCTGCAGTTCCGGGGCGGTCAGCCCAGTGGGCGCCGGATCGCCGTTGTTGATGCCCTCCACCAGGTTCGCGGGAATCGTGGCCGGCATGGTGATATGGATGCCGAGCAGTCCAGGCGGCGCTTGGCGCGCCAGTGCGTCAGAGATGACCGAGCCGTGATCGCCACCCTGCGACACGTAACGGGTGTAGCCCAAGCGCTTCATGAGCACGTCCCAGGCCCGCGCCACGCGGTCGGGATTCCAGCCGAGATCCGTCGGCTTGCCCGAGAAGCCATAGCCGGGGATGGCGGGGATCACGACGTCGAAAGCGTCCTGCGCGCGGCCGCCGTAGGCGACCGGGTCGGTGAGCGGGCCTATCACCTTCAGGAACTCCAGTGGCGAGCCGGGCCAGCCGTGGGTGAGGATCAGCGGTAGCGCGTTCGGTTCACGCGAACGCACATGGATGAACTGGATATCCACGCCGTCGACTGTGGTCACGAACTCCGGCAGCGCATTCAACTTCGCTTCTACGTTGCACCAGTTGTAGCCGGTGCCCCAGTAGTGCACTAGCGCTTGCATCTCCGCCAACCGGATGCCCTGGGATTCGTCATTGACCGTTTCCTTGTCAGGCCAGCGGGTCGCCGCAATGCGTCGGCGGAGGTCGACGAGTGCCGCTTCCGGGACGTCAATGCGGAAGGGGCGAATTGATTTGTCATCGGCCACTGCGCCCAGCTTCGCCGGAAGCGGGCTGATGACGCAGGTATCGCTGGCCGGAACTGTTTGAGGATCGCTAGGTGCGGCGAGCAGAAAAAAGCCGCAGACACCAGTGGCCGCTATAGCGGTGAGGACATTGCGCGTTTTGGGCGAACGCGATATTGCTTGCATGATGGTACTCCTTAAAATTGATGAGTTGAGATTAAAATTGATGAGTTGAGAATTCTGTCGTTTCCATGAGGTGCAAATAGGAGGCCACAAACGCGTCGGGCTAGCGTTTGTCCGTATGCGATTGAAGGAAAAGCGCTTTATCGAACTCCTCCGGCGCGGTCCTGCCGATCGAACCATCGAAGCTTGGGCTCCCGAAGTCGGTTGGGCTCTCGAAGTGTCGTTAGCCCGACGCATGGTTCGTTGCACCTGAACCATGTCGTCATTTGCAGGTTGAATGCGGCGACGTCCATGTTGTCACCGAATCGTCATGAAGGAACCGTCAGCATTGACGAATTCGCCGCTCGAAGGGTGCTTTCTGAATGACCCTTTAGTACGCATCGTCCGCACCTATGCCGAAACTTTAAGGAGGCGGACGGCCTAATGGATCCACGCCCGTTCTGCCCCGAATCGATGAGGATAGTTGGCCGGTTGGTCGAGGATGTCTGTCATCTCCAAACTTCTACGTTACGGTCGCGCGATGATTTCTTGCGCCTCAGCGCTGGTAGTGGCATGGGAGATCGAGGCCCTGAATCCTGTTTTCTGGTTGCCGTGATGGTGAGCGGCCATTACTGGAAAGGTCCCGGACTGTCGTGTGTTGCTCTTTCTACCTTGGCGTGCGACTACTTTTTTCTGTTTCCGCCATTCCATCTGTCTATGGAGCCGTTTCTCACGTTGCCACTCGCTCCGTTCCTAGTGGCAACGTCGTTGATCGTGGGAGTGATCGAGTCAAACAGCAGCGTGGAGGCGGGCCGGGGACAGATTGCCGAGCGGGCGCAGAAGCGAATCCTACCTAGTGGAAACGCAGGAAGGGGGGCAGATGGGTAGTTGGGTCTGCACGGCGGATCTGGATAGGCGTACATCTCTGCGGAAGATGTTTCGGCTGAATTGCTCCAAACTTCCCAATGACCCCCGTCTTCGATCGGAGGGTAGTCACAGGCCAGCGCAGCCTCCGGCGGTGCCGGATTAAATATAGTGTGTGACCGTGAGGTGAGGTATCCGTGGGCGGCGGCTGGAAAGCCGCCGCGCCGCCAAGAATGGCCGCCTTACGCATGCCTGCATGCGTAGATTTGACGAAAGTCGAAGGGTAGTCACAGGCCAGTTTTTCGGTCGGGCGCGCCGCGGAGTCCGTGAACCCGTTGGGACGAAGGAGTGGCGATCAGTCTAACGGCAGCAATGCGCCCTGTATAACCGAATCTCGAAACTTCGAAGGAAGGTTCCGCTTGGTCGAAAGTCACCTCGGAAATTATCGATTACGCCTCATGGCCGGTGCACAGCAGGCCAGTAGTCGCCGATTCGCTCTCAAGCGAGTCGTTGTGTGCTCGGAGCTCATCTCCTACGTTCCGAAGCAGCCCTATTTAAGTCAGAACGTGACGCGAGCAGTCACCTGCAGGGACCTCGGTCCGCCGTTTTCCTGCGTTTGTACGTTGGTGATAGTGCCGAATGCTGCCGTCCCGTATGTCAGATTCGGGGTAGTGTAGTTTGGATGATTCAGTGCATTTGCGGCCGCGGCGCCGATCTGAAACCTGACTCCTTCATGCACTAAGAACGCTTTGAAAAGGGAGAGTGACAGCGACTGGGTTCCGGGGCCGGCTACCGATCCGACCGGTGATGTCGGACCGCGGCCGATGTTGTTTGGGGGGGTCGCGAAAGCCACGGTGTTGATCCAGTTATTGATGCTTTGATTAGCTGGAACGACGTTGACGCCGGAGACGATGTCGGCACGGCCGTTGCCTGCGACGGTCGGGAATCCATCGCCCTCAGGATCCGCACCGGCCACGACTACCGTCAGAAATGGGCCGGTCTGAGCCAAAAAGTAACCGGCCAGTTCCCATCCGCCAACGACGACATCTAGAAATTTGTTGGCGCTGCCGAGAAACATTCTTTTCGCGCCAAAGGGCAACTCATAGAGCGCTGTCGCCAACAAGCGATCCCTGTGTGTAAAGCTGACGTTGCCGTAGTCCAGATTGATGTTGTACGCATCGGTCACTTGCCCCCCGCCCTCCGACGCAAAGGCGGTGGGGTCGTAACCCTGTCCATTGGAAAGACTCTTGGCATAGGTATAGCTGCCGGAGAACTGCAATCCGTTCGACAGGCGTTTAGTGCCCTCGATGGTCACGGCATCGTAGTTGCTGCGGGCGCCTTGCAAATAGGTGTTGAGCGAGTCCCACAGCGGGTAAGGTGAGGCTCCTACGGCCTTGGCGGTTGCATAGCCGACCTTATTGGCCGGAATTTGGGCAATATTCGCCTCGTAGCCGAGATTGTAGCCATGGCTCCCGTCATAAGAAAGTCTAAGACCCGTGTTGAAACCCAGATCACGTTCAATTGTGAAGTTCCACTGCAGCACATACGGGTCCGAATAGTGGATGGCGGTGTTCGTCGAGAAGATCTGACTGCCGGGCTGCACAAGATTGGCGGGGAACGGGCTTGCCAAGGTGAGAGTGGGCTTTCCGTTGACCAGCGTATTCGTGAAGTTGCCAACGTAGCTCTCCGGAACGGCCCCGGCCGAGTCAACAAGCGTAGCCATCTCCGGCTCGATGAATTTGCCAACACCGCCTCGAATCACGGCCTTGCCATCCGCTGTGGCCCGGTATACGAAACCGCCACGGGGAGCAAATTCCCGCTTGTCCGCATAATGGAGGTTTGCGGGCAGTCCCGCCTGCGAAGTCGTTATAACCGGCGTCGGGGCAATGGATTCCTGAAAAAGACTACTTTTCAGATAGTAGCCCTGGTCGGGCATTGCCACTTCGCCGTGAACCGAAACGCCGTCGATGACGGAATAAACATCCGGAATGAAGATACCGATGTTATAGAGATGATCTTTGAATGCCGGATGATATTCCCAACGAACTCCGTAGTTAAGAGTAAGTCGTGGACTCACCTTCCAGTCGTCCTGCGCGAACGCGGCATAATGGGTGGCATACGAATTGACGTCGCTGCTTGCCAGACCCAGATCGGTGACGGAAACCTGAGTCTCGTCCGGCACACCTAGGAGAAACGCGGCGTAAGGATTGCCAATGATGGAGTTGGTGACCGATCCATTGAAGGTATATTCACCCGCACGCTGGGCGTCCATTCCGTTGCTAAGATAGGACCCTAATTTGCGTATATCGCCGCCGAACTTTAGCGTATGTGAGCCGCGAGTCCAAGTCATGTTATCGATGAGTTGCTGGGTCTTCCCCACATTTATTCCCGACCGCGTGGAGCCAGTGCCTTGAAAACCGTTGACGGAGAAAGTAGGGGTAATATTGCCGATGGGCGGCTGCGGCAGCGCGATACCGATCTCTCTCGTCAGAAGCGGCGCATTCGCACTGTCGCTTGTGTTCACAGTGGTGGCGCTAACGCCGAGGCGTAGTTCGTTCACCATATTAGGGGTGATGATGAAATTGTGCGCCAGGGTAAAGGCGTAGTCGGTTTCCGGTTGATGCAGGCCACCGGCAAGAATGGTTCCGGTGGACAAAGGGGCATTTGTGATGTCACGGGTCTTATACGTCGCACGGAAGAACATTGTCTGACGCGAACTGATGTTCTGATCGAAGCGCAAGTCTTCCTGATTGCTCGAGATTGGAGTCGGGAAGTTAACGGCGAAGTTGTTAATAATCGCGTTTGGGACTCCGAGGTTGGGCAGCGGGAACAAGTACTGCAATACGGCCTTGGCCACCGGAGAGATCTCGCTTTGCGGGACCTGATTCCCGGGAAGAGGCGAGCCCGACAGATCCTTAATCAGACCCGGATAGACGGAGAGATCACCGTTTCGCAACGCCAGTGAGGGAACGCTCTCATCAACGAACTGTTGGCGCGGCAGTTTCAGTCCTTCATAGTCGAAAAAGAAGAAGGTCTTATTCTTGCCGTTGTAAACGTGCGGAATCAGCGCGGGGCCGCCTAGATATCCGCCGAAATCATTCATGTTGACCTGCGTGACTCTAGCGCTGAACGGGTTCCGGGCGTCCAAGGCCGTATTCTGCAGATTCTCGAAAAACCCGCCTTGCATGACGTTCGACCCGCTCTTTGAGACGGTGGTAATGTCGCTGACACCGCCATACTCGGCTACGTTATTGACTTCACTGACGCGGATTTCAGCAATGCCGCCGAAAGAAGGAAACAGTTCAGCGATAGGCGCACTACTTCGCGGACTCATGGTGCTAATGCCGTCGATGCTCACAGAGAGCATACTGGGTTTGGAACCAGCGACTGAGAGATTGCCGGAATTGTCGGTTTGTACGCCGGCCTGCGTGGTGAGGGTCGTGATCGCGCTCGTAGAGCCCAGACCGCGCGAAGCGATGGCGACGGGGAGGTCGTTCAGCTCGCGGCCGAGCTTGGTTTCCGCGATGTTTGAGACTTCCGTTGTAATTACGGACTCAACCTCCGCATTCACGGTTACCGACGCTGACTGCCCTGCCAAAGCGAGGGTGCCGTCAGTCCGAATTGTCTGGCGCGACAGCAAGTCGATACTTGGGAAGGTGGTCGGCTGAAAGCCTGGCGCCTGCATCAGGATCTGATAGGTTCCTGGTTCCAGATTCACCACAACATAGTCTCCTTCCTTGTCGGTATAAGTGGAGCGCTTCGCCGACGTTCCATTGTTGGTTATTGTGACTATGCACCTCAAAACAACTCTTCCCGATGGATCTTTGACGGTGCCCACAAAAGTGCCGAACGTGGACTGCGCAAACGCGTGGCTCACAAATATCATACTGATGAAGAAGCGGACGGAGAGACCCAACAATGTACGGACCCGATTCGACATATTCTTCCCTCCGAGAATGCGTTACGCGCTGACAATTTCTGTTCGCAGTGTCGGGTCTACGTGGCCGATTGCCCTTTGAGTCCGTATTTGTTGCGGCGAAGCTTGTAAACTCCGACTCAAGCGTTTGTCGCGGAATGCAGAGCTAGCTTCGTAACCGCGCCAGAGGATTCTGTAAATGCTGACGATGGCGCTCTCCCAATCTAGCTTGATAATTTACGATATTTCTACCTCGCAGCCTGCCAACGACGAGAGATCACCCTGCCGGTCGAAGAGACCGCTGACGTACATTTTAGCCAACTTTCGTCGATGAGGAATGTGCCACTGTCGCTAAGCAATTACGCCGCGTACGGTCGCGAGGGGCGAATGCTGGCCGCCTATGCGTAGGTTTTGAAGCTTTCCGATCTCCTTGCCGCGTCGCGGAAAGGCCCTGACTCAAGAAGATCCCGGGTTCGTCCTAGTGCCACTTCCATTCGTCGGAGATTAGCCGGTGAGCCGTTCTTCAAACGGGAATTGCGAATGGTCGTAAACACGGTCATCCCCAGCGACGTCGTGCAAAACATGCGAATGCCCGTTCGGCACTGTCACGAATGGTCGATCCGGCTGTTCTGCTCGCTGCCCCAACGTCTCGCGGGAGATTCCGTGTCGCTGCATCATGGTGATGAGGGTCGTCCTGGCCAGTCCAAGTCGGGCGGCAGCTCCGCGCCGTCCGCCGACCACCCAATTGGTTTCACGAAGCGCCGCCGTAATGTGTGCCCGCTCGGCGTCGGCGAGCGTCCTGATTGGCATGGATCCCACGTCCTGTGTCATGAGCTCCGTCGTTTGCGGGTTTAACACGGAGCCCGTCGTCATGATCACGGCCCGTTCTATGACATTTTGTAGCTCTCGGATATTGCCCGGCCAATGATGGTGTTTCAGAACCTCCATAACCTGATTCGGGATGCGATCGATCGACTTGCCTTGTCGCTTAGCAAAAGTTTGGACGAAATGTTCTATCAACAGCGGGATATCGTCTTCCCGTTCTCGCAATGGGGGCAGCGTGATCGGAAAGACATTTAGCCGGTAGTAAAGGTCAGCGCGGAACTTCCGCTCCTGTACCATGCGCCACAGGTCCTGGTTGGTGGCTGCGATGACCCGCACATCGACTTGAAAGGTGCGGCCGCCGCCCAAGCGCTCAAACTGTTTTTCCTGAAGAACGCGCAGAAGTTTTGGTTGCAACTCGAGAGGAAGATCGCCGATTTCATCCAGAAACAGTGTTCCGCGGTCAGCCGCTTGAAAGCGTCCGATGGTCTGAGCGACTGCACCCGTGAAGGCGCCGCGTTCATGGCCAAAGAGTTCGCTCTCCAGCAAAGCGCCCGGAATCGCTGCGCAGTTGAGCGCCACAAAACGGTTCTGGCGCCGCGGACTGGCCTCATGAATCGCTTGTGCGATTACCTCCTTGCCGGTGCCCGTTTCGCCTCGAACCAGGACGGCGCTGTCCACCGGTGCCACCATGCCGATCTCATGAAGTACTGCTCGAAATTTAGGGCTTGTTCCAATCAAATCGGAAAACATCGTTATACTCCTTGCCGGACCCCTTAGACTGGATCGTTTGAAGATCTGTTCAGTGCCAGATCGATTACGCGCAACAAATCCGCGCCATCGAACGGCTTATACATAAAATCGACTGCGCCTCCGTCGAGGGCTCGGCGTCGAATTTCATCATCAACGTGGCCGGATACAAAGATCACCGGCAGCTTGGGATACTCAATTCTGATGCGTCGCTGCAATTCGAGGCCGTCCATTCCGGGCATCCGAACGTCGGTAATAAGACACGCCGTCTCGGCAAGTGCTCCCGACTGCAACAACGCCTCTGCAGAAGAGAACAATACGGGCGTGTGACCGGCCGATTCCACGAGCCGCGCTATGGATTCTCGAATCCGAAAATCGTCGTCCACTCCAACTACGACATGTTTTGTAACGCCGGTCAGCACAAAGCCATCTCCAAGTTCGATGATAGAGGCGAAGGTGGACGGCGTCTATTCCATGTTCCTTTATGCCGCTGGATTTATCCCGCTAGATTTATCCCGCTGGATTGGTGCTGGCGATTCCCAGTTTGTCGGCCATTCTGACCAGCTCCGCCAGAGATCGTGCGCCCATCTTTTTCATGATCTGTCCCCGATGTACCCCAATAGTATTCTCGGCGATGCCAAGGTCACTGGCCGCTTGTTTGTTCGCGAAACCAGCGACCACAAAGGTGAGGACTTCCCGCTCGCGAGGCGTGAGAAGAGCGTAGCGCTTCTGCAACTCGGACAGCTCGGATCTCTTTCGTCGCGTTTCGCGATCAAGGATAATTGCAGCGTCAATTGCCTGTAGCAACTCCTGCTCGCCGAACGGCTTCGACAAGAACTCAATCGCCCCGGCCTTCATAGCGCGCACCGTAGAAGGGATGTCCCCATGACCCGTCATAAAAATGATGGGTGGTGCATCTCCGGCTGCCAACTGCTGCTGGAGTTCGAGGCCGCTGGTGCCTGGAAGTTGCAAATCCAAAACCAGGCATGCGGGGGCATCGGGCTTTTCGGATTCCATGAATTCCGCAGCCGAACCAAATGTGGCCACTCCAAGTCCGACCGACGAAATGAGGCGCGATAAAGCCTCGCGCACGCGATAATCGTCGTCCACCACGAACACGATAGGGCTGTCCGCGTTCATGACTCGGCGCTCAACCTTAGGGGAAGAGCGAAACAGAATGTTGCGCCGGGCCCTTCTCCAGCGGCGGCCCAAAGGCGGCCGTTGTGCGCTTCCACAATCGAGCGGCAGATCGTCAAGCCCATGCCCATGCCGTTCTCTTTGGTGGTGACGAAGGCTTCGAAGACTCTGTCTGGATTCTCCACGCCAACACCATAATCCCGTACCTCCACCAGCACCGTTTCAGGACTGTCCTGTTTGGAACACACGCGCAGTTTCTTGGGACGATCGTGGACCGGATCCATCGCCTCCATCCCGTTGAGGAGCAGATTTAGAACCAACTGTTGCAGTTGTACGCGATCGCCCGGCACCAGCGGCAGATCCTTCCCTAGTTCCGTCTCCACCGCCACATGCCTTTTGGCTGTCTCGCCACCCAACAGGCGGAGCACTTCGCCAATGACATCGTTCAGGTTGAGCATGACTTTCTCCACCGCAGCCCGCCTGAAAAGCGCGCGGATGCGCCGCACCACCTCAGCGGCCTCCTTGCCGTCGCGCACAATACTTTCGGCGGCCTCGTATGCCTTGGCCAAGCTCGGTGGCTGGGCCGAAAGAAATCGTAGACAGGCGTGACCGCTCGCTACCACGGCTGCTAGCGGCTGGTTGATTTCATGCGCGATGGAGGCAGACAATTCGCCGACCGTCGCAATCTGGGTCGCTCGCGAAAGACGTGCCTCCGTGTTTCGCAGCGCCTCCTCCATATTCTTCCGATCGTCGATATCCAGCAGCAATCCGTACCAGCGGCTAGCCCGCCCTTCACTGTCACGTCCGAGCTGACTCAGCGAATGAACCCACCGGTATGCGCCGTTCGACCCGCGAAGCCTAAACTCCATCTCGTAAGGTTGGCCGGTGGCGACGGCCTGCGACCAGGCCGCTAGCATCGCTCCGTGATCGTCGGGGTGGATAAAATCGGCCAATCCGCCGGGTGGCAACTCGCTGATACATATTCCCACGAAGTCAAGGATGCGCCGATTCAAGTAGTTCAGCTGGCCGTCGGGAGCCGCGCACCACACCTGAGCCGGCATCGTCTCGATAATCAAGCTGAGATCGCGCTCGCTCGCCCGCAGGGCTTCCTCGGCACGTCGTCGGTCTTCTATATCGATAAGCAGAATGTACCAGCGGACGATATGACCCTCCTCATCCCGCAGCGGGAGGCCGCGGGCTTCGAACCATCGGTGCACGCCATCGAAACGGCGGAGGCGGTGTTCGACGTTATACGGTTCTCCGGTTTCCACCGAATGACGCCATCGAGCGACAACTGTCTCGCGATGGTCTTGGTGTACTAGCCCGATCAAAGACCAATCCTTTAGTTTGTCAAGAGTCTTTCCGAAATAGTCATCGATTTGCCGGTTGACGAGCTCCACCTCCCCTTGCGCGGTCATTGTACAAATGAGGGCTGGCATGGTATCGACGATTAAGCGAAAATTCTGTTCGCTCGCCCGCAGGGCGTCCTCAGCACGTTTCCGGTCTTCAATGTCCGTGTTTGTTCCGTACCATTTGACGATGTTGCCCGCTTCATCGCGCAATGGGCTGGCACGGAACAGGAACCAGCGATACACTCCGTCAAATCGGCGTAGGCGCGCTTCCATCTCTCCCGGCACACCCGAAGCCATGAGTGCGCGCCAGTAATCAGCCAGGCTGTTCAGGTCATCCGGATGAACCGCAACCGTCCAGCCCCAGTCCGCTGCGTGCTCCTCTGAAAGGCCCATATAGTCCAAATAGAGCCGGTTGAAGAAATCGGCGGAGCCATCTGGACGAGCGGACCATATGAGCGCGGGAATCGTGTTGACGATCCCTCGAAGTCGATTTTCCGACTTCCTCATTTCGTCGAATGCCTTCTGCAATTCTGTTCTGGCCCGGTGCTGTTCCGTGACGTCGACGCAAGTACCGATGAACTCGACGATATCGCCCGCCGCATCGGAGACGCCATGCGCCACAATGCGAATCATTCGGTTTGATCCGTTCGGCAAGACCGCGGGGAATTCGCCATCGGCAACTTTCTCCCGGCGTGCAGTTTCGAACAGCTCCATGACACGCGGCCAGTTCTCTGGACCAGCCGCTGTAAAGACT
>Ga0302155_10001990_pt1 | contig 14218 bp, 8 predicted proteins | sample I_Bog_N3_1_FD_193508 | JGI IMG/M metagenome (GOLD analysis project Ga0302155, IMG submission 193508) | Peat permafrost microbial communities from Stordalen Mire near Abisko, Sweden - I_Bog_N3_1 | ecosystem: Environmental > Terrestrial > Soil > Wetlands > Peat | place: Sweden: Abisko, Stordalen...
AATCAGCCGCAGCCCGCGATGGAATCAATCCTTCGCGCAGCCGGCCTTGCCATTCCGGTGCTCGAGCAAACGCCAGCAGGCCTCTACAAGGTTGAGCGCGAGATCCTCGGCGCTCACTTGCTCATTCCGCTGCTCTACCTTCCCCGCGCGTACGCAGTCAGCGGCCGTGTTCGCGACCTACATTTAGGCCCGGATGGCGCACCGGCCTTGGCCGGCGCCTCGCTGGAGGATGCGCCGTGAACCTGCGCCAGAAGCTGCTTTTGCTGCTCTCGCTGATGGTAGCCATCATCGTGGCCGCAGTCGCATGGACGGTGCTGGTCCGCATCCGCCAGGTCTTCGAGCAGCGCGATCAGGAAGAGACCGCCTTGTTCGTCAGCCAGTTTCAGCGCGAGTTTCAGCATCGCTCTGCAGAGGTCGCGGCGTCTGTAGACCGCATCGCCGCCAGCGAGCACGCCCGCAGCATGGCCTTTGAACTTGCGCAGTCCGGCGACGCCTCTCCTTATCTCAACGAAGCGCAAACGCTGGCCCAGGACGCGCAACTGGACTTCCTTGAAATCGTAGGGCCCGATGGCAACGTTGTAAGCTCCGCGCAATGGCCCGCGCGTTTCGGTTACTTTGAACCCATCGCTTGGGCAGATCAACCTACGTTCCTAAAAACCGAAGACCTGCCAGATGGAAGCTCGGCCTTGGGCCTCTTTGCGTATCGTGCCATTGGGCACTCCGAGTCGACCGCAGAGCCAGTTCGCGTCATCGGCGGCAGGCGTCTCGACAGGTCCTTTCTCGCCGATTTGCCCATCGCTCCCGGAATGCAGATCGCTCTTTATCGACACGAAGACCAGTCCCCGGCCGCCACACAGCAGCGTCACTTAGGCCCAGACATGTTCCTCTTCGACCCGAAACGACTGATCGGTACGGCAGGCGACGTACCTCACGCAGATCGCTATGAACCATTGATCAACTCCGCATTCGATAAGGGTCAGCAGACGAACTCCATACTCTATCTCACCAACCGCCGTGAAGACTCGGTCAGTGCAACCGCCATTCCGCTCCAGAGCGACACGGGTGCTGTGCTCGCCGTGCTGGTTGTGGCCATCTCCCGCAACGGTATGGTCGAAGCGCAGCAGCACATTCGTGCCATCGCTTACGGAGTTGCCGCCGGCGGAATTCTCTTGGCGATTCTCGCCAGCCTTTGGATCGCCGCACGCGTCTCGCGACCCATCGAACAGTTGGCCCAAGCCGCTGAGGAGGTCGCCGCAGGAAACTGGGAGACGCATGTGCCGCAGGGAGGGCACGACGAAATTGGCACACTCGCCCGCAGCTTCAATCACATGACCGGCCAGCTCGTCTCACAGCGCGATCGCCTGGTCCAAACCGAGCGCGTAGCCGCCTGGCGCGAGTTGGCCCGGCGCCTTGCCCATGAACTCAAGAATCCGTTATTTCCACTGCAACTCACAGTTGAGAATCTGGTCCGCGCGCGCGAACTGCCTGTCGCCGAATTTGACGAGGTATTCCGCGAGAGTACGCACACTCTGGGCATGGAGATCGCCAATCTCAAGACAATCATTGGCCGCTTCAGCGATTTCAGCCGCATGCCCAAGCCGCAGTTGGAGCGAATCGACGCCAACCAAGCTTTGCGGCGAGTAGCACAGCTTTACTTTCCAGCGACGGCTCACGGAGCACAAGCAACAAACGACGACGCCATTCCTGAAGCAAAAATCCAATGCACGCTTGAGATTGCATCGGATCCCATATTCATCGACGTGGACCCCGAGCTTCTCCATCGCGCGCTATCCAACCTCGTTCTCAATGCAATGGACGCGATGCCCAACGGCGGCTCACTGACGCTTTCGGCAACTTCGAGGGAAGACAAAGTGGAAATCAGAATTGCCGATACCGGTGAAGGCCTCACCCCCGAAGAATGCGAGCGGCTCTTCACGCCCTACTACACCACCAAGCAGCACGGCACCGGTCTCGGCCTGGCTATCGTGCAATCCGTCGTCGCCGACCACAATGGCGCCATCGCTGTTGAATGCCGTGTGGGCGGCGGTGCTACCTTTGTCATCACGCTACCCAGAGCGGGTGAAAGCAAATCATGACCGCAAAAGCAAAGATTCTCATCGTCGACGACGAGGCCAACACGCTCGCATCCCTTTCCCGCGCCTTCCGCCTCGCAGGGCACGAGGCAGTGGTCTGCGACAACGCTATTCGCGCATTGGAACTAGCCCGCACGCAGCCCTTCGATCTCATCTTGAGCGACGTCGTGATGCCGCGCCGTGACGGCCTGGCACTGCTTGAAGACCTGAAGACTGCCAGCGTCGCAGCACCCGTTGTCATGATGAGTGGCCAGGCACACATTGAGATGGCAGTCCGCGCCACACGGCTCGGCGCGCTGGACTTTCTTGAGAAGCCTCTTTCCACGGAGAAGCTTCTTGTCACTGTTGAAAACGCCCTCAAACTGACGCGGCTTGAGACTGAAAACCAGGATCTCCGTACCCGTGTCGGCAAACACACGCTGGTCTTCGCCGGAGAAACCATGCGGCGGGTCATGGCTCAGATTGAGCGCGTTGCCATGAGCGAATCGCGCATCTGCATCTACGGCGAAACCGGTACAGGCAAGGAACTGGTGGCTCGCACACTACACGAGAAGAGTCCACGCTCCGCTGGCCCATTCGTCACTCTCAACTGCGCTGCGGTTCCCGCTGAGTTGATTGAGAGTGAGCTTTTCGGCCACGAGAGAGGTTCCTTCACCGGAGCGGCGCAGCGCCATACGGGCAAATTCGAGCAAGCTCATCGTGGCACGCTTTTTCTGGATGAGATCGGCGATATGCCTCCAGCCATGCAAGCCAAGCTGTTGCGCGTTCTGGAAGAAGGTGAAGTTGAGCGCATCGGCTCGGATAAGCCAACAACAGTCGACGTGCGCGTCGTTGTTGCAACCCATTGCAATCTTGAGCAACTGGTCGAGACCGGGGCCTTCCGCCGCGACCTCTTTCATCGCGTCGTGGTTTTTCCCGTGCAACTGCCCCCACTGCGCCAGCGCACTGAAGATCTGCCCGCTCTTGTCGACCATTTCGCGCGCCAGGTGAGCGCGCAGAATGGCTGGAAGCCTGTCCCTTTCACCGATGCCGCCATTGATGCTCTCAAGCTATACGCATGGCCTGGCAACATCCGCGAGCTCCGCAACATTGTCGAGCGGCTGCTCTTGCTGGCTGGTGGTGAGGTTGACGCCGAGGCCGTCGAACTGGCGCTTCCGGCTGCCCGCTCAAGTCCCACTCATTCGGGTCAATCCTTTTCAACTGCCTGGGCCTCCGACGCAGCTGCAAGCGGCACGTTGTCTGAGCGGGTGTTGAACTTCGAACGCGCGCAGGTCCTCAAGGAACTGGAACAGCACAACCGCCGCATTACGCAGACCGCGAAAGCGCTGGGGCTCGAAAGGAGCCATCTTTACAAGAAGTGCCAGCAGTTGGGAATCGACCTCAAGTCCAATGATGAACGGTAATAGTCGAGCGGGCGTCGCGAATCTGCGCGTGCCTGTCCATCTTCCGGCTGGCCACGCACAACAATATTACTTGCGTCATAAATGAAATTATGTTATCCAATAAGTGAAGGAATGAAACCAGTGCGCGTCATCTTAGTCAACTCCGATCGACTCTCATCGTTCAGCTATCAGCTGGAATGGGGAGGCTTCGTGCGCTGACGCCATTAGATTGGTCAGATTCGAAGCCCTCCGAGAAATCGGGGGGCTTTTAGTTTTTGCGGGATTGGCGAAATGGAAGCCGCGCTCGACTTAAGATCGAGTGTCTTCGGACGTGCAGGTTCAATTCCTGCATCCCGCACCACGAGCTTGTATCTATCAGCTCGAAGCGGCGACTTACAAAGTCGTATCAGGAGAGTTATGCCCTCAAGAGTTACACACGGATGGTGGAATGGGAGACACGCAGCGTCGAGGTCGCTGTGCTCTTTTGAGCGTGAGGGTTCGAGTCCCTCTTCGGGTACCACGCGGATGGGTTGGAACGGAAGACACGCATGCTTCAGAAGCATGTGCCGTAAATGGCGTAAGGGTTCAAATCCCTTCATCCGCACCAAAATTGTGATCGTAGGGGCGTGGCGAAAATGGAAGCCGCACTTGACTTAGAATCAAGCGCCTTCGGGCTTGGGGGTTCGACTCCCCTCGCTCCTACCAAAGTTGTGCGGGCCTGGCGGAATGGGAAGACGCGCTGCATTCAAAACGCAGTGTCCTCGGACGTGGGGGTTCGATGCCCTCGGCCGGCACCAATGTAACTGAATACGGAGAGTTGGCCGAGTGGTCTAAGGCGCCGCACTGCTAACGCGGAACACCTCATGGGTGTCATTCGTTCGAATCGAATACTCTCCGCCATTTTTCGTGGTGATGTGTGTGAGTGGCTTAAACAACTGACCCGGAAAGTCAGAGGCCCGGCGAAGACTCGGGCCCAGAGGTTCGAATCCTCTCATCACCGCCATTATGTTTTGGAAGCGCCGGGCATTTGGCGAGCCCACCCCGTTCGAAGCGGGCCATCCTTCGGGATGTGAGCGTTCGATTCGCTCCGCTTCCGCCAGTTTGGAGAGATGGCCGAGTCAGGTCTAAGGCACTCGCCCTGAAAGCGAGAGCACCTTATGGTGCTGCGGGTTCGAATCCACGCTCTCTCCGCCATGATGTGCATGTGAGGCAGATACGGCTAGCTGCAGCGGTCCGTAAAACCGCGACCTTTCGGGGTTTTGGAGGTTCAAATCCTCTCACATGCACCAAGCTTGTTTTGTGTTCTTTGCATCTGGGGTGGAGAAGTGGTCCATCTCGCTCGCCCTCATAAGGCAAGAGCTCGCACGTTCGAATCGTGCCCCCAGAACGGCTACGTCGTCTACAAATAGGACGCTTTCCAATCGATGAGGTAGGTCGAGGAGTACGGTGCGAGTTTGAATCTCGTCGTAGCTGCCAGTCTCGCTGGTGTACGCTAGGGTGGTTTGGCGGATGCTCTTTCAAGGCATTGCCGCGCGGGTTCGATTCCCATCACCGGCGCCAGGATTGTGATTCGTGTTTCGTGCGGATTTCAGAGGCTCTTATGCTCGGGACTATGAAGTTAGAAATAATTGCGGGATGGTTGTTGACTTATGATCTCGATTCGGGGTAAGTTGTAAGGGCAATGATGAACCGAGCCAATCACGGCTTTACACCAGCGACCGCGCAACCGCGGCATGGCGTACTTATGTGATCGCTCGGAGGACTCCGTAATTGGATTCCACTTACCCTCTGAGCCAATTGGCCAGAGGGTTTTTAGTTTTGTGGCGCTGATTTTAGATAGATCAGCGGTGCGCGGTCTTGTGTAAGTTGGCATCACTCCGAGATAGCTCAAGGGTAGAGCGGCTTCCTGTTAAGAAGCGAGATGTCAGTTCGAATCCGACTCTCGGAGCCAAACATTTTGAGTTGTTCCCGGTTCGTTCAACTGTGAGGACCGCACGCTCTGAACGTGCGGATGGGGGTTAGAATCCCTCGCCGGGAGCCAGCATTGAATTGTTCTCGGATCGGCTAACGGTAAGCCAGGGGTCTTTGAAGCCTCGAATGGGTTGGGTTCGACTCCCCCTCCGAGAGCCAAGAAGCGGTGATCGTACAGCGGCAAGTACGGCGGTCTTCCAAACCGCACACGCGAGTTCGAGTCTCGCTCACCGCTCCAGTTTTGAAACGGCGTAAGGAGGATTGCAATGAGTTTGATGCGAAGGCCGGTACTACAACTGAATGCATCCTATGAGGCCCTTCGCATCATTCCGGCCATGCGGGCGCTGAAGCTTGTTACAAAGGGGAAGGCTACGGTGGAGTTAGCCACGAATAAGTTGATTTATCCTGGCATTCACTTGCCCAGTGTTATTCGGTTGCTGGTGTATAAGCATGTCCCTGTCCGGTTGCAGCTCACCACGCGCCGCAACATTCTGATGAGGGATGGATACCGCTGTCAGTACTGCGGGCTGAAGTTTCATGGCAGCGATCTAACGCTCGACCATGTCATTCCCAGATCGCAGGGCGGAAAGAATTCCTGGGAAAATCTTGTGGCATGTTGCCGCAGGGACAACCATCGCAAGGCAGATCGAACGCCCGAAGAAGCAGCTATGCCGCTGTTGCGAAGGCCGCTGCCGGCAAACGTTCACACCAGCAGATTCATTCTGCGGTCGATGGGTCTGGAAGTGAACGAGTGGAGTCAGTACTTGTACGCCGACTCCGATGGCGATCGGCGATTTGCCGTTCGCGGATGAAGGGTGGGCCGGTATAGCTCAGGTGGCAGAGCGGCGGTTTTGTAAGCCGAAGGTTGGGGTTTCAAGTACCTCTACCGGCTCCATAACATGAAGTAACTTCACGGGGATTGAAGCCAAACGGTGCGGCGCGTGATTGTGGATCACGTTTTAGAGGGTTCGACTCCCTCCCTTCCCTCCAAATTTAATGTGGGCCTGTAGCTCAGTTGGCAGAGCGCCGCACTTGCAATGCGGAGGTCGAGATTTCGACATTCTCCAGGTCCACCAGTTTCCGGCTTCGTAGCTCAGATGGTAGAGCGTCACGTTGAAGGCGTGAGCGTCGCGGTCTCGAAATCCGCCGAAGCCACCAAGTTGTCTGCGCGTAGCCTAACCTGGTTTGAGGCACTCGCTTTGGGAGCGAGTTCACGGGAGTTCAAATCTCTCCGCGCAGACCATACGTTGAGCACCTGTGGTGTGAACCGGATTAGCCGCCGCGCTACGAACGCGGGTTGAGGTGAATAGCCTCTATGCAGGTTCGAGTCCTGCCAGGTGCTCCACTAAAGAAAGAGGAATGGAAATGCAGTTGATCGATGGAACCATAGCGGTATTTGGCGAAGCAGACGAAAAGACAATGAAGCAGATACGTACGTGTGCGAAGACCGCGGACAAGGTTGCCTTGATGCCCGATAACCATCTGGGATACGGGGTGCCGATCGGTGGTGTCGTCGCCTACAGGAATGCCATCAGCCCTACCGGCGTTGGATACGACATCGGCTGTGGCAACAAGGCGGTCAGGCTTGATATGACTGGTGCGGATCTACGTTTGAACGTCGGCCGCATCATGGACGAAGTATCGAGCACGATCAGCTTCGGAATCGGCCGCACGAACGCGGAGCGCGTGGACAGCGCTGTGCTCGACAAAGGGCAGGACGGTTGGAATCTGGAAGCAACTCGTCCTCTCTACCAAAAGGCCGGGGCGCAGCTTGGGACGGTTGGATTGGGCAATCACTACGTGGACATATTCACGGATGAGGAGGATCGCGTATGGATCGGGGTGCATTTTGGATCGCGCGGATTTGGCCACGGAGTTGCGACGTGGTTTCTCAAGGCTGCCGGAGCGAAGGACGGCATGGATGTTGAGCCTTGCGTTCTGGACGTGAACAGCGATCTAGGTTCGCAGTATCTGCTGGCCATGCAGCTCGCTGGTGCATACGCGTACGCAGGCCGCGACTGGGTTTGCGATCGCGTTGCAAGAATTCTTGGCGCAGAGATTGTGGAGGCGATTCATAACCACCACAACTTTGCCTGGCACGAGAAGCATGGCGATGAAATGTTGTGGGTTGTTCGCAAAGGCGCAACGCCGGCATTCCCCGGGGAGAAGGGATTTGTCGGGGGCTCCATGGGCGAGCAGTCCGTTATCCTCGAAGGCGTGGAGAACGAGAACGCTAAGTATAGTCTCTACTCCACCGTCCACGGCGCAGGCCGCGCCATGGGTCGGAAGGAAGCTACGGGTGTTTACGACCGCAAGAGCGGTGAATGCAAGCGTGCCGGGAAAGTGACTCAGGAGATGATGCGCTCATGGATAGACCGGTCCGGCATCGAACTGCGCGGCGGTGGGCTTGATGAGTCACCTGATTGCTACAAGAGGCTTGACGGAGTTCTGGCCTCGGTGTCGGACTATGTCCGCATATTGCATCGCCTGACACCTGTCGGCGTTGCGATGGCATCAGCAAAAGAATTCGATCCATACAAGGATTGAATTGCAAGGAATCACGAACCGATGTACTCTGTAACTGAAAGCGAGACTTATGCAGCAGACCTTCAAACACGAGATAGCCAGAATGACCAAGCGGGTCATTTGGGGAGTCGTGTGTTGAGGGTCTGAGTGTATTTGTATTTGCACCGGACCCGGCCTGGCGCCGGGTTTTTTATTGCTCTTTGCCAATGGGGGTGAAGTTCAGACTGGTAGAACGTCGGTCTCCAAAGCCGAATGCAGCGGGTTCGATGCCCGCCACCCCCGCCAACCTTATGCCAGCGAAGCAGAAGTGGATATTGCGCCAGTCTCATAACCCTGTTGTAGCTGATTCGAGTTCAGCCGCTGGCACCATGTACGCGTAGCTGCTAGTTGGCATGCAGCCGTCTCCTGATAAGAGACAGACTGCGGGTTCGAAGCAAGGCTCGGGTCAGGGCCACGTACACCATGAGCGCGTCGTATAGCGGCAAATTATACCTGCCTCTTAAGCAGGCTGACGCTGGTTCAAATCCAGCCGCGCTCACCATTCCGGGTTCGTCGCATAGCGGATATCTGCACTCGCCTTTTAAGCGAAGAGACGTGAGTTCAAATCTCACCGGACCCACCATGTCATCCCATCGACGAAGACCTGTCGATGGGAACCCTGACCATGAGCCTATCGTCTAACGCACAAGACTGCGTTCTTCTAAAACGCGAATCCCGGTTGGATTCCGGGTAAGCTCTCCATCAACCTGCGGTGAAACTGGACTTCACGATGCTCTCCTAAAGCCCTTCGGCGCTCGGCAAGAGTGGGTTCTTCCGCACTTTTGGTGAAGTTGTTGCGGGTCATTGTATTTGTTCGAACTGGTGCAGTTTCAGGCTGCATGCATGACGCGTATGCGCAGCAGATCGAATTTCGCGCGTACGTACATGGAGCGTTTGATGAGCTTCAGTCGATGGATGTTCCCCTCCACTGGGCCGTTGCTCCAGGGTTGTTGCAGTGCAGCCAACAACGCAGCTTCGTCGCGACAAAGATACTTTGCAAAGGTTGCCAATAGACTGGTTTTGGTGTCCTCGCACCACTTCGGCCATGCGGCAGTATCCCGTTCCTTGACGATGCGGCAGAACTCCCGAGCCAGAGTTGCAGCGGATGCGATTTCAGGGGATGTGCGACGTAGTTCATCGAGATAGGGCTGAGCATCTTCGGGGTCTTTCAGCAATAACCAGGCTGTTTGTCGCGGAGAAGCACGTGACAACGTAGAGGAGGATGATTGCTGCCCTTCGTTGGAACTTCGCGAATTGTAGTGCTTGTGAATCCATGTGCGAACGATTGGGGCCTGTCCTTTGAATCCCCGATCTCGTAATTCGCGCCATAGCTGGGCTGCATTGTGGCAACCTTGTTGCCAGCGCTGCTCCAGATACAAACGATGTCGATCGACCATCGTTGGGCGGTACGGGTGCTTGCGCTCTGGGAACCCAGCGGCGCTGACCCAGCGTCGTACTGTTCGCCGGCCAAGACCGCAGTTGCGAGCTGCGTCGCTCTTGGACACACCTTGGCGAATTTGTTCCATCACGGCTTGATAACGTACCAGCCGCCGTTCTCGCTTTTGCTGTTGCGCACACTGCATTCCAGAAAGCGGCCCGGCAGCGTCGTGCGGCGGAGCAACGGGGGCAGTGGCCGCCTCAGGCTTCTTGCTCGCGGCCCGCGCCGCCTCCGTCAGCAAACGATGGTATGGCACCAGAGTGCTGACGAGAGCCTCGCTCAGGTTGTGAAGCAGGTGCCAACGGTCAGCGACTTGTATCGCCTGTGGCGCGGCCTTTGTTGCGGCTGCGGCATACAGGCTGGCTCGATCACGACTTACAATCTCTGTTCCGGGATGGTCGCGCAGCCATTGTTCCGTGCTCTTCTCGCTTCGATCCGGCAATAAGTCAATGACCTTGCCACGCTCCAGATCGCAAAGGATCGTGCCATAACGTTGCCGCTTGCGCCATGCCCAGTCGTCGATCCCCAGCACGCGTGGACCTTTCACGGGGACAACCAATGCCTTGCGTCGCAACTGGCGAAGAAAGGCGGAAGCACTGGCCAGAATGCCAAGTTGCTGGGCCAAACGCGACCCCGCGCTTCCGCCCAATGCCAAGACGATCTGTCCTATAGCGGCGCTCAACCGGCAAGTACGGCGAGCATAGCGGCGCACGGTGTTTGGCAGGCGCTCGGTGAAGATTCGCTGTCCGCATCCTTCGGTGTCGCAAAAGAAGCGCCGCACATGCAACTGAATCCGGACCGGTATCCCTTCCCAGGGAAGGTCTCGCAGCTTTCATTGATAGTGGCTATGCACACAAGTCGATGATCGATGGCACTGAGGACAGAAGTTCTGCTCCCCGGAGGCACGCAACATCACCAGAAGCAGGCCGCGCCCTTCGGCCTTCACGCTTTCCAGTACTACTTCTCCGGCATCTGGAACCAACGTCTTCTGTTCCATCGGACTCAACCGGAGAACGCCAGAGCTGTTCTTCTTTTACCCCCGAATATCCTGTCAGCAAAGTGCCTTCCTTGGTTCACCAAATGTGCGGAAGAACCCAGTTCTCGAAAGTGCCGAAGCTAGGCTCACGAAACTCATGGTCGCCAAGCAAACATGAATGGAGCATAAAACCGAAAGGTTCCGACTGGGCTGTTTACTCCCATTGTTCTACTGCGGCGTCAACAGGAGCAGGTGTATCGGTCTACCCCTGGTGCGAGCGGCACAAACGATTTGCCCTCGATCATTGATACTGAACGCATCCGACAAAACCCAAGGTGATCCCTTCGGCTTGAGTGCGTTAAGGTCGGTCATTCGACCGTCCCGCCACAAGAAAGCATGCCGTGTGGTCATTGAAATACTCGATGCGCCGACCACGTCGCCACGGTTGTTTATCCCGGACGCCTCACTCGGATCATTTCCTAACGTGCCGAGATCCTGCATCATGCCGTCGGAATATAGAAATGCGTGCACACCGTCGGGAGTATCACCGAAGCCCGCAACCTGTCCGCGGTCATTAATTGTCCGTGCGCTACTTGTGGCTCCTTGGGGTAAAGTTCCAAGATCCTTGATCTTTCCATGATTCCATAAAACTGCATGATTGGATCGTCCATCGATGTCAGCCGCGCCTACGACCACACCGACATTGTTGATGGCGTAGGCCGAACTCGATTTGCCGGAAGGGAGTGTACCCAAGTCGGATATTTTGGAACCCGAAATCACAAACGCGTGGCGTGCGCCGTCGGCAGCAATTGCAGCGCCGACTAGCGTGCCTCTGTCGTTCAAACCAAAAACGCGACTGTCGCGTCCACCCAATCCAGGAGTTTTTTGAATGTGTCCACCACGCCGGACGAATCCTTGCGTGGTCGAAAGGCTGTCAACAGGATTGGTGCTTGTGTTCATCCAACCGGCAATGTCAGCGCGGCGATTGATGGCATGGGCGATGGTGTTCGGATAGCCCGGTACGTCTTCGACTGTCGCGGTTTGGCCGTTGCGCCAAAGCGACGCATGCACGGTGCCATCCGTCCTCCTGGTCCAATATGCGACCGTGCCATCGCCATTCAAAGAGACATCCACGTCGTCCGCGACTCGGTAAAATTCGCCGAGATCGTCGATTTTCAAGCTATTGCTGACTGAGGGTGCGGCCGTATCCGATTTGTCCTCTGACTTTGCCAGAGCGGTGGTGGCCCGAGCGACAGCCAGGGCAAAGCAAATTCCAAGAATTACAGAAATGCGAGAACGGAGACGACGCCCCGCGCGTGCCGTAAAGTGAGAAATGAAGGGCGGAAAGGGCGGGGGGATGCACATGTAGAAGATGATACGACAATACTCTTATACTAACGCATATCTGCCACGGAAAGCGGAGTGGAAGCAGTTAAGTCATTTAGTATCAACGTAATCTGTGTTGATTTGTAAAAAGTGTAGTGCCAACATATTTTAGTAACGTGTACAAGTAATCATTGATTATGCGAACATAATGCGAAGCCGCTGCTTTCCGGGGGGAAAATGGGCGGAGTTATCGTAAAGTACAGATTGTGTGATCGATCGATTTATGCGCCGTCGGGAACGGTTTGCAATTGCTTTGACGAAGGCACTCGTTGGCGTGGGCCTGCAGGCGAGCAACTATGCGGAATGAACGCTGGCCGGACCGTCTTTGCGCAGTTGATTGGGCATCTGCCCACAAGGAATTTCAAAAAAGCGTGGGCCGCTACGGCAAGGGCTTTTCTGCTGCGATCAGTATCTGGCCATGGCCTTTGCGCAGTTGACCTACCGTGATAGCCTGCGCGACATTGAGGCCTGCCCTAAGGCAGTCGCAGGCAAGCTCTATCACATGGGCTTTCGGGCAGCATGGCTCGTTCCACGTTGGCCGACGCCAATGAGACACGGGACTGGCTCATCCATGCCGACTTTGCGCTGCCGCTGATCGCGACCGCGCGAAACCTGTATGCTGCCGATCCAATCGGCGTCGATCTGGAACAGAGCCTTTATGCGCCGGATTCGACCACCATCGATCTGTGCCTGTCGGTATTTTCGTGGGCCAGGTTTCGCAAGCATAAAGGCGCCGTCAAAATGCACACGCTGCTGGACCTGCACGGCAACATCCCTTCGTTTATCCGCATCGCCGACGGCAAGATGCATGACCTCTTCATTCATCTCCTTAATTTGCGGTGCAAACGATGTTTACAGTCCCGCCGCTGGCCGAATTTGCCATATGAGTAATAGTCACCGAATTAGTGCCTACCGCCGAGATATAGCCCGCTACGGTTGCAGCCGCGGCCTTGGAGTCAGTCGGACTGAATACACAGTGCGAGGACGAGGTCGCTCCCTTCACAGTGAAGGTATCCGAAGTCGCCGCGGTGTAGGTGCCGGTGCCGGCGGCAGGTAGCTGATTGGTCAGCGCAATTACACCGCCCGCCGACCCAGTTGGAAGCTCGAAGCGTACGTTGGCAGTCGAAGTCTGAGACTGAATGATACTGTTTCCCGTTCCTCCTGCCGTTATGATCGACAATTCATTTGGTATCGACACACCCTGGTTCACGTTTGGAGCTTGCGAGTTGACCGGACTCAAATTGAGAATATCGTAGGATGGCACTCCGCTTTGCGGACCGGTTGGATATATGTGCCACTGCGAGTCTATTGAGGCGGTGCCGCCCCAAACATGGCTGTCAATGAGCAACCCTTGATGGTAGTGGTTATTGGAAGATGTTGCGGCAGGAGCGCCGCTCAGAAAAAGATATTCACCATTGCTGGGTTCAATCTCTACCGCTCCGTTAGAGTCTTCCCGAACGGCGGCAAATTCAGCACCGCTCCCGTTGTTTGCCACGAAGGTCAAGCTCTGAGATGTCGTAGTTGTTTTCCCTTGGAGAAGCTGACCGGCAACGAAAGCGCGACCTGTGCTGGTCTGTCCGTCGTTGATCAGAACGCCGCTCCCAAACAGCCTGTTCACTTCAATAGCATTGGAACTCTTCGGTACAGTACCTGTCGTGAAGCCATTTATCTGGATTCCAGCCAAGAACTTTGGCGCACCCTTAACGGCGATGTCGATTTCAGAACCTATAAGGAACGTGTTCGACGTACCCTGAGCGTCTCCCACCAAAGGATTTATCGCCCAACAATACGAACCTGAGACGTTGCAAGTAATATTCGTGTAGAGCCCGACAGCGCCGCCCACACCATTCCCAAGGCTGGACGAGTTGTTAAGAAGATAGGCTGTGAGCCCATTTGCACTTTGCGCAGTTGCTCCACTCGGTATTGAAGTGCAGGTACTAAACGCATCGGTTGTACGCCCATGCTGCCAGCGGTCCCATTCAGTCACAGGATCGCAACCATTCAAGATGACTTTCGAGCCCCAGTTGTATTGGGTGTTTGTGAAGACGCCCGGGCTTTCGACGTCCGCAGTGTTTGCCGGTTTGTTTTGCGCCAAAGCGGCTAACGAACAAGCCAAAAACAATGCTGCGAGTGACTTCATTTTCTCTCCTTACGGCCCCATTGGGGAGTCGGGGTCTATGCATGCCTCGAAACATTGTGCCTTTTGCACTCTCGAATGGTGGCATACGGGGTAGATTTTGTTGCCTGAGGCATAGGGATATTCGCAGACTGTTTCAATCTGCGGTTCACGCGCATAGAACAATAGCAGTCTAGGAGTATGTCGGGAATTGCGAGTCTCCCGGCACCGGTTTGAGCGAGGTTGCAGGTGGAAACGGGCTATACGCTCCAGTGGCCGCCGTCTATTGGA
>Ga0302155_10001992_pt1 | contig 14212 bp, 8 predicted proteins | sample I_Bog_N3_1_FD_193508 | JGI IMG/M metagenome (GOLD analysis project Ga0302155, IMG submission 193508) | Peat permafrost microbial communities from Stordalen Mire near Abisko, Sweden - I_Bog_N3_1 | ecosystem: Environmental > Terrestrial > Soil > Wetlands > Peat | place: Sweden: Abisko, Stordalen...
TACAGCGTCGATAACTGCGGTTAAAGTTGACATGATAATTCCTTTCCTTAGAAACCTGGTTAATTCGCCCTATCTCTGGACTATCGAACGATCTCTCCATGACGAATCGGCGTCGCCTTTTCCTTGATGTTCCGGCCAATGTCCATCCACCTATGCCGCGTATCCGGCCGGATAAGTCACTCCTTGTCGGGATTAGGCAGCATAACATCCCGGACTATCACGTTCATCTCCGCGCACGCTGCGATGAATCCTCGCAACGTGCGCCGCGTCGATCCGAAGGTATCAAACTCCTCATGGCTGAGTCCGTTCTCAGTGTAGGCGCGCTCAAAGTCGGGAAACTTGCTCAGCAGCGTGTCCACGATCTTCGCTTCCACCGGCTGGTCAATCCTTGGAATCACTTCGATGTCGCTGGCATTGTAGCGGCGCTGCCAGGCGCATGGCGGAGAGATCACTACGTCGCCGCCGATGAATTCGCTCCAGTGCATGTGATTGCGAAAGGCCGCTGAAAGAAGGCGCAGCCGGTAGCCGCGCTCGCGATAGATTTTGTACGCTTTTTTAAACACCGCGACGCCGGCCCACTCCAGATAGCCCGGATCAACGGAGAGGTTGTGCTTGTCGTGGAGGACCTTGAGCCAGTCGTCGAGGCGCCCGACCATCAACGTGCAAACGGGGCCCATCGTCGAAATATCGAGGCCTTCGGCCTCGCGGCGCTTCAGTCCGCGCTCTACGGCCTCCGCGACGGCAATGGCCTGGGGCAGCGTAAAACTTACCGTCGCATTGATGCTGATGCCTGCGTAAGTGGCCTCCTCGATGGCCACAATTCCCGCACGCGTGGCTGCGATTTTGACGATCATATTCGGAGCCAGGTTACTGAACCTGACGGTCTGCTTCAGCATGGCATCGGAGTTGCGATAGTTCCTAGGATCCGTCTGGATGGAAAGCCGGCCGTTGTGTCCGTGCTCCCGCTCGAAGATTGGCAGCAGTAGCTTGGCGGCGTTTGCCGACATTTCTTCCACGATCATCCACGCGATATCGTCTTCCGTTGCCCGTGGGCAGGTTTCTGCCAGCGCCAGAATGCGGCCCTTCCAAAACGCCATCTCCTGCTTGAGTACCGTGACCGCTATGGAGGGGTTGCAGGTGGCCCCCACCGCGCCGTTTTCGATCGAGTAAGTCAGCTCCTCGATGGCTGCCGAATCGTTCCACAGGCAAGTGGACGTGGTCTGCGTCATTTTGTGCAACGGGCTCTTATATTGGACTTGCGATTCTATCTGGGCCATGCATCTCTCCATTCATGTCTTGCGCTTTCTGATTTCATCGCCAAAGGGAATTCAATGATGCAGCTGAAACCACGATCACACATCAACATCCCATCATTTCAATCTGCGCGACCGGTGCGGCTTTTCTCGTTAGCGATGCACACGCCTTACCTCAAAACGAGTAAGCGGACCGAAGTCGTCCCGAGTGAACGCCAATGTGATCCAAGCATGTAGTTCAGGTAAAAGTAAACGACCGGAAAAGTGACAATCAATCCGAGCACAAACCCGATCAACCTTGCCTGCACCTTTCTCATTCCAGAGCAACGCTGCATGCCGTACTATTCACTCACTTTCTTCCGTTGGCCTTGTTAGATGCCGGTACTGTGGCCTCAAGGCCTTGAATAATTCCCTTAACTTCGCTCGCGTAAGTTCCGCTAGGCGCAAGCTGCAGATACTTTTTGTAGGCCTCAATGCAGCCAGGCGGGGCGATCATCCTGCCAGTTTTTGGGTCGGAGGTTACCTGCATGACAAGCGCTTGCCCCTTGATGTAGTAGACATTGGCCACGTTCGGGTCGATGGCAATGACCTTGTCTGCGGCCGCAGCCGCTGCGGCAAGATCGGCCGTCTGGTTGACGGAATCGTTTTCGCTTGCCGTGTAGAAAATGATGGCCTCGTTGACGTAATACCTCGCGGCATGGGTTGGATTCAATTTCGCTGCAGTTTCATATGCCGTTGCTGCATCCGGTATCTTCCCGGTGTTGGCCAACGCGTGTCCCATGTTGTTGTAGGTGGCTGCTTCAGTTTCCAGGTCCGGCTTGGCCGACGCACTATCTGTCTCAACAGATTTTCTGTACGCCGCTATCGCATCGTCGTACTTCTTGAGTCCAAAGTCGGCTTCTCCCAGCATGAACCAGAAGATGGATTCGGTGGGCCTTGCCGTGGTGGCCTGCGTCATATCGTCGGCGGCCTTTGCATAATCGGGCGGTGTGGCACTCATCGCGGCGCGCGCTTCTGCCGTCAAGGCATTCAAGTTCCTGATCACCGCGTTCTCGGCCAGGATGGCGGCGTTCTTTTTCCGGGACTCCTCCAGCAGCCTCTTATCATCGTCGCTCAACTTGTCGATGTATTCCTGCCGGCTCATGTCGAAGTTGACAATGGCGTCCTGCCCTGCAACCAGGGTCACGGGCTTTGAGAAATCAGCAGTCAATCCCTTGCGAAACAACACCAGAGTATAGGTTCCCGGCGTAATACCCTCGCCCCTGTAATTGCCCTCTTTATCCAGGTCAAAACTGTAGACATAGTTACTGCCCTTATCGATCTTTCCTTTGTCCTGAGTTAGTTTAACCGACCCGTTGGTCACAAGTATGCCCAACGGGTCGTTGGCGTTGCCGTGAACCGAGGCAGTTGCACTCTGCGCGCGCAAGGAGCCTGCCGCGAGAACAAGAATGAGCAGTATGCGAGATATGGATTGCAGGAACTTCATCGAATTGCTCCAGTCTTATGGCCAACTGTTTAAACCGCAACACTCTCACATTATCGGAGTGAAAGCCCGCGTTGGCGTGATCGCAGTCACTTCTTTCCGGTTGCCGCGTCGGCAACCTCCCGGAACTCGTCCCAACTGCACGCACTTGTCCCGCCGCCGCATGCCGGCAGTGTAACCACCTGACGCGCGGGAGGATTGGCTGCCGTCAACTCTTGCGCCTCGTGCATCTGGCGGAGTGTTTGCACGGTCACGGTTACCTTGACCCGGTAGGCGCCCTGTGGTGTCTGCCAAAGCTCGAAGGCAAGCTCCGTGCCCGGCGCGATATCATCGGCACGTCCATCGAGGTTCCAGTGCAGGCCAAGCAACGCCGAGATGGGTCCGATGTTTGTATCGTGACCCACCAGCAACACCAGTTTGTTCCGCGGCGCCCCGAGGGCCCCCGCAACTGCCTTGCCTTCAACTCCCTGTTGCAGCGTCCTGGTAATTGCATTCAGCATGTTGGACGCTTCCATCCTGGCCAGCGAAGGAGTGCGGTGCATGAGATCGAAGTAGATGCTGTGCAAGGTGATGAACTTGATCACCTCGGCTTCGTCTACCTTCCCCCATCCCACCGACTGCGAGGGCATGCCTTCGGTATATTCGAGTTGAAAATCTTCTGCGAAACTAGACGCCTGTGCAAGCGGGCCTTGAAGCGTCACAATATGGTCGCCTTTTCCCTTTACGGCTCCATTCTTGCCTTCCATCAAAGGGACTTCCGGCGGCCGGGCCGGCGTGCAATCCGCATCCAACTCGCACCCCAGCAGCACGCGATTCATCTGCTCCAGCAGTCCGTTATATGGCGAAGCCGGTAGCGCCGTTACTCGGGTTGAAAACTCTGCAAACACACGGCTCGATTCCGCGGAATCCATGGCTTCTGGCGGGGCATGAAAGAGAGGGTCGTTCTCTCCCTCGCCAAGAGAATGCATCGCAACTGCACAGTCTGGGAACAGGCCCGCGGCCAGAGCCTTGCCACTTTCCAGAGTGCGCTGGTCGGTGTCCGCCCAGATGTAGGTATCGGATGCTCCGGAGCAGCCCTGGGCGGCAAAGAGGCCCGCATTTGCCAGCGACGCGCGGTCGTAAGCGCCAAAGAGTTTCATCAACTCGAACCCGTGCGCGGTCAGGTATCCTGGCGGAACGCTCCAGGCGGGCCAGGGCTTTGAAGAATATGTGTTCAGGCGATCCACCGTCCATGTTGGCGACCGTACTCCGTGCCGGCTGACCACCACTACCAGCTTCAGCTTGTCCTGATTGGCGCTGTAGGAGCCTTTTCCAGCCGCAGTCTGAGCATTCAGTGCGGTCCAGGCAAACACGCACAAGGAGACCAGCAAAAGTGCCTTACAAAGTCTGATCACAAGAGTTCCTCAAGTAAGCAATGATGTTGAGCTGCCCTGCGTGTTTCACCGCAGGCGCGGTTTCAAATTGAGAGCCCGTCTCTGCGCAATGCGGAGATAAGCTGCGCTGACTCCGTCGCCTATAAGAAGGGGCACATGCCATCGCAATGGTATGTGCCCCAGCCAGGCTAGCCAGTTGGCGCATGATGCCTGGCATTAGTCGTGTCCAAAGACGTACCTGATGCCAGCGTCATAACTTGGCTTGTAAAACTCGCGCTGGTTTACAAATTGCGGGCTGCCCTGGTAATAACCGTACACTTCGTTGTTGAGATTGAGTACGGAGGCCTGGACGCTCAAGCCACGGAAGAAGCGATAGCTTGCCTGCACATCCGCTTGATAATGAGGCAACGTCCAGATGTCTCCGGACGGACCCTTTGGACCAAGGCCGCTTGGATCAGCGCCTGCGCCCGGAGCACTGATCGGTGAAATCCAGTTGTATGAGAAGACACTCGAGCCGTTATATGTAAGCCCAGCGCGCGCAGAGAAGCGCTTGGTGTCATAGGTCGGGCTCAAGTTCCACGTATTGTTAGGCTGGTCGATCAATCGCGGATGGTCGTTGCGAAGTGGAATGGACTTGATTTTTGACTGTTGGTAACCGTAGTTGGCGGTAATGCCAATTCCGGCGAGCACACCAGGAAGAAACGTCAGATGCTGTTGGTAGCTAAGTTCCACGCCATATAATCTGGAATTCGTGCCACTGATATATTGGGTAACCTCGGCTCCCCCAGTGTTGGTGCCGGAGGCTAAATCTTGCTCGATATTGGCGAGAGTCAACGGTGGAATAGAGCCAGGGGGCAGTGCGGCGAGGTTGGTTCCGATCGGAATTGTGAACAAAAGCTGAGGTGCGGTCAGCTGCTTGTAGAAGACACCCGCCTGGATCATTCCAATCGGTTTGAGAAAGTGCTCGTAGAGCACATCGTAATTGTTGGCGTGTTCGGCATGGAGGCTGGGATCTCCGACGGTAAACGATGGCGGATTAGCGCTTTCGTCATACGTGATGTAAGGAATCAACTGGTAGGGATCGGGACGGGCGATGCCCCTGCCATATACGATACGAAGCCCCTGATCGTCAGTGATCTTGTAGCGCATATTGATGTCCGGAAAGGCATCGAAATACGAGGGATTGTTGGTCACCACCGATGGCACGCCGCAACCGGTGTTCGTAGGCCCTCCGCATTGCGAGGCGCCCGCCGCATACAAAGTGACGTTGTGGCCATGCGTACGCATGGTCGTTTGCTCGAAACGCACTCCTGCCTGGACATGGAGCCTTGCCACATCGATGGTATTCATTACGTAGCCGGCTGAAACACGCTCGATGATGCCGAAGAGGTTTGGCCAGTTATCGAGGGCAGTTTTGTACCCATCTACATCTGCGGAAAAGTTGGTAAGCACAAAGTTCGTCGTCCTGTTGAAATCCGAGACAGGCCCGAATTTCCCTCCCATGAACTCGCCTTTGAAGTAGTCGGTGTTATTGAAATAGCCCTGCAAGGCGGCCATGGAGTAGGCGGCAACGCCGGGCGTGGAAGCTTTTGTTCCCCAGCCGTCGTAGACGGTTTCAGTTGCATCCTGGAGCTTATGAGCATTGCTGATTTTGAAGCCGGCCTCGATGATCCCAAAATGACCGTGGAACGTGTAGTTCTGTGAATCCGAGATCTCGCCTGTCAGGTTGAGCTGTGTGCTCAAGCCCTTGGGGTCGGGGTAGGTAATGTCTTTGAAGACGAAGTCGTTGGCGTTCTCAAGCGGCGAGGTGGCCCCGCTGCAAGCGCCGAACTGTGGGAAGAAGGTTGCGCCCTGGGGCCCGTAGTTACATTGCAGCGAGGGACCAATCCAGGCGAAGTCGGCCTTGGGGTTGCCGGCCGAATCCTGCTCAAATGAACGCGAGACCGCGGCTTCCCAGACCAGCCAGTTACTGGGATGAATCTCTCTCCCGCCCAGCATCAACGTGCCGATCGAAGCATTGGGGCGCTTGGACGAAGTATAGAACTTTGGACTCGGCGAGTTGGCTGAGGTGCTCGGATAAACCCCAGTGGTCGTCAGCGGGGTCGATACCGGCTCGTAATACCACTTGTCGCCCCAGTCCTTGAGCTGGCTGTAAAAGCCGCGGACGAAGATGCTGGAGACGTCATTGAACTTGTAGTCCGCGCTGCCGGAGTAACCATAGCGGTAGCGGTAATAGCGGTATTCGCGCATGGTGTTGTTATCGTAGAAGGGTTGCGCCATGGTAGAGAGCGGGTCGATTTGCGGTTGGTAGTTGTCAATGCCGCGGCCGTTGAAATCAAAAGCTACATTCCCCAGAACGCCGAGCTTCTTGCTTTTCAGGAGCCGCTCGCCAAAGGTTCCGCCCGAGGCCGCATTGTAACGGCCATTCAGGATGTTGGTGCGGCCGCCATTCAAAAAGACATTGATGGTGGGCTTTTCCTGGGCTTCCTTCACGGTAAGCTCGACGGAGCTTCCGATTCCTTCCGCGTCCATATTGGCCGATAGCGTCTTATTGATATCCACGTGCTCGACCATATCCGAGGGAATGATATCGAGACGGACCTGGCGAACCAGCGGCTCGGGGGACGGCACTGTAATGCCATCGATGGTGATATTGGTCAAGCGGGGTTCAGTACCGCGCACCTCAATGTATTCACCCTCGCCTTCCAGGCGCTGGAGCGACACGGAGGGGAGGCGGCCGATGGCGTCGGCGACGTTGGCATTGGGCAGGCTGACGATGACTTCCGCCGGCAGGATCTGCTGGATGTTGTCTGCCGCGCGTGACTCGTCGAGCGCTTCCATCTCTCCATGCGGGCGCTCCGCGGTGACCAGGATCTGCTCGATATTGCTTCCTACCGCAAGCTTGAGGTCGAGCTCGGCGGTTTTCCCCGCGACCAGTTCGACCTTGGTCTCCTGCGTCGCGAATCCGGCAGCGGAGAGCTTCACGGTATAGGAACCAGCCGGAACCATCGGAAAGGAGAACGCGCCCTGGTCGTCGGTGGACACGGTCACGCCAAGCGGCTCCAGCTCAAGCTGCGCGCCTTTCACAACCGAGCCGCCGGAATCCACAACCGTACCGGTAATCAGCCCCTTGCTACCCTCTCCTGCGGCAGCCTGGCCTGAAGCCGCTGCTGACAACAGCGACAGGCTCACAAGTGGTAGCAGCACGGCGAGGCCCAGCTTGTTCCAGCCTCTCCCTATCACTGACAAATGCGGGGCGCCTCTCCGCAAAGAGAAGAATCGCCCTGATGATTGAGTCGCGAATTGAAACCTGCGAAGAATATTCATTCTCTGGCCTCGATGGTCTTGGAATTAACGCGCTCGCTGGCTCGTTCGACAGTCTGCAAATGCGTTAGCGCTTAAGTGAAAGGAACATTAGACCGCTCATAACTGAGCTGTCAAGATCTTTTTACAACAAATGTGAAAGTATGCGGTTTCCTTCACTTTCAGTTAATGTCGCGCGAAACTCACTTACCGTTGCGGCTAACTTGTGTTGGCTTTATCAGGTCAGACTACGTCATCCGGCATAGAAACAGCGCCAGACGCGACGGCTCACTTGTTATATCCTCCGCGCCCGCGGTTGCGACATCGCTACGTCATACAAGGCGTTTACGCCACTATGCGCAAACACCATACTTGCAGGGCCGCCGGAAGATAGAACTCCATTTGCCGCCATAGATAGTTATTGACTCACAAGCGCAACAAACCTATTCCACCTAAATGGAGTAATCAATGCGCGCTAACTGCACCAGTATCATAAAGTGCGCCATGCTATCCACTATCAAGGCGTCACGACTTATGCATTCCTATCGCACTTACAGATAGCGACACAAGCCGGCGGGAAGCGTTCCAAGGCGAACTCTACACTGGGTTGTACTACCTCACTCTCTTTTGCCATGCGATCCATATCACATGATTGGCATGGCTGCCATTGCCAGGCGCACACGCGCCTGGGTCATTTGCGCCCCACCACCAGGATGGTGAAGCTATCCGGCACCATCGCCCCTTGTGGGTGACGGGACTTCGTGCTCGACGCGGGAGACGGCCCATATTCCGCAATGGCCAGGAAAATTCGATCGGTTTGCTCGTCGTAAGCCAGGGACGCCGCGCCTTTCGGCGTGGGCAGATCCTCAATCACCTTGTATCCGTTTGCCGCATCCACTACCGTCAGCGTGCCGCCGCCGTTGGAGCTGAATGCGAGCTGATGAGTGGCGCTGAAGCGTGCCGCGTCAGGGCTATCCCCGATCGCGGGCGAAGCGAGCTCTTTGCCTGTGTCCGCGTCTACGACATCCATCTTGTTGTTGTCGCAGACCGCAAAGAGGCGGCGGTTCTCAACGTCCAGGGCGAGCCCGGTGGGAGCCTCGCAGTTGGCCAGCTTCCAGGTTGCGACCACCGCTTTTGTGTGCACATCGAGACGGACGATGGAACTCGTGCTTTCGAGATTGTCGTATACCGATCCCTTGCCATCGGCCACAGGGAATTCAGGTTTGCCGGGAAGCGCGATCGTCGCGACCACGCGATTGGTGGCGGCATCGATCACGGTGGCAGTGCTGCTCTTGCCGTTGAATGCCCAAACCGTCTTGGTCAATGGGTCGAATGTAATTCCGTCCGGATTGTCGCCTGTGGCCACAGTCGTAACCGGCTTGAATGTATGCCGGTCGAAAACCATCACATCGTTGCTGAGCCCGTCGCTGATGTAACCGAATTGGCCTTCGGTGTCGAGCGCGACTCCGTGCGCGTTCTTCAGGCCCGTGATGGCGGCAACTTCCTTGCCCGTCGTGGTGTCCACGATTTCCACGCGCGTGCGATGCGTAACGTAGAGCAAATGCGTTGTGGGATCGTTGACCAGGTAATCCCATGATCCATTTCCGCCAATCTTCCAGTGATCCACTACCTGATAGGGTTCCTGGCTGAAAGCCAGGCTGCAAGTTAGAACACAAATGGAGGCTGGAATCACAAGTGCGATGGCACGAATAAAACGATGATGGAATAAGAAGAACATGATTGCTCCTGACGAGCCGAGTAGGTTTTCTGGCACCGAGCGATTATCAGGAGCCAACCTTAAGCAGCAATGAAGGTTTGATTAATTTATTGCGGGGAACGTTGCCGAGACCTCTGTTCCCCGTTCTAACTGGCTTTGAATCTTTATGTTTCCGTGGGCCCGCTCCACAATTGCTTTGCAGATCGCAAGGCCCAGTCCGGCGCCGCCGCTCTGCCGGCTGCGCGATGCATCGGCGCGGTAGAACCGCTCAAACACATGGGGCAGGTCGGACTCCGATATGCCCTCGCCCTGGTCCGTAACTCGCAACTCCGTGCCTGCGGCGCAGGCGCGCACTGAAACTGCCACAAAGCTCGCCGCCGGACTGTGTTGCAGAGCGTTGAGGAGGAGATTTGAAACCAGTACCCCGGCGTCGCCACTTTCCATGGCTACCCGGCTTGCAGCCTCGGCATTCACGTTAATCGTAGTTTTCTTCACTTGGGCAAGCGGCTGCAGGCGATTTGCGACAGACTTAACGACCGAAGATAGATCGATTTCCTGACCCGGTGCCTGCGGCGCCTCTTCAACGCGGGCCAGCGTCAACATCTGCTCAATTAGCCCTTGAATCCGCTGCATATCGGCGAGAAGCTCCTGAGCCCCCTCTTCATATTGCTCCGCGGTTCTCTTCCGCATCGTCAAAAGTTGCAGACTCGACTTGAGCAGAGCAACTGAAGTCTTGAGCTCGTGAGCGGCATCGCCGGTGAACTGGCGCTGGCGTTCGAAGGCGCGCTGCAAGCCCAAAAGGAGCCTCTTGATCGAATTGGCAATGGGCGCGAGTTCGCGCGCGCGGAGAACAGCCTCCGGAGGCGAAAAATCCCACGACTCCATTGAAACGCGCCTGGCGCTCTTGGCTAGTTCGTGCAAGGGCTTCATCAATGTGCGCAGAGATCCGATCAGCACAAATCCCGTGACGATCAGCAGAAATCCGGCTGCGGTGGCATAGTAACGGTATGCCTGCGTCGCTTCGTATTCAAGATCCTTAGTCGGCGTAGCGTAAAGGAGCGCAATTGGCTGCGCCCGGATCCCTGGGCTTTCCTGGTCCATCGAGCGCACACCTTCTTTGTGAAAGGCGCGGTAGACTTGGCCTTTCCACTCGAAGTTGAAGAAACCCGAAGCGTTGGAAGCGCGAATCGAAGCCAATACGTTTGGCGGCACCTGCTGAGAGCTGCCCACAATGCCGCTGGCCGTTGCTGCCACATAAATATCTTCGGCTTGAGGGGCTAATTCACTGACATCCAGGAAGAGGCTGCCGTAAGGATCGGCGCCATGCACGGCTCCCAACAGTGAATCCACTCGCCCGCGCAACATGACATCAAATCCCCGGCGCCGGCCATGCATCTCGTGGGTGGTTGCCACAATGGCGAAGGATGCCACGCATAGGAACTCCGCAACGAGGACTCCCCCGATCAACCTGCGCGTTAGCCAGTGCGTCTTCATATCAAGTCGTCCGGTTTTGCAAGTCTGTATCCGGAACCGCGTACCGTTTGCACCGTAGCCTCTATTCCTGTCGCACGCAGTTTCTTGCGCAGATTGGACATGTGTGCCTCAATTACGTTGGAATGGTGCTCCCAGGTAAAGTCGTAAAGATGCTCTAATATCTGCCTCTTCGAAACGATCACGCGGGGCCGGAACATTAGATATTCAAGGATCCGATACTCTGTTGGCGAGAGATCGATGAGCTTGCCGTCGCATCGTATTGTCTGTTCGACAGAGTTCACGCTGAGCCGGCCGACCTCGATCACGGGAGTTGGAACCCCTTTTCCGCGACGAATCAATGCCTTGGCTCGAGCAATCAACTCGCCAAGGTCGAAGGGCTTTGTCAGGTAATCGTCAGCGCCCGCGTTCAATAGCCCAATCACATATTTTCGTTCGTCACGCGCTGTAAGTACCAGAATCGGAGTCTTATCCCCGCGCGCCCGCAGGTTTTTCGTAATCGTGAGTCCGTCGATGCCGGGAAGCATCAGATCCAGCGAAATCAGATCGTAATTTCCGCTTTCCGCCATCGCCATGCCGTCGTGACCATTATGCGCACAGTCCACAGCAAACCCCGGCCCCTCGCGCAGCGCGACCGCTATGTTCTCGGCAAGTCGAATTTCGTCTTCAACTACGAGCACGCGCATGGGCTTTATTTACCTGGCTCATTCCCGATCAAAACTGTATTTGGCCCGAAGGACAGCGGAAGTCTAGCACAATGCGCCATGTCACCGTCGTTTTGGCCACGCGCGGCCATCTTCATCCAGCGCATAAGAAGCTCTATTTACAAAGCAATCTACTTGTCGGTTCCGGTTGTCTCGATCGGCTCCTGCGCACTCAGATATTGGGCGTTCCGCTACTGTCGCCATTTCTGGCGGCGGAATGCGTGCGATCATGCACCATCATTTTTCTAGTCTGCGCGCAATTTGCTTAAGGAAGTCTTAAGGATGCGCAGGTAGAGTGGATTCTCTAGTTGATGGATCGGAAATGACTCATTCCTTCTTTATTCAGCCATTAACAAATCGGCGGACGCATCCAAATCGACTCAAAGTGCACACGTGTGCACCTACCGCGCGCCGCCGCATGACCTCGACTAATTCCCTCTCACTTTCTCAGCGCCCTCTTCGCGATGGTATTGCGGGACTATGTGACGGCTGCAAGGAAAAGGGTTCGTTTGCGCCGATAGTGAAGAGACAAAAGGCCGCTTTTAGCTCGACAGCGCAGGAACGAACGGTTTCGGTTCTCGAAAGAAGGGGCTGGGAGCAAGCGGCTGGAAGCTGGAAGCTGTTTTCGGGAGAGCAAGCATGAAGACGCGGCGCATGACGATGGCCCAGGCGTTGATCCAGTTCCTGAAGGCGCAGTACGTGGAGCGGGATGGACGCGAGCATGCATTTTTTGCGGGCGTGCTGGGGATTTTTGGGCACGGCAACGTGGCGGGGATCGGGCAGGCGTTGCAGCAGAACCCCGATTTCAAGTACATCCTGGTGCGCAACGAGCAGGCGGGCGTGCACATGGCCGCGGGATTTGCCAAGGCGAGCAACCGGCTGCGGACGTTTGCCTGCACGTCGTCGATCGGGCCGGGCGCGACGAACATGATCACGGGCGCGGCTCTGGCAACCATCAACCGGCTGCCGGTGCTGCTCTTGCCCGGCGATATTTTTGCGCGGCGCAACGTGGCGCCGGTGCTGCAGCAGATTGAGTCACCCACGACGCAGGATACGGGCGTGAACGACTGCTTCAAGCCGGTGTCGCGCTACTGGGACCGGATTTACAGACCGGAACAACTGATCACGGCGCTGCCTGAGGCGATGCGCGTGCTGACGTCTCCGTCAGACTGCGGCGCGGTGACGCTGGCCTTGCCGCAGGATGTGCAGGCCGAAGCCTACGACTATCCGGAAGAGCTTTTTGAGAAGCGCGTGTGGCTGATCCGGCGCGGGCAACCGGACCGCGTTTCGCTGGAGCGCGCGGTTGCGGCGATTCGCGCGGCACAACGGCCGCTGATTGTGGCCGGGGGCGGCGTGCTGATGAGCGAGGCGTCGACGGCGCTGAGCGAATTCGCGACGAAGACTGGAATTCCTGTTGGGGAGACACAGGCTGGAAAGGGATCGCTCGCGTGGGATCATGCGCAGGAGGTGGGCGCGATTGGAGCCACGGGCACGCTGGCCGCGAACCGGTTGGCGAATGCGGCTGATCTTGTCATCGGAATCGGCACGCGCTACTCCGATTTCACTTCAGCCTCGATGACGGCGTTTCAGAATCCGGCGGTGAAGTTCGTCAACATCAACACTGCGGAGTTCGATGCGTACAAGGTGGGCGCGATTCCCGTGGTCGCGGATGCGCGCGTGGCGCTGGAACAACTGGGCTCTGCGCTCGCGGGTCACGCGGTGAGCGCGCAGTATGCAGCGGAGATTGCGGAACTGCGCGTCGCTTGGGATGCGGAAGTGGACCGGCTCTTCCATCTGAAGAACCCCGGAAAGCCCGCACAGAGCGAAGTGATTGGCGCGATGTGGGAGGCAGCGGGCGAGCGCGACGTGCTGCTGTCGGCAGCAGGCAGCCATCCCGGAGACCTGCACAAGCTGTGGCGCACACGCACGCCCAACGGCTATCACATGGAGTACGGCTACTCGTGCATGGGTTACGAAATTCCCGGCGCCATGGGCGCGAAGTTGGCTGATCCCAGCCGCGAGGTTTACGTCTTTCTTGGTGACGGCACTTATTTAATGATGCCCTCGGAGATTGTGACGTCGGTGCAGGAGGGGATCAAGATCATCATCGTGCTGGTGGACAATCACGGGTTCGCGAGCATCGGCAGCTTGAGCCGCTCGCTGGGGCAGGGCGGGTTTGGAACGCGGTATCGCGCGCGCAATGAAGCCACCAAGCAACTGGACGGTGACGTGCTGACGGTGGACTTTGCGGCCAACGCGCGCAGCCTGGGCGCACATGCGCTGAAGGCTGGTACACTCGACGAATTGAAACAGGCCCTTGAGCAGGCCAAGACGCTGGACCGCACCACGGTGATCGTGGTGGAAACGGATGCATCGCAAGGCGTGCCGGGATACGAATCCTGGTGGGATGTTGCGGTAGCAGAGGTTTCAGAGATGGAGAACGTGCGCGAAGCCCGGGCACGCTATGAAGAAGCGCGTAAGCGCGAACGTCGCTATTTGTGAGGAGAAAACACTATGGAGCGGTTGCAGAATTTTGTTGATGGAGGGTGGCGCGCGTCGAGCGCAAAGGATGCGCTGAATGTGATCGATCCCGCATCGGCCAAGGTGTTGGCGGAGGTGCCGCTTTCACCGGCGACGGACGTGAATGCGGCTGTGGAAGTGGCGGAGCGGGCGTTTATTGAGTGGCGGCGCACGCCGGTGGTGGACCGCATTCAGCCGCTGTTCAGGCTGAAGACGCTGCTGGAAGAGCATCGCGAAGAACTGGCACTCTCGATTACCAACGAAAGCGGCAAGACGCTGGCGGAGAGCCGGGGCGAGATTCTGCGCGCAGTGGAAAACGTGGAGACGGCGTGCGCCATGCCGATCATGATCCAGGGGACGAACTGCGA
>Ga0302155_10001999_pt1 | contig 14198 bp, 13 predicted proteins | sample I_Bog_N3_1_FD_193508 | JGI IMG/M metagenome (GOLD analysis project Ga0302155, IMG submission 193508) | Peat permafrost microbial communities from Stordalen Mire near Abisko, Sweden - I_Bog_N3_1 | ecosystem: Environmental > Terrestrial > Soil > Wetlands > Peat | place: Sweden: Abisko, Stordalen...
CTTAAAAATTCCTACGGGCAGTATTTGCTGGCCCTGTTGCACGACCATCATCACTGGAATTAAGCATCTATGTCTTCTCCATCAGAAATTGTTATTTCTAACGGTATGACCTCCAAAGGATATTGGCAGGATTTTTGGCGGCATCGTGAAATGCTTTTGTTTTTGGCATGGCGCGATATTCTTGTGCGTTACAAGCAGACCTTAGTCGGAGCAAGCTGGGTCATCATTCGGCCATTGCTGACGATGTTGGTATTTACGATGGTTTTCGGCAGAATTGCCAAGCTTCCGTCCAACGATGTGCCTTATCCATTGCTGGTGTTCTCCGGAATGCTGCCATGGTTTTTCTTTTCCAGTGCGTTGACTGAGTGCAGCAACAGCTTGGTGGGCAACTCGAATTTGCTGTCGAAAGTCTATTTTCCACGGTTGATTGTGCCTGCTAGCACTTTGTTGGTGTGTGTGGTCGATTATCTAATTTCGTGTCTGTTGTTGCTTGCGATGTTGGTCTGGTACGCCCATTGGCCGGACTGGCGGATTTTGCTGTTGCCGATATTTTCATTGTTTGCAGCGATCATCGCATTCGGTCTTGGTTTGTGGGCCGCCGCTTTGAATGTACGCTATCGAGATTTTCGTCATCTGATCCCTTTCGTTCTGCAGCTAGGCATTTATGTTTCACCTGTTGGCTATGCAACTACGTTGATTCCTGAGAAGTGGCGGTTTTTGTATTCGCTTAATCCTCTGGTCGGTGTGATTGACGGATTTCGTTGGAGCTTGCTGGGGCAAGAAAGCCATATTTACTGGCCAAGTTTGTTGATTTCTGTGGTCGGAAGTGTGTTGGTTCTGGTTACAGGACTGCGTTATTTCCGTAAATCGGAAGCTGGTTTTGCGGACGTTATTTAAGCCATGTCATATTCCATTAAAGTAGAGAACCTCTCCAAGCGTTATCTGATTAACCACGGCAATTCTGGCAGTGCGCGATCGATCCGAGAAGTATTAGCCAAGCCGTTCGCTCGGTTTAAAAAACAGCAAGAAGAAATTGAAGTCGAAGAGGCTCGTTCTGTTGAGCAATTTTGGGCTTTGAAGGATGTATCTTTTGAGGTGGGAGAGGGACAGCGCATAGCGATTATCGGTGGTAATGGCGCCGGTAAGTCCACATTGCTGAAAATCCTCAGTCGTATTACTGAGCCGACTAGTGGCTCAGTTTCTATTCGTGGCAAAGTATCCAGTCTGCTGGAGGTCGGTACCGGTTTTCATCCTGAGCTGACTGGACGAGAGAATATTTTTCTCAACGGTGCAATTTTGGGTATGCCAAGAAACGAGATTAAGAAGAAATTTGATCAAATTGTGCAATTTTCTGGTGTTGAGAAATTTCTCGATACGCCGGTAAAGCACTATTCCAGTGGCATGTACGTGCGTCTGGCATTCTCAGTGTCGGCGTGGTTGGATCCGGATATTCTGATTGTGGACGAAGTCCTCTCGGTTGGTGATCAGGCTTTTCAAAAACGCTGTGCAGATCGAATGAAGGAGCTCACCGGAGATGGACGTACAGTGATATTTGTTAGCCATAGTATGGCAGCAGTGAAATCAATGTGCGAAAAGGCTCTTTATTTGAAGAGTGGTGAGGTGGTGTCGTATGGTCCGGTGGAAGAGGGCGCAGCAGAGTATGTACGCACGGTCATGGATGAATCGGAAGGTGCATCCTGGCACGCTCCTGAGTTTGTTTTTGAGCAAGGTAAAACGGAGCTGTATGTAGACTCGCAGAGCTCGACAGGTTATGCACAATGCATTTCTGGGAAAGTTTGTAAACATACTGGGGAAGTTACATCGTTTCTATCAATAAACGAGCCTTTTACTGTAAAAATGAGGTATCAACTTCTTGTCGATATTCCATCTGAGGTCGTTCCGAATTTTCATTTCTATGATGATAGCGGGACAAGATTTTTTATCTCATTTCCAGATAAATCGTCTCCAACAGCTAAAGGAATATACGAAGCTGAGTGTCAGTTGCCAGCTTTTTTATTTAATACTGGGCGCTTCACAATGATGCCAGTGTTAAGTAGTTATGCAATGTCTACTCCGATTCATTTTGCGCTTCCGAATGCTTTGAAATTTGAAATTGTTGAACCCAACAATTTGGATACTCGTCGTCATGGGTGGGGTGGGGCCTTGCCTGGTTTTTCACGGCCGCGGTTGGATTGGACGATTTCCTCTTTAAATTGAGACATGATTAAAAAACTGATAAATGATTTTTTTGGTAAGCGGAGCGAACAAGTTAGCCCCGCTTTTGAGGGTAAACATTCATATTCACAGTGCGGCGAAGACGTCATGTGCGCTTTTGTTTTGGGTGTGCTGGGTATAACAGATCCGCTTTATCTTGATATTGGTTGTTTCGATGCGACTAAATTTAGTAATACCTACCATTTTTATGAAAAAGGTAGGCATGGCATCTGTGTGGATGCAAACCCTATACTAACTGCTGCATTTTCTGCTAAAAGACCACGTGATCAAATTGTGAATATTGGGCTGTCAGGTAAAACATCGGCGAAACTGCCTTTTCACGTCATGGAGCAAGCGACGCTAAGTACATTCTCTAATCAAGAGGCCTTAAGACTAGAGTCTGAAGGTGCGTCAAAAATTGAGCGGCTTATCGATATCAATGTTTTTCCAATTGCTGAGTTTCTTCGCAGTTATTTTCCTGATCGTAAATTAGATTTGGTGTCACTTGATGTTGAGGGCTTTGATGCCGAAATTGTTGAAAATTTTGATTTTGACTTTGTTCGCCCAGCAGTTTTTTGTGTAGAAACACTCGAATATAAAGAGCGTGGACATCAGAAAAAAAATGAGCAGATTATAAATATGATGCTCAGTCGCAACTATATGCTTTACGGCGATACTTTTATTAACTCTATTTTTGTTGATAAATCACTTTGGCAGGCGCGCTGAGCCGCGATTACCTTATAAGAATAAAGAATACAAAAGGGAGGACGCTGTGGGGTTGATAAGATTGTTGTTGGCAATGACAGTGGTGCTAAGTCACGCGGGCTTTCAGTGGTTTGTTGGCTCCAGAAATGCTGTGCAGATGTTTTATATAATTTCGGGATTTTTGATTGCATTTATATTAAATACAAATCGTAAATACGATCGAAAAATTGATTTTTATGTCAGCAGAGCATTAAGAATTTATCCTGTGTATTTTTGCGTAGCAGTAATTGCCATTTTTTACCCGCTTTATGGGAGTGAAACTGGACAGATATATACCCAGGCTCCAATTGGAACTGCGATTGCGTTGTTCTTTTCGAATCTTGTGATATTTGGGCAAGATCTTGTGATGTTCATGAGTGTAAAGAGTGGAGTTTGGGGTATTTTTGCAGCACCAGGGAGTGATTTCCCGTTGTATCGTGGATTATTGGTGCCGCAGGCATGGTCTCTGGGCATAGAGCTCTCGTTTTATTTAATAGCGCCATATATTGTGCGTTCTAAAGTAAAAACGATTTTGGTTTTCATGGCATCTTGTGCTATCCGCTATATTTATTTTGATAAACACCCTGAGGCGGTGGACCCCTGGACTTATCGTTTTTTTCCATTTGAAATTGCATTGTTTATGCTCGGAGCGATGAGCTTTCACTGGATGTTGCCTCTCTGGCGCAAAATTGTAGTGAAGTTCAGTGCATTGCAAGTGATTGGTGTTGCTGCATTATCGATATTAATTTTGTGCTATGACTTCGTTGAGTTTGATAGTACGAATAAGTCGATTATTTTATTTTTAGTAATGTCAGCACTATTGCCACTGGCTTTCTTTTACCAGCAGCGCTCAAAAATAGATCAAGCGTTGGCGGAGCTTTCCTACCCTGTGTATGTTTGTCATCTTTTAGTCTTTTCTCTGCTCGCAAACTATACGCCTTCGCTGTCAGGCGGTAGGCTGGTGATCGCAAAAATTGCGCTGACTTTAATGTTTGCGTTTCTGCTGAAAATTTCAGTTGCAGATTTTTTTGACCGTTTCAGGCATCGGTTGTCTAGGCAGCTTTTGTCGAAGGATTGATGTAACGGCTAGAGTCAATGTGAAGTAATGATGCCGTGGCGGCGTATTAGGTAAAGACTATGATTGAAAATTGGAAGAAAAAAATTGCAGATTGGAAACTTCAGTTTATTTTGAAGAGAGCTTCCCGTCTGACGGAGCGAGAGAGTCGCGCCGTTTTCTGGAGGTTGTTGCCTGACCTTAATGAGCAGGAAAATCGGACTGTCGTATTGAAACTTTTGGAGGGTAAGGAGATTCAAGTATTGGACAATCCAGTTGATCATGACCGGGTTGCCAATTTCTCGGCCTATGATCGCGATGCTTGGGTCGAAAAGAAAATAAATGCAATCCCGGCCGGTGCCCGTGTTCTCGATGCTGGTGCGGGACAAGGCAGATATAAGAATTTATTGAAACACACTCAATATGAAGCTCAAGACTTTGCTCAATATGAGGGGAGTGTTGCAGGACCTTTGCAAGAGGTTTGGGAATATAGTCCGCTGAACTACGTTTGTGATATCACATCGATACCAGTGGAGTCGGGTAGCTTTGATGCTGTACTCTGTACGGAAGTGTTGGAGCATGTGCCAGAACCGATCAAGGCTTTGGCAGAGTTGTCGCGGCTATTGAAGATCGGAGGGAGCTTGATTCTTAGTGTCCCATTGGGAAGTGGCGTGCATCAAGAACCTTATTATTTTTATGGCGGGTTCTCCCCTTATTTCTTTAAACATCATTTTTCCCAGATGGGTCTTGAGATAGAAGAAATTGTCCCTCTTGGTGGATTGCTAAAGCACGCGGCTCAGGAGTTGGCAAGAGTTGGTCGTTTGATTGGTGAACATCAGGCGGCAAATTCACATTTTGAATATCTGGTGAAAGACTGGATCCCTCAGCAATTGCAGACGTTGGATTCTAAGTACTTCATTGAGCAATTTACCGTCGGATATTTGGTTAAAGCAAAAAAGGTTAGTGCTTAGATGACATCGCAGGTCAATATTGTCGTTTCCAATTTAATCGGCGGTCTTGGAAATCAAATGTTCCAATATGCTGTTGGCCGAGCGTTGGCGCTGCGCACAGGCGCTCGCCTATCTTTGGACGTCACTGGATTTGCCAATTACGATTTACGTCGTTATGAACTGGCAGAGTTTAATATCGATGCTGATTTGGCTACCGACAAACAGTTGCGTCTGGTAGGTGCTATCGCGCAGCCGAATACCCTGTCTAATCGCATACTGAAACGCCTGGGGTTCAGCGGATCGCAGCATGTGCTGCGTGAAGGCAGTTTTACTTACGACCAGCGTATAGAGGAAGTGTCCACGCCGATTTATCTCGATGGATATTGGCAAAGCGAAAAATACTTCGCTGAGATTTCTTCCGAGTTACGGCAGGATTTTTCTTTGCGTCAACCGTTCGATGCTGCCAATGCCGTGATGGCTGCCGCAATTGGGAAGGTTGGGCCGTCAGCGATCTCCTTGCATATCCGGCGTGGTGATTATGTCTCCAATTCTCACACTGCTCAGTATCATGGTGTGTGTTCGCTTGATTATTATCGCGAGGCTGTGCGATATATCGCCGAACGTGTGGAGCATCCACATTTTTTTGTTTTTTCCGATGACCATGCCTGGGTGCAGGAAAATCTGCAAATCGATTTCCCCACAACACTGGTGCAAATCAATACAGGTGACCGTGGAATTTACGACATGATGCTCATGAAAAGCTGTGGCCATCATATCATCGCGAACAGCTCATTCAGCTGGTGGGGCGCATGGTTGAATCCTAGCTCCCGGAAGATAGTAATTGCGCCACAACTGTGGTTTAAGCAGTCGTCCAATGACACGCGTGATCTGATTCCTGCTGCATGGGTGTGTTTGTGATGAGTACACCGATTACGGTTCTATTACCGGTCTATAACGGCGCAGCTGATCTTGAGCAGACGGTGCGTTCAGTGCTGGCACAAACTCATCGAGATTTCGAATTTCTTATCATTAACGATGGATCCAAGGACCGCTCTGGTGAAATACTGGATCGCTTGGACGATCCGCGCATCAAAGTCATTCATCAGAAAAATATGGGGCTGGCGGCGACGCTTAATCGCGGCATTGAATTGGCGCAAGGGCAGTATATTGCGCGTCAAGACCAGGATGATTTGTCTCATCCTGTCCGGCTGGCAGAACAATTTGCATACATGGAGGCGCATCCGGACTGCAATTTACTCGGAACGGCTGCTGATATCTGGGTCGAGAATACGCCAACGGAGCGTTTTCATGAACATCCGTTGGATCATGCGACGCTGAGTTTTGATCTGATTTTTAATAATCCCTTTGTGCATAGTTCTGTGATGTTGCGCAAAACAACTGTTCAGGCAATTGGCGGCTATAGTACCGACCTTGCGCGACAGCCGCCCGAGGACTATGAGTTATGGTCACGCATGGCCCGAAATGGACGGGTCGCAAATCTACAGCAACGTTTGTTGATATATCGAGAAATGCCGCAAAGCATGTCGCGTTCTGGGCCCAATCCATTTCTTGATAAATTGGTGACCATTTGCGCCGAGAACCTGGCGTTTGCTAACCATATGCCGACGCCGGACAATGCCTGCATTGATGCGGCAGCGTTTACTCATTCCGCTTTTCATCGTATTTCAGGCAATCCTGATCTTAAGAAAATGCAGGCATTGATTTTGGCGGCCGGCCAGCGTATCGCATCGGAGTATGGCAATCCAGATGTGGTGGCGCGCGCTCAGAATCGGGCCGACATACTTAAGTATCAGTTGGTCATACGGCAGACCAAGACCGAATGGCTTAAGCCGATAGCAAGAAAAGTGCGAGCCCTTCTGCAGCGACTGTCGCTTCGCTGATTATCAATTATTGAGATAACTATGCGCATTCTCTTCTGTTGCGAATTTTACTACCCAAGTATTGGCGGTGTTCAGGAAGTGATGCGTCATCTCGCCGAGCGCCTGGTTTCATGGGGCCATGAGGTGACGGTTGCGACAACTAAATTGTCGAACAGGACTTTCACGGAACATAACGGCGTGAAGATTGTTGAGTTTGGAGTGACCGGTAATCAGGTGCGAGGCATCTCCGGGGAAGTTGCGCGCTACCAGGATTTTGTGATCAATTTCCCTTGTGATGCATTGATGATAAAAGCTGCTCAGCAGTGGACATTTGATGCTCTGTGGCCGGTACTGGAACAGATTAAGACGCGCAAGGTTTTTATTCCTTGTGGTTTCTCGGGTTTATACGAGCCTAGCTATGCCCAGTATTTTATTGATCTTCCGGAAGTGCTTAAGAAATTTGATCATCTAATTTTTTATGCAGAACACTACCGAGATGTCGATTTTGCGCGTGCGCACAAATTAATGCATTTCAGCGTACTTGCAAACGGAGCTTGCGAGAAAGAATTCAATGTTGCGGTTGATGCGAGTTTTCGCCGTCGCAATGCTATCGCCGAAAATAGCTTCGTATTGCTCACGGTCGGTAGTTTGACAGGTGTCAAAGGCCATCGTGAGCTAGCGGAGGCTTTTGCCAAAATGAATGTCCCCAAAGGCCATCATGTTACCCTGATTTTGAATGGCAACCTGCCTCCGCGCCCAGATGTGAAGGTGGAGGCCCGCCGCAGTCACGGTGTATCGCCGCGTGATCAAGTATCGCGTGGTTCAAAGCTGATCAGTTATGTGACCGCCAAGATTAACCGGATTACAGGTTTATTGTATCGCTCAGTCGGCGTTTTACGTCGAGAGGGAGTATCTGGAGTGGGCCAACGCATCGCGTCTCTGCTGCTGGCTCCGCTATGGCGACTAGCCCTGGCGCACGGCTTTCTAAAGAAGGCATCTAGGTCAATGGAGTATTGGATTGATACGGCTCGTAGAAATCCATCCAAGCAAGTACTTTTGACCGACTTTGCGCGTGATGAACTGGTACAGGCATACATGGCGGCGGACTTGTTTGTTTTTGCCTCCAACATAGAGTACTCGCCGCTGGTGCTGTTTGAGGCAGCAGCAGCAGGAACGCCATTTTTATCAGTGCCTGTAGGCAATGCCGATGAAATTGCCCGGTGGACAGGAGGGGGTGTCATTTGCCCCGCATCTAAGGATGAACGTGGCTACACTAGAGTGGACCCGCTTGTGCTGAGCGGTGCTGTTGAAGACTTGATGGCTAAGCCAGAGGAGTTGTCCAAACTCGGCAAGACTGCCAAGCAGACGTGGTCGGAAAAATACACTTGGTTTGCTATTGCCAAGCGTTATGAGCAGATTCTTGCAAACAAGTTGGGCTGAGAAGAGGGTGCAATGCTGACGTGTGTGATCGGCGGGGCTGGCTTTATCGGCCGTCAATTGGTAGTGCAATTGCTGGCGAGCGGACGCGACGTCTTGGTACTTGGCAGGCGCGCCGAGAGACCGAATTATTTACCCGCAAATACGATCTATGAGGCATGTGACTATACAGATCGTGAATCATTGCACCGTCACATAGCAACCTGCGCAGAGATCATCGATCTGGCATATGCGACAGTTCCCCAGACGAGTTTTGTCGATCCCATGTTCGATTTGCAATCTAACTTGCCGGGCAGTATTGGTCTTTTGCAGGAAGCTGCTGCAATGAGAAATTTACGGAAATTGTTGATTGTGTCATCTGGTGGTACCGTCTACGGGCCGGTATCGCGTCTCCCTATTTCCGAAGAAGCGCGTACTGCACCAGTTTCCCCCTATGGAATTACCAAGCTGGCGATTGAAAATTATGGGCTAATGTTCCACCGTTTGCATGGTGTTCCGGTGACGATTGTCAGGCCGGCCAATGCGTATGGCGCCGGACAGAAGCCATTTACTGGGCAGGGCTTCATTGCTACTGCAATTGGTCATATTTTGAAGCGGGAAGCGGTAACGATTTTTGGTCGGAACGGGACAATCAGGGATTATCTTCATGTCAGTGACGTAGCTTCAGGTATTCTTTGCGCGCTGGACGGAGGTTCTCCGGGTGAAATTTACAACATTGGATCGGGCGTCGGAAGAAATAACCGCGAGGTTTTATCCGTCATTGAGTCATACGCTAATAGTGCAGATTATGACGTCAATATCAGGGTCGCTCCAGAGCGTCATTTCGATGTACCCGCAAACGTATTAAATTTTGACCGTCTGTTGGCAGCAACTGGATGGCAGCCTAAGGTAGCGTTTGTAGATGGGGTCCAGGAGGTATGGCGCGATATATCAAATATTGGATCATAAATATTTGTGTTGAAATTTTGAAATTAACTGCGGATAAACAAGCAGCGAAATACATAGCGCTTATTTAACGCGCGATTGTATTGTCATTTGCGTATTTGGTATTGTTCTACATGATAAGGTTGCTACGGTAGTAAGCACGGGCATGTGTATTTGTCTGTGATATCACCCTTTGTGTGGGTTAGTTTTTATGGATATTGACGAATACACAGGCGGGGTCTCACGCAGAGAAAAATGTATATTAGGCGCAGAAGTGGGTGGATGTTGCGTTGGTGTCTTTATAGATAGTAGGGATAGGTGATGGCAAAATCGCTGGGAATTCGTAGTCTTGGATCGATACTGCTAGAGATTCAAGTATGAAGTAGCAGTTCTTGTTTTTTCAGGCGATGATCGCGGTAGGCAGGCTCAAATTACTACAAATATTCTTAGGATGATTATGCTTACAATGTTGCGTCATGTTGCTAGAAAAGTGACCACTCAAAATCAGCGTATTAAGTTTTATACGTTTTTGGATGCTGTCAAAAATAGACAATTAAAGGTTGAGGTACATAAACGTTTTAAGGGTGGTCTCAAGGAATTTGAAGTGCCTTACCGTTTGCATCTCGGCTGTGGAAATATCAAGTTGGATGGGTTTTGTAATGTTGATGCTTTGGAGACGATTGCCGCAGATGTTATTGATGATATCCGGGTACTGAACAAATTTCCGAATCAGTCCGTAAAAGAAATATACGCTTGCCATGTGCTAGAGCATTTCTCTCATGAGGAAGTTCAGCCTTTGTTGAAACGTTGGTTGGAAATACTTGAGCCAGGCGGTATTTTGAGAATATCCGTGCCGGATATTGATCGTATCGTAAGGATATATCACAAGAATTTTGAACACTTTCATACGAAGGGGCATGCGCCCTGGATCGGTCTCATCTATGGAGGGCAGTCTACGCCATACGATTTTCATAAAACCGGGTTTAATGCTTGTTGGTTATCTTATCAATTAGAACTGTGTGGTTACGAGCAATGTCAGGAATATCCGCATGAGCCACATTTCATACCAGGTACAGAAGATGCCTCAATGGCACATGCTCCTTTCGGAGAGTACTTTTCTCTTAATATGATGGCACGGCGTCCTCAACAATAAAAAATCAAATTGATGTTCAATGAAGTTGATCGGCCACTCGTTTCTGTCTTGTTGCCAGTTCGGAATGGAGGCGCGACGATTTCCGTCGCGTTAGAGTCGCTAATTAGGCAAAGCTTTTCAAATTTCGAAGTGCTCGTGTTGGATGACGGCTCCTCCGATGCCTCCGCAAACATTGCAAGGGCCATGGGTGATCCGCGTATTCGTGTGTTTGTCGATGACCTCAATAGAGGGTTGGCAGCGAGGCTGAATCAGGGGATTCAGCTTGCACGGGGCGAATATATTGCCCGCATGGATGCCGATGACGTCTGCTTTATTGATCGCCTAAAGAAACAATTCGAGTATCTGCACAGCCATCCGGAGATCGATTTGCTGGCTACTCGTGCTGTAGTTTTTCGAGGTGTGGATGAACTGGTCGGCCTGCTTCCCTTTCGGGCAACACACGAAGAGATATGCGCCACACCTTGGCGGGGTATTCCCATGCCCCATCCTACGTGGATGGGCAAGGCGTCGTGGTTTCGTAAGCATGGCTATAGAACACCGGAAGTAATCAGAGCCGAGGATCAGGAGTTATTGTTGCGTGCGGCGCCTGAGAGTCGTTACGCATGTCTGGAGCAGGTCTTGCTCGGTTACCGTCAGGGCAGCTTTCCTTTGCGTAAAGTCTTGCTTGCCAGAAGGCAGTTGTTGCGTGCGCAACTGGGGCTGTTTTATCAACGCAGGCAATGGCGTAATTGGTCGCTGGCGACCACCATGTTTACCGTCAAGATTTCAGTTGATTTGTTAGCTGCCTTACCTGGCTGCGACAAGTTATTTTTTCTTCGGATGTCAGGGTTCGTTCCTCATGATGTCGAGCGAACGTTGTGGCAAGTTTTGTCGCGCGGGGACTGAGTGCGTGTCATATGAAGAAAATTTTATATTTAATCACCGAAGATTGGTTTTTCTGTTCTCACTTTATTGAGAGAGCGATTGCAGCTAGAGAAGCAGGCTACGATGTCGTCCTCGTGGCAAGAGATAGTGGTTGCGGAGAGCAAATACGACAAGCTGGTGTACGCCTGATTCCGATCAATATTCATCGGCGCGGCGTTAATTTATTCAGGGAATTGGCCACGACAATGGCCCTCATTCGCATATACAGAGCGGAGCGCCCCGATATATTGCACCATGTCGCACTGAAACCAATTATCTATGGAACTTTTGCGGCACGTTTGACTGGTTTGAAAAATATAGTCAATGCGCCGGTTGGAATGGGGTTTGTTTTTTCCTCTGGCAGCATGTTGGCCAAATTCCTGCGCCCCTTGGTTAAGCTCGCTTTGTATCTCTTTCTTAACCCCGGCGGAAGTCGTGTGGTGTTCGAAAATCAAGACGATTTAACAGATGCAGTCCGGCATGGGGTTGTGCGAATCTCGGATGCCACATTGATTCGTGGTGCTGGCGTCAATCTGCAATCATTCATATTGTGTGATGAGCCCGCCCCACCTGTCACGGTTGTGCTTGTTGCACGGATGCTATGGGATAAGGGTATCGGAGAATATGTGTCCGCTGCTCGTTTGTTGATCGCTAAGAAAATAAATGTGAAATTCTTGTTGGTAGGGGCTCCTGATGCAGGTAATCCCGCATCTATTCCAACTGAACAACTGAATGCCTGGCACGCTGAAGGAGCAATCGAGTGGCTAGGGCACCGGCAGGATATTTCTGAAATATTGTCGCTTAGTCATGTGGTTTGTCTTCCTTCCTATCGAGAAGGCTTACCGAAAGCTTTGCTGGAGGCTTTGGCGGCAGGAAAACCCGTAGTCACGACAGACGTGCCTGGATGCCGGGAAGTAGTTGAAAACGAGATCAACGGTTTGCTGGTTCCCGTTAAAGAGGTACAGCCTTTGGCGAATGCCTTGGAGCGGCTCATCAAGGATCCGCAATTACGCCATGTCTTTGGAGTCAATGGGCGAAACAAAGTAGAGCAAGAATTTTCGTCCGAAAAAGTGATTTCCGCTACGCTAGCCGTGTATCAGCAATATGGACATGGATGAAATGCTCAGATAGCCTAATGCTTACTATGTAGACTGTCAAAATATGGACGAAGGGCAACATGGGTGTTATGAAAATGAAACGGGTTTTTGACATTGTTGTAGTTGTTTGTTTGGCATTGCTCCTGATCTGCCCCATACTGTTGCTAATTCTCTTGGTGCGCTTGACTTCAAAAGGCCCAATCTTGTTCTGGTCCGAGCGAGTTGGTGCGCACAATAAGTTTTTTGCGATGCCAAAATTTAGGACGATGCGAGTCAATACGCCGACGGTAGCGACGCATTTGCTTGTTAATCCAACGCAGTATCTGACGCCAATAGGTGGGTTGCTGCGTAAGACGAGCTTGGATGAATTGCCACAACTATGGAGTATTTTGATCGGTGATATGAGTCTGGTCGGGCCGCGGCCAGCTTTGTTCAATCAAACTGATTTAATTGCATTGCGTACAGAGTTTGGTGTGCATGAACTGGTGCCGGGCCTGACAGGATGGGCTCAAATTAATGGTAGAGATGAGTTGCCAATTCCGGTAAAAGTACAATTTGATGTGGAATATTTAAAGAGGTGCTCATTGAAATTTGACCTCCTTATATTGTGGAAGACCTTTGCAAGAGTGATTTTTCAATCGGGTATTACGCACTGATAAATTTCTGCGAAAAAATTACCAATTATCATCATGCGAAGTCAAATCATACATTTATCGAGAATTTCCAAGCAAGGCATAGCGGTATGTACTGATGTAGTTATGTCGATATTTGCTACCTGGTGCGCATTTTCGCTGCGCCTCGATAGTTTCTCTTGGCCTTCCGGCTATCAATGGCACGTCTACCAGCTTGCTCCTGCTCTGGCAGTGCCGATTTTCATCAGGCTTGGCCTGTATCGTGCGGTGTTTCGGTACACCGGAATCGCAGCCATTGTGACCGTTGGCAAGGCAGTGACATTATATGGATTGATTTTGTTTGCGCTGCTGGTGTGGTTGGGGTTGCCAGGAGTTCCGCGCTCGATTGGCGTTCTTCAGCCCTTGTTGCTTCTGATTCTGGTTGGAGGGACTCGGGCGTTTGCCAGAATCTGGTTAAGCCGTGCCGATGCCAATAGAAAGCATCAACAAGATGCTCGTCTTCTAATATATGGTGCCGGCGCAGCTGGCGCACAGATTGCCGAAATCTTGCAGCAACGGCAGCAACTGATTTTGCTCGGTTTTCTGGAGGATGATCCAGAGTTGTTTGGTAAAACCATCAATGGTCAGCGTGTTTATGCATCCACCGATGCAGAAGCTTTGATTGAGGCTTATGGTGTAACTGATGTGTTGCTGGCTTTACCGTCGATTAGTCGCGCAAGACGCAATCAAATCATTGAGAAATTACGTTGTTATCAGGTACATATTCGCTCATTGCCTGATCTGGTGGATTTGGCTCGAGGCAAAATAACAGTGACCGATATCCATGAACTTGATATCGTCGATTTGTTGGGGCGTGATCCGGTGCCACCCAATCCTGCATTGATCGGTCGCAATATCACCGGCAAGGTTGTCTTGGTGACCGGTGCTGGCGGTAGTATCGGTAGCGAGCTATGTCGTCAGATTCTGGTTGCGAAGCCTGCCGTATTACTTCTTCTTGATCACAATGAGTTCAGTCTTTATTCGATTCATCGCGATTTGCAAGAGCGGGTGAGCGACATGCAGGCGGAGACGAAATTGGTCACGCTGCTTGGTAGCGTGCGTGACTTCGAGCGTGTCAGTCAAGTTTGTCGTACATGGTCTCCGCGTACGGTCTACCATGCCGCGGCCTACAAGCACGTGCCATTGGTGGAGAGCAATCCGGTTGAAGGTG
>Ga0302155_10002003_pt1 | contig 14165 bp, 6 predicted proteins | sample I_Bog_N3_1_FD_193508 | JGI IMG/M metagenome (GOLD analysis project Ga0302155, IMG submission 193508) | Peat permafrost microbial communities from Stordalen Mire near Abisko, Sweden - I_Bog_N3_1 | ecosystem: Environmental > Terrestrial > Soil > Wetlands > Peat | place: Sweden: Abisko, Stordalen...
ACTACCAGACGTTTGCTGGTCTGAAGATACCGTTTTAGTCGAGTCAACAGCCCCAATCGTGTATTCAGTACCAAGCGAATTATTAATCGCCTCATTCGCCGCCCACGTCACCCCGGCCGTTGCGTTTCTCCCCAGTATCCCGGCAGCACCACCACCAGCCAGCGCTGCAATTGCAGTCGTCGCTGCATTAAGATTCGCATTGTTGTAGCTGGTGATCTGTACCGGCGAGCCGGCCGCATTGGTTCCGGAACCACCGGAGCAACCACAGCACTGACCGCCCCACCAATGGCACCATCTACAGCACCCGACATACCCGGCGTTGTGCAGCACCCGCAACCCCAGACGCAGCTTGGCTTTCCAATGGATCAACGCCTAGACGCACCTCCACCAGGCAATTTTTTCCCCCGACGCGGTTTTTCCGCCCAATTCAGTTTTTTACCCGATACCGCTTAAAGAACAATGGCGCGCTCACGCACGCCGATGCAATATTCTATCGGCGGCCAGGCAAGACAGGAAGAGCAATACCGCGAGCGCGGCTAAAGAAGAAGCCCCCAGAACCAGGGTGGCTCGGGGGGCTATATAGGTTTTTTGGAACGATAGGTCGTGCTTGGCGCTATAGATCACCCACCTCAGCCTCGCCAGCCGCCTCGTCCTCCAGCGCGGCCAGCACGTCAGCCGCCGTCGCTGGCGCCTCCTCTTCAAGTTCCCGCCGCGCTGCCCCACGCACCAGCCGCGCCGGGTGCGTCGCCGTGTGGATATCCTTCAATGCACGGATACTGACCTGTGTGTACACCTGAGTGGTCTTGATATCGGCATGCCCCAGCATCGCCTGGATGAAGCGCACGTCCGCCCCGTTCTCCAGCATCTGCGTCGCCATCGCGTGCCGGAACAGGTGGCAACTGCCCAGATTGCCCAGCCCCGTCGCCCGCACGTAGTCGCGCACCATCTGCGTCATCCGGTTGTCCGAGAACGATTGCCCCGCCACCGTCAGAAACAAGCTGTCGTCATCGCCCGCCAGCGCCAGTTCCGGCCTGACCTCGTCGCGGTATTTAGCAATCCACGCCAGCGCGCGCTCTCCCACCGGCACCATCCGGTCTTTCTTGCCCTTGCCCTGACGGATCATCAGCGTGCCGCGCTCTTGGTCCACCCCGCGCTGCTGCAAGCCAATGATTTCCATGCGCCTTATCCCGGTGCTGTAGAGCGTCTCCAGCATGGCCCGGTCGCGCACCCCGATGGCCGTACTGACGTCCGGCTGCCGCAGCACCGCCTCGACCTCATCCACCGTCAGCACGTGCTTGGGCAGACGCGCCTCGACCTTGGGTAAGTCCAGGTCGGCCGCGGGGTTGTACAGTATCCGGTAATTGCGCGTGAGCCAGCGAAACCATTTGCGGATCGGGGTGATCCGCGAAGCCTGGGTTGTCGCTGACAGCGGCGCGCCGTTCTGCTTGCGCTTTAGAAACAGGTGCCGCTGGTAACGCTCGATGATCGGCCGCGTAATCTCGGCCGGGTGCGTCAGCCCGCGCTCGTCGCACCAGCTCACGAAGTAGCGCAAATAAAGCTCCCAGTGTTTCAGCGTGTGCCGCGAGGTGTTCTTTTCTTCCAACCAGGCCAGGAAGTCCATCATCTGCCGGTACAGGCTCGCCGGATCATGCGCCGGACCAATCGGTGGATAAGGCGCTTGACGTCCCCAGTTCGGCATCTCAACCTCACCCAACAACGGCGGCTAACGAGGAGCCGCCAAGATGGTTTACTGCATTGCGCGCCAAGCCGACCGCTTCGCCCGCCTCGCCTTGTGCCAACTGACTTGGCACGGTGTTTTGCAGCGCCGACCAGGCACCGACATCAGACCGACCAGCACCCGACTGCACCGCATTTTCTTCCGACCGGATGGCTTTATTGCTGAGTGTTTCCGGGTCAATCAAGCCGCTCAAGTGCGACTTGCCATCGTCATGACCGTTGTACAGCAACTCGTACTCGAACGTGCCATTGCGCCCACGGTGCGCAATCACGTACTCTAATTCGACCAGGCGCGACAGGTGGATTTTGAGCTGCGTGTCGCCCCAGGAGGTCGCCGCTCGCACCTCTTTGCGCGTAAAACGCACGTTGTCGCGGGTCTCATCGCGGACCGCGCACTGCGCCATCACCCAGCCGTGCAACAGCGTCAGCAAGCGCCGCGTCTGCGGCGGCAACTCGTCCAGCGTGCGCCCCAGCACATCATGCGCAATCCGGTTGGCCAGCACGATATCGTCTCGCGTCACTTCGATGTAATCGAGCCGCTGGCCGCGATGCTGGACCTGCCTGACTTCCCGCTGATACTGGTGCAGCAGCGCAATCGAGCGAATCAGGGTCAGGTATTTGACGTGATCGCGACGCATGCGCGTCTTGTCGTCCAGGAAGGTCAGCAAATGCGCGAACGGGTTCACCACGTGGATCGGCTTGAGCAGGCGCTGGGCGTTGCGGTGCAGGGCCGTGATCGCCTCACGCTCGGCCCCCGCCAGCAAGCCATCCAGGGTCTGCGCCTGGCGCTGCCGCACATGAATCGCCCGCGTCTGCTCGCGGCTCTCGTTGACCGTCAGCACCAGGCAGCGATTCAATAATTCTTCGTCCACATCAATGGCGGTCGTCGTCAACATCAGCATCACCGGCCCCTTGACCCGGTATTGCTTGGTCACCAGGTTGCCCGTCGTCTCGTCCTTGCCGGTGCTGGCCATCGTCAGTTCGCCATCCGATTGCAGCAGTTTTAAGGCATACGCGGCTTGCCTGACGCCCTCTTCTTCGGCAATCGCCAGGATCTTGTGCTGTAAATCCGTCTCGCCCAGGTAGAACAGGCTTTGCCCGGTCATCGCGCTGTACTGTATCCGTTCTTCTTCCGGCATCAGATTCAGCACCGCATCCATGAGCGAGCTTTTACCTGCCGCGCTGGTCGATTGGATCAGGATCGCCAGCGGTTGATCGAGCTTGCGGCTCACCGCCGCCAGATAGCCCGCCAGCAAATTATTCGATTCGCCAACAATGCCGCAGCGCCCCATGTCGGCCACGATACGCTCCACCAGGTCGGGCGCTTGCAAGAGTGCCAAGGCCGCCTGCTGCTGCGCCGCGTCCAGCGATGGGGCCGCATCCTTCGGGGCCAGCGCCTGCTGGATGGCGCTATCCTGCAAGCTTTCCAGTTTTAATAGCACCCGCCCCAGGTCGCGCTTGATCGTGTCTTCTTGCGCGCTCAGCTCGGCGGCTCCCTGCTTAATAAAGCCCTGGCGCTGGCGGGCGCTGTACACGTCCAGCGTATCGACGTGGTAGCCCGTCTCATTTCTGACCTGGACGTTGACCCGCATCTGATCCGGGCCGAGATTCTTTTGCCAGCCACGGATGCGCCAGTGGCGCTCACCGAAGCTCAGCAGCAGCTCGCCCTTGATGCTGGTCTTTTCCGCCTGCGCTTCTACCTGTGCTTCTGCGGGCGTTTCCGGCGCGCCCGGTAGCGGCGGCAAGGCAGGTGGCAATGCGGGCGCGGGCGGTGATTCCGACGCTGGCATGGCGGCTAAGGAAGAAGTGGCAACCACGTCTGGCACGACCGGCTGCGGTTCCGGCGGGAGGGAGATTTTTTCTGTAGCCGCGCTGGGCTTGACCAGGGCAGTGTCGGCCACGCTCGCCTCTGCCTGCGGTCGGGGAGATTTGCCTGCACCCAACCATTGCGCTTGTTGCAGCACCATGCCTAGACTTTTTTCGGCAGGCTGCACTTTTTGCGCATAGTCGTTGGCGTCCATGCCCTTGGGGAACAGCACGCGGAAACACTCGATGCCGGCTTCCAGCAGTTCGACAGCGAGCTTGTCGGCAGCGGCGTTGCCGGCATCGTCGCGGTCGTAGGCGATCAGTATCCGTTTGGTGCCATGCCGTTGCAGCGCCTGCCAGTGGTCGGGTGTCAAACCGTTCACGCCATAAGCAGCAATCACGTTGCGATGCCCGGCGCACCAGAACGTCATGGCGTCGATCAGGCTCTCGCACAGGATGATTTCACGGTCCGCTACCAGCGCCGCTTCATTCCACACGCCACGCAAGGGGCGCGGCAGATACAGGTGGCGCGACTGCTCGCCCGTAACCTTGTTGTTCGGCGCAATGCGCCGTCCGTACAGTTGCAGCACACTGCCGGACTGCTCGGGCAACGCCGAATCTTCCATGCCAATGACCGGCACCACCAGGCAACCGTTCAAATGCTCATGGCCGGTGCTGCGCAACACGCCCACGCCCTGCAAAGCCCCGCGCACCTCACGGCCCGCCACCGTATGCGCAGGCGGCAGCCGGTAGGTCAGGCTTTTATTGGCGTAGCCCAGCTTGAACCGGTCCACCAGCTCACCGCTGCCAAGCCCGCGCCCTTGCAGGTAGGCCAGCGCCTCCGGGCTTTGCTTCAGATTCGCATGATAGTAGTCACTGACCCGCACCAGCAGCGCCTGCTCATTGACCGTTTCGGCCACTAAAGGAGGAAGCGGTCGCTGCTGGCTGCGCGTCACACCGATGCGCTCTCCCTCTAGTTGCGCGCCGTTTTTAAGCAACTGCACTGCGTGCGGCAGGGAGACGGACTGGGTTTTCATGACCCAATCGATGACCGATCCGGCGGCACCACAGCCGAAGCAGTGGTACAGGTTCTTGCTTTCTGTCACGACCAGGCTGGCCGTGCTGTCGTCATGGAACAGGCAGCGCATCACCCAATCCTTGCCGCGCTTTTGCAGCTTGTGACCTTGCGACTCGATCAGGCGCACCAGGGACACTTCATTTTTTAAGCGTTCTAGCTCTGCCTCTGGAATTCGCGCCATCAATCGGCCTCCTGTAAAAACCTGTCAATATACATATAGTACCTATATACTATACATATGAGTATATTTCGACAAGCGTGAATTTTATCAAGGGAGACAATAGGCATGTCCACATTTACCCGCTTGGGGTCTTACTACATGCCTTTTCCTGAACGCTTGGCAACATTGCGCAAACAGCGCGGATTTACTCAAGAAGCGCTTGCTGAGTTGATCGGCATTACCAAGACTCAGGTCTACCGTTACGAGAGCGGCAATTCTCAGCCAACCCTCGATGTCATCAAGAAACTGGCGGTCGCTCTTAGCATCACTACCGATGAACTGATCTTTGAGGCAAGTGAACGCAAACCAGACGATAGCTTGCTGCTGCTGCTGGAAGGCATCTCCGGCCTGGACCCGGATGAGAAGCACATCGTCAAGGAGATAGTAGAAAGTATTTTGTTAAAGCATCAAGCCAAACGCTTAATCAGATCATAGGCACCAAGCAGCGGGCAGCTAACAAAGAACCGTCACCCAACACCCCACGCCATCGCCGGGGTTGGGAGCGGCTTTTTTATTTTTCTAAATAAACTACCCACCATTTTTTCGGGTGACCTGCACGGCTATTTTCTATTTTTTCGCAAAAGTTTTAAGGATACCTCCATCCCCAATTCGATGGATCGCTCTACGATCCGGGTGACCCGTTTGAATTGTCTTGCTGAGAATTCAGCTTCCGATTCGCCTTCCTTCCTGCCTCCTTCTTTGACTGCCATATCCCGCGCCATCAGAAGCAACGAACCCATACTGACATCTTCGATCTTCAGCATCATCGTTTCCATTTTAGAAACCAGAATGCTTTGCATTCGATCAATCTCACTAAAGTCATCCAGACCATTTTTGATGTATTGGCGCGCCAATACCGCCGGACTCATGTTGAGCTTTTCTGCTTTTTCCCGTAACGCCGCAACATCCGCCGCGCTCAATCTCACGGCAAATACATCTTTTGCCATCACAAGCTCCTCAGCGCAAAAATTTAAAAAAACGACATAGCCTCAGCATAGCGTAATACAAGTGTATTACGCCACAACCCGCAATCTGCTGCGGTTTCTTGGTTTTGTTCGCTTTTTTAGCCTCGAGGTGAGTGCTTCGTGTAATACGCCGCAAATCCAGCACTGGCTTGGCTTTGCGGCTGTTTTTAAGGCTCGGCGTAGTCGTGCGTAATGTGTGTCCCTTTTTACAGGGGCGCGGGGCCTCCCGCGATTTGACGTTTTACGAGATTTTTGACGTTAACACCCCCCATTATCTTGACATGTTTTTTAACGCCAAGATTTAGCCTGTAAAATTTTCTCGCCCGACATATGGTGACGGCAATGCGAACCATAAACCACCTGGATCGAGATCACCAGCGCCAGTAGCAAGCCACTCTGCCACTATTGTGTTCGCGATCAGTTCACTTGTCTCACCATATTGCGACTGAAGTATCCAGTCGTACTCGGTACCACCACCACCCACGACTGGAATCGCACCATGATCGAGTAGAGCAAGCACGCACCGACGTACAAACTCCGTAAGATCACCATCACTCAATTCAAATCCATAACGTCCTGCGGGAACGATCTGCCACAACCCTACCGCATCGACTGACAGCTCGTCGGGAAGTGTTTTGATATGCTCAGCAATCGTATGGCCGTAGAGCTTGTGTCGAACATCGAATTTCATTTCTGATGCACCTTAAAACCAGATGGCAGGCTTGAATTATTGCTCTTAATGACGTCTATGGTTGCACCACTAGACTGACTTGTTCTGATGCCGAAAACAGAACCATCCAACATTTGATACCAAGTACCGCTGTAGCCTGCAGGTGTTGCGACAGGTGTGGAACCCTGCATTAATTGCGATTCGATCTGTATAAACTGCTGGGCTGTTACCGTCTGAATGTTCTGACCTGCTCCAGGCATCACAACGCCAATCGGCTGACCATTCGGCAGCAAAATATTGCTCATGCTTCCACCGTTTGTAGCATTACCAGGAGAAACTGAAACTCCTGGCATAAACGTTTTGAGCTGAGTGCCGTCTTCAATCTCTGTAGTTGAAGACTGAGTCAATCCAGCATGCGCGTCAAGACTAGACATCTCTTTACGCAACTCTTCTTGCCCCTCCACCGCAGGATTTTTTAACCCAAAATGTGGTTCCGCATTGTTTATCGCTTCGTTCTCAGCCCAGGTCGCCCCAGCCGTCGCGTTTTGCCCCAACAATCCAGCAGCGGCACCCCCAGCGAGCATGGCGATCGCAGTCGCAGTAGTCGTCTGGGCTGTAGTCAGCGGATCGTAGTTAGGATCCAGCGCACTCAGCACTAGCGGTGTCAATGCCGCGCTAGTGGCCCCGCCAATGGCACCATCTACAGCACCCGACATACCCGGCGTTGTGCAGCACCCGCAACCCCAGACGCAGCTTGGCTTTCCAATGGATCAACGCCTAGACGCACCTCCACCAGGCAATTTTTTCCCCCGACGCGGTTTTTCCGCCCAATTCAGTTTTTTACCCGATACCGCTTAAAGAACAATGGCGCGCTCACGCACGCCGATGCAATATTCTATCGGCGGCCAGGCAAGACAGGAAGAGCAATACCGCGAGCGCGGCTAAAGAAGAAGCCCCCAGAACCAGGGTGGCTCGGGGGGCTATATAGGTTTTTTGGAACGATAGGTCGTGCTTGGCGCTATAGATCACCCACCTCAGCCTCGCCAGCCGCCTCGTCCTCCAGCGCGGCCAGCACGTCAGCCGCCGTCGCTGGCGCCTCCTCTTCAAGTTCCCGCCGCGCTGCCCCACGCACCAGCCGCGCCGGGTGCGTCGCCGTGTGGATATCCTTCAATGCACGGATACTGACCTGTGTGTACACCTGAGTGGTCTTGATATCGGCATGCCCCAGCATCGCCTGGATGAAGCGCACGTCCGCCCCGTTCTCCAGCATCTGCGTCGCCATCGCGTGCCGGAACAGGTGGCAACTGCCCAGATTGCCCAGCCCCGTCGCCCGCACGTAGTCGCGCACCATCTGCGTCATCCGGTTGTCCGAGAACGATTGCCCCGCCACCGTCAGAAACAAGCTGTCGTCATCGCCCGCCAGCGCCAGTTCCGGCCTGACCTCGTCGCGGTATTTAGCAATCCACGCCAGCGCGCGCTCTCCCACCGGCACCATCCGGTCTTTCTTGCCCTTGCCCTGACGGATCATCAGCGTGCCGCGCTCTTGGTCCACCCCGCGCTGCTGCAAGCCAATGATTTCCATGCGCCTTATCCCGGTGCTGTAGAGCGTCTCCAGCATGGCCCGGTCGCGCACCCCGATGGCCGTACTGACGTCCGGCTGCCGCAGCACCGCCTCGACCTCATCCACCGTCAGCACGTGCTTGGGCAGACGCGCCTCGACCTTGGGTAAGTCCAGGTCGGCCGCGGGGTTGTACAGTATCCGGTAATTGCGCGTGAGCCAGCGAAACCATTTGCGGATCGGGGTGATCCGCGAAGCCTGGGTTGTCGCTGACAGCGGCGCGCCGTTCTGCTTGCGCTTTAGAAACAGGTGCCGCTGGTAACGCTCGATGATCGGCCGCGTAATCTCGGCCGGGTGCGTCAGCCCGCGCTCGTCGCACCAGCTCACGAAGTAGCGCAAATAAAGCTCCCAGTGTTTCAGCGTGTGCCGCGAGGTGTTCTTTTCTTCCAACCAGGCCAGGAAGTCCATCATCTGCCGGTACAGGCTCGCCGGATCATGCGCCGGACCAATCGGTGGATAAGGCGCTTGACGTCCCCAGTTCGGCATCTCAACCTCACCCAACAACGGCGGCTAACGAGGAGCCGCCAAGATGGTTTACTGCATTGCGCGCCAAGCCGACCGCTTCGCCCGCCTCGCCTTGTGCCAACTGACTTGGCACGGTGTTTTGCAGCGCCGACCAGGCACCGACATCAGACCGACCAGCACCCGACTGCACCGCATTTTCTTCCGACCGGATGGCTTTATTGCTGAGTGTTTCCGGGTCAATCAAGCCGCTCAAGTGCGACTTGCCATCGTCATGACCGTTGTACAGCAACTCGTACTCGAACGTGCCATTGCGCCCACGGTGCGCAATCACGTACTCTAATTCGACCAGGCGCGACAGGTGGATTTTGAGCTGCGTGTCGCCCCAGGAGGTCGCCGCTCGCACCTCTTTGCGCGTAAAACGCACGTTGTCGCGGGTCTCATCGCGGACCGCGCACTGCGCCATCACCCAGCCGTGCAACAGCGTCAGCAAGCGCCGCGTCTGCGGCGGCAACTCGTCCAGCGTGCGCCCCAGCACATCATGCGCAATCCGGTTGGCCAGCACGATATCGTCTCGCGTCACTTCGATGTAATCGAGCCGCTGGCCGCGATGCTGGACCTGCCTGACTTCCCGCTGATACTGGTGCAGCAGCGCAATCGAGCGAATCAGGGTCAGGTATTTGACGTGATCGCGACGCATGCGCGTCTTGTCGTCCAGGAAGGTCAGCAAATGCGCGAACGGGTTCACCACGTGGATCGGCTTGAGCAGGCGCTGGGCGTTGCGGTGCAGGGCCGTGATCGCCTCACGCTCGGCCCCCGCCAGCAAGCCATCCAGGGTCTGCGCCTGGCGCTGCCGCACATGAATCGCCCGCGTCTGCTCGCGGCTCTCGTTGACCGTCAGCACCAGGCAGCGATTCAATAATTCTTCGTCCACATCAATGGCGGTCGTCGTCAACATCAGCATCACCGGCCCCTTGACCCGGTATTGCTTGGTCACCAGGTTGCCCGTCGTCTCGTCCTTGCCGGTGCTGGCCATCGTCAGTTCGCCATCCGATTGCAGCAGTTTTAAGGCATACGCGGCTTGCCTGACGCCCTCTTCTTCGGCAATCGCCAGGATCTTGTGCTGTAAATCCGTCTCGCCCAGGTAGAACAGGCTTTGCCCGGTCATCGCGCTGTACTGTATCCGTTCTTCTTCCGGCATCAGATTCAGCACCGCATCCATGAGCGAGCTTTTACCTGCCGCGCTGGTCGATTGGATCAGGATCGCCAGCGGTTGATCGAGCTTGCGGCTCACCGCCGCCAGATAGCCCGCCAGCAAATTATTCGATTCGCCAACAATGCCGCAGCGCCCCATGTCGGCCACGATACGCTCCACCAGGTCGGGCGCTTGCAAGAGTGCCAAGGCCGCCTGCTGCTGCGCCGCGTCCAGCGATGGGGCCGCATCCTTCGGGGCCAGCGCCTGCTGGATGGCGCTATCCTGCAAGCTTTCCAGTTTTAATAGCACCCGCCCCAGGTCGCGCTTGATCGTGTCTTCTTGCGCGCTCAGCTCGGCGGCTCCCTGCTTAATAAAGCCCTGGCGCTGGCGGGCGCTGTACACGTCCAGCGTATCGACGTGGTAGCCCGTCTCATTTCTGACCTGGACGTTGACCCGCATCTGATCCGGGCCGAGATTCTTTTGCCAGCCACGGATGCGCCAGTGGCGCTCACCGAAGCTCAGCAGCAGCTCGCCCTTGATGCTGGTCTTTTCCGCCTGCGCTTCTACCTGTGCTTCTGCGGGCGTTTCCGGCGCGCCCGGTAGCGGCGGCAAGGCAGGTGGCAATGCGGGCGCGGGCGGTGATTCCGACGCTGGCATGGCGGCTAAGGAAGAAGTGGCAACCACGTCTGGCACGACCGGCTGCGGTTCCGGCGGGAGGGAGATTTTTTCTGTAGCCGCGCTGGGCTTGACCAGGGCAGTGTCGGCCACGCTCGCCTCTGCCTGCGGTCGGGGAGATTTGCCTGCACCCAACCATTGCGCTTGTTGCAGCACCATGCCTAGACTTTTTTCGGCAGGCTGCACTTTTTGCGCATAGTCGTTGGCGTCCATGCCCTTGGGGAACAGCACGCGGAAACACTCGATGCCGGCTTCCAGCAGTTCGACAGCGAGCTTGTCGGCAGCGGCGTTGCCGGCATCGTCGCGGTCGTAGGCGATCAGTATCCGTTTGGTGCCATGCCGTTGCAGCGCCTGCCAGTGGTCGGGTGTCAAACCGTTCACGCCATAAGCAGCAATCACGTTGCGATGCCCGGCGCACCAGAACGTCATGGCGTCGATCAGGCTCTCGCACAGGATGATTTCACGGTCCGCTACCAGCGCCGCTTCATTCCACACGCCACGCAAGGGGCGCGGCAGATACAGGTGGCGCGACTGCTCGCCCGTAACCTTGTTGTTCGGCGCAATGCGCCGTCCGTACAGTTGCAGCACACTGCCGGACTGCTCGGGCAACGCCGAATCTTCCATGCCAATGACCGGCACCACCAGGCAACCGTTCAAATGCTCATGGCCGGTGCTGCGCAACACGCCCACGCCCTGCAAAGCCCCGCGCACCTCACGGCCCGCCACCGTATGCGCAGGCGGCAGCCGGTAGGTCAGGCTTTTATTGGCGTAGCCCAGCTTGAACCGGTCCACCAGCTCACCGCTGCCAAGCCCGCGCCCTTGCAGGTAGGCCAGCGCCTCCGGGCTTTGCTTCAGATTCGCATGATAGTAGTCACTGACCCGCACCAGCAGCGCCTGCTCATTGACCGTTTCGGCCACTAAAGGAGGAAGCGGTCGCTGCTGGCTGCGCGTCACACCGATGCGCTCTCCCTCTAGTTGCGCGCCGTTTTTAAGCAACTGCACTGCGTGCGGCAGGGAGACGGACTGGGTTTTCATGACCCAATCGATGACCGATCCGGCGGCACCACAGCCGAAGCAGTGGTACAGGTTCTTGCTTTCTGTCACGACCAGGCTGGCCGTGCTGTCGTCATGGAACAGGCAGCGCATCACCCAATCCTTGCCGCGCTTTTGCAGCTTGTGACCTTGCGACTCGATCAGGCGCACCAGGGACACTTCATTTTTTAAGCGTTCTAGCTCTGCCTCTGGAATTCGCGCCATCAATCGGCCTCCTGTAAAAACCTGTCAATATACATATAGTACCTATATACTATACATATGAGTATATTTCGACAAGCGTGAATTTTATCAAGGGAGACAATAGGCATGTCCACATTTACCCGCTTGGGGTCTTACTACATGCCTTTTCCTGAACGCTTGGCAACATTGCGCAAACAGCGCGGATTTACTCAAGAAGCGCTTGCTGAGTTGATCGGCATTACCAAGACTCAGGTCTACCGTTACGAGAGCGGCAATTCTCAGCCAACCCTCGATGTCATCAAGAAACTGGCGGTCGCTCTTAGCATCACTACCGATGAACTGATCTTTGAGGCAAGTGAACGCAAACCAGACGATAGCTTGCTGCTGCTGCTGGAAGGCATCTCCGGCCTGGACCCGGATGAGAAGCACATCGTCAAGGAGATAGTAGAAAGTATTTTGTTAAAGCATCAAGCCAAACGCTTAATCAGATCATAGGCACCAAGCAGCGGGCAGCTAACAAAGAACCGTCACCCAACACCCCACGCCATCGCCGGGGTTGGGAGCGGCTTTTTTATTTTTCTAAATAAACTACCCACCATTTTTTCGGGTGACCTGCACGGCTATTTTCTATTTTTTCGCAAAAGTTTTAAGGATACCTCCATCCCCAATTCGATGGATCGCTCTACGATCCGGGTGACCCGTTTGAATTGTCTTGCTGAGAATTCAGCTTCCGATTCGCCTTCCTTCCTGCCTCCTTCTTTGACTGCCATATCCCGCGCCATCAGAAGCAACGAACCCATACTGACATCTTCGATCTTCAGCATCATCGTTTCCATTTTAGAAACCAGAATGCTTTGCATTCGATCAATCTCACTAAAGTCATCCAGACCATTTTTGATGTATTGGCGCGCCAATACCGCCGGACTCATGTTGAGCTTTTCTGCTTTTTCCCGTAACGCCGCAACATCCGCCGCGCTCAATCTCACGGCAAATACATCTTTTGCCATCACAAGCTCCTCAGCGCAAAAATTTAAAAAAACGACATAGCCTCAGCATAGCGTAATACAAGTGTATTACGCCACAACCCGCAATCTGCTGCGGTTTCTTGGTTTTGTTCGCTTTTTTAGCCTCGAGGTGAGTGCTTCGTGTAATACGCCGCAAATCCAGCACTGGCTTGGCTTTGCGGCTGTTTTTAAGGCTCGGCGTAGTCGTGCGTAATGTGTGTCCCTTTTTACAGGGGCGCGGGGCCTCCCGCGATTTGACGTTTTACGAGATTTTTGACGTTAACACCCCCCATTATCTTGACATGTTTTTTAACGCCAAGATTTAGCCTGTAAAATTTTCTCGCCCGACATATGGTGACGGCAATGCGAACCATAAACCACCTGGATCGAGATCACCAGCGCCAGTAGCAAGCCACTCTGCCACTATTGTGTTCGCGATCAGTTCACTTGTCTCACCATATTGCGACTGAAGTATCCAGTCGTACTCGGTACCACCACCACCCACGACTGGAATCGCACCATGATCGAGTAGAGCAAGCACGCACCGACGTACAAACTCCGTAAGATCACCATCACTCAATTCAAATCCATAACGTCCTGCGGGAACGATCTGCCACAACCCTACCGCATCGACTGACAGCTCGTCGGGAAGTGTTTTGATATGCTCAGCAATCGTATGGCCGTAGAGCTTGTGTCGAACATCGAATTTCATTTCTGATGCACCTTAAAACCAGATGGCAGGCTTGAATTATTGCTCTTAATGACGTCTATGGTTGCACCACTAGACTGACTTGTTCTGATGCCGAAAACAGAACCATCCAACATTTGATACCAAGTACCGCTGTAGCCTGCAGGTGTTGCGACAGGTGTGGAACCCTGCATTAATTGCGATTCGATCTGTATAAACTGCTGGGCTGTTACCGTCTGAATGTTCTGACCTGCTCCAGGCATCACAACGCCAATCGGCTGACCATTCGGCAGCAAAATATTGCTCATGCTTCCACCGTTTGTAGCATTACCAGGAGAAACTGAAACTCCTGGCATAAACGTTTTGAGCTGAGTGCCGTCTTCAATCTCTGTAGTTGAAGACTGAGTCAATCCAGCATGCGCGTCAAGACTAGACATCTCTTTACGCAACTCTTCTTGCCCCTCCACCGCAGGATTTTTTAACCCAAAATGTGGTTCCGCATTGTTTATCGCTTCGTTCTCAGCCCAGGTCGCCCCAGCCGTCGCGTTTTGCCCCAACAATCCAGCAGCGGCACCCCCAGCGAGCATGGCGATCGCAGTCGCAGTAGTCGTCTGGGCTGTAGTCAGCGGATCGTAGTTAGGATCCAGCGCACTCAGCACTAGCGGTGTCAATGCCGCGCTAGTGGCCCCGCCAATGGCACCGCCTCCGCATCCAGTCCCTTCAGCAGCACTGGCCACGCACCCTAAGGCAGCATGGGCCAAGACACTTTCTGCCGGTGACAGGTTTGCATTTCCAATCGCATTGGCCCCCA
>Ga0302155_10002009_pt1 | contig 14126 bp, 15 predicted proteins | sample I_Bog_N3_1_FD_193508 | JGI IMG/M metagenome (GOLD analysis project Ga0302155, IMG submission 193508) | Peat permafrost microbial communities from Stordalen Mire near Abisko, Sweden - I_Bog_N3_1 | ecosystem: Environmental > Terrestrial > Soil > Wetlands > Peat | place: Sweden: Abisko, Stordalen...
CTGCGGCGCTCCGGGCGGAGGCGTGAATTCAATCACTCCCACAGTCCGGTTATCCGATTTGAAGGTCTCGTTGGCCACGCGGCGTATATCGGCCTTCGTGACTTTATCGATGCGATCGACCGAGCGAAAGAGTTCGCGCCAGTCGTCGTACCGCGCCTGATACAGGCTGAGTTCCTGCGCTAGGCCCTCATTTGATCCGAGCGACCGGATCAGATTTGCCTTGGCTCGCGTTTTAATCATTTTCAACTCGTCATCCGAAATGTCTTCCTTCTTCAGCCGTTCGATCTCCACATGAATCGCGTCCGCAATCTCTTGCGTCGTGTGCCCCGGAATCGGCAACGCATAAAAAGCGAACAGTTGCGGATATTTATTTCCCGGATAGCCGGTAAAACCTTCCGCATCCGATGCGATCTGCTTGTCGCGGACCAGCGCCCGGTACAGCCGCGACGTCCGTCCATTCGACATCAGATCCGTGATTGCGTCGTAAACCTGGTCATCCGCGCTGCGATAGTCTGGACGATGGTAGCCCTCGATATAGAAGGGCTGTGACTGCTCGTGCAGTACCACGCGTCGCTCGGAATTCTGCGGAGGCTCGGTAGTAGTCGCCGTGTCCGGCTTCGGACGCGAAGGAATCCGCGAGAAATATTTCTCCACGACGGGCATCGCGTCCGACGCCTTTACATCCCCGACCACAGTGACAACCATGTTCGACGGCACGTAATACTTGTCGAAAAAATTCTTCGCATCGGTCGCCGAAAAAGAGTTTAAATCCGATATCCAGCCGATCGTCGGACGATGATAAGGATGCGCCGCGAATGCCTCCTCCGTGAACTGCTCCACCAATCGGCCCACCGGATTACTATCCGTTCTCATCCGCCGCTCTTCGATCACCACATTGCGCTCTTTATAAAACTGCCGCAGCACAGGATCTATGAAACGTTCCGACTCGAGATAAGCCCACAATTCCAGCCGGTTGATCGGGAATGAATAAAAATAAACTGTCTCGTCGAGGTTGGTTTCGGCGTTCATCCCCTCTCCGCCCTCGCTTTCGACAATCTTTCCGAATTCATTATTGTACGGAGCTGAATATTTGTCGGCGGCCGCAATCGCGTCTCGCCACGCCTGCTCCAGTTGTTTCAGCTTCTGGTCGTCGCGGTCCACGCGCTCGTCGCGCTCTTTGATATAGGCTGCGTAGTTTTGTTCGACCTTGTCCAGCGCGACTTTTTCGTCGGCGTAGTCTCGCGTGCCGATGGTCTCGGTTCCCTTGAAGGCCATGTGCTCAAACATGTGCGCCAGACCGGTCTTGCCCATCGGATCCTGAACGGACCCCGCATCCACATGCGTGAAGAACGAAAACACCGGCGCCTCGGGACGCTCGCAGATTATGACAGTGAGCCCGTTGTCCAGTTTCTTGACCGTGGTGCGCTTCTCAAAAGAAGCCAGGTCCTGTCCGAAGGCGAGCGAGCCTAAGACAACCCAGACCGCAACATAGACAACGCTAGTTTGTAGCGAAATCAAGCGAGACTTCATCCTGCCTCCACGAGCACCAAAAATTCGACGTTACGTGGATGTGGGGAAGGTTGTCAAACCAGTGGGAGATGAAAAATAGCGGTCCTGGAAGAAGAGGGAAACATTCACCAGCATGATCATCACCGGCACCTCAACGAGCGGCCCGATTACGGCGGCGAACGCGGCTCCCGAACTGATGCCGAAAACAGAAACCGCAACCGCAATGGCCAGCTCGAAATTGTTCGAAGCCGCCGTGAACGAGAGCGTAGCCGTCTTCGAATAGTCGGCTCCCATCTTTCTCGCCGTATAGAACGAGACCAGAAACATCACGACGAAATAAATCAGGAGCGGCAACGCAATTCGCAGCACATCGAGCGGGAGTTGAACAATATTCGAGCCCTTAAGCGAGAACATCAGCACAATCGTAAAGAGGAGAGCGACTAGCGTGAGCGGACTGATTCGCGGAACAAAATTGCTTTCATACCATTCCCGTCCTTTCGTTCGAAGCAACAACGTTCGGGTTACGAACCCGGCAAGAAACGGTATCCCAAGATAGATAAAGACGCTCTTCGCGATTTCCGCGACAGGGACATGCACATTTGCGCTGTGTAGTCCGAGTCTCGCTGGAAGAATCGTGATAAACAGCCACGCATAAGGTGAGTAAAGGAAAACCTGGAACAACGAATTGAAGGCAACCAGGCCAGCCGCGTATTGGCCGTCGCCTCCGGCGAGTTCGTTCCATACGATGACCATGGCGATGCAGCGAGCCAGTCCAATCATGATGAGGCCCGCCATGTACTCGGGATAGCCGCGCAAGAAGACGACGGCCAGAACGAACATCAGAATCGGCCCCACAATCCAGTTTTGGACCAGCGATAGTCCGAGCACACGCGTGTTCCGGAAGACCTTGTGCAGTTCCTCGTATCGCACCTTGGTGAACGGTGGATACATCATCAGGATGAGTCCCATCGCAATGGGAATCGAAGTTGTGCCGATGCTGAATCGGTTCAGGAACGGCACTAATCCAGGCGCGCCCCACCCGAGAGCCACGCCGATGAGCATGGCGGTGAAGATCCACGCCGTCAGATAACGATCAAAAAAGCCTAGCCGGCACGGGCACCTGGCGACGGTTGGGAACTTCGTGGTCTGTCGCGGCGTCATGAATGTCCGATGCCCTCTAGCTGTTTTTTCAGGGCGAGCCGATCGAGGGTTTCTATGGGAAGCGCGAGGAATAGGCTGATTCGCCGGTCGAGTACGAAGAATGCTTCCCGGAAGGCGCACGCGATTTCCGAGGCGTCTCCGGTAGCCGCGGCCGGATCGGGAACTCCCCAGTGCGCGGTCATCGGCTTCCCCGGCCAAAGCGGGCAGGTTTCCTTCCCGGCGTTGTCGCAAACTGTGAAAACGAAGTGCATCTCCGGACTGCCGGGCCGGCTGAATTCATCCCAACTCTTGCTGCGAAGGCCGGAAGTAGAAACTTGAGCCGTTTCAAGTTGCTGCAGCGCCTCACGGCGCACCGTGCCCGCAGGACGGCTTCCGGCACTGTAGGCGCTGAAGACCGGCCGTGCTTTCTGATTCAGGATCGCTTCCGCCATGATCGAACGGGCCGAATTCCCCGTGCACAAAAACAGAACGTTATAGTGCTTTGCCACAGAAGCTCTCCAATTCGCCGCCAGTAAGAGCGGCCATCACTTGCAACATGTCGGACCACAACATGGATTCTGCGCTGTTTCCAGCTTCACGGCCCGCACAAACGCGCTCATAAACTTCTCGTCGACCTGTGCCGAAATCGCGTCCACATCAATGCCGGACGACGAGAGAAATTCGCGTGCGTCTTCGATACGATAAATTCGCGTCGGCTCAATTTCGATTTGCTGAAAGCCCGCCGTCGAGAGTTTGCTGCGGTAGTCGTTTTCGTCCAGAGCGCCGGCGATGCACCCAACCCAGGCCAGCACGCTCTGCCGAATCTCGGGGGCAATTTCGCCGCGCGTCATCACATCGGACACGGCCAATCTGCCTCCCGGTTTCAGCACACGGAAAGCCTCGCGCAGCACGCGGTCCTTGTCCGCCGAAAGATTGATCACGCAGTTGGAAATGACCACGTCGACCGAATTGTCAGGCAGGGGAATGCTCTCAATCTCGCCTTTCAGGAATTCGACATTTTCCGCTCCGGCCTTGCGCCTGTTTTCGTTCGCGAGCGCCAACATCTCGTCGGTCATGTCGAGGCCGTAGGCCTTTCCTGTCGGGCCCACTCGGCGGGCGGAGAGCAATACATCAATCCCGCCGCCAGATCCGAGGTCCAGCACCGTTTCCCCCGGATTCAGTCGCGCCAGCGCCGTCGGATTACCGCATCCGAGCGATGCCCGCATGGCTTCCTCGGGAAGCTGCCCCGCCTGCGACGCGTTGTAAAGATTCGAAGTAATTGGATCGCATGACAGTCCACTAGCCGCTTTCGCTCCACAACAATGACTCCCGCCAGTCTTATTTGTGACGCGCAGAGCCGCCTGTCCGTATTTCTCTTTGACTACATTCTTGATCTCGGAATCGCCGTAACCGGCATTTCCCGTAGCTTCTGACATGGCGGTTTCTCCTATTTGCACAGTTGGATCAGATCTTGTGGTTTGAGAGCCTTGTTCCGCGTGCAGCACTCGGCATAGAGAAATTGGAAGATCTCGCGCAGCGCTTCTGTATTCGCCGTGTAGCGCAGAAACGTACCTCGGCGTTCCACGCACACCAGATCCTCATTCTTGAGCTTGTCGAGATGATGAGAAAGCGTCGAACCGGGAATCGCCAACTCATCTTGAATCTCGTTCACCACCAGTCCTTCTGGATGGGCCGACAATAGAAGCTGCATGATGCGCAGACGGGGCTCCGTTCCCATGGCAGAGAACATATCGGCATAGCGGGCCGTGCGTTCGCTACCTGGCTGAACTTTCGTGATGGCATTGACCATATTTCGATAATACTAGAAATACCGATCCTTAGTCAATTACGCAGCTTCTTTACGGAGAGCCCCTCTCGCCCTTCTACTAGCATTCTTTCGAGTGGTAGAAGAGCAAACTCGCCGGGGAAAGGCCGCATCCGAACTGCTTCTATGCGCGGAGACCGCTTATACTAGACGCCATTCACAGCTCATCACCATGTCCAATCCAACCATCGTCGAAGTCCAGGGCCGCAAACTGAAGCTCTCGAACCTGGATAAGGTTCTCTATCCCGCGACCGGTTTTACTAAAGGGCAAGTGGTGGATTACTACGCCCAGATCGCGCCTGCTCTATTGCCCCATCTCGCGGGGCGGCCGCTGACCATGAAGCGCTATCCGGGAGGCGTCGATCAGGAATTCTTTTTCGAGAAAAACGCGCCCAAGCATCGGGAGGACTGGGTCAAGACCGCTCCCGTTTGGAGCGAAGGGAATCATCGTACGATCCAATTCCTGCTGGCGAACGACCTGCCGACTCTGATCTGGATTGCGAACCTGGCATCGCTCGAACTGCATCCTTCCTTGTCGGTCGCGCCCGATATTGCGACTCCGACGATGATTGTCTTCGATCTCGATCCCGGACCTCCCGCAAATATCGTCCAGTGCTGCCAGGTAGGACTCTGGGTGCGCGAGATCTTCGAGCACTTCGGGCTGCAGAGTTTCCCGAAGACCTCGGGATCGAAAGGCCTGCAGATTTACACTCCTCTGAACACGAAAACCAGTTACGACGAGACGAAGCCATTCGCTCACGCGATCGCGCGCCTCCTGGAGCAGCAGCATCCGGAGATGGTTGTTTCGGATATGAAGAAGGCGATTCGCACAAATAAGGTACTCGTTGACTGGAGCCAGAATGATGAGCACAAAACGACCATCTCGGTGTATTCCCTGCGTGCCCGCGAACATCCCACCGTCTCGACTCCCGTGACTTGGGACGAAGTCGAACAAGCCCTGAAGAAAAAGGATGCGACACACCTTGTCTTTGAGGCGAACGACGTACTCGCGCGCGTCGAGAAGATGGGGGACCTGTTCGCGCCAGTCCAAAAACTGAAGCAAAAATTGCCGCAGTTGACGGGGTTGGTGGCGGGGTCAAAACAAGAAGATCAAGATAAGGAAGAAAGCAAACCCGCGGCTGCCGATGCTGAGCCATCCGATCAGGTTTTTCGGCCAGTTGCGAAGAAGGTTCGGAAGACTGTGACCGCGAAGACCAGTGCGAAGGCAAAACCCGCTTCCGGAAAACGCCGCAAGTTATAATCGTTTGCGTTCATCGTCATCGCAGTTGGAATCGAAGAATCATGCCGTCTCTCCACATTGGGACTTCAGGTTGGGCCTATCCGACATGGAAGCCGGACTTCTATCCGGAGAAGCTGGCACAGAAGAAGTTTCTGAACTGCTACGCCTCAAAGCTGAATGCCGTTGAAGTCAATTACACCTTTCGTCAGTTGGTAAAAGAGACGACGGTTCAGAACTGGATTGCCGAAACGCCTGAACATTTCCGCTTCACCATAAAAGCACATCAGGTGCTCACGCACATCAAGCGCCTCAAAAGCGCGGAAGAATTCCTGCAACGCTTCATCGGCACTCTGGAAGGTCTGGAGCGCGCCGGGCGGCTCGGTCCAATCCTGTTTCAATTGCCTCCGAACTTCAAGGTGGATCAGGCGGTCCTGTCTGAGTTTCTGAAGTGCTTGCCGCGAACGGTGCGGGCGTCGTTTGAGTTCCGGAACGAGTCCTGGTTCACGGACGCTACCTGGAATACGCTGCGTGAACGGAACGTTGCGCTCTGCGTCGCCGAAACAGAAGAGCGCGACACTCCCGACGTGGTCACAGCCGATTACGCCTACTATCGCTACCGCAAGCCTTCTTACACGCCGGAAGAGCGTCAGAAGATGGTGGCGCGGATCCGCGAACATCTTGCCGCCGGACGCGACGTCTTTGCCTACTTCAAGCATGAAGAGACTCCCGAAGGCGCGCTGTACGCGGTAGATTTACTGCATGCGTGTAACGGCTCTGGCGGCTAGCTCGGCCCGCATCCTCCTCATTACTTTTGTGGTTCCTTCTTAGCTCTCATACTCAATACATGGCTTCCGGGGCCAATTCGCGAACGCTCTCCTCATTTCTCGACTACCTCCGAGTCGAGCGCGGATCGGCGAAGCTTACGATCGCGGCATATACCAGCGATCTGGCACAGTTCTCCGAGTTTCTGGAGAAGCGGCGCGAAGCTCTGAACAGCGCGCGCCGCGAAGATGTGCGCGAGTATATCCAGGAATTGTTTTCTAACTCCCTCGACGGGCGGTCCGTAGGACGAAAGCTTTCGGCGATTCGGCAGCTTTACCGGCATCTGTTGCTGGATGGAAAGATCAAGAGAGATCCGACGCTGAATATCGATTTGCCGAAGCAGTGGAAGGTTCTGCCGAAGGCGTTGAGCCGCGCTGAAGTTCGATCGATGCTGACGGCACGTCCGGCGGCAAAGGAGACGGTGCGCGAAGCGGCGCTTGCGCTGCGCGATCGCGCCATGATCGAACTGCTCTATGCGGGAGGCGTTCGCGTCTCCGAAGTTGCCGATGCGCGGCTGGAAGATCTCAAACTGGAGATGGGCTACATTCTGGTTCGCGGCAAGGGTGACAAAGAACGCATGGTCCCGCTCGGAGCGCCCGCGCAACGCGCCTTGCAAGAGTACTTGAAAAACAGTAGAGCCGTGATTGCAAAGAAAAAGAATTCGCCGCTCTTGTTTCTCGGAGTCGGAGCGCGGCGACTGACGCGTCAACGAGTCTGGCAACTAGTCGGGAAAGCGAGCCTGGCTTCGGGGCGTCATGCGAGTCCGCATATGTTGCGCCATTCCTGCGCGACACACATGGTCGAGAACGGAGCCGATCTTCGAACCGTACAAACCATCCTTGGGCATTCCGACATTTCGACGACGCAGATCTATACGCATGTTGCGCTCGATCGGCTGAAGAGTGTTTTTGTGAAACATCATCCGCGAGCGAAAGCGAAAAATCATTTGTAATTTGCGATTTGTAATTTCAAAATCCGGGTGCCTCTCAAATTGCAAATCACAAATTACCAATCACAAATTGCCCAATGAAGCAGGCTCGCACCACTGTCGAACGCGCTACCGACGACTTTCTCCGTCATTTGCGGGAGCGCAACGCCTCATCGCATACGATCAAGGCGTATACGGGCGATCTCGACGTTTTTTGCGCCTATATCGGATCCCGCGATTTTAGAGCGATCGATCATATTGCGATTCGCGGTTTTCTTTCACATCTCTACGACAAAGGACTAAGCAAGACTTCCGTCGCGCGAGCGCTGGCCGCCGTGCGATCACTCTATCGCTGGCTGGCGCAGGAGGGAGTCGTCGAGCAGAATCCGGCAAAACTGGTTTCCACTCCGCGCCTGCCGAAAAAATTGCCGCGCGTTCCGACGATCGAGGAGATGAATTCCATGCTCGACGGCAAAATGCCGGAGGTCGCGTCATTTCCAGAGCGCGACCGGCTGCTGTTCGAACTCCTTTATGGATGCGGCATTCGCAACTCGGAACTGGTTGGCATCAATCTCGACGACATCAGCCTGAGCAACGAAGCCATTCTGATTCGCGGCAAAGGCAAGAAGGAACGGTTTGTCCCGTTTGGGGGGTCGGCGCTGGCGGCGCTCAGCCTGTATCTTCCCTGGCGGCAACAACTCCTGGCGACTCTGCGAAACGCTCCGAAAAAAACGCTCGTGGCAAGTAGCCTTGATAAAGGCATGCCTGCTCTGCTGGTCAATCAGCGCGGCGGACGGCTAACTACGCGCAGTGTTGGACGTATCGTGAAGCGGATTGCTGTGGCGAAAGGGCTGTCTCCAGAAGTTCATCCGCATACCCTGCGCCACGCCTTTGGCACGCACATGCTGGAAGAGGGAGCGGACTTACGGGCAATCCAGGAGTTACTGGGCCATGAGCGCCTGGCGACAACCCAGCGTTACACGCAGCTTTCCGTAAAGCACGTGATGAACGTGTACGATCAGACCCATCCAAGGGCCAAGTAAGCGTCGCGTCTTTGAACTGGCGATTGTTCGGGCGGCGAAGGTTGGCCTTGGCACTGGAATTCACCGACCAGCCCACACTGACTTTGGCGGGCGAATCAGCTTTGTTGAGGAACCGACCCGCGACGTCTTTCCCTCAGGAACCTGCCGGATCTTCCTCAGACCAAGTACCGTCTCCATCGAACCGAGGATTCGCCCGGTTCCGATACAAACGAGGCGCAAGAACGCCAAGCCGAATCGTTCCCCGAGAGGAGGGATTTTGCATGGGTCTTTCAGGGAAAATCCTCTTTGGGATCAGGGCTCAGGCCAAACTGGCAAAATTTGTCAATCCCCTCTCTGAAAGTGTCATACTGGACAAAACGAGGTGCATTTCAAGTGGTTACTGTCCCGTAGGATGCTGGTGAAAACACTCAGCTTTTGCCTGAAAGGACACCTGACTTCGGTCACTTGGGCCTGTGGCACTCGGAGTGCGATAGTACATGCGAGTTGGTCATCCAACCAAACAGTAAAAACGGAGACGAGGACAAATTAATGCGGAAACAAAAGGGCTTCTCACTGATCGAACTGCTGATCGTGGTGGCGATCATCCTGATCATCGCCGCGATTGCTATCCCGAACCTGTTGCGTGCACGTATTGCGGCGAACGAGTCGTCCGCGGTCGCATCAGTTCGCACACTGAACACGGCACAGATTTCTTACAACTCGGCGTATCCGACAGTGGGTTTTGCTTCCACCCTCGGCGCCCTCTCTGGCACCAGCTGCGCACCGCCTAGCTCGACTGGCGCTTGCTTGATCGACACTCAGCTTTCGTCCGGCACCAAGAGCGGCTATTCGTTCGCGCTCTCCGGAGTAAGCGGCACCCCGGCTTCCACTTATCAGATTGCCGGATCGCCGTTGGCTGCTAACCAGACCGGTGTACGCTCTTTCTGCTCCGTCGCTGACGCGGTTGTCCGCTACAGCTCGGCTGCTTTGACGAGCTGCGCTGGAACCGAAAGCCCACTGCAGTAACTTTACATTTGGCAAAGTACCTGGGGGAGGGTACAAGCCGGAAAAAAGCAGAGGAGAAATCCTCTGCTTTTTTGTTTTTCCCTCGCTTTTACCGCACCGCAATTGGCAAAACATAATGACAGAATGTGGCAGTTCGCTACTGCCAAACTTTGTCAGGCGAACTCACGCGGTGGGAGCTGCGCGCGACCAAGGTAACCAAAAACACTTGGCGATTCCGCGCAAAAACCCGTAAATGGGAGCTTGGCATGACCTTCAGTCACGCACTACGGTCGCGGCCCCAGAAGTGCAATCCAATACTGTACAAGGACAATCAAAAAAATCACTTGGGGCGTAGAGCTGAATCCATGCGAACAGAAAGACGACAAAAAGGTTTCTCACTGATCGAACTGTTAATCGTGGTGGCCATTATCCTGATCATTGCGGCAATCGCCATCCCCAACCTGTTGCGGGCGCGCATCGCGGCGAACGAGTCATCCGCAGTCGCTTCCGTTCGCACCTTGAACACGGCACAGATCTCCTACAACTCGGCCTATCCGACCGTGGGCTTCGCCTCCACACTCGGAGCTCTCTCTGGCACTAGCTGCGCGCCTCCAAGCTCGACGGGCGCTTGCCTAATCGACACTCAGCTGTCGTCCGGCACGAAGAGTGGATATAGGTTCGCCCTTTCTGGCGTGTCTGGCACTCCGGCCGCCACGTACCAGATCGCCGGATCCCCGTTAACCGCCAACCAGACGGGCGTGCGCTCATTCTGCTCGGTCGCGGATGCGGTAGTACGCTACAGTTCGGCTGCGCTGACGAGCTGCGCTGGAACCGAAAGCCCGCTGCAGTAACTTCAAGTTTGGCAAAGTGCCTGGGGGAGGGTACGAGCCAGGAGAGGCAGAGGAGAAATCCTCTGCTTTTTTCTTGTGGTCCGCTTCCATGAAACTCCTCTAATGTTTTCAAGTGCGGAAACATGGCATGAGCTGACATAAAGTGTCATCTCCAATTCTCCCCAGTGACACGAGCGAAAAGTGACGTTGTATTTTCACTCACTTACAGCCGAGCATTCGCGCAATTCTTACGGCACACAAAGTGCAACAGTCTTGAGTGCAAGAGTCGGCAAATCCGTTTTTGGGAGCGCAAGGGAGAAGCGATGCGAAAAATCAAAGGTTTTTCCCTAATCGAACTGTTGATCGTCGTAGCGATCATCTTGATCATTGCCGCGATCGCGGTACCAAGTTTTCTGCACTCGCGGATGGCGGCGAATGAGTCCGCTGCCGTGGGAGCGCTCCGCACCCTAAACACGGCCCAGATATCCTACAACTCGGCTTATCCCTCGGTTGGCTATGCCAGTACCCTGGGATATCTAAGCGGTTCAGCTTGCGCGCCGCCCAGTTCGACCGGAGCGTGTCTGATCGATAGCGCTTTGGCCAGCGGCCAAAAAAGTGGATACAACTTCGCGCTGAGCGGGGTCAGTGGCACGCCAAGCTCTTCTTACAACTTCGTGGCATCGCCGGTTTTGTCGAACTACTCGGGAGTCCGCTATTTCTGTTCGTTCTCGGATGCGGTGATTCGCGTGAGCAATACGTCGATAACGACCTGCGACAACACCGTTGCCCCGCAAAACTAAGAGGGCGAAACGTAAAAGGGTCGACTCGGCCCGCGTAAGATCGGACAAGCAGTCATATTGGCAGTCGTCACAAACTCGTTTCCTTTACCTTCGTAACCCGCAGGCTGCTGCCGCTTCACTCACTGCCTCTTCCTTTGCTTATAATTTCATTGAGGTGAGGCCATTCCAGCCGAATCTGCGCTGGAGTGCCGTTTCCCTACATCCATGCCTGCAATCGAAATTCTCGATCTGGAAAAAAACTATCTCGTGGGATTTTGGCATAAGCGTCCGAAACCGGCGCTCCGTCCGCTACGCCTAACCATCGAAGAGGGAGAGGTCTTCGGCTTCCTCGGACCGAACGGAGCGGGCAAGACGACTACCCTGAAGCTTCTGATGGGACTGGTCTTTCCGACTGCGGGAAGCGCTCGCATTCTGGGCTATGCCATGGATGATCCGCGGGTGAAGTCGCAAATCGGATTTCTTCCCGAGCAACCCTATTTCTACGATCATCTGAACGCTCGAGAACTGCTGAATTATTATGCGCAGCTTTCGGGAGTTCCGGCAAAAGGCCGCTCGGCGCGAGTTGAACAGATGCTGGGGCGCGTCGGTCTCGCCGACTCGGCGAACTTGCAGCTCAGAAAGTTCTCCAAAGGCATGTTGCAACGGGTCGGTTTGGCGCAAGCGATCTTGCATGATCCAAAATTGGTCTTTCTCGACGAACCCATGTCGGGCTTGGATCCCATGGGACGACGCGAAGTCCGCGATCTGATTCAACAACTGCGTTCGGAAGGCAAAACGGTTTTCTTTTCGACCCACATTCTCTCCGATGCGGAAGCTTTGTGTAACCGTGTGGGCGTGATCCACCAAGGTGAATTGCGCGGCGTGGGAGCGGTTGCGGATTTGACGGCGCAAGCCAAAGGCAAGGTGGAAATCATCTTTTACGCGCAGAAAGTGCCTGCTGGTCTCGCCGAGTTTGGAACGGAAGCGAAGGTGAGCGGAGATATCGTGAACGCGGTTCTGCCCGAAGAGCGGCAGGACGCGGCACTCGAAGTGTTACGTCGAGAACACATCAAGCTGATTTCACTCAATCCGGTACGAGCCTCGCTCGAGGAATATTACATTCAGAAATTGCGGCCCACTGAAAATCGAATGGGGGCAGGCGTATGAATTCGCGCGTCGCTTACATTGCCTTCAATACCTTTCGCGAGGCCGTCCGCGACCGGGTCTTGTATAACCTGATCGCATTTGCACTACTCCTTTCGGGTGCTTCGATTCTGGTCGGCGAAATCTCGATCGACATCGAGCGGCTGGTGGTAGTGAACCTGGGACTTACCGCCGTGTCGCTCTTCGGAGTGGTCATCGCGATTTTCATCGGCATTGGTTTGGTTTCAAAAGAGATCGATAAAAAAACTCTTTACACGGTTCTGTCACGCCCAGTCCGACGCTGGGAATTCATCGTCGGCAAATTTTTCGGACTCACCGGGACGCTGGTCGTCAATACGTTCTTCATGGCGCTTGGCGTCCTCCTCGCGCTCCTCTATGTGGCGCACAAATTCGAGACGATGGACGCATGGGTGCTCGTCGCTCTGTACTTTATCGTGCTGCAATTCCTGATTGTGTGCGCGCTGTCGCTCTTTTTTTCGACCTTTTCTACTCCCTTAATGTCGGCAATCTTTACCTTCGCGCTATTTGTGATCGGAAGTCTTTCGGACGATCTGCGCGGTTTCGCCCGCATCACGCACGGGGTCGGGGGATGGCTCGCAACCGCCATCGCCTATCTGGTGCCGAACTTCTCCGCGTTAAATGTGATCAGCCAGGTGGCGCACGGCGACGCGATCGCGGGACGATTAGTCCTGTACAACACGGCGTATGCTCTCCTTTACTCGGCGATGGCAATCTCGGGAGCGGTGTTGATTTTCCAGCGCCGAAATTTGAAATGAGCTCCACGCGCCGCGTCTACACGGTGGCGACCGCGACCCTCTTGCTGGGCATGGCAGGCGCGATTGCCACGATCCACGCCATTGACCGCGTGCCCCGCGAAACCGTCTCGCAACAAGCGCTTTACTTGCGCTCTTCAACCGCACTGCGGCGTCTGAGTCTCGGATACACCGGGCTTCTGGCCGATATTTACTGGACGCGCGCGGTGCAATATTTCGGGGAGCAGCATCATTCCGGCTCGGGCGACTTTCGCCTGCTCGCTCCTCTGCTCGAAGTAACCACTGAACTAGATCCCAGACTGTTACCGGCCTACCAGTTTGGAGCGAATTTTCTCGCGCCCAAACCGCCGAACGGAGCGGGATTACCCGGATCGGCCCTCTCGCTGATGAAATATGGGATCGCGCATAATCCCGACCAGTGGCGGCTGTACTACAACCTGGGATTTCTCTACTTCACCGAATTCAAGGATTATCCTCATGCGGCGGATGCGTTCGCCGCTGGCGCGAAGCTTCCCGTAACCAACGAATATATGCCGATTCTGGCGGCGCGGATGGCGCAACACGCTGGCGAATTCGATACGGCGCGAATGTTGTGGTTCACGACCTATCAAAGCTCGAAAGAATCTCAAATTCGGGAAAACGCTGTCGAACATCTGCTCGCGTTGCAGGTCGATGAAGACGTCACACATCTGGAACAAGTCGTAGAAAAATATCGCCTGCAGACCGGGCACCTTCCGGCCAGCATGGCCGATCTCGATCGCGCTGGATTTATCCACGGAACGCCGACCGACCCGAAGGGCCATCCCTACAAGTTGATGGCGGGAGGGCGAATCGAAGTGGAGGATCCGAAGGTGCTGTACTTCATCACCAAGGGCCTGCCTCCGGGCATGGAACCGCCGCAACCGGGGCGGATTGCCGAACCGCGGATTGCCGAACCGCGGATTGCCGAACCCCGGATTGCCGAACCAAAGTCGAACTCCGATTCAAAATAAGCCATCTTGAACTTGCGCTAAGGAAAGCTCTGAACCCGCCCTTCGCTTCGCGATAGGACGGGCCACTCGCCCGCCATCGGAATCGGACGGAATTTCG
>Ga0302155_10002010_pt1 | contig 14124 bp, 15 predicted proteins | sample I_Bog_N3_1_FD_193508 | JGI IMG/M metagenome (GOLD analysis project Ga0302155, IMG submission 193508) | Peat permafrost microbial communities from Stordalen Mire near Abisko, Sweden - I_Bog_N3_1 | ecosystem: Environmental > Terrestrial > Soil > Wetlands > Peat | place: Sweden: Abisko, Stordalen...
GTTGGTTTGCTCGAAATAAGGGTAGGTGCCATGGTTGATAATGGGAGCTGTTGCTATAAAGTGTGGATTGGTATGTACGGTGACTGTAGTCGTATCAATGATGAGGTCGCTTAAATCGCCCGCTAACAGCTGGCCATCTTCCCCTGCAGGTGCAACGTAGGCACGAACCTCTTGTATGAGTTCAGGCAGGATGTGGGAGGTGGTAACCCATTCGGCTTGCCTGCTTGCTACATTGAGTGCGCTCGGTAGTCGGTGGCGAAATGAGTATGCGCTATAAAAATTAATCAATGACATACTTGCCTGATAAAAATCCGAGCTTGAGCGTATCCTATAGACGTAGATCGGTGGTCCTGTGGGGCTCTGGGTTTGGACTGAACTTTCGTAGGAGAGACGTAATGCATAGGTCGCTGCTAAGTGGGCATCCGTCGTGACGGAGATAAAGTTGGACTGGCTTCCTGATTGGTTCGATCCGGCCTCAATATGCGCTAACAAGTTTAGACTCGTTCCAGGTGCGATAAAGCCATGTGCAAAAATTGTATCCGGCCCTCTGCTGTCGATTCGGTATAAATAACCCGTATTGGGATGTTCTTGAGCATGAATAGATGTACTGCCGATAAGCACTGTTACTAGCAATGTGACCATCACCATATTTGCTGCTGTAATGACGACGAATGAGTATGTATGTTTTGTATTCATTATATTTCCCTCTAGCGTGTATATTGGATTTGCAAAGTGGGTAGTGATTTGTATTCGCACATTAAGTTCCAACTAAATCACGTGTAAACTAGCGCGTGCAAATACCAACTTGCCGATAAGTTTGGTACACTGCCACCCTATGTCAACGATACCCCCCCCTATCACTTTGCTTTTGCGTGGTCGTGAAGACTTTGCCGTGACGTTTGCTGCCATGCGAGCGTACACGGATCAGCGCACGATCATGTCTGAAGATCAACTCTGGATCGTCGAGCATGATCCAGTATTCACATTGGGATTAGCGGCAGATCCTTCCCACGTATTGGATGCGCATGGGATTGCCGTGGTGCAGACCGACCGGGGCGGCGAAGTGACCTACCATGGACCAGGGCAGGTGGTCATTTATTTGTTACTGGATTTACGTCGCAAGCAACGTCAGGGTTTGATTCGGGAATTTGTCCAAAAAATCGAGCAGGCTGTGATCGCTACATTAGCCGCGTATAATCTCTCGGGTGAACGTCATGCGGGAGCGCCAGGAATTTATTTGTCTGATGGACCATGGGCAGGCGCTAAAATTGCTGCATTAGGGTTAAAAGTACGTGCCAGTGGCTGTACTTACCACGGTGTGTCATTGAACGTCGCGATGGATTTGGCGCCATTTTCTTATATTAATCCGTGCGGTTATGCGAATATGGCTTGCGTTGACATGAACACATTAGGGGTAAGCCCTACTTTGCCGGAAGTACAAATGACACTGGCTAACCAATTACAGTCTCTCTTAAAATGACCACTACTCCTGATAACATCGATGTGACGAATGTGACAAACGCGGCTGGAACGTATAATCCGAGCGAAAAGCAAAAGGGAGCCAGTAAAACTGCGCGCATCCCGATTAAAATCGTGCCGTTTGAAAAGCTCGCCAAGCCCGATTGGATCCGGGTGAAAGCAGCGTCACCGAACACGCGGTTTTATGAAATTAAAGATGTGTTACGTGCTAGTGGGCTTGTGACGGTATGCGAAGAAGCTTCTTGTCCAAATATCGGTGAATGTTTTGGTAAAGGTACCGCGACATTCATGATCATGGGTGATAAATGCACGCGTCGCTGTCCGTTCTGCGATGTCGGTCATGGTCGCCCTGATCCGCTGGATGAAAACGAACCACTGAGCTTGGCTACCACCATAGCGAAGCTTAAGCTCAGCTATGTGGTGATTACGTCGGTTGATCGCGATGATTTGCGCGATGGCGGTGCGGCGCATTTTGCTGCTTGCATATCGCATGTGCGTGAACTGGCACCCAACACGCGCATCGAAATTCTTACCCCAGATTTTCGTGGTCGTATGGATCGTGCCTTGGAAATTTTACGCGCTTCGCCTCCGGATGTGATGAACCATAATCTGGAAACAGTGCCACGTTTATATAAAGAAGTCCGTCCCGGTTCGGATTATGAATACTCCCTGAATTTGCTCAAACGCTTTAAAGACGAACATCCTGATACCCCAACTAAATCAGGCATTATGGTTGGTCTGGGTGAAACCGATGAAGAAATTTTGCAAGTGATGCGCGATATGCGTGCGCATAATGTGGATATGCTGACCTTGGGACAGTATTTGATGCCAAGCGGAAACCATTTGCCGGTTCGCCGTTATGTGCATCCAGACACCTTCAAGATGTTTGAAACAGAAGCCTATAAAATGGGATTTGCTCATGCTGCGGTGGGAGCAATGGTGCGTAGTTCATACCATGCCGATCAGCAGGCGCATGGGGCGGGTGTGGATGTGGATAAGCAGTAGTTAAGACACAAATCACTATTTTAATCAGGGCGAGCTTGGCAGCGCTATCCGGGCGCGTCTTGGTTGTCGTGCTATCTGCAACTATCACCAATTGTAGTGGTGCACAGTAGATAATTGCAATATCAGCTTGTACTGTCCGCACCATAAATTCTGATCAGTATTAACTACTGGTTGTTCACAGTGGGCTACTAGAATTCGTGTACACATCACTACGACTGATGCGTACACGGTATTATGGATAGATTAGTTAAAACGCGCAGCGATGTGAGCGACACGTGCGCCATATTGTTTCGCTGTATCTAAATCGCCTTGTGGGATTTCATCGACACTGGAATCGGATGGCGATTGCACCATCAAGCCGACAGAACCACCTAAGTTGTTGATATCCAAACGTGTCGCTGCTTTTGCATTGCTTGGCATTAAACCTAGACTGACCCACAGGCCGCCTTGTTGTGAGGCTAGTGTTTGCAGGTAAGCCAGCGTTACTGATTTGTCACCACTAAAACTAGCGCTGTTGGTAAATCCACCAAAAATTTTATCTTGCCATGCACGGGTAAACCACGCTTTGGAACTGGCATCGGCGAATTTTTTGAACTGCCAGCTTGGGCCGCCCATATAGGTCGGTGTACCAAAAATAATAGCATCGGCTGCATCCAATGTTTCCCAGCCACCTTCAGGCAGATTGCCTTCGGCATCAATACTTAAAAGTGCAGCGCCAGCACCCTCTGCAACGTGTTGCGCAACGCGCGCAGTGTGACCGTAACCTGAATGATAAACGACAACGATTTTGCTCATATATTATCCTGAAAGTAATGTTGAAATATGGATAGTAAACCATGTGCTTATTTTTTGTGTAAGCATGCATCAAAAGTACGTGTTGTGATTGAACTGACGGATGCAAATGAATATTAATCCGGTGTAATTGGGCTAGTAATGGTGCAATTTTAATAGCTATCGTTTTTTGCTATCTGCTTGGCTATGATAGATTTTTCAAAATTTGATCCGCAATAATGGTATGGTTATACTTTGATTTGGTTTTACCTCATTATGTGTCAGCTATTAGGAATGAATTGCAATACCCCCACTGACATTGTGTTCAGTTTTACCGGCTTTGCGTTGCGCGGTGGGCAAACTGACGAGCATCAGGATGGTTGGGGCATTGCTTTTTTTGAGGGTGCAGGAGTGCGCCATTTGGTCGATTATACGGCCGCCTGTCGTTCTCCACTGGCGAATCTGATTAAGGTTAATCCGATTAAATCAAGCAATGTGATTGCGCATATACGTAAAGCCACTCAAGGACGGATCGCGTTAGAGAATTGCCACCCATTTATACGTGAGTGCTGGGGTATTAATTGGGTTTTTGCCCATAATGGGGATTTGCCCGGCTTTCAGCCTGTGCTAGATGGATGCTATCAACCGGTCGGTAGCACCGATAGTGAATTGGCGTTTTGTTATATCTTGCAAGAATTGCGCCGCAAGTTTGGGACGACGGCTCCCGCGCTTCCTGCCTTGATTTTGTTGTTAAAAAAAATCTGTGCGGAAATTGCTACTTTTGGTACATTTAATATTATGTTATCCAACGGTCAGGCGCTGCTGGTGCATTGTTCAACGCGACTACATTATCTGATACGTCAATTTCCGTTTAATACTGCACATCTGTCCGATCAGGAATTGAGTATTGATTTTGCCGAGGTGACGACGCCAGAGGATCGTGTGGCCGTGATAGCCACTGTGCCACTCACGGACAATGAACGCTGGATCGCCTTTGCCTCAGGAGAACTCAAAGTTTTTGTGGATGGGTCTCTTTATCAGAATGAATAAATCGCCATGATTTTGTTAGAAGCACCACGATTGGTTGATGCTCCTTTGGATCAACCGGTTACTGATTCGGTATGTTGTTCCATGACGATATCAGTGATTGGTTGCTGGCAGGTGCATGCGCTGGCGCCCGCATCGACGATGCGTGAGATACGCCGCCAATTACGCGCTTATGCGACTTCTGCTGCGACCCCTGCTGGCATGGCTGTGACATGCTGGGATTTGTCTCGTATTACTTCCTTGGACCATATTGGTGCGCAAATGCTGTGGAATTGTTGGGGTAAACGTCGGCCCGCGCAGCTTGTCTTATTACCTCAACATGCGGCGTTTTTTAATCGCTTGGAAGCGGCAAATCAATTAGTGATTCCACGCCAGCGATCAGCCCACCTGAATAATGTTATTCAGTTAGGGAATGTTGTTCTGGCCTTTTTTTCTCATGCACTGGAATTTAGTGTATTGCTGGGGCAAACGGTGCTGGATCTCGGGTATCTGATTCGCCACCCCCAACGCGGCCCATGGAAAGAAATCTCTGCGACGATTTATCATGTCGGTTTTCGGGCCTTAGGCATTACGGCATTGGTGGGCTGGCTGATTGGTGTCGTGCTGTCGTATTTATCTGGACAGCAGTTACGCAATCTGGGTGGTGATAGTTATTTGGTGACACTGCTGGGTATTAGCATCGTGCGGGAATTAGGGCCGATGCTGGCAGCGATCCTGGTTGCCGGTCGTTCTGGTTCGGCGATTACCGCTCAACTTGGGGTTATGCGGGTCACCGAAGAGTTAGATGCGATGTTGGTGATGGGTATACCGCATGGTTTGCGGCTGATTTTGCCTAAAGTTGTGGCGCTGGCGATTGCCATGCCGTTGCTGGTTATGTGGACCGATGCCATGGCGCTGATGGGGGGGATGGTATCAGCGCAACTGATTTTAGGGATATCGCCGGGTTTTTTTTTGCAAAAATTACCTGACGTTATTTCTGCCTCAACATTTTATATTGGGTTGAGTAAGGGGGCGGTTTTTGGGGTGTTGATTGCCTTGGTTGCCTGCCATTTTGGTTTGCGTATTAAGCCTAATACAGAAAGTCTAGGGCAAGGGACAACGACTTCAGTCGTTAGTGCGATTACGATGGTGATTGTTGTAGATGCTATTTTTGCGATTGTTTTTAGCAAAACCGGTTTTGCTGGATAAGACCTATGACGCTTATTTCATCCTCTGCAGCCGTTTCTACTCCTACACCTGATACCGGATTGATTCAGATTGATAATTTACGGACGCAATTTGGTCGTGCTGTTATTCATAATAAGCTGAATCTGTCGATTAATCGGGGGGAAATTCTTTCGATTGTTGGCGGCTCCGGTACCGGAAAAACGCTATTACTACGCCAAATGCTGTTGCTGGAAAAGCCGACGCAGGGAACCATTACTATTTATGGCGAAGATATCCACACTGCCAGTCCACAGCATGTCGCCTATTTCCGTAGTCGCTCCGGTATGTTGTTTCAGCATGGTGCGTTATATTCTGCCTTGTCGGTATTTGATAATGTGGCACAGCCAATGCGCGAATTACGTACTCTACCTGCTAAACTGATTACCGATGCGGTGTACTTAAAATTAGATATGGCTGGCATTGCGCCGGAACATGCACAAAAAATGCCGGCATCACTGTCTGGCGGTATGATTAAACGGGTGGCGTTAGCTCGGGCGCTTGCACTGGAACCGGAATTACTTTTTTTGGATGAACCCACTGCGGGTTTAGATCCGGATTCATCCGATAGTTTTGTTCAGTTGATTCAATCCTTGCATCAGGAATTGGGCTTGACCGTTGTGATGGTTACTCATGATCTGGACAGCTTGTTCGCACTCTCAACCCGAATTGCGGTACTCGCAGATAAACATGTAGTCGCGCTTGGTCGTGCCGATGAAGTTATCTTATGCCCTCATCCGTTTATTCGGGATTTTTTTCTGGGGGCGCGTGGCCGACGTGCGATGTCGGTCTTTTTACCCCAGTTACAGCAACCATGATAATTTGACGTATATGGAAAATCGATCACACGCACTTTTCGCCGGATTTTTTACGATTGCGCTACTTTGTGCAACCATCATCGCTGGTATTTGGATCAATCGCGACACTACTGAATTGGTCGAGTATGAAATCGTGACTAGTTCACCCGTGTCTGGATTGAATCCGCAAGCGACGGTACGCTACCGCGGTTTGGCTGTTGGTCGTGTCTCTTATGTTGGTTTTGATCCTGCTGTCACCGGCCAAATTTTAATTCGTATTGGGATTGCTCCGAACACCCCAGTAACCCCGTCGACATTTGCCACATTGAGTTCACAAGGGGTTACTGGGATTGCATTTGTGCAGTTGGATGATGATGGTAGTAAATCGGGACAATTGCGGGCATTCGCACGTATCCCTCTTCATCCCAGCATGATAGAAACGCTGGAGCAGCGTGGTAATCGGCTTTTGGCCAATGCGGAGTTGCTGACTGCGCGTATGTCTGAACTGTTGGCGCCGGCTAATCAGCAATTGATGATGGGGACGTTTGCTAAAACTGCAGAGCTGACGCAGCATTGGTCCCAAGTCGCGGAAACGTTAACGCCAACATTGCAACAGCTACCAATGTTGACGGAAAAAACCGTGAGTACGCTGGATTCAGTCCAAAAATTAGCCGATGATACCCGTCAGACCAGCAATCAGATCACCCAACTGGTCGGGCATCTACAAACCACCGCGGCACCATTGAATCAGGCACTTTCTAGTGTAGAACGGCTGAGTGATACCATTGGACAGGAAACTCTGCCACGTATTAACACTTTAAGCAATCAAGCTACGATATCAGTACGCACCCTGAACCGCACCTTGGAACAGGTCAATAGTCAGCCACAAAGTCTGTTGTTTGGCAAAGCTGCCCCTGCACCCGGTCCGGGTGAGCTAGGATTTGTTGCCCCAATAGGTCACCAGCCATGATGTTCTCTTACGTACATACCAACATGAGTAAATTATCGCGACCTTGTTTACGGTGTCTGTTTTCCCTCCTGATGATTACAGGATTGCAGGGCTGCATTAGCACAGTGCCATCCGCTACCTCTGCTATTTATGATTTTGGTGCGTTCCATGGCTCGGCGGCAGTGCACTTATCATCGGATTCCTGTGCTCTGGGACCCTTGCATGTGGCGGATATCACGAGTCCGAGTAGTCTCGAAAGTGATTTAATGCTGTATCGTTTAGGCTATGCCAATGATCAATTAGTGCATGCATATGCTCGTCATCGCTGGAGTATGCCTCCCGCCCAATTGTTGGCGCAACGCATTAAAACCCGGTTGGCAGACTCAGGTGTCATCATTGTGGATAGTGGGGGCACGGAGAGCAGCGCAAGTCTGCCCAGCACAGCGATGACGAATACGTTACAGTTACGGCTGGAGTTGAATGACTTCACCCATTATTTTAGCGACCCGGATCATAGTCAGTCACAATTGACGGTGCGTGCTTCGCTGTTAAACGGTTCAAGTCTGATCGCCCAAACTACGTTGTCCCAACATGCGCCTAGCCTCTCTCAGGATGCTGCAGGAGGGGCGAAGGCAATGCAGGAGGCAACGGATCTGCTGATTAACGAATTACATGGATGGCTATGCGCACAGGCACGGCACTAACTTCACTAGATTCACGAGAACCACACGGTTCTTTGCCACGTACTGCTTCACCGTTAGTACGAACAGCCCTGCTCGCTTACACATTTTTAGTGGTGTACGCCAGTTTGTATCCGTTTTCTGGTTGGCACAGCTTTGGCTTATCTCCCTTTGCTTATCTGGATGAAAAATTGCCTAAGTACTGGACTTGGTTTGATGTCAGTATCAACGTCATCGGCTATATTCCATTTGGTATGTTGTTGGTTTTGGCCGGTTATCCCTTGCTGCGACGGCGCTGGGCATTTGTGGCGGGGCTGTGTTTTGGTGCATTGTTATCTGCCGGCATGGAAGCGATTCAGACATATTTGCCGACTCGGGTTGCGTCGCTTCTTGATTTATATACCAATTGTCTTGGGCTCTTTATCGGCCTTATTTTGGGCGCGGCACTCACTCCCTTACTTCTTGAAAAAGACATGTTGCACCGCATACGCACCGATTGGTTTGTAGCGCGTAGCAGTGGAGGATTAATCGTCATGGCACTGTGGCCATTGGCGCAGATTTATCCACAGGGGTATTTATTTGGCCATGGTCAATTGGTACCGCGCCTCTCTAGTTGGCTCACGGAATATGCGGGAGTGCAGATTGATGTAGGTAGTTGGTTGCGGCAGGGCGTGGAATTAAGTACTGAGCAGTATTGGTTATCGGAAACCCTGATTTCGGCGTGTGGTTTGACTGGAGCTGCCCTGATGGTCTTGTGTTTGTTAAAACAGCGTGCCCCGAAAGTCTGGCTGCTGGGCTTTTTGATGGTGGCTACTCTCAGCATTAAAAGCTTGGCACTGGCGCTGCTTTTTAGGCCGGAACATGCTTTTTCTTGGTTGTCACCGGGTGCTCAGGCGGGACTGTTGGTTGGGATTATGATGTTGTATGGATTGGCATTTGTGCCACAAAAAATACAGCGTCATTTAGCGATTATCATGCTCAGTATTAGTCTCATTATTCTGAATATTGTCCCAGAAAATCCCTATTTCATTGATACCTTATCTACTTGGGTTCAAGGGAAATTCCTGAATTTTAACGGAGCAGCACTGTTTTTGTCCCAATTGTGGCCATGGCTGGCACTATGGTTCTTATTGCATTTTGAGGCATAGCAGCGCTGCAATAAAACGGTATTTATAATGTAATGCGCCGACCTTCAGCATCACTCTGCTGTGCCAGATCGATAATGCTCATCACCTTCACGGCATCCTCTGCGCTGACTGGGAAGGGGGTGCCATCTAGAATCGAGGCCGCTAGTGATCGGTAGTAGTCGGCATAGGCACCGTCTAGGGTGGGATAGTCTGTGACGGTATCGATGGTTATTCCTGCATCCACATCAACTACCCGCAATTGTCCCGGTGGATTTTTTCCGAAGCCAACAGCGCCTGGGCGTAGTCCGGCTTTTAACTGGTCTTCTTGTGTGTCCAGACCGGTCATCAGATAGCTGCCGTGGGTACCGTGTAGTACAAATCGTTGCGGTACAATGGCGCATAAGGTGCTGGCGTGTAACACGACTTGCTTGTCTGGATAACCGAGTTGTAAATGCACATAGTCGTTGACATGTGCATAGTCGCGGTAGAGTTTGATGGTGGCGTTGACCGTTTCTGGCATACCAAATAAAGCCAATGCCTGATCAATTAAATGGGGTCCTAGATCCAGTAGTAAGCCACCGCCAAATTCCGCTTCCTCACGCCAGCGTACCGGCACCGTTGGACGAAAACGATCAAAATGCGATTCCATGTGGGTGATGCGTCCGAGTTTCCCACTGTCGATGAGTGCGCGTACGGTCATAAAGTCACCATCCCAGCGACGATTATGAAATGGCGCAAACACACGGCCTTGTTGCTTGGCTAGATCGGCTAGAATCCGGGCTTGCTGAGCATTCAGGGTTACGGGTTTATCAACAACGACATTTTTTCCGGCTGACAGTGCTTGATGTGCTAGGTCAAAATGCGTGTGATTTGGTGTGGCAATCACGATGCAATCGAGATCTTGACGTGCTAGCAGTGCAGCGAAATCCGGCACAATCAGCGCAGCAGGAAAATCGGCTCTAGCTTGCTCCGTTTGTGAGGTGGCAATGGCCGCTACTGTGGCACGGTCGCAATGTGCAATAACGGGTGCGTGGAATGTTTTGCCCGCAAAACCATATCCCATTAGCCCAACACGTAAGAGTGAACGCATCGTAAATTCTCCTTTATTGTTTTTTGTAAGGTGGTCAATCGCACTTGATGACGATGGCCATTGTATTACATAAAAGCAAGATGAGTTTTCATGAAGACGACATCTACTTGTAGTCCGATATTATTGGGGGGTATAGAAAATTCTACCTGCGCCTGCAGCGTTGTCGCAATTTCTTTGACGATCGCCAAGCCTAATCCAGAGCTGGCCAAATTGGATTCATCCAGACGATAAAACCGTTGAAATACCTTATCCCTTTCAGCGAATGGAATGCCGGGCCCTGTATCCTGTATCTGTAGTTGTGGCCGACCAAGGTATCCTGCTTCATGGAACACGGATACCGTCACAAGGCCCGGTTGTTTCATGTGTTGTATCGCATTGTCCAGCAAATTCAACACTAATTCGCGCAGCAAATAGGGCTGTGCACAAACGATGACTGATTCGTCAAAGGAATCAATCCCAAGAGCAATGTTCTTTTGCTGCGCCAATGGGGCCAGTTCTTCCATCACCCCTTTGACTAACTCTGCCAAGCCGCATTGACGTGGCGCAGCCTGATCTTGTCGGTCACGATCCAGTGCTGCCAATATGAGTAATTGATTAATCACTTTGGTGCCTTGAATGACTGTCGTTTGCATGGCATCCAGCGCCTCTTTTTGCTCGGGATTTGATTGTGCCGCGCGTTGTGCAAAGTTGAGTTGCGACGTCATAATGGCAAACGAGGTGCGAAGCTGATGCGCTGTGCTAGCCACAAAATTCTCATACGACGACAGGGTTGTGTCCAGTCGCTCAACGTAGTCGTTCATGGAGTGAATCAGCGGTGTCAGTTCGATCGGCATCTCAGCCGCATCCAGTTTTGTCAGCGATCCGGGTTCACGCTGGCGTAAGCGTTGGCCAAATGTGATTAATGGATGCAAGATCCAGCGAAATGCAATCATTAGTCCAGCTAAAACAATGAACAACAGGATTAAGTGTCCGCGCAAAGAGTCAACAATTAATTTGTGTCGGAATGCCGTATGGCTGTAGCGCGTCTGTGCCACTTGTGTCACTACCATCACTGTGGTCGATGCATTGGGTAAGGCATGAACAAACGAAATTACCCATACAGGCTCACCCCGTATTGTTGCGGGAAAAAAAGTGGATTGCTCTGGAATTCGCACGCCCTTAAAAGGGGCAATTTCATCGCTTCCAGCAATTAACTGACCCGATAGTGTGCGCACATTATAGTAAATATGGTCATGATATTCACTAGCAAATAGTTCAAAGGCCGCAGGTGGAACATTCACTTCGTAACCGTCATCGACGGCCACTATTTGCTCGGAAATAATTTTTGCCGATCCTTTTAGTAGCTGGCTCTGCACTAGGGTAGCAATGGTGTCTGCGCTAAAGTAAGTAAACAGTAAATCACAGCCAGAAATAAGCAGGGTAGGTAAAAAAATCCAGAGTGCCAAACGCCCTTTCAGGCTCTTCAGGGGGCGCAACTTGAACCATCCGGATTGGCTCGGCTTCATGACGAAACATAACTTAGCATATAGCCTAATCCGCGTAAGGTAATGATTTGTGCACCGGAATTTTCTAGTTTTTTTCTAAGACGTACGATGTATATTTCCAGTGCTTTGGGGGACATCGAATCACTCAAAATACATAAACTGTCTGTCAATTGTTTTTTTGCGACGGTTTTCCCTTGCTGGCGTATCAGCGCTTCCAGCACGGCATGCTCACGCGGGGTTAAATTGAGAGCCAGTTCGTGACTGCGAAAAATTTTGGAATTGCTGTCATAACTGAGTTGACCACATAGCACCACTGGATTTGATTTTCCACTGGAGCGGCGTAATAGCGAACGTAATCTGGCTTCCAGTTCTCGAATGTCAAACGGCTTGGCTAGGTAATCGTCTGCGCCTAAATTCAGGTTTTCAATGATGTCAGTGAGTGCATCCTGGGCGCTGATAATTAATACTGGAACTTCATTATTTTTCTGGCGCAGTCGTTTTAAAATTGTTTGACCAGGCATGCCGGGTAAGGTCAAATCAAGCAAAATTGCATCATAACTTTGCGTTAATAACAATAATTCAGCCTCTTCGCCAGAGTAGGCGGATTCGACCGCATAGCCTGATGCCGTTAGCAATCGTATCAGCCAACTGGATAAATCGCGGTTGTCTTCGACCAATAATAATTTCATTGTTCACTTTTTATTGTACATCTTCGGTTCGACATTGCTTGAACGTGTCTGTGCATATCCTCAAGAGCTACTTTGTATAATGTACATTGTAACCGATGAGATTGCCACGCTGATAGCACAACGTGGATCTCCAGCTTAGGAATGAACGCTAGTCAGTCATTAAATAGCCTTATATTTATAATTTATTTATACAATATTATTTGGCAATATATCTACTCAAGTACAGAGTTAGCCTGATTACTTTACTGTATGACTATTTCGTCACAATTTGATGTTCCATCGGGGCCAATTTCGCCAACAGTTTATTTTGCGCACGAGAAGGAACGCCATTTTTATCCATGGCGTGTTGCAGGTCTTCCGCTAATGCATTGAAATCTATGTTGTGCAGCCCCATCGTTGCATGCGCGGTTATCACTTGTTTTCCGACACCACAATATAAAAACAAGCTAAGTGCAAATGACGAATATTTGAGCTACAATGTGGCTCACACCATTAAAGGCGTAAGTCATGTCTGCAAATGCAGTTGTCCGTGCCCGGATCGACGAGCACATTAAGGAAGAGGCGACCATCGTGCTTGCGGCGATGGGACTGACCGTTTCCGACGCCTTTCGCATCATGCTTACACGGGTTGCCCACGACAAGGCGTTGCCTTTCGAGCCATTGGTGCCGAATGCAACTACCATCGAGGCAATGAAGGAAGCACGCCGTGGTGGCTTGAAGTCATTTGCTACTGTTGAAGATTTGATGGCGGATCTGAATGCGGACGATTGAACAGACCGGGCAGTTCAAGCGCGACTATAAACGCGAAGCAAAAGGGCCGCACCGGCATACGCTGATGGGCGATTTCGCGGCCGTCATCACAGCCCTAGCAAACGACCAGCCACTTGCCGAGAAATACCACGATCACATGTTGACCGGCGATTGGAAGGATCACAGGGATTGTCATGTTAAACCCGACCTGATATTAATTTATCGCAAACCGGATGACGCAGTGTTGTAGCTCGTTCGCCTCGGCTCACTTTCAGGCATGTTGGGCAGAGCGTATTCAATGATCCTGACCTCGATGGATTCCAAGGCACGCTCACTTTTCTTGTCACGACGATAAATCGTACTTAAAAATGAACCATCGTCCAGTACCTTGTTGACGGGAAGATTTCTGCTTTTAGCAACACGCCATAGCAATTGAGCTCCGGTTTGACTGGCTTGCTGCCAGTGCTCAAATCCATTAAACCCACGATCAGCCATGCATAACATCGTACTATTTAGCGTGGGTAGTAGCGGTTGGCAAATCGTCCATTCTGCGTGACGTTGTTGCACGGATGCGCAGTCAATCGGGTAAAGTGCCGATTTTGATAAATCGAAGCTGTTGATGCCCAATAAACATAACGCCAAAGGTCGGCACCACATACCGAAAATGGAATTCCAGGTGAAAAACTGGGCGGAGTATGACGCTGGACTGAGGGGGCGAGGCAGCCTGACTTTATGGGTGACGGAAGAAGCGATGGCTGACTGGAGGGCGACGCCCCGGCTCACACCAGGTGGACAGGCTTGCTATTCTGATCTGGCGATAGAAACCGGGTTGATGTTACGTTTGGCATTTCACCTCCCGTTGCACCAGACCGAGGGACTAATGACTTCGGTTTTCGACTTGATGGGCGTGTCACTTCGCGTTCCCAATCACAGTACATTGAGCCGCCGAGCGATGACGATGAAATCAATTTCAAGAGGTTGCCGGTTGCCTGATGGCCCGGTTCATTTGCTGATCGACAGTACTGGATTGAAGGTCTACGGTGCTGGCGAATG
>Ga0302155_10002011_pt1 | contig 14124 bp, 2 predicted proteins | sample I_Bog_N3_1_FD_193508 | JGI IMG/M metagenome (GOLD analysis project Ga0302155, IMG submission 193508) | Peat permafrost microbial communities from Stordalen Mire near Abisko, Sweden - I_Bog_N3_1 | ecosystem: Environmental > Terrestrial > Soil > Wetlands > Peat | place: Sweden: Abisko, Stordalen...
CGATCGGCGGCCGGGACATACAACGCGTCAATCATAAAGTCACTGGCATCTTGCGCGTCGCTGAGCGTGACCGGCAGTTGCGGCGCTAGGGTAAAGCCGTCGCGCGTGGCGAAGGCCCAGTGACCCGAGCGCAGTCCGCGCTGACCGTCTTGGGTCTGGTACACGTCCTTGACGGTGACGCGGGCGCCGGAGGCGATCGTCAGCACCAGGTCGTGGCCCTCCACGCGCCAGTCGCTGATCTGTTCCAGAGCGAAGTCCAGATAGACCACGCTGCGTCCCGGCGCCTCGGCGCGGGTTTGACCGCTGTCCTGTAGCGTGACCTGGTCGCCAGCGGCGAGTGCACTGACCAGATAGACATCGTCGCCGTCGCCGCCGTCGGCGAAGACGCTGCCGGCGACGCGCAACAGATCGTTGCCGCCACGGCCATACAGCCGGTCACGGCCGTTGCCGCTCAGGGTGTTGTTGCCGGCGTCGCCGTACAGCTGGTGCGCGCCGGCGCCGCGCGCGTGCAGCAGGTGCTCAAAGTGGCGCACTGCGCCCAGTGGCGTGAAGCGCCCGTCGCGTTCGATCAGGTCCAGGGTTTGCGCCGCCAGATCGACGCGATAGCCGCGGGCCGTCTGCTCGGCGAAGTCGGTTTCCAGCGCCAGGGTGTCGCTGCCGGCGGCGCCATCGAGGTCATAGCGGTCATGGAGTGAAACCCCGGCCGCCGCCATCCACGCCGGGGTGGCGTCCAGACTGACGATGTCGTCCTGAGCGCCGCCGATCACGGTTTTATTGCCACTGCCGAGTTGCACTCGGTTGGCGCGCGCGCGGCTACCGACCAGGCGGTCGTTGCCGTCGCCGAGATTGATTTGGACTGGCAGATCGTCGCGCCCATTGGACTGCCAGATAACGCCGGCGGCGGCGCGGTCGCGCTCGACATCCAGGTCGTCGTTGCTGGCCTGGACAAACACTTCATAGCGCTCGGGTTTCGGCGGGTGGTTTTGTCGCCGCGCCAGCGCGTTGCGTCCGGCCGGGGTCGAGGTTTCGGCCCAGGCGTCAAACCAGCCCGGTTCGAGGCTGACGTTGGAGTCGGCCTGTTCGACCAGGTGGCGGTGCGCGTGATCGCTGGACGAGACGTGCTTTAATAAGCGCGCCACGGTGCTGGGCGTCGGGGTGAGCACCGCGCCGAGGGTGGGTTTGGGCGCCGCGAGCAGCGCCTGGGCCTGGGTCTCGACCTGCTGGCGCGCCAACTGGTCGCCCTGCGCCGCCAGCATGCGCATTTCGGTGGCGTGATCAATGCCGCGGCCGAGAAAGCTGTACCAGCCGAGTTCAAAGCGCTCGCCGGCGGAGAGTGTCACCCATTGTTCAACCTCCTGTACCTGACGGATCGCGCTGTAGAGCTGGCTGGCGGCGATCATGGCGGCGCCGAACACCAGACCGATGGGACCCGCGAGCGCGCCGGCGCCAGCCGCCGCGGCAATCGCCAGGCTGATGCCGACCGCCGCGCCAAGGGAGGCCATGCCGCCGCTAAACAACAGATCCTGGCGTTCGAGGCCGGTTTTAGTGTGACTGGCGCTAAAGCTGGTGATGGCGGTGTAGAGATCGAATGGCAGGGTGACGATATTACCGACCACGCCGGCGCCGCGCGCCAACAAACGCCCGGCGCTCAGTCCGACCCGGGCGACCAGGGAGCCGGCGCGGCTGAGTGACGTTTGCAGAAAGGCGCCGAGACGCGCGGCGCCGCGCTCCAGTGCTTCGCCGGCGAACTCCGAACCCAGGCTGCCGAGGTCGATGGCGGCGGCTTGCGTCTGCCCGCGTTTAAAATTATCCACGACCGAGCGCACATTGCTATACACCCCATAGAGGCGCATGCCGCTGCCGCTGGCCAGCATGACGCCCTGAGCGCGTACCGCTGCGGACGCCGCCGGTGCGCCCGAGCCCAGTCCCACCGGCTTGGCCGGCAGGCGGATGCGACTGGGCTCGGACCAGTCGGTGTCGGCCCGAATCTTCTGGTCGCCGACCGTGGCGCCGATCTGAAACAACTCCTGGCGGGTGACGCGCTCATTGCCGAGTTGAATCGGCCCCTGGACCTGATCCTGGCGCGCCAGCTGCTCGCTGATCAACCGCAGCGGCTGGTTGACGCGGCGCCAGACCGAGTGACTGGCCGAATCCTCGGGCGGCGGCGCCACGGCAAACGCCCGAATCCGGCCATCGAAGCCATACTGCCGACGCATCTCCGGGGTGAAATGCGCATCCAGCGCCGCTGCTAGCGCCGGGCCGGCGCTCAGTGCGCTCCATTCACCGGCGTTCGGGTCGAAGAAGCGGTAACGCAAGGTATCGCCGCTGCCTTCGGCCGCCAGCGCCACGCGGTGGTTGCCAACGTCGATCAACAGGCTGCGCGGCGCGACGCCCACCGCCAGGTGGGCGATGGCCTGGCGCCAGGAGTCGACGCCATTAAGTGCGTTGAGCGCGCTCTGACTCTGATGCAGCTGGTCGATGTCGTGGCGAAACTGCAGGGTGGCGGGATCCTCGGGCTGAGCGGCGGCGCTAAACAGATTATCCAGCAAGGGGGTGGCGTCGGGCCGCCAGGCCCAGGCTTGCGCCAGGCCGGCGCAGCGCCCGCGCCGCGCGTCGGCCGGGTCGCTGTCGAGCCAGATGGCTTGCGGCGCCTGGCGCACCGAGGCCGCCAGTTGCCGCCCCTGTTCGGCGAAGGCCGGCGCCACGCGATCGCGCACCTGGTCCCAGCTGAGCAGGCGTTCCTGGCGCGGCGCGCTGGGCGCGGCCAGCGCGCTCAGTGGTGGCAAGCGCTGGGCGTGCAACGCCTCCAGATCGTGCAGAATGGCGCGGTATTCGGTGTCGCGAACCATGCCGAGCACCGTCGCGTGTTGTTTGAGCGCGGCCGCCGAGGGTAGCGCGCTGGCGCCTTGTTCCAGTTGCAACAGCAGACGCTGGCGCTCGGCCGGGGCGGCATTGGCCACGGTGCTCAGCTCAGTGGCGCGCTGGTTTAACTGTGTGGCGAACGCCGACAGCGCCGGCGCGCGCGCTGAATTCGGGTGTTGCGCCAGATAATTGCGCACCCGCTGTTGCAATTGCGTCAGCTGCTGATGGTAGCGCTCGCCAAAACGCGTGAGGCGTTGTGTGGCGATAATACTCTCGCCGTGCTTGATCAGTACTCGGTCGATAGCGGTGTTGCGCACGGACTGTATGGCCTCGATCCGGGTTTTGTATTCGTGATCGCTTAGGTTGTCTTTTTGCTCAAATAGCTGGTTCATCGGCTCGTCAAAGGGGGCGGCGGCAATACTGAGCTCGTTTGCCAGGCGCTGTGCCAGATGGCTTTTCCACATCGGCTGAGCCAGCAAACCGGCGGCGAGCCGGCCAGGTTCGCTGAAGGTTCGCAGCACCTGGTCGCGCGTGAAAGTGACATCGCTAAGGTTTAAACCCGCTCCGGCGGCGTAGAGCGCGCGCACGGTAAAAGGTAAGTCAAGTTCGCGCGCCAAACGCTGGCGCAGCGCCAGCTGGACTTCCAGCGCTTCACTGTTATTCGGGCCTACGCCATGGTCGAATAAACGCTTACGCAGCGCGTTCAGCGCCGGCAGCGCCGCCGCTTTGTCCAGCCCGCCGTTGCTGGCTGTCAGGCCGCGCTGGAATTGATCCAGCAGTTGTAGCGTGGCGGCGGTTCTGGGCTGGTTTTCTCCCGCCGCCGCTACGCGCCGGCGTAGTTGCTCCAGCTCTTGACGCGCGTGTGTGGTGTTGCTGCCGTTGTCAGCGGTTTCCACCTGATAATTTAGCGTGTCCAGATGCGCAATGCTGGCTTCGGATAATAGCGCGCCATGGCGGCGGCCTTCCTGCCACTGCTTGTTCATCAGCGCCGGCACCGCTTCGTCCAGCAGCGCGCGTTTGAACATGCCACTGGCCAAGTCGAACAAGGCGCCGTCGCCGGCTTGCTCGCGCACCAGGCGGCTGAATTTGGCCTGCGCCTGGATATTGTTGAAAATCATCAACGGCCGGTCATGGCAATTGTCGGCCGCGCCTTCCGACGCTTCGAAAATCACCGCGCGGCTGTCCGGGTCACGGAGCGCTTCATGAATGACCGCCGCCACCTGCTCGGGATCCACCATTCTTCCGAGATCCTGTTCCAGATCGCTAAAAATCTCCAGCTCGTTCAAGCGATTGAGCAGGGTTTCGAAGTGCGCGCCACCCGGCTCGTCGCGCAGGGCTGGCCAGCCCTGGCGCAGCTGGGTCAGTTTTTCCTCGCTGTTGCCCGCGCGTTGCAACCATTGCTCGATGGGCGGTAGCGTTGGGTCGACTCGTGGGGTGGCAACGGAGCCGGCTCGGGCTTGCGGGAGTGGTCTATGAGCCGGTAGTTGGGCATTGGTGGTGATCACCTGCAGATTCGCAGGCCAAGCGCCTGTGGGCCAGGAGGCGAGGGTGGTATTGCTCAGATCCAGGCGTATCAGGCCGGCGGGTAGTGTCGGCAGGCTATCCAGGCGGCAGCCACTGAGGTTCAAGACCCGCAGCCTTGGTGGCAGTTCGGGCAGGGTGGTCAGCCTGGTGCAGCCGCTTAAGTCGAGTTCGGTCAAGTTGGGGGACAGTGGCGGTAGACGCGTGAGCGCGCTGCAGCCGCTCAGGTTCAAGCTGGTTAACCACCCGATACGCGCGTGGGTCGAGCTGACACTTTCTGACCATAGGCTCTGAGGTAAATTTTCCAAACGGGTCAGGCTGGAGCAACCACTGAGATTCAGCCGGGCAAGATTCGGCAGCGGTGGTAGCGCGGTTAAGCTGTGGCAGCCGGCCAGATTTAATTCGTACAAATTAGCTGGCAGCGCGGGTAGGCGCGTGAGCGCGGCGCAGCCACTGAGATTCAGGGTGCGTACGTTCTGTGGCAGCGTCGGCAGTTGGGTGAGCGCGTGGCAGCCGCTCAGGTCGAGTGTGCGCAGATAGCGCGGTAGCGCTAGCAGGCTGGGCAGCGCGCCGCAGTCGTTGAGATACAGACTGGTCACATAGCTGGGGAGCGACGCCACCTCGGTCAGCGCGCCGCAGCCACTCAGATTGATCATGAGTCCGCTACTCGAGCGGCTGGTGCTCTCCGGCAGCGGCGGCAGACGAGTCAGCGCGCTGCAGCCGCTGAGGTCTAGTACTTGCAGTCGGAAAGAAAAACTCGGTAAACGGGTCAGTGCCGCGCAGCCCTTGAGCTTGACGTGGGTCAAGCTCTCCGGCATCGGCGGCAGGCGCGTGAGGCTTTGGTTGCCGCTGAGCTCAAGCGAGGTCAGGTCATAAGGCAGGTCCGGCAGCTCGGTCACACGCGGCGTGTCGCGCAGTGTGAGCCGGGTTAGACTTTCCGGCAGAGGGGGCAGGGCGCTGAGCGCCGGGCTGCCGATAATGTCCAGCGTGCTCAAACCCGGCGGCAGCGCGGGAATGGCGGTCAAGGCGGTAGAGCCGCTGAGTTTGATTTCGGTAACGCGTTGCGGCAGCGCGGGCAGGATCAATAGATTGGGGCACGCGTCGATTTTGATGTGTTCAAAGCCATCCGGTAGTACCGGCGGCAGGCTGCTGAGGTTGTCCAGCCCATTAATCTGCAGGGTTTTGTTTAGGTCGCGCCGCGTGGTGCGGACTTCCAACGCCACGCGTTGCCGGTCATCGATTTCCACCTCAGGCGCATCGTACTGCCATTGCTCCAGCGCCTTTTCCCAGTGGGTAAAGACCGCCACGTTCTGCGCGAGAATTTGGCTTAGCGCCTGATGCAGCGCCTCCAGGCTGGCATAGGGCGGGCGCAGGCGATTCTGCCAGCGGTTGATCGAGTAAAACCCCTGCTCATCACGCGTGATTGGAGTGGTCAGTACTTCGCCAGAGCTCGAATGGTGCCAGAGCTCGATGGTTCCGGGCAACGGTTGGTACAGCAGGTAGGAGCCCGTTCCGAATTCTTTCAGGCGCGCAACGATTTCAGCGCTGGATTTTGGCGTGAAGAACTTTTCCAGCGGTCTGCGAACCGGCACGTTGCTCAGCAGGTCTTGTGGCCGGGTCATATCTTGCAAGCCCACCCTGGCGCTGATGTCGTTGCGCAGGCGGGTTTCGTTGGCATAGTGCGTTGGTCTGCCGCCGTGCGCCAGCGCGCCGCGCCAGCGGTGGATGAACAGTCCGTTCGCGTCGCGCTGGACCTGAGTGTACAGGATACCGTTGCGTTCGGATAAATGGCAGATCTGCAGCTCGCCGGAAGGTAATTTTCGAATCAAAAATTGCCCGGGCCGGCTAAGGCGCGCCACGAGTTCGGCGCTGGTCGACTGACAAAATGCCAGGTCGCGGGCGATGATGCTTCGCTGATCGGCGGCGGGAGTCGATGCGCTGCCTGAGGCGGGCGCAGAGTGCGTTTGGATATCAGGCATGGTGTCGTCCTCCGGTGGGTGTTAGCGCTGTAGTCTGCCGAGCCGAACCCGGCGCGTGAAGCCGCTGGCTTCCGAGCTCGCCGGGTGTAATTTCTTGCAGTGCTGTAGACCAGGCTGCCGGTGGCGGGCGGTTTAACGCTCGCGCAACCCTTCGTCGAGATGCTCCAGTACCGGGCTGAGAAAATACTCCAGCACGCGCCGCCGACCGGTTTTGATTTCGGCGCTGACCGCCATGCCCGGGGTCAGGCGTATGGTTTGCCTATCGATGCGCATGCGGTCTTGTGTCAGTTGGATATGGGCGCGAAACACCAGGCCCTGTTTTTCATCGTTAAGCGCATCGTGCGATAAATAGGCAACGGTGCCACTGAGTGAGCCATAGCGCGTATAGGGAAACGCCTCGATTTTTACCGTAACGTCCTGTCCGGTCTGGATAAACCCGATGTCCTTGTTTTCTATCGTGGCTTCGACCTCCAGCGTGTTGTCCGGCACGATCACCAGCAAGGGCTGCGCGCTCGATACCACACCGCCTATGGTATGCACCGCCAACTGCTGTACTCGGCCTTCCACCGGCGCGCGCAACTGCGTCTGTGCCTGGCGCTGGCGCGCCTTGAGTTGCTCCTCGCCGGTCTGCACGCTTTGCTGCTGCGCCTGATGCATGCTGTCCCACTGTTGGCGGCGAAATTCGGCGCCCAAGCTCTGTAGTAACTGCTGTTGCGCGTGAATCGCCGCCCGCAATTCACCGACCCGACCGCGCTGTACCGCCAGATCCTGTTCTTGAGTGACGCGCTCCCGCTCCAGGTCGAGATAGCCATGGCGCGCGACAAAATTCTTGGCCAGCAACTGCTGATAGTCGTGCGCGCGCTGCGTGATATAGGGCAGGGTTTTCTCCAGTTTGGCGACTTGCCGCCGGGTGGTGGCGAGTTCGGCCTGGCGTTTGCTTAACTCCGCCTGCTGCGCGGCGCGCTTGCTGCTGAATTCGGCCCATTGGGTCTGCATCAAGTGGCGTTCCAGTTCCTGACGCTCGGCGGGGATCTCCGGCAGCGGCGCCAATTGCGGTGCGCGCTCATGCTCTAGCGCGATTTGCAGCGCCTCGGCGCGCGCGCGCGCCAGACGCGCCGAAATATGCGCCTCCTGGCTCTTGACTAGATCGGCCGCGCTGACGGTCGGGTCGAGTTCAATCAGCAGTTGGCCGGCGCTCACCTTCTGACCATCGCGCACATGAATCTGGCGCACTACGCCGGGCTCTAGCGGCTGGATGACTTTGACCCGTCCGCTCGGCACCACCTTGCCGGGCGCCAGCGCCACAATGTCTAATTGTCCGATGGCCGCCCAGAGCACGCTGAGCGCGCACAGCGCCAGCAGCAGGCGCAGCGTCCATTGCGGCGCGGCGCTGACTGGAGAGTCTTGCAGCTCCAGGTGCGCCGGTAAAAACGCCAACTCGTGCGACAAGCGTTGCGGTGGGTCCATCTCATTGCGTACACGCCAGGCGGCGATCCCGATCAGCCCGTACCTGCGCAGTAATTCCTTGAATGCCAACAGTTGCTGTTTCATATCATTTCCTTCATGGCATGTTCACCGTGGTGACTACGCCCTAACCCCGCTGTAAGGCGACCAGATGCGCGTAATAACCCGCAGGTTTGGCGCATAACTCGTCATGGGTGCCGATTTCAACTATCTGTCCATGGTCCATGGCCACGATGCGGTGGGCATCGCGCACCGCCGATAAGCGGTGCGCGATAATCAGCACCGTGCGTCCGTGGCAAATCGCGCGCATGTTTTGTTGAATCACCTGCTCCGACTCATAATCCAGGGCGGAGGTGGCCTCGTCGAATATCAGTACTCGGGGATTTGATATCAACGCGCGCGCGATGGCGATGCGCTGGCGCTGGCCGCCGGACAAGCCGCTGCCTTGCTCGCCGATGATGGTGTCGTAGCCCTGGCGCAGTTCGCAGATAAATTCGTGTGCGCCGGCGAGCTGGGCCGCCTCAATCACCATTTCCAATGGCATGCCGGGCTCGGTTAGCGCAATGTTGTCGCGGATCGAGCGATTGAATAGTCGATTCTCCTGCAGCACCACGCCGACTTGGCGCCGCAGCCAGGCGGGATCGGTCAGGGTCAGATCGATGTCATCGATCAGCACCTGGCCATGCTCGGGGATATAGAGCCGTTGCAACAGCTTGGTCAGTGTCGATTTTCCCGAGCCGGAGCGGCCGACGATACCGATGATTTCGCCGCCGGCAATCTCCAGGTTGATATTGCGCAGGACTTCGGGTCCCTCGGGTTTGTAGCGGAAGGTGATCGCGCGGAAATTGATTTTCCCGATAATGGGCGGCAGTGATTGGCTGCTCTGTGGGACTTCGCTCGGTGTGTTCAAAATATCGCCCAAGCGCTGCATGGAGAGTCCGACTTGCTGTAGCTCTTGCCATAATTGCGCCAGACGGATAATCGGCGCGGCCACGTGACTGGAAAACATGGTAAACGCCACCAATTGACCCACGGTCATCTGGTGATCGATCACCAGATGCGCGCCAAACCACATAATCGCCACGGTGCTGATCTTGCTCACCAGTTGCACGCCTTGCTGACCAATGGTGGCGAGGGTCATCACGCGGAAACTGGCGGCGACATAGCCTGCCAGCTGTTTGTCCCAGTGTTGGGTGAATTGCGGCTCGACCGCCATCGATTTGATGGTCTCGACACTAGACACCGACTCGACCAAAAACGCTTGGTTATCCGCGCCGCGCGCGAATTTTTCGTCCAGGCGTCGGCGCAGCACCGGCGTAATCAAGGCCGAGATCAGCGCGTAGCAGGGCAGGGAAGCCACCACGATCAACGTTAGCCAGCCGCTATAAACGCACATGACCGCCAAAAAAACGCCGATGAACACTAGGTCGAGCAGCGAGGTCATCGCCTGGCCGGTGAGAAAGTGACGGATGTTTTCCAGTTCGCGCACGCGCGCCACCGAGTCACCGACGCGACGGCTGGAAAAATAGGCCAGGGGTAGCGCCAGCAAATGACGGAACAGGCGGGCACCCAATTCAACATCAATGCGGCTGGTGGTGTGCGAAAACACATAACTGCGCAAGCCGCTCATCACTACCTCGAAAACCGTAACGATCAACAGCCCGACCGACATGACATTCAAGGTGGAAAAACTTCGATGCGCTAGAACCTTATCAATCACCACCTGAAAAAATAAGGGGGTGACCAGGGCCAGAATCTGCAAGACCAGCGAAACCAGCAAGGCCTCAAGTAATAATTTGCGATATTTGATGACTGCGGGAATAAACCAGGTGAAATCAAAATGCGCCAGCTGTCCAATCAGCGAAGCGCGCGAGGTGAATAAAATCAAGCGCCCGTTCCAGATAGGCTCGAGTTCGCAGAGCGCGCATTCGCTTAACTGGGCTTGGCGCGGGTCATGGATCAACACGCGCGCGCCGTCGGTTTTCGCCAGGATGAAATAGCGCCCGTCGCATCCCTGCGCCAATGCCGGTAGCGGAGTCTTGATCAGCCGCCGGGGGTCGATCTTTACCGCCTGCGCTTTAAGCCCCAGGCTGCGGGCGGCCAGCAAAATGTGATTTTCATCAAACGTCGCACCCGACTCGGCAAAACGATGTTTGAGCTGCGCCGCATCGGTGGCGACTTGGTGAAATCGGGCCAGCAACACCAGGCATTCCAAGCCGCTGTCGATGGCATCTGAGTCTGTGTGGGGGGCACTCGCACTCATGCGGAAAACATTCCGTATTTTGTTGTAAGCCGCGAAGTATCGAGCAATGTACTACTCAATACGATCCGTCAAATGCTGATCATAACTACAGAATAATCTTTGTCGTGGCTGGAATCGTTACGCACTGGCGTGGGCTGAACGTCAAGGCAAGCCCCGAGGGGACGCTGCGCCATGGCGCGATGGTCCGGCGACACTTGGCGGCATACGCGCTCTGAAATGATCCGTTTCTCAATGGATGACAGCGATAGTGGTGCTTTCGCCATGATGCTCGGCATGTGCCTGCTTCAATTCGCGGCGTCGGCATAGCAGACTGCGAGCCTGTTGCCCATTCAACGGAGCCGAACATGCCCACGCCAGACCCGATCGACCCAAACCTCAGCGCGCCCACCGTCGAATTAGCCGTGACGCGACCACTTGAATCGCGCATTTTGCAACTGATGGATTACAACTCGGGCGCTGGCGACGCGGCGGTGCATGCTGTGGCGGCGGCTTTGAATCGTCCGATTGAAGTCCAGGTGGTGGACGGCAATACCGGACACTCGTTGATGTCGCAGCGCATCGAGCATAACGCCGCGGGCGTGGCGTTGACTGGGGCTCCATTACGCTTGCAACTGAGGCAGTTCGCTCACAGCAGCCAAAATCATTACCTGTTTCTCGATGCGGCGGGTCAGGCGCTGGACGCGCCAGGCCAGGCGCCGGGTCGCTGCCTGTTTCGCGCGGTTCTCATGGCCAGCGCGGGGCAGTGGGATGATCTGGATGCCGCTGCCGAAGTTCTGTATCAACGCAGCTATAACGAGATAGCGACCCATTTGGATCGCTATCAAGGTTTTTTTACGCTGGAGTCCCCGCGTAGTCCCGAGGTGGATAAAGGCCCCAGAAACTATGCGTCCGAGCTGGGCGCGCCGCTTGGGCCAAGCGCCCCGGCAGGCGCCGATAGCGCGGTCAAGATTGTGTTCGAACTGGCTATCGATCCAGACACGCGCGCGCAGGTGACCGCGCTGAGTGATGAAGACGCCCCCGCTGTGGTTCGCGCGGGCATTCAAAATTCAGAGTTTTCCTGGATCTTCAGTGAGACGGGCTCGCGCAAGCTTCTTGCCCCGAATTATCCCTTTCTCAATGGCCAGGCGAGTCAGGATAAGTTCGACCCCTACGCGCTGACTTTTTTCCCGACGCCCGGCAGCCAGGGCAAGGAAATCATGGAAATCGACGGCGCCCTGATTGCGCGCACGGTGAACGCGCGCGATCAACAGGGACAGCCGCTGATCACTAAATTTGTCGATGCGTTTTCCGGCTCGGCGACCTACGGGAATTTTGTGCGCGCAATCGGGTATTTTACGTCTGCCGCTTATGATATTGCTCATATCAGCGCTGAGGATGTCGCCAGGATGGGGTTGAGCGCCGATGAGACGGCCACGGCGCGCGAATACGCGGATATCCCCGCCCGGGGCTTTAATGGCGAGGTGGTGATTAATGACATCAATCCGCTGATTCCGCTGACACAACGGCAAATGCTGGAAAACTTCGATAGTTTCGAGCTTGAAGTCAAAAATGTGGTCCGCGATCTGGTCAACCTTGCCGCTGGTCATGGTTTCGTGGTGAATGCCGATGATTTGAGCGTGATGTCGGAGCGCGGGCCCGGCCAGGTTCAGATTGGCGATGCTGAATACAACGCTCGATTTGTGTTGGAGAATAATCATAATGGCCCGAAATCGGCAAGCCGGCTCTCCGATATCCAGAATGCAAATGCGCCGGTGTCACGCTTAAGACACGCAATCAAAGGCTATTTTGACCAGCAATTCACCGCGTGCCAGCAGCCCGGCGCCACGAGTGATCTCCCCCCCGCGATTAACCCTGCCAGCGAGGCGCGCGCCGCCGCGCTATTTTATTTGACGCAAAATGGAGCGTTCCCGTCAGGGCGCGTGGCCCATCGCACATTGGCGCAGGGCTCGACGACAAATGGCGGAAACGGCGCGCGGCGTGAATATCACTTACCGTTGCAAATCATCATCTCTGACGGACACTATACGCCGCGCGGCGGCGGAGAGGCCTCGCGCCGGGTTTATCTACTGCCGAATAAATTGCCATTGCTAAAAAAAACCATGGACACGGTTCGGCATTTTTATCGCGATGGCGCAGGCGGGGATCGCTTGCCCACGCGCTACACACAGCAAGATGGTTTTGAGTTGATCAAAAATGCCGACAGCAAAACCCTGGTCTTTGTGAGTGGGCATTTTCAAAATGATTTCAATAGCATAAATCAATTCATTGGAAAGTTATTACCAGCGATGCACACGGGCTGGAATAACGGTGGTCGCTTTATCATTATTAATAAATATCACCCGGTTAAGGCCGGGGCATTTGCCGCCATGGGGCTTAAGGTTGGCGCGCGCGACGCACAATATTTGGTGGTTAGCAATTACGATCCTGATACCCCTAATCTTAGGATTCAACCCTTTGGCGCGCCCGTGTTGCGCTTGCCCGCGCTACCCAGGCCGCTAAAGCCAACACGGCGCATGGGTGGGATGTCGGCCAAGAAAGCCAAACTCGAACCCGCGGCGTCAGCTCCGGATCAAGAGCGTTTGCTGACCTGGCGTGAAGTGCGCGACACATTGGCGCCGGCATTCAGTGAACAGGGAGAGCAACTCGGCGCGACAGTGCGTCACGCGCCGCAGGCGATCTGGTTGGACACCGACTCCAGCGTCATCCGGCGTGGGCGCTGCGCCGGTCTGGCGTTGGCCTGGTCGTTGGAGCCCGAATCCAACACGCTGTTCGATAATCTATTCACCAGCGCCGCACATCCCGGTGATGCCGCTGCATCGCAGTTCCGCCAGGATATCGATCGCTTGCAGGCCGCCGCGAGCTCTACGGCATTGACGGGAATCGACAGTTTCGACCAAGCCGTCGACTATTTGACCTCTCATCCTCAGCAGCCTCTGTTACTTGACGTCGGTAACCACCGCGTGGCGCTGTCGGTCGAAGGCCACGGCGCCACGGCGCGCTATCGGTTTTTCGATCCGAACGCCGGAGAGTGGGCGCGGATCTCCAGTGACAGCGCGCTCAAAACCGCGCTCGCCGCGCACTTCACCCCCGAGTTGTGCCGCCAGTATGCGTTCGAGGGTCGGATACAGGCGTTTGTCGCCGCGCCGCCAGTGTCGGATGTGGCCAATAGCGTCTGGCAGCGCGCGCGCCAAGTCGTACTGCCACACATCGAGCAATTGGCGCGCCAGGATCGGTTGTCTGGCCCGCTGGCACTCGACGGGGTCTACGCTTCGCGCGAAGAGTGGTTCCGCTTTGGGGAGCGGATCGGTCAGCGCGCGCGGGATACGCCGGTGGGCGCCTCATCGTTGCCGGCCGCGCCGCGCGGACAGAGCGCTTTGCTTGTCAGCGGCAGCGGCATGCGCGCCTACGGTGCGTATAGTAGCGTGCGCTCGGTGGTGGATAACTTCCAACAAGGACGCCCGCAAGCCGCTGCTATCGACCTCGGTAGCCTGGGCTCTGAATTGGCCGGCGAAGCGCTGGAGCGCGGCATTGGTCGCTTGGGTCTCTATCTGCAAAGCGCGCTAACGAACGCCCGTTCCGCTGCCGCTGGCGCCGGGCAAAGCATCGGGCGGCTGTTGGGCCGCGGCGCCGGTATCGTCGCCACCCTCGTCACCTTGCCATTCGATCTCTACACCGCCGTCACCAGCTTTATTGAAAGCAAAACTAAAACCGGTCTGGAACGCCAGGATTTGCTGTTCAGCGGCGGCATGGCCACCCTTAGCGCGGCGGTCGGTATCAGTCTGGCGATTGCGGCGGCGGCGGGTGCCGGCGCGGTTGCCGGCCCGGTTGGCCTGGTATTCGGCGGCGCGATGATCACCGCCAGTCTGATCTATGGCGCGGTGCGCCAGGTGCAGGACGTCGAACAGTGGGTGACGCTCTCCGCCGGTGAGCGTCTCACCCTCGGCTGGAACGTCTTTGTGGGCAACGGCCTCGATCAAGCCACCGAGTTGCGTATGCTACAGGCGCAAGGTGACCAGTTGGTGCAACAGCAGACCC
>Ga0302155_10002013_pt1 | contig 14115 bp, 11 predicted proteins | sample I_Bog_N3_1_FD_193508 | JGI IMG/M metagenome (GOLD analysis project Ga0302155, IMG submission 193508) | Peat permafrost microbial communities from Stordalen Mire near Abisko, Sweden - I_Bog_N3_1 | ecosystem: Environmental > Terrestrial > Soil > Wetlands > Peat | place: Sweden: Abisko, Stordalen...
TGAGTGCTGTCTGATAAGAAATGGCCATTCGAAAAATTTCTTGCGTGCTGCTGCGGCATATTTTTTTGCTTACTGGGGTTGCATTGCATTTATGATTTGTTGACCTTCGAAAACCTGACTAAATACTGCTGGCTGCGTTGCGTTCTAGGCATTGATTGCCTAGGCAAGTTCCAGTACATTTTTGTGTAGGCATTTCATATCGATGCCGTTTATTTATGATGCAAAAATAGAATTTCTGCTCAATAAAGACTCCCCCCATGAAGGGGAGAGCGGGGGATCAAGCATATTGCGCTATGGATATGTTGGGAGTGCCTGGTGAATCCGAATCCAGGCAAATAAAGCCGCTTTTATGGCTGCACAACGAGAGCAGCAGCTCCGTTACTGTTTATTCTAATCGTGACATTAGACCCAAGGATGAAAGCGTCTCGCATCAGCCGGTAACGGTCTGTCAGCGATGAGTTAATCTCAACGCAACCTTCCTGGCCGCTAGTGGTTCGCAGAATGTAAGATTGATATCTCCAGCCATCATGATTTAACGCGGTCGTCAGCCTGCCGGAGTAAACACCATTAGGAAATCTGAAATTGGGGCATTCGAGCGCTGGCGTTTGCGCGTTCGCATAACTCGAGATAAGCAGGCTAACTAAGAAAAGTTTGGTTTTCATTTAAAACTCCTTTAGGCGGGTTTATTTTTGAAGAAACGGCCAAAAAATATTGGTCGATGGACGGCTTTGTTGCGACATCGTGCTGCGTAAAAATAGTTGTTTTCCTGGAACACTGTTTCTGAGTTTCTTTGGGAGCGGGAAATCATCAAAATCTAGATTTAATCTTGCAGTTATGTTGCGTATTACTTTTCTCGTGCGACTATTATCAAAAACTTTATGTCGCGCTAACATCCTTTGCAGGATTGAGCGGATGTTGAGAAAAATGCTCTTAAGCAGTGAACCATCAAGACCTCCCTGATGCCGTTATCGCAGAAGCGATCAACGAACTATGCAAACCAGATACTGTAAAGATCAATATATAAATCGCAGGAAATGGCCTGCTGAGATAAAAGCTCCATGAAGGTAAATAACTTTTCTTTTCTGGTGACTGATTGCCAGCAGCCGCTCAAGTACATTCGCGAGAGAAAACCTCTTGTCGATGTGGCTCATTCATGAAGCAAGTTTAGAATTTTTGCGACATAGATGTCCCACCTACAACGGGGGGGAATGAGGGGGATATGCGATCCATTTTCTTATCGTGCCCACCGATGCCGTATTGCCAATGCAAGATTGGAAGCATTCACGATGCTATTTGTCGTTATGGAATTGCTGCAAATCATCGCTTCATTGGCAGCATAAAGTCTTAAAATTTGGCTGTGGCGATGCCAAACTCAGTTGAGTTGATGAAGCTTGCCATTGGCGGAAAAAGCATTAAAAAAACGTGTATGTGTGCTGGCAGGAATGATTGTTTTTTGGAGGCCACGGCATTGAAACTGGGTCCATTTTCTTGCCCGTGAGCATTAAGGGCTAGATGCGTTGGGAGGTCTTCGATGGAGCACTCAACGCCGATATTCTCGTCGACTTTCTGCATCGCCTGATCAAGGATACTCGCAGGAAAATCTACCAGATATTAAACAATCTGTGGGTACACCACAGCAAGCCGGTCAAGGCATGGGCGGCCACACGAACGCGAGATCGTAGCCTCCTATCTGCCAAACTACCTCTTGAACTCAATCTCAGCGAGATGGCCAACGCCGATCTGAGACAGGTCGTCACCAAGCTGATTCCTGCACGCACCAAACTGCAACTCGTGAAGGCCACTTCCAAGCATTGGCGTAGCCCGCAATGCCAGCCCGATTAAATAAAAAATTGCTTACTACCTGCTCCGCTTCAATATACTGTTTGAGTTCATTTCTTTAATGTCGGATCAATAGTAAGTACGAATGAACATTGAAATAAACGATAGATATTGAACAGAAGTTGACCGTTGGGACTGGTTGGAATGCGAGCTGTTCACACATGAATTAATTCAATTCGATCAACGATAATTTCTCCTCCTGGGGTTGTGTTAGCGAGGACGAGCTTAACCGCGGACATCTCTGGGGTTATCATCACGTAGCTTGCGTATGTATAAGATGCCAGATCATTGAACTTCAGTTGATTAGGATCAATAGTCTCGTTCGCCTTCTTTGCCGGAATCTTTGCAGAAACTTCGAAAGAGATGGAGTTTCCGGTAGGGAAGATTGTTACGGAAATGAAGGGCGACGTGTTTGGTTTAATAAACCATATTCTGACTTTATAGTTGCCGGCGAACCATCTTCCCTTGTTGTTATTTAGTGTGAAAACGATGTCGGTTCCTCCATTGATCTTCACGAGATCGCCGCCCGTGAAACCAGGGCCGGGTATTATCGTCAATTTATTTTTTTTGATCGAAGTTGCTGCTTTTATGGCATGGAATTGCTCTATTGGATTTGCGTTCTGAGCCGATACATGGTTTTTACGTGGTAAGAGATCATTTGAGATTGACTGATGACGGTAGCCGAATAAATAGGAGTGATGGGCCACACGTGGTTCGAAAATGACACTGAAGTCTGTAATTTGTTCGGAAAAATCTGTGGGCGTGACTGTGACTGATCCACCCGAAATGTCAGGGATGCCCATAAAAAATGGAGAGACCATTTGGGTAGGTGTAGCGTTAATTTTGTTGAAGTAGATCTCGAAATTATTATATTTATTTTCCGGAGATTTGAAATGGCCCTTAATATTGACAATGGTTCTGGCATAGGGATACCGCGTATTACCCCACTCAGTATAGGAGGCATCATTCCAATAGTAACCATTGCAGAGAAACAGGCTATTAGGCTGAATTTCAATAATTCGGTGAGTAATGTCGCGGGCGAAGTCTGCATGTTCTTGCTCACCAGTCATTTCTAGTAATGTTTCTTCCTCATTTCCATCAACTGAAGTGAGTAGGCATTGAGCTCGATTTAAACCGTCGATGACATGATGAGAATAATCATATTCGGTATGTGCAAGAAAATTGCCACTGTAAAAATTAATTTTTTTTAACAAGTTAACAGAGGTTGGCTTGTTGAATTTATCTTCTATCAGTCTAATATTTTGCCTAAATATCTGCGCCGATTTTGAATCGTCATGCGTGTCAAAAAAATTCAATAATTTGCGGTTGAAATATTTTTCCGCTACACGTGTTGCGTAATTGACAGGGTCGAAATAGGCGAATCTTGCAACAAAATCCAGGGCTGATATCGTCATTTTATTTCTGTATTCGTTATATTCGTCCCATGTCCCTTTGCTGTTGTCAGATCGTTCAAGGATTGCTCTCAGCCCCTGTTGATATGAGGTCACTGCGACGTCTGTTAGATTTTCTACATCGCTTCTGAACTGATCGAGAACCATTTGTTTGGGGCTGGTAAGCTCTCTTGTCGGGAGTTGTAACTTGTCTGCGTGCGTATAATATGCGCTGAGAATTGGCAAATAAATGAGTGCGGAGTTCACATATTGAGGGAGCAATACGCTTCTCAGATCCTCTTGCAAAAAATCGCGTGTCAAATCTGGTAAATAAGTTAGTGTTAGCGTGTGGTAATACGCGATGAGTGCTTCTCTGCGCTCTCCGGTTTCTTCCCATTTTTTGAAAGCATCGGCGATGTTCTCACAGAGCTCATAATTTCTCTTCCTTGCAGCATTGGCCTTGTTAAGAGTGTTTTTTAGAATGGCTTGATCAATCAAGGGAGTCACTAGCGCGATTATCTTGTCGGTCAATGGCGCCCAGGTATCGTCTGCATAAAAAACAGGCATGAGGGTGCCGATGATTGCCACTGCGGCTATTGCAAGACCACCAATTGGCCCCGTAACAGCTAGGCCAGCGAGAGTAGCTCCTGCTGACACAAACGCGGCTATAGTGGAGTTCTCAATTATTGCTTCCGGTTGCATGCCTTGTTCCAAGGCTTCTGCAATGACGGTTTTCTGCATAGGATAAGTGAATGCTTCTTCAGCATTTCCTGCATCTGGACTGTTTTTTTTCACGATGTTTTCTCCTTTGGTGCATCCGGACAGTTTTTCTATATCAAACTGTCCGCCGTAGACAGGCGAGATTTAAAATCTCTCTCGAAAAATGATTCAACCATGTTCCATTGCACATATTTATTGCTTGAACTGACCGTGTCCATACCCTCAGCTTATGATGCAATATATTTCTTTTTTTGAATAAATACCCCACCCACAGAGAGGGGGGGCTGTCGGTATGGTATTTCGATCTTGATGGAGCATCACTTGAGAGTCATCGTGTCCACCTTCGATACTACATTTTGTAGAAGAACTCATTTATTCACCGCGTTACAATATCTGCCGCATTGATCCGTCTTGATGCAAGCCGCCTAATGGCGCGATCGCGTATACCTGCCCTTGCATGTGAGCGAATCAAGAAACATACAGAAAGAAAACATGACCTCAGCCACGCCTTCGGCGTCAAGCAAATTTTCGCCTTACCAGAAAACAGTAGTCGCGATGCTGGCCTTCCTCCAGTTCGCGGTGATTCTTGACTTCATGTTGATGTCGCCGTTGGGCGCAGTGATCATGCCAGCGCTCAAGATTGCGCCGAGCCAGTTCGGTCTGGTGGTGTCGGCTTATGCCTTTAGCGCCGGCATCTCGGGTTTGTTGACGGCAGGTTTTGCCGACCGTTTTGATCGTAAGCGGCTATTGTTGTTTTTCTATACCGGCTTCATTCTCGGTACGCTCTGGTGTGGCCTGGCGCAAAGTTTTGAGAGCTTGTTGATGGCGCGTATAGTCACCGGTCTGTTTGGTGGCGTGATAGGTTCTGTTGTGCTGGCCATTTCGACGGACCTGTTTCCGCCGGCCATGCGTGGGCGCGTCATGGGCGTGATCCAGACCGCCTTCGCCGCCAGCCAGGTGTTGGGGATACCGATGGGCTTGTATCTCTCGAACCGCTGGAACTGGCATGTGCCATTTCTGGTGATGGCGCTGCTGGGATTGATTGGCGGTCTGGTGGTGGCATGGAAGCTGCAGCCGGTGGCCGAGCATTTGAAGGTGCCGCAAGAACATAGCGCCTGGATGCATCTGTGGCATACCGTGACCGAGCCGCGTTATCTGCTGGCGTTTGCAGTGACCGGCTTGTTGATGACGGGTGGCTTCATGTTGATGCCGTTCAGCAGTGCTTATCTGGTTGGCAATCTCGGTATTGATTTACACCACTTGCCGACCGTCTATCTGGTGACCGGTTTCTGCAGCATCTTTTTCGGCCCATTGATCGGTCGCAGCGCTGACCGTTTTGGCAAGTTTCGGGTGTTCATGTTTGGCAGCAGTCTGTCGATCGTGATGGTACTGATTTATACCCATCTGGGGCGGGTTGGTCTGCCGGTGGTGGTGTTGGTCAATGTGATCCTGTTCGTTGGCATCTTCTCACGCATGATTCCGTTTCAGGCGCTGGTGTCATCGGTGCCGGCAGCCAACCAGCGCGGTTCCTTCAATGCCATCAGCGCGTCGATTCAGCAGTTGTCCGGTGGCGTGGCGTCAGTGGTGGCGGGGCATATCGTGGCCATCGGCGCCGATGGTAGTTTGCTGCATTTCGATACCATCGGCTATGTCGTGGTTGCTACCGGATTGCTGGCGCTGACGCTGGTGTGGCGGCTCAATCGCAATCTCCTTGCGAGCACCAAGCCTGCCGTTACGGTGGTGGCATAAGTTAGCGTATCTAAGAGGGCTTGGTCAGGCCGATAGTCGCTGTGTTGCAGACGGGGAGTTACCAAACAGTTTTTTGTAATCGGATGAAAACTGGCTGAAATTGGTAAAGCCCCAGGCAGCAGCGACATCGCCGATACGCTGTGGGCCTTTGTCACTGCACAGCAATTGGCGCCGTACACCGTTAAGCCGCAAGGAGCGCAGATAGCTCATCGGGCTCATTCCCAATACATCTTCAAAACAATATTGCAAGGTCCGTCTGCTCACGTGCAGGTGGGTGCACAGCATCGGTACGGTTACCGGCTGTGTCTGGTTTTGCATGGCATAGTTGCGCGCTTCGCTGACGATGCGGCGTCGCCTGGTCAGGCTGGTACAGGCCTGACTTTCGACTTCACTGCTATCGAGCATGAGCAGTAGGGCGGCGACGACTTGCTCCTGCATGTGCGCCTGTTTCTGTTCTTGCTTTTGTGTGCTGTCCTCACTCTGAGTCGGCGACGCTAGCAAGGCGGTAATGTGCTGGCGACAGGCTTGCAAGCCATCGCTATCGACATGCAGTAATTCGGCATCCACGAGCGTGCTCCAGGCAATTGTGCAGCCATGGCGTTGTGCTTCTTCCAACAAGGTGTTGCGCTGGATGACAATGCCAAGAATGTCGTGTCGTTCTGGTGTCATCAATTCAAATTCACGACTGCCGGGACGGGTCATGATCATGTCAGCACCGACCTGACGGCCATTGATGCGCATGCCGGCCGCATGCGGTTCGATGCCGAACCAATAAGCATCCGGCCACACGCAGCAGGATTGGCGTACCGCGTGGCTGCTACGCTCACGGAAAATTTGCAGGCCGTGGGCCTGCCACTCCTCCAGCACGCCATCAAAACTTCCTGCGGTGATCTGGTCGTAGCTTTGTTCCCAATTGCTCAGGTTATGTGCATGTTCGTCGACATCATGGGCGACAACGGTGCGCCACCGTGCCTGACTGGGCGCGACTGAGACGATCGATGACGAGAGTTCAGACATGGTTGGCCTGGGTTGAGTGTGCTAAATCATATAGCAATAAAAGGAGGCGCTACCGATGCGATACGCATGTTTGCCGATTTTCGATAACGCTGCATTTTTGCTCCGGGCTATATTCAACCCTAGGGCATTGACGCTGTTGAAGCAAGCGCTATGCCCGCCGCCGCCCATCTCGCGTAATTGCACAGGAGCCGTTCCATGCCAGCAACACCCACTGCAAGTCACGATCATCATGTGCTCAAACCGGTATTGAGTACTTTGCAACTATGGGGGATCGCCGTCGGCCTGGTGATTTCCGGGGAATACTTTGGCTGGAGCTATGGTTGGGCCAGCGCCGGTACCTTGGGTTTTACCGTCACCGCCTTGTTCATTGCGGCGATGTATACCACGTTCATTTTCAGTTTCACGGAGCTGACCACCTCGATTCCGCATGCCGGCGGTCCCTTCGCCTACAGCAAACGTGCCTTCGGTCCGCTCGGTGGTTACCTCGCCGGTGCTGCAACCTTGATTGAGTTCGTGTTTGCGCCACCGGCCATCGCACTGGCCATTGGTGCCTATCTGAATGTGCAGTTTCCTCATGTCGATCCTAAACTGGCCGCGCTCGGGGCCTATCTGGTATTCATGACGCTCAATATCGTCGGCGTGCAAATCGCCGCAACCTTTGAGTTGTGCGTCACGCTGCTTGCCATTTTTGAGCTGCTGGTGTTCATGGGGGTGGTGTCGCCGGGATTTTCGCTGCTCAATTTCAGTAAAGGAGGCTGGTCCGGACACGATGATTTTTCATGGATGGCCGTGCCCGGCATGTTCGCCGCAATTCCGTTTGCAATCTGGTTTTTTCTCGCCATCGAAGGCGTGGCCATGGCTGCTGAAGAAGCCAAGGACCCACGGCGCTCGATTCCTATCGCCTACATCACCGGTATTCTGACCTTGGTGGTGCTGGCCATTGGCGTGATGTTGTTTGCTGGCGGCGCCGGTGACTGGACCAAGTTGGCCAATATCAATGATCCGTTGCCGCAGGCCATGAAACTGATCGTTGGCAGCAACAGCAAATGGCTGCACATGCTGGTGTGGCTGGGCTTGTTCGGATTGGTGGCGTCGTTTCACGGCATCATTCTGGGTTATTCGCGGCAGATTTTTGCACTGGCGCGTGAAGCTTATCTGCCAGCTTATTTTGCCAAGGTCCATCCACGCTTCAAGACGCCGCATCGTGCCATTCTGGCCGGTGGTGTGGTGGGTATTGCAGCCATTTACAGCGATGAGCTCATTACCATCGGCGGTCAGACCTTGACGGCCAATATTGTCACGATGTCGGTGTTCGGTGCCATTCTGATGTACATCCTCAGCATGCTCAGCCTGTTCCGTTTGCGTCGCATCGAGGCGGATCTGGTGCGGCCGTTCCGTGCTCCCTGGTATCCCTTCTTTCCGGCATTTGCCTTGTTTGGCGCGCTGGTATGCATGGTCACCATGATTTATTACAACTGGCTCATTTTCTTGATTTTTCTGTTGTTCATGGCGCTTGGCTATGTTTATTTTCTGTTCACCGGCGCGCGGCGCGCCAGCGCCTTGGCCGTCTCTGCGCTCGACGAGACGGATGTCGTAGGGATTTAAGTGGAATGGGTTGGCTGTCGTCGTGGCGATATTTGCAGTTCAAATTTTCTCAACTTTCATTGACCAAGGAATGCTCAACATGAATAACAAACAACAGGCAATCACGGCTATGCCGACGCGTCGTGGATTTATGGGGCGTGCACTGGCGACGGCGGCAGGTGCTGCAATGGTCGGCGCGCCTCTGGTGGCGCAGGCAAAAACAAGCATGTCAGTCGGTCTGGATCGCGCCAAATGGTCGCCACGCAATCATGAGATGGTGGCGCAAATGATTGCTGCCTATGGCAACACAGCCAAAGGCTACAACAGCAAGAAGCGGCCTTACGCCGTGTTCGACTGGGATAACACCAGCATCATGAATGACTGTGAAGAAGCGCTGTTGATGTACCAGATCAACACATTATCGTTCAAGCTCACGCCCACTGAGTTCGCCGCCATTTTGCGACAGAACGTGCCGCCCGGGCCGTTTACTGCAGACTACAAGAACGCTGCCGGCATGGTGGTCGATCTGGATGCGATCTGCGCTGACCTTGATGCCGATTATGCCTTCCTGCATGCCAACTATCAGGGACTGGCTGGCAGCAAGTCGCTGGAGGAAGTCACCAAGACGATCGAGTTTCTCGATTTCCGCACCAAGCTGTATTACCTGTATGAAGCCGTCAACGATACGCATGGCGTCAATGTTGGTTATCCCTGGGTGATTTATTTTTTTGCCAACATGAGTGTGGCCGAAGTCATGGCCTTGGCCGAGGCATCCAATGATGCTGCACTTGGCGCCGCACTCAGTAAAGTCAAATACACCAGCCCGGCTGAGCGCCCCGGTCGCGCTGGCGTGGTCACTACCGCACATTTTCACGGCATTCGTCTGTGCACGGAAATTGGCGGCTTGATGGATACCTTACGCGCCAACGGTATCGACGTCTATGTCTGTTCGGCCTCGCTGGAAGATGTGGTGGCGGTGTTTGCCAGCAATCCCAAATACGGTTACAACGTGAGCCGGGAAAATGTCATCGGTCTGCGTCTGGAGCGCGACGGCAATGTCTACAAAAATGCCTATCGGAAAAACTGGCCGCTGACCTGGGGGCCAGGCAAGAGCGTGGCCATCAAGAGTGAAATCGTGGCAGTCAAAGGCTACGGTCCGCTGTTTGTGGCCGGTGACAGCGATGGCGACTACGATATGCTGCGTGACTTTGCCGAGACCCGCTTTGGCATGATCGTCAATCGTATGAAGACCGGTAATATCGGTGCCTTGTCCAAATTGGCAGCGGCGCAACTGAGCGCAAGCCAGCCACGCTTTCTGTTACAGGGGAGACAAGAATCGACCGGTAACTGGCTGCCGGTTGAGACCAGCATCAAATATGGAAAAACCACACCCTTGCTCACGGCATGATGATGTGAAGGCCGGACGGCAAGGGCAGACTGCTGCACAATAGCCCTTGCCGTCGGAATATGTTCGTACGTTGGGGCGCAGTCAGAGGTGATTTTCATGTCGCAGCATCAGCCATATCAATTTAGTCATGCAGTGGGATCGGTGACGCACCAGTTTCGTGATCTCAAGGATTTGATGGCCAAGGCCACGCCGCTGCGTTCCGGCGATATGCTGGCCGGCGTCGCGGCGAGCAATGCCGAGCAACGTGCCGTGGCGCAGATGGCGCTGGCTGAGCTGCCTCTGCGCATTTTTCTCAACCAGGCATTGGTGCCTTATGAGGACGATGAAATTACCCGTCTGATCATCGACGATCACGATGCCACGGCCTTTGCAGCGATCAGTCATCTCAGCGTCGGCGACTTTCGCAACTGGCTGCTCAGCGATGACACCGATAGTGTGGCGCTAGCGGCAGTAGCGCCCGGCATCACGCCGGAGATGGCGGCGGCGGTCAGCAAGATCATGCGCAATCAGGATTTGATTCTGGTGGCGCAAAAATGCCGTGTCGTGACGGCCTTTCGCAATACCATCGGCTTGGCGGGGAGATTGTCGACGCGCCTGCAGCCCAATCATCCGACCGATGACGCCAGCGGCATCGCCGCCAGTTTGCTCGACGGCTTGCTCTACGGCAGCGGCGATGCGGTGTTCGGCATCAATCCCGCTACCGACAATGTGCCGCAGGTAATGCGCCTGGTGGCGATGATGGATGAGATCATCGCGCGTTATGAAATTCCCACACAGTCCTGTGTGCTGACCCATGTCACCAATACCATCGCTGCCATTGAACGCGGCGCACCGGTTGATCTGGTCTTCCAGTCGATTGCCGGCACCGAGGCTGCCAATCGCAGCTTTGGCATCGATCTGGCTTTGTTGGGTGAAGCACGCAGTGCCGCCTTGTCATTGCGTCGCGGCACCGTGGGCGAGAACGTCATGTATTTCGAGACCGGACAGGGCAGTGCCTTGTCAGCCAATGCCCATCATGGGATTGATCAACAGACCTGTGAAGCACGGGCTTATGCGGTGGCGCGCAAGTTCAAGCCCTTGCTGGTCAATACCGTGGTCGGTTTCATCGGCCCTGAATATCTGTATGACGGCAAGCAGATCACCCGCGCCGGTCTGGAAGATCATTTCTGCGCCAAGTTGCTGGGCCTGCCCATGGGCTGTGACGTGTGTTACACCAACCATGCTGAAGCTGATCAGAACGATATGGACAATCTGCTGACCTTGCTGGCGACGGCCGGCTGCAGTTTTGTCATGGGCATTCCCGGTTCTGATGACATCATGCTCAACTACCAGACCACCTCGTTTCACGATGCCCTGTATGCGCGCCGCGTACTCGGCCTGCGCCCGGCGCCGGAATTTGAGGCCTGGCTGCAGCGCATGCAGATCTTCAGCGCCGATGCGCAGTTCCGTTTGCATGACAGTTTGCCGCCAGCGTTTGGCGCCGCGCTGCAGCGTCTATCCTGAGTTGCTTTACCAAGAATTGCCTCTTATGCCCAAACCACCGCCACCGGTTACTGACAATCCCTGGCAAACGTTGCGCCGCTTTACTGCTGCGCGCATCGCCCTGGGACGCGCTGGCGTGAGTCTGCCGACTGCGCCGCAACTGGCTTTTCAGCTGGCCCATGCGCAGGCCCGCGATGCGGTCCATCTGGCGCTGGATGTCGAACAATTGCGTCAAGAGTTGACCAGCGCGGGTATCAGCGGTGCCCAGGATTGCCTTGTGCTCGATAGTGCCGCGCCCGACCGGCTGACCTATCTGCAACGTCCGGATCTGGGGCGGCGTTTGAGTCCCGCTTCGCGCGAGGCCTTGGATGATGGTGATGAGACGCGTCGCTACGACCTTGCCTTGGTGATCGCTGATGGTTTGTCGTCACTGGCCATTGCGCGTAACGCAGCACCTTTTCTGGCTGCATTGCAGGCCAGAATGGCGCCGCGCCAGTGGACCCTGGCACCGTTGAGCATTGTGCGTCAGGCACGTGTGGCCATCGGCGATGAAGTGGGCAGCTTGTTGCATGCCAAATTGGTGGTGGTCTTGATTGGTGAGCGCCCGGGGCTGAGTTCGCCTGACAGTATGGGGCTGTACCTGACATGGATGCCGACGGTGGGTATGAACGACGCCCAGCGCAATTGCATTTCGAATGTGCGTATGCAAGGCATGAGTTATGCAGATGCGGCCGCCAAGCTCGATTATCTGCTGGTCGAAGCACAGCGGCGCACCTTGACCGGCGTTGCTTTGAAGGATGAGAGCAGCGCTGCCGATGATCAGACGGCGCTGCCGCAACGTAATTTCTTGCTGGATTAGGGCTCTAGACGCGATTTCTTATTTTTGCGGGATTGATTGTCACAATCAGTATGCCCAGCGAAATGACCAGCAGACCGATTGCCAGTGTTGCGCTGAGATGTTCCCGCAGAAACGCTACCGACATCAATAGACCGATCACTGGCACGCCCAGCATGGCGGTCGACATACTGGTGCTCGACAGTCTGGTGCTGGCTTCATTGACGGCGCAAAAACAGAAGGCGGTCGCGACCGGACCGATAAATACCAGTGTTTCCAAAAAGGCACGTGAACCATCGCCGCTGTAGGGCCCTTCGACCACGCGCGCCAACAGCGCCAGCGGGATGCTGGCCAGCAGCATTTGCCATGGTGCCAGCTCATAGGCGCTGCAGATGCCCTTGTGATGGCGTAAATGCAAAATGCACATGGCCCAGATAAACGAGCCTACCAGCAGCATCAGATTGGCGGCTACCAAGGCATGATCACTCCAGTCGAAGCTAAAGGGATTAAACAGCACCGTGACGCCCACTGCGCCCAGCAGGGAGCCGATCATTTGCCGCCGTGACAGCGACTCGCGGAAAAAAAACACGGCAATCGGCGTGACCCACAGCGGTGTCGTATAGGCCAGCACCGCAGATCGACCTGCGGCTACCTTGGTCATGGCAATCGAGCCTAATACCGTAAACGTCATCATTTGCAGCAAGCCTACGCTGATCACCAAAGGCCAGTCGCGACGCGGCGGAAAGCGCAATTTCCCGGTCATGCTTTGCAGTGCGAACAGGCACAGTGCACCGAGTGAAAAACGTGAAGCGGAGAGCCAGATGGGGGTAATGTGCGAAAGCCCGGATTTCATGACCGGCCAATTCGCGCCCCAGATGACGATCGCGACGATCAACAGCAAGATGCTTTTAACGCTGGCCTGATCAAGGCTTGCTGCGTGATGCGGTTTGGCTAGGGATGGGCTGTCAGCATTCAAGATGACTTTCTCCAGATATCAAAAAAGCGGCAATTTTATCTGGAGAATTGCGGAATAAATGCCTTATATAAGCGTTAAAATGCCAATTATGAGGATAAATATTCTCTAAATATTCTAAATTTAAAATAATTGTTCTTATGAAGAAGCTCGACCGTACCGATATCGCCATTCTCAACGCTTTGCAGGACAACGCCCGCATCACCAACGCTGAACTGGCGCGCTCGGTGAACCTCTCGCCGACCCCTTGCTTTAACCGCGTCAAGTTGATGGAAGAGTTGGGCGTGATCAGTCGCCAGGTGACCTTGCTGGAGCCCTCGGTGCTGGGCTTGCATGTGAATGTATTCATTCACGTCACGCTGGAAAAGCAGGTGGAGGATGCGCTCAAGAAATTTGAGCGCGCCATCGATGACAGGCCCGAGGTCATGGAGTGTTATCTCATGACCGGCGATCCGGATTACTTGTTGCGGGTGCTGGTACCCGACATGCGCGCACTGGAACGTTTTATCCTCGACTTTTTGACCAAGATCCCGGGCGTGGCCAATATCCGCTCCAGCTTTGCGCTCAAGCAGGTGCGTTATAAAACGGCATTACCGCTGCATGCTGACGGTGTTGAGATTACGTCTTGAGGCGAATTGGTCTGGGCATAAAAAAACACCCCAAACCCTGACGCTCCAGGTTGTGGGGTGTTTGATGGCCGCAGCTTATTGCGCGAGGCTAGCTTAGAAGGTTTCCCAGTCATCGCCATCGGTCTTGACGATGGCGCCGCTGTTGCGCTTGATTGCTGGCGTCGCCGCAAGTCGCGGCGCTTGCCTGGACGGTGCTGACAACGAGGTGGCACGCACTGGCGCCTTGATTGCAGGTACCTCGGCTTGCTCAATATAGTGGAGATCGTTGAGTCTGAAGACACTGACCAGTTTGCTCAGGTGACGCGCCTGCTCGCTCAGCGCCTGCGCAGCGGAGGTGGCTTGCTCCACTAGCGTTGTGTTTTGCTGGGTTGCTTCATCCATGTGGGCAACCGCACGGTTGATTTCGTCGATGCCGGTGCTCTGTTCCATGCTAGCGGAAGAAATTTCAGCCACGACATCGCTGACGCGACGGATGCTGGCAACCACTT
>Ga0302155_10002027_pt1 | contig 14053 bp, 12 predicted proteins | sample I_Bog_N3_1_FD_193508 | JGI IMG/M metagenome (GOLD analysis project Ga0302155, IMG submission 193508) | Peat permafrost microbial communities from Stordalen Mire near Abisko, Sweden - I_Bog_N3_1 | ecosystem: Environmental > Terrestrial > Soil > Wetlands > Peat | place: Sweden: Abisko, Stordalen...
CGCGCGTGTACATTGTTAAAAAATTTTCGGATCATGGCGTGGTTCATTATGGCAAACGGCGTTGTTCCAGTATTTCTGCCGCATAATTTTCTTCGATCAGCTGATCAAAAATATCGACAACCTCGACGAACATTTGTTCGTTTTGCTCACTATTTTCTGCGCCCACCTGTTCCTGCAATACCCGAGGCAAACGTTTATAGGCGCTACGCACCGCGTTTAGCCAAGCGGACCGTTGCGCCTTAGTGGGCAACAGACAGGCGTTGAGCGTCGCCAGCAGCAGTTGACGATAGGACAATTGCTTTTTCAGCAAAGAGAAAAATAGCAATAACCAGTCAGACTCTTCTTCGACATAGGGCGGTACCAATTTTTTTTCCAGGAGCGAGAAGACGAAATCACGGTCTGCGGTGCGCAACAGAATCAGCTTGCGCATATGCGCTAGTAAATAGCTGAATTCCAAATGATTGCAACTTGGATCTTCCGAGCGAATATCAATGCCTAGCGATTGCTCGACAAACTCCAGCACAATATGACGTGACTTATGACCGTAACTGCTGATCCATTCTTCGTAGTCTTCCAGTGGGCTACCGTCGTTTTCAAGAAAACGTCGGTACGTCTGGCGCAACAGCATTGCATTTACCCCTAGATGGCTGCCGAACAAGCGCGCCTTGAGTGCGCAGTTGATTCCGGCTTTGAGCATTTTTGGATCAGCCTCTTGTGTGACTGTCTGCAATACGCTTTCTAATTGCTTGCGCTGAATTACAGACAATTTCTCGCGTTTGAGCAGTTCTCGCAGAACCAGAACCAGATCGCTATCATCGGGAAACAAGTTACGTGCTTGCGCCATCAGAAAATCCAATTTTGGTTGTTGAACAGCTGTCACTTCGATGAGTTTTTTGGCTTTTGGCTCAGCATCTTCTTCCAGCACGCCGTCAAAATTTTCTGCATTGGCATTAGCCTTTTTCTCGAACTCTCGTCGATTTCGAAACTGTGTCGCCACGCTCGCCATGTCATCGGCCATGTCAGCCAATTTTTGCTGCAATGCCGCAGGTGTAGCATCGTCATTACTGTCTACATCTGCTGCTTGCGATACACTGTCGCTTGCTGCCTTTACTGACTCCTGACGCCTTGTTTCTGCCTGCATTCGCGTAGCCATGATGATGGACGTGCTGCCAGAGATGCTAGCTACCATGGTAAATATCCTGATTTTGCAGACGCGCGGTTTCGCGCGTTTTGTCCATCTTTTCAATCAGTGCTTGGAATTCGACTTCGTCCTGTAAATTCTCGGCTTGCATATCGATACCATCGACAATTTCACGTGGCCGGATCAGAAATAACCGAACGGTATTTTTGTTGAGATCCTGTTTGTAGCGGAACGCACCGCCTACCAAGGGGAGATCGCCTAAAAATGGAATTTTCCCGACTGTCTGTCCGCTCTCGCCACGGGTATAACCACCGATGAGCAAGCTTTTCCCTTTGGGCACGCGCGCGACTGTACTGATTTTGGTGCGTCCGACCGTCGGCAGTGTATTCGTCTTGCTGGTTTCATCGCGAGCGACTTCATTGCCATCCTCAATATTGAGAGACAATTCAATTTCATCCTTGGAGGTAAAGCGTGGCAAGACGTGAACCAACGTACCGTAGGTGACCTGCTGCAACTCCACTGCGCGCTCGGCAATCAATGGCGTATAAAAAGTGCGATTGTTATCAAACATGGCAGGTGTATTTTCCTGAGTCAACAATACTGGTCGAGACACAATTTGTGCTTTGTTATCGCGCGTGAGTGCTAAAACAGAGGCAATGAAACTACTGCTTTCCAAGGTACTGAACGAATTGAGCGCGGTTCCGGCATTGAGGCCCGCTGCCAATTTTCCACCGATCGAAACCGAACCCTGCCAGTTGATGCCCAGTTGGTCCAGGTCGTCTTTTTGCAAATCAATAATCCATAGCGCCAATTCAACATGACGTTTTTCTTCATCTAGTGCTTCAATCAAATTGCGCACAAAACGAATTTGCTCGACCGTCCCCTTCACCAACAGGCTGTTGGTCTCTGGATAGGCAATCACACGGATGTTGCTGGGTTTTTGTGTTTTTTGTTTGGTGTCATCGCTTGCTTCTAACGACACTGAATTAATCGAATCACCCAAGCGTTCTATCGTTGTATCCAGCAAAGGCTGCACGGTTGGCGTCTTGAGCATGGCAGGGATCGTCTGCGGCACATCACCACTCAAGAGCTTTTCAACAATACTGGCCACACCAGGGATGACGATATTTTCATCGCGACGGGTATATGCACGGTCGGTAACGAAAGTGTTATTGAGCTTGATCACTTCTACCCGCTGATCGTCTAGCTCTGCATTCTGACTATCCATCAAGGTGGCCGCTTGCGTGACCAGATCGACGTAGATCGGCGGTCCGGACAAATAAAATGTATCCAGACCATCTCCGCGTAATGGATAACGGGCATCGGCCAGTCCAGATTTCTTGAGAAATGAAGTCAGCGTTTTGGGCGTGACATTCTTGAGCTGGATGACGCTGCTTTTGGTTTCGCTAGCATCGTATACATAAATGGCATTGCCGTCGTAGTACGTAATCAGACCTAGCTGCCGACTGGTTTTACCGACAATATCGCCAGCCGAAAAATTGAAGTCGCCCGATATCTGCTTTGCAGCAGCCAACTTGCTGACGATGATGGGCTTACCCAGATAAGATGACACGGCGCCAAAAAATGTACGTATGCTTTCCTGGCGTGCCACATAGCCTGTAGCAACTGTCGCTGCGTTATTTCTTTTTTTGCCCGCATCAAATTGATCGCTGCCGACATCCTGCCCTGTCGCTGCGTGCTGAAGGCAGAAAAAAGTCAGCGCAGCAAACCACTTTGCGACGCTTGATACATTCCTTCTATTCACTTTTTCCTCTTTTACTTTTTTTGTGCATCGAACAGATGCGTGAGACTCAGACCTAATGTCTTTTTGACTTCATTTGAGAAATGCGATGGCGATGCATAGCCATGCGCCATGGCCACATCTGTGACCGATTGTTGCCGCTCAATAACGGCCAGAACAGCTTTTGCCAAGCGCCAGTCATTGAGTGCCGACTTTGGACTACCACCCAGTGAGGCGCGAAAAATTCTGCGAAAATGTCCAGCCGATATGCCGTACCGCGCACTTAGCGCCCCGACCTTTTCACCCTGCCCTTCCTCCAACAGGAACGACACCATTGAATAGGCCTCGGTCCGGCGTAACAGGGAAGCGACCTGGCGATACTCAGGCGTATCCCCCACAGCCATGCGTAAAAAATTGGCCGGCATGGCATCCCCGTGAAGTCCAAATGTCACGATCAATGACGATAAGTCCGCAACGGTTGAGGGCGCTCCCGTTTCGCGTGATGCTGCCAGCGAACTCAGTGATATGCCCATGGCATGATCAATGAATGCTTGCAATTTGGTTAATGTGTTTACTTCCCTGCTATTCATGGTCTATATCCTCAGCAAGACGCGAAACACGCCCCGACATCATTCGTCTCACAAAGTTAATGAGTAGACCAAGTTTATGCCCCCCCCTCTATCCAAAAAATAGGACCAGACTCAAATCCAACCATTGAGTCTTAAGACAATCATGAAAATCAAAATAATCGCGTCCTGCTTTATTTTTCAGATTCACCGCACTGAATGAATGTTGCTATTGCATTTGAAATATTGACGCCATCTGCGTAAGATTTTCGATTAATTAATTTCCTAACAGCCGTCCAAGCTAATACTGTGTATTGCGCTCCTGTATGCCGCGCAAAGACAGGTATTTATTGGTTTCAAAACAGTTGATTTTGTGTTCGTTATGTGCGCTCTATCATCTGCAAAAACGTAACAAAGTCCGTTCATTCTGATGAGTTAAGGCGGTGTTTCCTTGCTGCGAAACCATGAAAATAATAAAACGAAAAAACCTCGTAGTAATACGCAGTAGTTGTGCAATTCGGGGGAGCGCACAGCGAATATGCACTACATACACGAGTAGAAATAGGTGAAGTAACTGCGACTATAGATATGGCAACGCAGGGAGATCGGACAGTCTCAGCCGAGACCATATTTAATCCGTAAAAGATGCTAGCCAGACACTCAATGCAACGACAATTTTTATTTTTTTATCGGGCTAAAAATCAAGCTTCTTTTATATCCTGGCGACTTGATCTGGCATGATAATGCCGGTCAAATTAGTCCGTTTTCCAGACCTTTATAAAACTACATTTTGGCGAATACCGGCGGCTTATATCAGGGGGCTATGCGGCGATATTCGCGGACCACTTTGCGTGCATACTGCTCACGCAAATTATCCCGGCTACTCCCGCCGCCGGCATTGTAGGCACCCACTGCGCGCCAGGTGTAACCAAAGCGAGTAATAAAACCAGAGAGAATTTCGGCACCGACCATTACCGACAGACATTCATCGTTCAATAATTTTTCACGCGTCACGCCGTCCTTGCTCAAGCGCACCAAATGCGAACTATTGATCTGCATCAGACCAAGGTCTTGAGTGCCATTACGATTGTGATTAACTGCCTTCGGATTCATTGAAGATTCAACTTGTGCAATCGCCTTGAGCAAAAAAGGATCAATGCCGAATTTCGTGCCCGCTTCCTCGAAACAATGTGCCCGAGCCGACAGCAGCACCGCTGACATAAGCCATAACATCAATGCCAGATGACGCAGATGATGCAAATAAATAAAAAAAGAATAACTGTGCATGAATAAATTTCAAACTACATTGACTGTTTAGGCACCTCTATCCATAAGAGCGCCACGACCAAACAAGATGGTAACGATAGCCGCCCTGCCGCAGAACCAGATTTAGATCAATTGATATACGAAAATGACGTGACTAGTACGAAATTCAATTTTCTTTGAGGAGATTGGGATAGCGCGAACAATGTTTATTCGATCAAGGCACGAAAAAAACATACTCGCCATGACAATCAATCCGGCGCCTAACCTAAAATAGATCTCCATTAAACCAGGCACGAGATGGTAGGTTGTATCGATAACAATCGACAATTAACACTAGTCTGAATGTCAGATCCCTGGCTCAATTGATGACGACAACATTGATACAGAAATGATCTCGCCCCCTTTAACTTCGAAGGTCTAAGATAACCTGACTTTTCGGACACTCCTGTTTGTTAACTTTGATTAACAAACAGGAGAAATAATGAAGCAATTGAAATCATACACGCCGGAATGTCGGGAAGAGGCAGTGAAACTGGTTCTGGTACAAGGGATGTCATTGGAATCGGCAGCGTTGTTTTAATGTCGCAAGTTTGATTATTCTTCGGCGTAGCTGCCGTCATGCATCCAACGTACGTGTTGTGGTGCTTTTTTTGTAATTGCCCATTCGTTGAGCATGTCCCACTTGGCATCGTCGAGCTTCTTGCCCATCTTCGGTGTGCTGGTATTGGCGCACAACTCCAGGCGATGGCCACTGGGGTCGAAAAAATAGATGGATTGAAAAATGGTGTGATTCGTGGGGCCAATTACTTCAATGCCGCCTGCTTCCAGTTTTGCTTTGGCTTCCATCATGGCCTCGGTCGATTCCACCTGTAATGCCAAGTGCTGGGTCCACACCGGTGTGTTGATGTCACGCCCCATCGGCGGCTGGGTCGGGAGCTCGAAAAATGCAAGCACGTTGCCGTTGCCGGCGTCGAGAAAAACGTGCATGTAAGGGTCTGGTTCTTTGGTCGATGGTACTTCGTTCTCGGCAATGGCCAGAATGAAGTTCATGTTCAGGTACTTTTCGTACCACGCGACCGTTTCCTTGGCATCCTTACAGCGGTACGCAACGTGATGAATTTTCTGGATTTTCATTTTTACTCTCAAAAAATGATAGTCAAACTTGCTCCAGAATCACAAGTCCTGCATTGCGGCCTGAATATGGACTTCGAAAATCTTGGGGTTGGCCAATGCATTGGCGTTAAGCAATGCCAGCTTCACCAAGAACAGTTCGGCCTTGCCTTGACCTGCTTGGTCGATTGCGGTGGCCAGTGCGTCATATACAGTTTCCAGACCAGGGATGGTCAGGGTATTTTTAGTTGGGGTCATGGCAATCTCCTATTACTGGGATAAGACGATGTTCAAAGCGGCTTGCAGGCGGGTTGCATCCAGCGTTAACCAGCGTGCGCAGACATGCTGATCTGGGCGCAACAGGTAGGCGGCACCGTTGGTTTGCACGCCGTAGCGTTCACGGAAGTGACCGTCGACGTCAGCCAGGGTCAGGTCAGCACCGGTCACGTGCTGGGTTGCACCGACGGCAATCACCTTCATCGGCACGCCCCGGGCACGGGTTGCCGCCACGACTTGTTGCATAGACTCCGCAAGCGCACCGGCATCTGTGAAGTACAGCAGGTCAAAGCCCCCCCCCAAATGATCAAGCAAGTAATCGTTGGGCGCCAGACGAATGTTTTGTGGCGGCGCGCCGTGGGCGGGACCGGACCTGAACAGCGCGTTGTCGTCACCAGCGCTGTTGAGCACCGAGCTGGTGTACGCGTGCGGACGCGAGGTACGCCAGTGGTAGAGCGGACGCACGAACTCTTGCGTCAACGATAGTGACAACACGGCATCGCGCAGCAGGCGAAAACCCGGGCTGGGCGGCGCCATGAAACGTGTGCTCTTGCCCGCTTCTTCGATGATTTCGCGCGCAGCGCCAACGCGCTCGGCACTATGGTTGGTCAGCAGCTTTTTACTTGCCAGGCCCTTCACCACGAATGCCAGGTGCCAGGCTAGCGATTGTGCATCCTGAAAGCCCGTGTTGGCGCCGCGCACACCGAAGATTGGTAGCAGGTGGGCAGCATCGCCGGTGAAGATCACACGACCTTGCACGTAATCTGGCAGCGTCAAAGTGCGGGCGGAATAGACCGAGTTCCAATCCATCTCCCAAGGCACTCCGGCGTGGCCAATCATGGCCAGCTGGGCGTCAATGCGTTGCTTAAGCGACTCGGGTTTGAGTGCCTGTTCTGGCGTTTCACCAGGAGGTAACTGGTAATCCACGCGCCAGATGCCATGTGGCTCGCGGTGCATCAAAATAGTGTTGCCGGGGTTCCACTCCGGATCAAAATAGGCTAGACGCTCAGTTGGAAGCGGCAGATCGATGCGGATATCGGCGATCACGAAGAAGCCCTCGTAGGAGGAGCCTTCCATCTGCAGATTCATGGCCGTGCGGATGGTGGAGCGACCACCGTCGGCGGCGATCAGCCAGTCGGTCTCCAGCATGTACGGACCTTCGGGTGTATCAACCGTAACCTGGACCAGGTTGGGTTCCTGATCCACTTTGCTCACCTTGTTACCCCAGCGAAAATCGATCAGCGGGCTGGCTTGGCAGGCATCCAGAAGATATTCCTCCATATACTGCTGCTGGATGTTGATCATCGGGAAGAAACGATCATCCAGGTCATGCGGGGCTTCCATGCGGAACACACGCTGGCCATGGTAGTAGGAGTTACCAAAACGCCAGGGAAGACCATTTTCGGTCATGCGCTCGGCTATGCCCACTTGTTGCAGGATTTCCATTGAGCGACGGGTGAAGACGATGGCGCGGCTACCTTGGGACACCTGCAGTTCTGCCGTCACGACTACGCTGGGAACACCCAGGCGGGCCAATTCAAGTGCGGCCACCATGCCCGCAGGGCCGGAACCGACGATGACCACCTGCTTGCGATCCTGCGCCGGATGTGCCGAGGCCAGCCAAGGTTTGAAAATCTGGTAATTGTAATAGATGGAAGAGCGGGCTTCAGTAGTGGGTTGATGCATACTAATTTCCTTATGTTGGGCAAATTACTGAAGAGAAATAGGGGTGATTTTTTCCATGAACTAGTTCAGATGCATGTTTTCATGCGTTCAATGCCGCACCGTTTTTTCGGTTATTGATGGGCAGAAGCAGCACAATGAGCACGCCGGCCAACATCAGTACGGCCGAATACAATAGGCCGGACGTGAAGCTATGTGTCCTGTCTTTTAGCCAGCCGACAATGAGCGGATTGAGCGCCGAACTGATGTTGCCCATCGCGTTGATCACTGCAATGCCGATGGCCCTGGCCTGGAAGCTGAGCGCGTGATCCGGTGTCGTCCAGAAAATCGACATGGCCGTATAAGAACCTGCCGATGCAAGACAAATCCCCAACATCTGAACCACAGGTGTGGCTGAGTAGGCAGTCCAAAGCCAGCCGGCTGTGGAGAACAGCATGGGTAACACCAGGTGCCATTTACGCTCCTGCTTGCGATCCGAACTGCGCCCCCAGCAGATCATCGCAACGATGGTGCAGATCGGTGGAATTGCGGCCAATAGTCCTATACTTCGATTGCTTGCGCTGCCACTGAAGCTCTTTACAATCAACGGCGTCCAGACTGCCACCATCGCCAAGGTGTTGACGAGACAGAAATAGGCCACTGCAAATTTGAGCGTCGTGGGCGAAACCAGCTCACTGATGAGGCTCTTCTTAGCGCAAAAACGTGTTGATGCTGAATTGGACTTGGATTCTCCAACTAGGATTTTTGCGAGAGTATTTTTTTCATCCGTTGTCAACCAGTGGGCCGTTTTCGGTGCATCGTCTAGGTAGTAATAAACGATCACTCCCAGAATGGCTGCGGGTAAGCCCTCCAGCAAAAATAACCATTGCCAGCCTTTTATGCCGAGCAACCCATCCAACCCTAAAATATAACCAGAAAGCGCAGAACCGATAGCCGCAGTGACCGGCATGGCAATCATGAACAAGGCATTTGCTCTGGCCCGGTACGCGCTGGGAAACCAGAAGGTCAGATACAACAGCATCCCAGGCAGGAAACCCGCCTCTGTAATGCCCACCAGGATGCGCAACATATACAAGGTGCCGGGGCTGGTTGCAAACATGGTCGCACTGGAGGCCAGACCCCAGGCGACCATGATTGTACCGATCCATTTTCTGGCACCGATGCGAGCCAGAATCATGTTGCTCGGTATACCGCACGTGATATAGGCAATATAGAACAGTGTGGTAGCGAAACCGAACTGAGTACTGCTAAGACCTAGATCCTTCATCATGGTCAGTCCGGCAAATCCGATGTTGATACGATCAAGAAAAGAGAAAAGAAATAGTAAAAAAAGAAACCAAAGCAGATGCCTCGATACCTTGCTGACAACGTGCTTCTCGATGGCGGATGAAACTGCAGCGGCGGCGTGGGTATTGCTTTGGAAAGCTGGTTGGCTTGTATCCATTTGAGTTGTCTCCATACTGATTCTATGTTGAAACTTGTCGTGCAAGTCTCAGTGCAATCGCATCCTCTCCACCCTGGAACGGATGTGGGGCGATGAATCGAGTATAGGTGGTCGTTATAGGCCCGCTGTCCCCAATTTGGGTACGGCAGTCAGGCCTTGACGGAAGACAGGCAGAGTGCGAATAACTGGCGCTGACTGGAAATGCCCAGGCGATGATAAGCCCGTTTCTGATACGTCACGACACTGGAAGACTTAATACCCATCAACTCGGCAAGTTCGAGCGCCGAGCGACCTTCCAAGACGCCTCGAATGACATCCAATTCCCGTTTGGATAGCTGTGGGCAAAGACTGCGGACGCGCGCTAGCATCAATTGGGGAATGCCCATTTGATGTTGCCCACAGAGTGCATAATGATGTTTTGCTGCGTGAGCAATCAAGGGAGCAAGTGCTTCAACTAGCGCAATTTCTCCTCCCAGGAAATTGCCGTGATCACGATTTCGGTAGAGATTTATTGACAGCCAAATGCTCTGCACAGGTTGCACCAGAAGTGCAAGGCGGTCGGACACGTTCGGCTGGTTATAGCAGGCGGCACGATATCCTTCGTGCAAAATGTCTTGACCCGTTTGCTGATGTAGCATGATGGCCGATCCGGGCTTTTCTGCATTTTCTGCCGAGACAATTTTCTGATTTCCGTCCAAGGCATAGAAATGCCTGGTGTAAGTGTCTGCCACATCCCGCAGGAATCGCCCCCCGCGATAGTCTGCAACGGACACTGTTCTGGGGCGATTGCCAAATTCATAGGCAAAGATAGTGCACTGTGAAACCGAGATGTTATTGCCTAACGTTTGCAGCACTGCCGCAGCCAGTGAACTGGAATCGTCATTCCCGATGGCCGCGACCAACCCCGTCACTCGAGAAAGATCCAATTGGCCTGCCGATGGTAAATGACTGAGACGCCAGTAGCGCATAATTTTCGATGTGAAAAATCTAAGAATAGCACCGTCGACATCATCGCCAAACGGAAGCGTTAAAAAGGATTAGGTTGCAAAAATCTTGGTTTGTCATGAAGGATTTTACCGAGACGCGTATATTGCAAAAAAAAGCTCGGTCTGCATCAGAAAACGGCATAGGAGCCGATACGAATCAACAGTCACCCAAGCCTTCGACGGCGCAATCATATTTGCTGAAAATAAAAGCCCGTGAGCCAAAGACGGCTCACGGGCTTTATTGTATTGGTGCCGGTATGTTTCCCGACCGCCGGCTCCGGTAGGTGCAATACAGAATTGCGCTATGTGGTGCATTGTAGAGGGCAGTTTTTACAGGAATATGACGAAGACAGAAGCGTTCTCCAATCCTTTCCGGGGACATGTAACACAGCTGAACACAGCACGCTCACTGAGACAAGCAAACAAAACACCTTATAACGTGAGGCATTTTTACCATAACGATATACTGTTGCGTAAGCGCACATTGTTGGCAATATTTGCTTACTTGCCTCAAATCAAGCGGCATCAACACCTGGCATGGGCTGGTATTTGATGACAAATCTGCACAACTGATTTTGTATCCGCTCGAGTACTTCTTGACGCAGTACTGACTAAATTGGTGACTGGGGCGTTCGACAGGGATCATTCATTGCTGCTCGGCGGCACGTACAATCCACCCTTGATCATGAACGCCTTGATAATCATCGCGACCTTGTACAAGCCACACGATGATGGGCGCGGATCAGTTTCTTGCGGATCCGCTCAAGGGCAATGTTCTTCGTGTTGTCCATTGATGTTTTTGGCATCTTACCTATGAAAATGTGGCAACTTTGAACATTCTGAAAATGCGTCCTTGAAATGCTCCCTGCATCTCGTACTTATATGCGGCAATTCCTCATCAATGCGGCACAGTTTTTCGAGCAGGTTGTGCTACTGACATCTTTTCGACATTGGCCGACATTTTTCATTTTGATGGCTCAATATGCGGGCTCCGTGGTATCGGATCCAGTCGTAGAACGATTTACTGAATGTGCCAGCCTCAGCCGATAACAGTGGTGCGACGCTTGAGCAATCCAATCATATTTACTGTATTTTGCCTGATGACAGTTTCGCCATGAGTCACTACACTTGCTGCCGCTGACCAGTTTATTACCGCTCTTTACATTCTGCTTCAACGTCATCTCAAGTCGATTATTTACAATGACTGCATTATCAATACAATACTGTATTTTTTTCAGGAGACACTTGGCATGCGCCGCTTGCATCCTTCGCACTTGACCTCCACCTTCGCGACTCTTGCATCACTGGCGCTGATCACCGCTCTGGCTGGATGTGCTTCGTCTAAACCATCTTTATATCACCAGGAGAATTTCAGTGACACCGGCATCTATTCGCGTACCGTCAATGCCAGTGACACAGAAACCTGCGAAGCTGCCAGGCGTACTTTACTTAGCCAAGGCTACATCATCAGCAAGGGGCAAGCCAATCTGGTGGATGGCGCCAAGAGCTTCCAGCCTGATGCCGAGCAGCACGTCGAAATCGCCTTTCATATTGTCTGTGCCGCTAACGGTAAAACAGAACATACTACTGACGTCTTCGCAAGCGCAACGCAAGACCGCTACGCTTTGAAAAAGACCAATAATTCGGCCAGCCTCGGCCTGAGTGTACTCGGATCGGTTTCCATGCCACTGAGTTCAAGCGATGATTCATTGGTGCGGGTGGCAAGCGAAACCATTCGCGCAGCGGATTTTTATGCTCGCTTTTTCACTGCACTGGAACATAATCTAAAACCCGGACAAGAAAGCCCTGCCGCTATCAGTGAGCATCCATTGGACATCCAGGCGGTAACACCAGAAAAAAAGGCTCCCTGACGAGAACCTGGATACGCACCGCTGCCTGATATCTACGGCAATAGAAAAATTAAATAAAATCAATTACTTAACAATCAAACAAGAACTTGTCCGCATAGTTACCCACATTTTGTAGTGGGTAACTATGCACAAAGTAGATCGGGAACAAGTGACCCGTAATGCACTACACAAATGCGACTTTATGCTGCATTGCGTACCGGAAGCGCTGCCTGTGCACTTGCGAGCTTGCCCACGGTGTCAGCGCAGGCATGGGCCAATTCTCTCCCCTTAACTTCGAAATGCGCATGGAAGAACTGCAGGTGTTCACCGTGAGAATGAAAATGATGCGGTGTCAGCACACCGGAAAACACCGGCACTTCAGTCTCCAGTTGCACCTGCATCAACCCGCTGATGACAGACTGAGCGACAAAATCATGGCGATAAATACCCCCATCGACGACCAGACCGGACGCCACGATGCCACTATATTTTCCACTTTTCGCGAGCAACTTGGCATGCAGCGGGATTTCAAATGCTCCAGCCAGCTCGAAGAAATCGATCATTGTTTCAGGAAAACCGAGTTTGGCCATCTCGGCAGTGAAGGAAATTCGGGATTGATCAACGATGTCTTTATGCCAGCTGGCTTGTATGAATGCGATACGTTTGTTGCCGACACTATTGCTGGTCGTGCTGTAAGAATGGTGTTGCATTAGTTCAGGACTCCTGTTTGTTGAGTAAAAACAGGGCGCATAGGAATCTCGCTCCTGCGCGTACAAACGCCTTTGAGCAAGCTATCCCGTTCTCTTTCATCCGGACTATGACCGTCGGCCCCGGGATTACACCGGGTCTGCTGACCTTGCCCCAAACTACTGGCCAAGCGCTCGCGGGCTCGCCGCCATGACAGCGACATCACCGCCGGTGGGGATTTTCACCCCGCCCCGAGAACATCATGGTCAATAAATTACCCGTGGGTGATTTGTTGCCATGCACAAATTTAACACGATTGAACAAACAATGCAGACGCCAGCGAATAGCTCCGCGCTGAGCAGGATATTGAAACAAGGTGACTACGGCATTTCAGCGCCCTCCTTGCTTGAGTACGGTAGCACTGTGGTACGTCTTGCTGACAAGGCTAGGTAACTTGCACGCATTCGACCATGCCGCGCGCAATTTCACGTTCTCCCATGATGACCCTCCCCACCCCATGTTTTTCGAGATGCAAAACTTCTGCTTCCGAATGGGCTCGTGCAATGATTTCAATGGCCGGATTGGCTGCGCGCGCATGTTCAATCAACTGCCCTGCTTCAAATGCATCCGGTATCGCTACCAGTAACCACCGTGCCGACCCGATGTTGGCGCGGGCCAACACATCCGTATCAACCGCATTGCCATACAACGCATACAGACCTTGATCACGCAAGCGCTGAATCAACTCGCGATCATCCTCGATAACCACAAAGGCCTTACACTGCGCTGCCAGCGCTTCGCCGACGCAACGTCCGACCCGCCCATAACCAACCAGCACGGCATGACCGGCCAACGCGGTAGGTACCGCCGGCACCAGATCGACACAAGCTTCGATAATGTCGGGGATATCGCGTGGCTGGTCCTGCTCCCGTTTTTCCAGGGACACTTTGAAACGATCAAGCAAAGAGAACAACAAGGGATTGAGAAAAATCGACAGGATTGCGCCTCCCAGAATCAAATCGCGAGCAAGCGCCGACAACAGTCCCAGCGACATGCCCAGCGTCGCCAGAATGAATGAGAACTCGCCGATTTGTGCCAGACTGGCCGAAATCGTCAGCGCGGTCGACAAGGGATGACCAAATGCGCGCACAATCAGCAAGGCCGCTAGCGATTTTCCGACCACAATGATGAGCACCGTTGCCAACAACATCCAGGGATGCTGCACCAGGACAGTTGGATCAAACAGCATGCCGACCGAGACGAAAAACAAGACGGCAAAAGCGTCACGCAACGGCAGGGATTC
>Ga0302155_10002030_pt1 | contig 14049 bp, 14 predicted proteins | sample I_Bog_N3_1_FD_193508 | JGI IMG/M metagenome (GOLD analysis project Ga0302155, IMG submission 193508) | Peat permafrost microbial communities from Stordalen Mire near Abisko, Sweden - I_Bog_N3_1 | ecosystem: Environmental > Terrestrial > Soil > Wetlands > Peat | place: Sweden: Abisko, Stordalen...
AAAGGCCGCCACACGCAGCACATCAGGATCCCTGGCAAGCACTTCGGAAAGCTCTTTCTGGCGATCCGCCATCTCTTTGAAGGAAATATCCTGGGCGGCATCGGTAACGCCGATGATCAGTCCCGTATCCTGAATCGGAAGCAGTCCCTTCGGAATCTGTACGAAGAGAATCCCTGTCACGACCACTGTGCCAAGGGCCACCAGGATCGTCCCCCTTTGATGACGGAGAACCCAAAGCAGGCTGCGGTCATACCGTTCTAACAACCCGTCGAAGATTCCTTCCAGCGATTTTTGAAAACGGGTTTCCCCTTCCGAGCGAAGCATCTTCGCGCACATCATCGGCGTGAGGGTCAGAGAGACGATGGCGGACACCACGACAGAGCAGCTTAGGGTGATGGCAAATTCCCGGAAGAGTCGCCCGACAATTCCCGACATCAAAAGCAGGGGAATAAAGACAGCGATCAGCGAGATGCTGAGGGAAATGACGGTAAACCCAATCTGTCTGGATCCCTTGAGGGCCGCCTGTAGCGGCGAATCCCCTCTCTCGATGTAGCGGACGATATTTTCAATCATCACGATGGCGTCATCAACGACGAACCCCGTGGAGATCGTCAATGCCATCAGCGAGAGATTATCGAGACTGAATCCTGCCAGATACATGAAGGCGAATGTTCCAAGCACCGAGAGGGGCAGTGCAACGCTCGCGATCACCGTGGCGCTGAGCTTTCTCAGGAAGAGGAAGAGCACCAGCACCACGAGCAGCACGGTCAGGAGCAGCGTAAACTGTACATCGTTCACCGAGGCCCGGATGGTCTCCGTACGATCTGAGAAGATTTCGATGTGAATTCCCGGAGGGAACGTGCTTGTCAGCTTCGGCAGAAGCGCCTTAACCCGGTCCACGGTATCGATGATATTGGCTCCGGGTTGTCTCTGAATGTCGAGCAGCACAGCCTGCTGGTGCGGCACTCCCGCTTTGGAAATCCAAGCCTCGATGAGGGAATTTTCGACTCCATCCTGAATGGTGGCCACATCCTTCAGCCGCACCGGAGCGTTGTTGTTGGTGTTGTAGGCGAGAATCAGGGGGGCAAGGTCAGCCGCGCTCTTGATCTGGTCGTTGGCACCGATGGTGAAAGACTGGCGGGCTCCGTCAAAGCTCCCCTTCGGGGCATTGGCATTGGCCGAATTGATCATCGTGCGGACGGTCTCCAGGCTGATGCCCTGCGCATCCAAAGCCGCGGGATTCAGGCGTACACGCACTGCCGGCTTTTGATTGCCCTGGATCGTCACCAACCCCACTCCCGGAACCTCACTCAGTTTCTGAGCCAACACCGAATCGACAAAATCGTTCACCCGGACAATCGGCAGGGTATCCGAGGTGATTGCCAGCGTCAGGATCGGCGTATCCGCCGGGTTTACCTTGTTGTAAACCGGAGGGTTCGGCATTTCGCTGGGAAGCACCCCGCCTGCGGCATTGATGGCAGCCTGCACATCCTGAGCAGCCTGATCGATATTCTTGCCGAGCACGAACTGGAGCGTGATCACCGAGGTTCCCAGGGAACTGATCGAGTTCATGGAGGAGAGCCCGCTGATCTGGCCAAACTGTTTCTCCAGGGGGGCTGTGACAAGCGAAGCCATGACCTCCGGATCGGCACCAGGATATTGAGAAGTCACCTGAATTGTTGGAAAATCGACCGTCGGCAGGGCAGAAACCGGGAGAAAACGGTAACCGAGAAAGCCCACCAGAATCAACGCCACCATCAGCAGGGAGGTGGCAATCGGCCGCTTAATAAAGGGCTCGGAAATGTTCATCGGATTGGAAGGTATTTCAACTGAAGGCTGTTAGGCCTTAGGAAGTAGGAACTGGGAGATGGAGTGAGCGTTAGTTTGGTTCCGGCGAATCGACAGACAATCCTCTCTCCAGTAGCCATTCGGAGTTGCTTCGGGTTTCCAATCTCCAGTCTTTCTTTGGTTTTTGCCAGACAACCTCTGTAAACTAGGAACTCTTGTGGTGATGAGGAGTATCCGAAGGATTGGCTGATTTGCGGATTGCCGTTGTCACTGGAGAGTCGGGCTGGAGGCGGTACTGACCATCCGTGACCACTTTTTCACCGAGCGTCAGTCCGGTCTCGATCAGGGTTAGCCCAGCTTCGGTAGGTCCTGTCGTCACGGCTCGCATCACCGCCTTGTTGCTCTCATCCACCACATAAACATACGATCCATCCGGCCCGAGTTGGACGGCTTCCGTGGGAACGACAAGGGCAGACGGACGCTCTCCCACAAGAAGCCGGACATTCACAAACTGCCCCGGCCAAAGCTTGTCGTCGTCATTGGCAAAAACCGCCTTGATCTTGACCGTGGCCGTGGTTGTGTCGATCTGATTGTCAAGGACACTGAGGGTCCCTTTACTCAGAACCGTCTGGTTATTCCGATCCAGCGCAATCACCTCCAGGGTCTTGTGTTCCATTAATGGCTCCCGGATCTGGGTGAGGTCCTGCTGGGGAAGCGTGAATGAGACAAATATTGGTTCGATCTGATTGATCACGACAATGGAGGAGGAGCCGTTGGCACTATTGCCGCCTACGGTCACCTGATTTCCCACATCCACCTGACGGACCCCCGTGCGGCCAGAGATCGGAGCGGTGACCTGCGTCCAATCGAGCTGCGATTTTTGGAGCTCCTCATTGGCCTGATCTGCCTGGACGGTGCCCTCCAACTGCGCCACCAGATATTTCTGGGTGTCATCGGTCTGGTGATCGAGCACATTCTGCTTCAACAACTGATCGTCCCGGCCCAGCAGGATCTTGGCGCTCTCAAGTTGGGCCATATCCTGGACCTGCTTGGCAACGGCCTGATCGTATTGCGCCTGGAAGGTTCTGGGGTCGATCACCGCAAGAACATCCCCCTGCTTCACAGCCTGGCCTTCCTGAAACTTGATCTCCTGAATCAGGCCTGAAACCCGGGCGTTTACCAGTGCCGAGTTATAGGCTTGAACAGTCCCAAGACCATCCAGATAGATAGGGAAATCCTCGGCTGTGACCAGCTTCACCGACACGGGAATGGGGGCAGAAGCTCCAGCGTGTCCATCACCTTTCGACAAGGAGGAGGCACCCAGATGGGAAAGTCTCCAAGCGAGCGAAGCGAGGAGCACAACAAGAATCAGCCACCAGAACCAATGCCTTCTTTTCTTGGGGACGACTGCGGCAGGTACCGCAGAATCAGTTGAGGAAGGAAAACCGGAAGATGTCATTATTTTGGAAGGGAGATGCGAGGATAAGTGTAACACTGCAAAAGTTCAAAGGTTGCAAATACAAGCGCACTTCGACAGAAGAACCCTGAGGGGGATTCAAGAGCGAAGATTGTCTTGGAAACCATGAACATGCCTTAGAGAGCCAAAAAATTCTTCAGCATCTCCTTGCCATGGGTGGTCAGAATCGACTCGGGATGAAACTGGACTCCCCAGAGGGGGAGTTCCTTGTGACGCAGTCCCATGATTTCACCCTCGGCCGTCTCCGCGGTGATTTCCAGGCACTCTGGCAGCGATTCCCGGCGCACCAGGAGGCTATGGTAGCGGGTAGCCTCAAACGGATTTGGAAGCCCCTGAAAAAGATCCTTACCATTGTGGATGATCGGGGAGGTTTTGCCATGCATGAGACGACCCGCCCTCACCACCTCACCGCCGTAGACATCACCGATGCATTGATGGCCGAGGCAGACCCCCAACAAGGGATAACGTCCTGCAAAACGGCGAATCACCTCATTGCTGATACCAGCCTCCCTGGGCGTGCAGGGCCCAGGAGAGATGCAGATACGGTCAGGATTCAAGGATGCAATCTCCTCTTGGGTGATCTCATCGTTGCGGCGGACAAGCGGATCCGCCCCCAGTTCTCCAAAATACTGGACGAGGTTGTACGTGAAGGAATCGTAGTTATCGATGACAAGGATCATGACGGTAAAAAATTAGCTCATGGTTGCAGAAGCAAGTTCGATGGCCCGAATGACACCCATCGCCTTGTTGACGGTTTCCTCAAACTCAGCGGAGGGTTGTGAATCAGCCACGATGCCGGCTCCAGCCTGCACATAGGCAGTGCCCCCTTTGAGGAGGACAGTTCTGAGTGCAATACAGGAATCAAGCTGTCCGTTGAAACCAAGATAGCCGATAGCTCCGGCATAGGTTCCCCGCGCCGTCGGCTCCAAGGTGCTGATAATCTGCATAGCCCTCACCTTGGGCGAACCGCTGACGGTTCCCGCCGGAAAGGTAGCCCTCAAGACATCCAGGGGTGAATGATCTCCAGAAAGTTCTCCGGAAACATGTGAAACAATGTGCATGACATGGCTGTAGCGCTCGACTGTCATGAAATCGGAAAGACTCACACTCCCGTACTCGGAGATTCTCCCGACATCATTGCGGGCCAGATCCACCAGCATGAGATGTTCCGCGCGCTCCTTGGGATCATCCAGCAGCTCGCGACAGAGTGCCTCATCAGCTTCCTGTGTCATCCCACGTTTGCGTGTGCCTGCGATCGGTCTGATTTCGACATGACCACTCGTCACTTTGACATGCACTTCCGGAGAACTCCCCACCAGGGAAAAACCTCCAGGCAGGCGCAGGCAGAACATGTAGGGTGATGGATTCACCAGCCTCAACGCGCGATAGAGATGAATCGGATCCCCCCCATAAGGAATGGAGAAGCGCTGGGAAAGAACGATTTGAAAAATATCACCGGCACGGATGAATTCCTTCGAATCCTCAGCGGCCTTTTCATAAGCACCGCGGGTCAGGTTGCTGGTTGGAACCACTGGTTGCACGGCCACCGATGTCGGAAAGGGTTGCAGAGAAACGGATCGGGAGAGCTTCTCCAACAACGCTTTAATACGCGAGAGGGCCTCCTCACGCGCCACCTCCACACCAAGTTCGCCAGGGAAGGCACAGGCGACCACCTTGATCCGGCGGTTTTTGTGATCGAAGCTTACCACCGTATCGGCAATCAAAAAGAGCATGTCCGGCACATCAAGGTCATTTTTCGGAGCTGCCGGAACAGCGGGTTCAAAACGCATGACCGCTTCATAGCCGAGATAACCGACAGCCCCACCGGTGAATCCCGGCAACTCCGGATGGACCTTGCAGCGATAACGGGCCATCAGCTTCTCAAGTTCTGCGAGTGGGTCAACCGCCTTCCATGACGTGGTCTTCCCAACATGGTCGGTCAGGGTGATCTCATCGCCCTTCGAGCAGATCAACGCGCGTGCACCTGATCCGACGAAGGAAAAGCGTCCCACCAGATCGCTCTGTTCAGCGGATTCGAGCAGGAAGGAGGGTGCTTCCGTACCAAGTTTGGCGAGCAACGAGAGAGGAGTTTCACTATCGGCAACCAACTCGATCCAGACGGGCACAACCGGATAGGAGGACGACTCCTCAGCAAAATCCTCTGGGGAGGGAAAAACTCCTGAAAGGGGAAAGCGATGGGGTTCGGAAGCTGGATTCATTGGGAGCGTTCTGTGTAGAGGAAGTGCTGATTAAATCGCATTGAGGCCGTTGCGGAAAGAAAACTCCGAACTGGCGAACACATAGCCGTGTGAACGCGACACTGCCTAATTTTCAGACAGGCTCTTAGCGTCCTTGCTTGAATCTGACCACCTCGCGGTCGGTTTCGCGTTGCTCCGCCTTTTTCTTGAGATCCTGACGCTGATCAGCCGCATGTTTTCCCTTGCCCAGGCCGAGTTCCACCTTGACCCGTCCTTTTTTCCAATACATCCGCAGGACGGGAAGCGCCAACCCCTTGCGGAGCGTCTGCTCGGTGAGTCGTATGATTTCCGCCTTGTTTAGCAAAAGCTGTCGGGGACGTTTAGGATCATGCGTCTCATGACTCGCCTTTTCATACACCTGAATGGTGGCGTCATAGAGCACCACTCCCCTCTTCTCAACCTTGGCATAACAGCCAAGAAGGTCCGCACGACCTGCTCGGAGTGATTTTACTTCCGTTCCGACGAGGGAAACACCGGCTTCAAAACGCTCAATGATCTGGAAATCCCTAAGGGCCTTTCGGTTGGTAACGATGTCCGCGCCCATGACTATTCCAAGAAATACCGGGATTCTAATCCCGGATGATCAATGACTCAGGCAGCCTGATTTTCCTCTTCCTGAAGAATAAAGAAATCGGCCGTCAGCTTGCCCTCAGCGATCTCAGAGAGGGCAATATCAGCCAGGCCCATGGACAGATTGGTCTCAATCAGGGGACGGCTACCTGCGGAAAGCTGGCGAACACGCTTGCTGACCATGTTGATGAGTTGCTGCTTATTGGTAATAACTTTTGAGGCGGCTTCGATGTAGACAATGTTCATAAAATCAGGTGTGCGGAATGGGTTAACTAATAATCATGCCTCATCGCGATTACCGAGACAAGCCTTGTGATGACTTTGGGATGAATTCTCTGATGGCCGGGATTACGGGGAAGATTTGCATTGGAGGAATGATCCTGTTTCCTTGGAGCATCAATTTTATGGGATTCTTTACCCCTCGCTACATCAAACAGGCACACAACCTTCTCGAAGGTGCCTCCAAAACGCTTCACCACTACCGTGACATCCTTCGTCCGGAACAACTTTTGTCGCTGGAAGAAAGCATCACCGGACTCCGTGATGGCATCGCACGCAAGGATCAATTGGCGCTGAATGAGTTCTCCCGCGTCGTCGAAGAACGGTTTTCCTCCATCATCCCCGCGAATCCACACTCAGCTTGGACGGAAAACATCGAGGCACTTGTCGTGGCAATAGCGCTGGCCATTGGCTTTCAAGCCTATTTCCTCAAGCCTTTCAAGATTCCCACGGGCTCCATGCAGCCGACACTTTATGGCATGACGGGATCTTCAACCAGTGGTTCCACTCCTGATCCCCTCACCCGCACTATTGATTTTATCCGCCTCGGACGCACTCATTTGGATCTTTCAGCCTCCACGAGAGAACAGGTGCTGGGACTCAATGAGTACACCAAATTGAATTTTTTCACTTTCACCGATGTGGTGACAACTGCAGGCCATCATACGATCTTTGCCCCGAGGGATGTCCTGGCTAGAGACTTTGGCATTCGCCTAGGGCGGGTTTATGAAGCAGGTGAGTCCATTGTGCACGGCTATGTCCAGGCAGGCGATCAGGTCTTTGTCGATCGCATGACCTACCAGTTCAGCACGCCCAAGAGCAGCGATGTCTTTGTCTTCACAACGAAGGGTATCAGACGCATTGAGATGAGTCTCGATCCGGCACTTGGCTCCCAGTTCTACATTAAACGATTGGCGGGAGTCCCTGGTCTGACGCTGCGCATTGATTCTCCGAATCTCTATATCAACGGTTCCCTGGCGAGCGCACCCCAGTTCCAGCGGGTCATGAGCGCAGAAAATGGTTACCGGGGATATTCAAATCCCGGGTATCCCGCACAGTATCTGACAACTCCGGAAGATACGTTTACCGTTCCCTCCCATTCCTTCTTTGCGCTCGGCGATAACAGCTACAACTCCAGTGACAGCCGCTACTGGGGAATCGTTCCGGAACACAATGTTATCGGTCGTGGCTTCTTTGTCTACTGGCCCTTCTCAAGCCGCTGGGGCTTCATTCATTGAAACCCCAGACGACCCGATAGTAATAACGGTTATTTTTTACCCTTTTTCTTGGAGGGCTTTGCTGATGCCGCGACCTTGGAGGCAACTTTCAGTCGCAGGGCATTCAAACGAATGAACCCTGTAGCATCGCCCTGATTGTAAGCCTGGGTGGGATCAGCCTCCATCGTCGCAATCTCGGGCCTGTAGAGCGAGACAGGGCTCTTGCGACCAGCGGCAAGGATATTTCCCTTATAAAGGCGGACGCGGACGGTTCCCGTTACGTTCTTCTGGGACTCCGTCACAAAGGCCTGCAGAGCCAACCTCTCCGGGGCAAACCAGAAACCGTTATAGACGAGTGTGCTGTATTTTGGAATCAGCCCATCCCGCAGATGCATCACCTCCCGATCCATGGTCAGGGATTCCATCTGGCGATGGGCAAAGTGCAGGATGGAACCACCCGGAGTTTCATAAACCCCACGGCTCTTCATGCCGACAAAGCGATTCTCCACCATGTCAACTCTACCGACGCCGTGACGCCCTCCGATCTTATTGAGCAGTTTCATGACGCCAAGTGGGGGCAATTGCTTTCCGTTAACCGCGACGCAGTTCCCCTGAACGAAATCAAGGGTGACGATCTCCGCTTTATTAGGGGCATCTTCCGGGCTCACGGAGAGCTTGAACATATCCTTGTTGGAAGGATCAAAGGCATCGAACCAAGGGTCTTCTAAAATCCCGCTCTCATAGCTGATGTGCAGGAGATTGCGATCCATGGAATACGACTTCTTGGCACTTGCCTCAATCTGCACCTTGTGGCGACGGCAATACTCGATCATCTCGGCACGGCCTGGAAACTCAGCCCGGAATCGTTCCTCACGCCATGGCGCAATGACTTGGAGATCTGGAGAGAGGGCGGCGGCGGTGAGTTCGAATCGCACCTGATCATTGCCTTTGCCTGTGGCCCCATGGGCGATGGCATCAGCCCCCTCCGCAAGGGCAATATCAACCATTCGTTTAGCGATCAGGGGACGGGCAATGCTGGTCCCAAGAAAATACTCTCCTTCATAGAGAGCACCCGCCTGCATCATCGGGTAAATGAAATCACTGGCAAATTCGGCCTGGAGATCATCCACAAAACACTTTGAGGCTCCGGTGCGCAGCGCCTTGGGTTTGAGGCCTCTCAACTCCTCTTCCTGACCGATATCGGCACAGAAGGCGATGACCTCCGCATTGTAGGTCTCCTTGATCCAGCTGAGAATGACGGAGGTATCGAGCCCTCCGGAGTAAGCGACAACAATTTTCATCGCGTGTTGGGATACACCTCTCACGGCTTTGTTGCACGCCGATTCCATGCATCGGGGCATAAAAAAACGACCGGATTGCTCCGGTCGTTTTTCAGGAAGAGACTTGAAACGAAATTATTCGCTCTTTGCCTTGATCGGAGTTGAGGCTGGGGTTGCCGTTGGGGCGGGTGCCTTGGCCTGTTGAGCCTGGATCTGAGCGGCGAGATTCTGGACAGCCTGATTGAGATCCGTCAGGGGAACCCATCCGATCAGATTGCCCTGCTGACCCGTGGCCTTGTCGGCAAAGGAAGCGGCGTTAAGAAGACGGGCTTCACCAGTCTTGGTGTTCCATTCGACAACGGAATCAACCTGCTTGTCGGCAATAGTTAGCTTGGCGGCAATTGCCTGCCACGTGACCTGTTCTGCAACGGGCTGGGAATCCTGCGGTTTATTGCAGGCGCCCAACGCGAGCGTGCAGAGAACAAGTGCAAAGGAGGGATAAGAGAGTTTCATAAGAAAGGAAATGGTAGTTCTCATTTTGTTAATTTCAACGAACAAATCCACTTTTTTTGAAAAATCTTGGTTAATCCCATTCCTTCATTCTCCATGATCTGGGCTCCTTTTAGGGGTGGATAAAGAGATTGATTGGGAATGGTTCACCGGAACGGTGCGCATTGAATCGCCGTTTAAGAAGAGTGATTCCGCCAAAGTTAGTGGTGCCATCGTCACCTTTGAATTCGGTGCCCGAACCTCGTGGCACATGCATTCCTTGGGTCAAACGCTGATTGTGACCGCCGGATGCGGGCGCGTGCAGCGTTGGGGCGGACCGATCGAAGAAATTCAACCGGGTGATGTCATCTGGTTTTCAGCCAGGTGCGAAGCATTGGTACGGGGCATCTCCCTCCACGGCAATAACTCACATCGCCATTGCGGAGGCACTAGATAGGAAGTTCGTTGATTGGATGGAAAAGGTCAGCGAAGAACAGTATCAACCCTGATGCAGAATCGAAATTGACAGAACAGTCCCTCACCGATTGAGGGGACAGAACATTCTAAAATCAGGTATGCCCTGCGCCATACCCCGTGAATACGACGCTCCGATACATCTCCTTCAACGAGGCTGATGTCGATGACGTGATCCCCGGATTGATCGTTCACTCTCCAAAAGCCCCGCTCACAACGGCAAAAGAAGTTGTTGCATTATACGAAGGCAATACGTGTTCCTGAGCTTATTGCAGTCGTCCTCTGTTCCAAGATTTACATGGCACTATCAATTCGGTATGCATCCATTCCCTAGGATGACTCTCTGAAGACCCCAGGAATCTGCGTCCTAGTCGCGCACTTCAAAGCTCAAGCGACTGGCATCGTCGGAAGCCGTCACCATCTCGGGCAGGATTCCGATGCGGCGGTAGATCGGCCTGATCGCGGCTCTCAGATCTTCCAGTCCCGAAAAGAAAATGGCCGCCCCCGCCACGCAGCAAGCCCCTCCGATGACCAGGGTCACCGGGGCACCAAGATGCTCCGAGAGACTTCCCGCCAGCAAACTTCCAAGCGGTGCGGTGCCCATGAATGCCATCATGTAAAAGCCCATCACGCGCCCCCTCTTGTCGTCGTCCACGATGGTCTGGAGGATTGTATTGCTTGAAGCCATCATGATCATCAGGCCGCCGCCTCCCAAAAACAGAAAGGCCATCGAGAGCCATAGCACCCTTGAGAGGGCAAATCCAATAATACCGAGGCCAAAGAGGGCACCCGCACACGGAATAACGAGGCCCAGTCCCAGGACGCTCCGCCGTCCGGCCAGCCACGCAGCACCAAAAAAGGCACCAGCACCCGCCGAACTCATCAGCAGTCCCAAAGCGTGTGGCCCACCCTTGAGGATGCTGCCGGCATAGATCGGGACAAGCGTGGCATACGGGGCACCGAAGAGGCTTACCAATCCGAGCAAGGCCATGATTCTGCGTATCGGACCGGCCTTGGATACCGTCCGCCAGCCCTCCAGCATATCCGAAAAGATTCTCCCGTGTGCGGGACGGGGCGCTGCTTGTGTTGTGATCCTCATGGAAAGGTAAGCTGCGATGACGGCAAGAAAGCTGCACCCATCCAAAAAGAAGCACCACCCTTCACCAAATGCCGCAATCACTACCGCCCCTATTGAAGGACCGATGAAACGAGCGATGTTGAACATGGAGGAGTTGAGCGCGATGGCGTTGCCCAGGTCCCTCTTCTCCTCGATCATCTCGATCACGAAGGACTGCCTCATCGGGATGTCGAAGGCCGTGATGATTCCGCCGACCACATTGAGAGCGATGAGTCCTGCAACCGAGGCATGCCCACTGAGAGTCATGAGGGCCAGAGCAAATGACTGAAGCATCGAAAGGGTCTGGATAACGATGAGCGCCCGGCGCTTGTTCACTCGATCAACGAGAATGCCGGAAAAGGCCCCCATCAGGAAAATCGGGATCTGTCCCGCGCAAGTCACCACGCCGAGCATCAAGGGGGAACCGGTGAGCCGATAGACAAGCCAGCTGGTGGCGATGTTGGTCATCCAGGTACCGCAAAGCGATACGATCTGCCCACCAAAGAAGAGGCGATAATTGCGGTAGCGCAGGGCGCGCACCATGAAGCTCAGGCGTCCGCCCTGATGTGAAGCCTGTTCCTTCACTCGGGCTGTTTGATAAATTGGAGTGCAAGTGCCCAGGCCTGTGCCGCTGATGCCGGGTGGTAACTTGCACGGGCATCGCAGAAGAAACCGTGGTCTGCCGCTGAAAAATCGGCCTGCACATAGGTCTTTCCGGCATCACGCAACGCCCTGGCAACACTCGCTGTCTGCTCGGGGGGGATATGCTTGTCCAAGCCTCCCCAGATTAGCAGGAGCGGCGCCTGCTGTAGCGCTGCACGGTCAAGCAGGGCTGGAGCGATGCCCCCCCCGTAGAAGGAGACAGCTGCCTTGAGTTTCACAACGGAGTTGGCAAGAAAGGAAAGGCGCCCACCCAGGCAGAAACCGATTGCCGATATCTCCAGAGTACCTCCCGGACCGGAGAGCCATGCATAGGAGTCTTTCAAATCCGAGATCAGGGTATCATCGGTAAGCGCCTGATAGTGCGGCATCACGGCGGAAAAGTCGGTGTATGATCCCTCAAAGCCGTGCGGAGCGGTGCGGTAGAAGATCTCGGGGGCAAGTGCCACGTAGCCTTCCCTAGCGAAGCGTTCGGCAACATCCCGAATGTGGGCATTGACGCCAAAGGCTTCCTGAAAGATCAGGATTCCGGGGAAAGGCCCCGGTCCTTCCGGCGTGGCCAAATAAGCCTGCATGCCCGTCCCATCACCAACCTCAACCCATTCCGTCGTGATCGTTCTCATAGCGCACTAGGGAAATGCTGATTTGCAATCTGTTCCGGACACCCCGTCATTCTCATCTGGAGTGACATGCTCGTCGGAATCCGATTTCCAGTTTGGGGATTTGTGGGTCATGTGCAGAAACAATTATAATACGCGATTATCAAGCTCGCACAACTGCTGACTAGGCGGGACAACGCCGAGCCGCTCGTCCCCTCTCCTGGCAAGGCGTATCAGATACCCGGCCTTCTCATCGAAGGAATCCGAGGACTCGCTCAGACAAAGCCACTTCGTCAAAACCGGATGCGGTGACAAGGCTGGTATCTCAGCAATCAAGGAGGAGTGATGCTGCCTGCTAGTCGCCACCAACACTCCGTTCCAAGGTGCCTTTCTGGCTGCGAAACAAAACATCAGCTTGCCATCCAAGTAGACTGCCTTCGTGCCAAACATGGCCCGTAGCACGAAGGAAGGATCAGTCTCCAGTGGCTCCCAGATCCAAGCATGCGGGTGAATGTGCTCGACTCGTATTTTAGCGCTTTTCATGACCTGAGCACGGATAGCTTATGGGAGGCGAAACGATGGGATATTCTGGCTGCTGAGGTTGCTGTTTCCTGCGAAGGCATTGTAGAAGAGCGTGGTGTTCCACTTCAGAGACAACTCCACCGTCACACCCACTCCAATGTACAAGGTGTCCCAGATCGGGGTAGCGCTGATGTTCGAAAAAGTGGGGCTTCCTCCGAGGAGTCCATTGACGATGCAGAAGCTCTGATTCATCAGACGGCGACGCCCCTCCTTGTAGTAACCGAGAGCGTGTACTTGCCTGCTCTTTTTTGCACCTTGATCGGTGAATCGAACATCCTGGTCAGCAGGGACGAGGTGATACAGGACTTCAGAGGGCCAGATGCCAGCACCTCTCCAGAGCGAAGCATCAGGGTATGGCTGAAAATCGGGGTGATCTCTTCCAGATGATGAGTGACAAATAGGAGCGTCGGAGGCGCAGCGATTTTGGTGAGACGCTGGAGGAAATGTAGGAAATTTTCACGGGCCACGGGATCAAGACCCGCGCACGCTTCATCGAGGATGAGAATCTTGGGACGAGCCATCATGGCGCGGCCGATCAGGATACGCTGGCGCTCTCCCTGGGAAAGAGTTCCCCAGGACTGCCTCCTGAGGTGCCAGCATTCAACAAGCTTGAGGATGGCTGCGGCCTCCCTTCGTTCGGAGGAGGTGCCCGATTTCCAGGAGTTGATGACAGCCTCTTTTCCACTGATGACCGCGTCGATGGCGAGTTCGCACTCATCGATGCGATCCCGGATCGCGGAACTCACGATACCGACATGTCTGCGAAGTTCGCGCCAATCCGATTCTCCAAATGTCTCACCCAGCACCTGAATTTCTCCCGAAGAGGGAAAGAGATAGCCCGTGAGGGCAGCAAGCAGGGAGGTCTTTCCAGAACCGTTTGCCCCCAGGATGATCCAGTGCTCTCCCGGCATGATCGACCAGTTGATCTTGTGGAGAATGCGTCTGCTTCCTCGATAAACAGAGAGATCCTTGATCTCTACTAGGGGATGGTGGGACATGATGCTAAGGATGACGACTTTGGCCCACTCAGGTCGAGAGCCCAGTACCTCAGTGACCTATTTCAGCGCCTCACTAGGGCAAACACCCCATTACCGTAGTGCCTTCATTCCTGTAGATAGGTGAATATGTTAAAGAGACTTGTGAGGAGAGGCGTGGTGGTTGGTGGGTTTAAAGGAAGCATCGTCAATGGAATTCATCGTTCGCGACATGAGAACAGGTAAATCTCATGAAAAACGATCACTCGATCACAACCCTCTTTG
>Ga0302155_10002036_pt1 | contig 14019 bp, 11 predicted proteins | sample I_Bog_N3_1_FD_193508 | JGI IMG/M metagenome (GOLD analysis project Ga0302155, IMG submission 193508) | Peat permafrost microbial communities from Stordalen Mire near Abisko, Sweden - I_Bog_N3_1 | ecosystem: Environmental > Terrestrial > Soil > Wetlands > Peat | place: Sweden: Abisko, Stordalen...
TGAAAAAGCCGCGCGCCATCATGATGCTGGTGCCGGCCGGCGCTCCGGTGGACGCGGTTATCAAAGATTTATTACCATGTTTGAGCCAGGGCGATCTGATCATCGACGCGGGGAATTCCCACTTCAAAGACACGGATTTGCGCACAAAGGCTTTGGCCGAAAAGGGCATTCAGTTTATGGGTGTGGGGGTTTCGGGCGGGGAAGAAGGGGCGCGCCATGGGCCGAGTATCATGCCGGGAGGCACCCCGGAAGCTTACGAACGGGTCCGCCTCATTCTGGAAGCCGTTTCCGCGAAGGTAAATAATGAACCTTGTGTGACTTATCTGGGCCCGGGCTCCGCCGGACATTACGTGAAGATGGTTCACAACGGCATCGAATATGGAATGATGCAATTGATCGCTGAAACCTATGACCTGCTCAAACGCGGACTGAGCCTCAACGATGATGAAATCCACGATACTTTCGCGTTTTGGAACCAGGGTGAACTGAATGGCTATCTGGTAGAAATCACAGGCCAGATTTTTTCCAAAAAAGACGAAAATACCGGCAAAAAGCTCATTGATGAAATCCGGGATGTGGCCAAACAGAATGGCACGGGCTTGTGGACTTCGCAAAGCGCCATGGAATTAAAGGTACCTACCTCCACCATTGACCTGGCGGTCGCCATGAGGGATATGTCGGTGCTGGTAAAGCAAAGGGAACAGGCGGAGTCCATTTATGCCAGACCTCCGAGGCCCCTGAACGATAACCGGCAAGTTTGTCTCGTGTCGTTAGGCCGGGCGCTTTTAACCGGCATCATTATGGCTTACGCGCAGGGTTTCGCCCTTTTAGCGGCGGCTTCCGAAAAGTATCAGTATCAACTCGATCTGGAAGCGGTGGCCCGAATATGGCGGGGAGGCTGTATTATCCGCTCCGCTTTGTTGGAAGATATTCGCACAGCGTTTAAGGAAAAAAAGAATCTCTCCAATTTGTTACTGGATCCCCAACTGTCACGGAAGATCATGGAACACCGGGAAGATTTGCGAAAGGTGGTCGGTCTGGCCGCCGAGTCCGGGGTGCCGGTTCCGGGGCTGATGGTCTCCCTGGGTTATCTGGATGCCTATCGCAGCGCCTGGCTGCCGGACAACCTGATCCAGGCCCAGCGGGATTATTTTGGTTCGCATACCTATGAGCGCATTGACGCCAAGGGAACCTTCCACACTGAATGGGAACAAAAATGAAAACCATAAAAAAGAACAACGGGATCGAACCGACAGTCATTGTTATTTTTGGAGGGGCAGGCGATTTAACCTGGCGCAAGCTGATACCGTCCCTGTTCGATCTTTATCGGGACGGACGGATGCCGAAAACTTTCGCGATCATCGCGGTGGACCGGATCCCTTTTCAGGACCTCAAATTGCGCCATCATTTTCTCGACGGCGTGAACCGCTTTTCGGCGAAAGGCAAAGCGAAGAACGCGGACTGGAAAAGATTCTCGGGGAATATCACTTACCAGCAGGGTGATTTTATGGACCAGGGCACCTATGAAGCTTTGAAAAAGACATTCGAGAAACTGGATCAGAATTGGAAAACCAAGGCGGGCCATATTTTTCATATGGCGACTCCGCCTTCGATGTTCGGTGTGATCCCGTCCCAGCTGGCCGCCGCGGGGCTGAACCAGGACCGGACCGGCGCCCGCATCGTGGTGGAAAAGCCCATCGGCCACGACCTGGATTCGGCCCGTGAATTGAACAGGGTGCTCACGAAAAACTTTCACGAATCCCAAATCTTCCGTCTGGACCATTATCTGGGCAAGGAAACGGTCCAAAATATTCTGGCCTTCCGCTTCGCCAATCCGCTTTTTGAGCCCATTTGGAACCGGCGTTATGTGGACTATGTAACGATCACGGTGGCCGAGGAAGTGGGTGTGGGCCACCGGGGAAGTTATTACGAGGGAGCCGGAGCCCTGAGGGACATGGTGCAGAACCACCTGATGCAGCTGCTCTGTTTGATCGCGATGGAACCGATGGTCTCTTTTGAGGCCGATGAGATCCGCAACAAGAAAGTGGATGTGCTCCATTCGATCAGGCCAATCGCCCCCGGCGAGACGGGGAAGACGGCGGTCCGGGGACAGTACGGACCCGGAACCCTGCTGGGGAAAAAAGTCAGGGGATACCGCCAGGAGGAAAAAGTCTCGCCCCATTCGAGAACTGAAACCTTCGCGGCCATCAAACTGTTCGTGGATAACTGGCGCTGGCAGGGGGTGCCGTTTTATCTCCGCACGGGGAAGTGCATGCGCCAACAGGTCTCCGAAGTGTCTATCCAGTTCCGAAGCGTGCCCCACCAGTCGTTCCCGGCGGTGTCCCAAAGCGATTGGCATCCATCGAGGCTGATTCTGTCCATACAGCCCGAGCAGGCGATCGTGATGGATTTTCAGGCGAAGTATCCGGGTCCACGGATGGTATTGAAGCCCGTCCAGATGCGGTTCAGTTACCGGGATAGCTTCGCGGTGCCGTCGCCGGACGCCTACGAAACCCTGCTTCTGGATGTCATGAAGAAGGACCCCACTCTTTTCATGCGCGCTGACCAAGTGGAAGCGGCCTGGGAAATACTCATGCCGGTGCTGGACGGATGGAAGAAAACCATTCCCGGAAATTTTCCCAATTACGCGGCGGGAAGCTGGGGCCCCAAGGCGGCGGACGAACTGCTGGCGCGCGAGGGTCATGCCTGGCGGCCCATGGCTGAAAAATGAACCCATGAACTCCATGTATTTTTTAAAAAGAGGAGGCTCGTATGCCGTTACATAAAGGCGGAAAAAAAGCCGTCCAGGAGAACATTAAAGAGTTGTACCACGCCAACGATTCCAAGCCGTCGGGCAAAAAGCGGGGCCGGAAACAAATTGTCGCCATCGCTTTCGCCGCCGCGAGACGAAAGAAAAAGTAACCGGGTTTTTGGTTTCCGCTCTTTCATTGACGATTTCAAAAATAAGCCAAAGGGAGACCTGTGTGAAAATTCTTGTCATTGACGTCGGCGGAACCCATGTGAAGTTTTTGGAGACAGACCAAAAAGAGAAGATGGAGTTTCCTTCGGGCCCGAAGATGACACCCGCGAAAATGGTATCGGGCGTCAAGACCGCGGCGGCGGACTGGAAATATGACGCCGTGTCCATCGGTTATCCAGGTGCGGTAGTTCATGGCCGGCCGCTGAGGGAGCCTTTTCATCTGGCTCCGGGCTGGGTGGGTTTTGATTTTAAAAAAGCTTTCGGCAAGCCGGTGAAAGTGGTCAATGACGCGGCCATGCAGGCGCTGGGCGATTACAAAGGCGGTCGCTTGCTCTTTCTGGGTTTGGGTACGGGGCTGGGTTCGGCCATGGTTGTGGATCAGGTGCTGGAACCGATGGAACTGGCGCACCTGCCCTATAAAAAAGGACGGACCTATGAGGATTACGCGGGGCTGGCGGGATTAGAACGGCTGGGCAAAAAGAGATGGCGTCAGCATGTGGAAAAGATCGTCGATCTACTCAAGTCCGCCGTCCAGGCGGATGACGTGGTGATCGGCGGGGGCAATGCCAGACTGATTAAACAATTTCCTCCCGGCACCAGGATAGGGGACAACTCTAACGCCTTTAAGGGCGGATACCGTCTTTGGGAAAAGCCGTATGACGACTTCAACCATCACCGGTTTGTTCATTAAAAATAAAAGGAAGATTTCACCACAGAGTCACAGAGTTCACGGAGTAAGGCGTGAAGAAAAGGAATTTGAAATTTAAGGTTTCCTCTGTGAACTCTGTGACTCTGTGGTGAAAAAATATTTTGTTTTGGGTTTAGTCGAAAGGAAAAATATGAACTCCAATGAAAACTCAGTGGCTTTCGGCGCGCCGGGAATTGAGCCGCACTGGACCTCCAGCGCCAAAGAAGGATTGGGTACGGCTTATCACACCAGCTGCCGGGTCTGGTTTACGCTCAGCCACGGCATTGTCAACGAAATCTACTACCCCAACGTCGATCAGCCGAACACCCGGGATTTTCAATTTCTCATTACGGACGGGGAAAATTTCTGCCACGAGGAAAAACGCGACCTGATTCATAAGATCGAATACCCGGAACGGGACTGTGTTTTTTACCGCATCACCAACTCAGACCCTCAGGGGCGTTACCGGATCATCAAACATATTCTCACCGATCCCTACCGGTCGGTGGTGCTGGTTCATACGAAACTTGAAGTGATGGACAAATCCCTGCGCGGCAAATTAAAAATTTACGCCCTGCTGGCGCCGCATTTGGCCCGCCATGGCTCGGATAATTCGGGCTGGTGTACGGAGATCAGCGGTCTTCAATTATTACGGGCGGAACGGGGCGGCATTCATCTGGTGATGGGATGCAGTACGGGTTTTTCCAGGCGGTCCGTGGGTTATGTGGGCTTCAGCGACGGCTGGCGGGATTTGAGGAATAATTTCAAAATGGATTGGGAATTCCGTTCGGCCATCAACGGGAATATCGCCTTGACCGGCGAAATCGATCTTCAGGGTAAAGAAGAATTCACGATAGGAATCGCCTTTGGCGGAAGTTCCCAAAACGCGGGAGCGAGTTTACTGCAATCCCTGTCCGAGCCGTTCGATAAGCAGCGTGAAAATTATGTCAGCCATTGGCGGAACAGGGGGGTCAATCCGAAATATGATTTCAACGAGCCCACCACCGACGGAGGCCATTTGTACCGGTTGAGCCGCTGTATCCTGCTGGTTCATGAGGACAAGTTGTTCCAGGGAGCGTTGGTCGCCTCTATGAGCACGCCCTGGGGCCAGATTAAAGGAGACAACGATCTGGGCGGGTATCACCTGGTTTGGACCCGCGATCTGGTTCAGAGCGCGACCGCTTTGCTGGCTTCGGGACAGACCGGCACGCCGCTTCGGGCTTTGATCTGGCTGGCCGCGGTCCAGTATCCGGACGGCCGGTTTCCCCAAAACAGCTGGATTACGGGTGTGGCCTATTGGTCCGGCGTGCAACTGGATGAAATCGCGGCGCCTATCCTTTTGGCCTGGCGTTTGGAACGGGAAGGAGTGGACCTCAATCTGTTTGATCCCTGCGTGATGATTTTGCGCGCGGCGGCCTACCTAATTCAGCAGGGGCCTGTCACTGCGCAGGAACGCTGGGAAGAAACAGCCGGTTACTCACCCTCTACGCTGGCCACGGTGATCGCGGGACTGGTTTGCGCCGCGGAATTCGCCGGGAAAAAATCCGATAAAGTCGCTGCGGATTTTATTTTAGCCTACGCGGACTGGATGGCGGCGCACATTGAGGAATGGACTGTTACAACAACTGGTGAACTGATGGCGGGAGTACCCCGCCACTACATACGGATTAATCCCACCAACCCGCTTACCCCCGATCCGCACGCTGATCCGAACAAGACCCTGCTTCAAATCAGCAATGACGGAGGACTCCATCCGGCTAAAAACATAGTCGGCGGGGATTTTCTTCAACTAGTCCGTTTGGGCATCCGCGCGGCGGACGATCCCTTAATTATGGATTCGATCAAGGTGATGGACAAGGTTCTCAAAGTGGACCTGCCCCAGGGTCCGGGTTGGCGCCGCTACAATCACGATGGTTATGGACAGAAAGCGGACGGCGGGCCCTATGACGGGATGGGCGTCGGCCGCGCCTGGCCGATCTTGACGGGCGAGCGGGGCCATTACGAAGTGGCGGCAGGGAAGAAGCCCCGGGCTTTTATTACGGCCATCGAAAAGTTCGCCAACGACGGCGGGATGATCAGCGAGCAATTGTGGGACGCGGACGACCTGCCGGAAAAAGGAATGTTTCGCGGCAAACCGACGGGCGCGGCCATGCCGTTATGCTGGTCGCACGCCGAATATATTTCCCTCGTTCGGAGCACCCACGACGGCGTGTGTTTTGACCGGGTCGAACCGGCTTTTCAGCGCTATGTGGTAAAGCCGGTCAAAAGCAGACACGAGATGTGGGGGTTTCATCATCCAATCCGCCGCATGAGGTTTGGACAGATTCTGCGCCTGGTTGTGGGAGCGGACGCGACCATTATTTGGTCCGCTGATCACTGGGCCAGCACCCGAAAAATGGAAGCAACACCTGTCAGCGCGTTGAATCTTTGGTTCGCCGATCTTTCGACGAAAGACTGTCCGGTCGGTTCGACGATTGAGTTCACTTTTTTTTGGAAAGCGGACCAACGCTGGGAAGGCAAAAATTATTCCGTCTCAGTCGGGGGGCATAAGTAAAAACTTCGGTTCGAAAGGTCTGAAAAATAAAAACGAAAGGCTAAAAGATCAAGCCTCATAATCCGTTCGGTAGATGTCCCAAAAGGTCATGAAAGCGGTGATAGTCAGCGGACCCAAAAATAATCCCATTACACCGTATAACTTGATGCCGCCCAAAGTGCTGAACAGCATCAACAGAAAGGGCATGCGGGCCTGGGAACCGATCAAGGCGGCTTTTAAAATATTGTCGGACAGTACGGAAACCAAAATGCCCCAGATGAGAAGGAAAATGCCCATGCCAACATCATGGTTCATCACCCAGAAAGATACCGGAATCGTGATCAAGGCTGAGGCGCCCAAGAGAGAAAAGATCGCGACGCCGAAACTTAACAAAATAGCCAGGGGCGCGCCAGCTACAAAAAAGCCCGCCATGTCAGCCAAACCTTCGGTGACGGCTGTTACAAAAATACCAACGACAACCCCCCGGAAGGTACCATAAACGACTTCCAAGACCTTCTCTTTGTTGCGCGTGCTCATGGGTATGGCCTCCACAAAATTTTGCGCTCCTTTTTTTCCATCCCGAAAAACAAAAAACAGCAGGGACATCAAAACAATTCCGTTGAAGAGTATGGCGATAATGTGTCCTCCCAATAGTGGGCCTTCGGTATTCATCCTGTCCCCGATCTTTTTGGCCAGATCCAGGAACAAAGGTTTCAATTCAAGCCCAAAGCCGGCGAAAAAATGATCAATCGGAGCCGACAGGTGTTGAATATAGGAAGGTGTCTCGTAGTTGTTCATGAAACCATTGAGCTTGGAACTCAGGTTGTTCGCTTCCGACGATGCCATCAACCCCAACCCCACGAGGGGAATGACGGTCAAGAGAAAGATACCGACTGTCAAAATGGCCGCGGCCGCATTGGGTTTATGAACCCGGAGAACGACCCATTGGTACAAGGGAAAGAAAACAATACCCAAGATAGCGGCGCCTAAAACACCCGGGAGAAAAGGTCTGGCTAAGAGGATAGCTTGATAGGTTATCCACCCGAAGCAGAGAAAAAAGAAAATGGCAACCCATTGCCGACGATCCAGCTGAATAGTGTTTTTCAAATTATTTCCTCTTTTCTCAAAAAATTGAATAAACTTCTTTAACCCGGCTTTTTTCTACCTTTTATGAAGCGGCAAATTTCTTTTCCAATTATGGCTTTTTTACTCGTGACTGTAAAAAAGCCACCAGTTCGTCCATTTCCCCTGGTGTGAGGCTTGAGGCGTAAGCGGGCATATTGGGCGCGCCGTTGGAAATGCGCAAAATCATCAAATTAGCGGAGAGCTTGTCCCCGATTTCGGATAAGTTCGGACCACGGCGCCCTCCGAATCCCTGAATCAAGTGGCAGTTGAGGCATCCCTTCAACTCAAACAGGCGGGCGCCCTCAAAAATAGGGCCGCTGGCTGTGCCGATCACTTCGGTAGATAACGGTTTCACGTTAAAATTCGGTGACCAGTCGGATTTCACGCCCGCCCACCAAAATGCCCCTATCATGACGACGACCATAATGACAACCGCGACCGCCCAGGGGCGGCGGCTGGGACTGCGCTCGCCATGATTGGAAATAAAGGGAAGCAGGACTAAAAGAACAGCCGCCAGTAAAGGCGCGAAAATCATGAAGAAATTTTCAATGCTGTGGGGTAAAAGGGCTAGTACCGCGAAATACCACATGAGATACCAGTCGGGCCGGGGATTGGCGTCGATCAGACTGGGATCGGGAGGATGCCCCAGTTCAGGGGGTCCGAAGATTAGGGCGAGGAGAATAATGCCCATCACCATAACCGCCGCGAAAACCATATCCCGCCATATGGCGTCGGGCCAAAAGGGAACACTGTCTTTCTTGAGAGAATCCTCATATTCCTGCCGGTAAGTTTGGGGATTTACCTTTTTCCCCGGTTTCGGGGGTTCCGAAATACCGTGGCGCAGAACCAGCATTAAGTGAAGTCCGACAAAGGCGAAAACCAGGGCAGGAATAAGAAAGACATGGACGACAAAAATCCGGCTGAGGGTGGAACCGCCTACCGTTGATCCTCCCAGAATCAACGTGGATATATAGCCGCCGATCAGGGGGGCGCGGGCCGCCTGCTTTGCGGCGACCACCGCCGTCCAGACCGCGTCCTGATCCCAGCGCAGAATCTGTCCCGTGAAGCCCATTAAAAGAGTGAATCCTAAAAGAAGGATACCGGTCAGCCAGTTCATCTCCCGTGGAAATTTATAGGAACCCTGTAGAAATACCTGAGCCATATGGATACCTACCATTAAGACCATCGCGGAGGCTCCATAGTAATGAAGGGCTCGGGCAAATCCGCCAAACGCCGTGTCATGGGTGATGGATTGAAGCGTGACGTAGGCCTCGTCCGCCGAAGGAATATAGTAAAGCGCCAGAGCGATTCCGCTGACCACCTGGATGAGAAAAGCGCACAGGGTCGCGCTTCCGAACACGTACCACCACCGCGCGCCCGAAGGCACCGGATGGCTGGCCATTTTTCCGGCAGAGCTAAAGAAGCCGGTACGGTCTTCAAGCCACTGATAGATTTTTTGAAAAACTTTTTTAAACAAAAGAAACTCCTTAAAAATCTTTAACCACCAAGACACCAAGGGCACCAAGAACGACGCAAACGTAAGACCATGCTGTTTTTAAAATCCTTAAACCCCAATCTTTGATTTTTGTTTCCTTGGTGGTTAATGCCTTTCTTATCTTTTAAAGCGTCACTAAAATTTCAACCTGATCCTCAACAACCCTGGTCGGATAACGCGGCAGCGGAGCGGGCGGAGGCCCCGCCGCGACCGAGCCGTCTTTATAGTAAACACCGCCGTGACAGGGACACATGAACAACTGCGCTTCAGGCCGCCAGCGCACCGGGCAGCCCAGATGGGTGCAGCTAATGGAAAAGGCCGTGAAGCTGTCGGTGTTTTCCCGGCGCAGCCAGGCGGCGGTTTTAGCCGTGACCCCCGCCCAGGGCAGCGGCGAAGCCTGAAGAAAGGTCACCGCGACGGTTTCGCCGACCTTAAAGGAATTCACCGGGCCCACGGACCGCCAGACCGGAGGCAGGGATTTAAAAAGAGGTTTGAAAACAAAACCAACCATAGGCAGGCCGACCGCCGCCGTCATCAAACCGCCCAGGATTAAAATCAGCTTCTCGAAAAAGTTACGCCGAGAAATCATTTTCGTTTCGTCAGGGCGAATATTTTTTTCATTCATGGCGCATCTCCTGCAGCCAACCGGCGATGGAGAAAACCAAAAGAATAAAGCCAACCATCCCCACCACGAACGAGGTGACTAAACCCCAAAGCAGAAGGACTGTTCCCAGGGCCAGCGCCGCCGGCCAAAAGGTCGGTTCGGGCATTTTTTCGGGCGGTACGGTCGTCCAGCCGGGGCGCAGGGAAACTGATTGATCCTGTTTTTTTTCAGTCATTCTTTTTCTCCGTTTCTTGCGGTCGGAAAGGAACAATATGTTTCGAACGGCGGTAAAAACGGCCCAAAAGAACCAAAATGGCGCCCAGATAAACCAGACAGGCGGGAACCCACATCAAAAGACCGCCGATTTGCTGGTCCATGGCGGGCGTCAGTCCCCATTGGTCGCGGATCATCGCCATCACTTCCGGGGGGGCTGTGGGATTCATGAAAACAGGACAAACACTGATGGGCGCGAAGGCAATCCATATTCCCAGGAGCGAGCAGGCGATACAGGCGGTAAAAAGATAAGGAATTCCGGCCAGGGGCGAAAGCCTTTCCTCGATCCGGGGACCAACGATGGGCCTCCAGAAAAGCGTTCCGAGTATTAAGAGTGAAACAGTCTGGAGCAAGTGTATGGATTGACTGGAAGCGGCGGCGTCACACAAAACCGGTATGTGCCAAAACCACATAGCGCCAACCCCCGAAAACCAGGCGATCAAGGGATGTTTTCCCCAGTTGATGAACCCTTTGGAAATTCCGCCGTTCCGGCGGGTTGGTAGACTCAGCAGAAAAAGGGGAGGCACTATCAACACCAGTAAAAGGTGTTGGAGCATATGGGCGCTGAAAAGAATCCCTCTGGCGAGAAAGTTAATAGGAGAAGCCGATGCTAAAAAAAGTGAAACTAATCCGGCCATAAAAAAAACTGTTTTCCCCGAGAGCTTCCACCCGCATGATTGAACATAAGTGAAAATGGCCACGACACTAACGGCCATCAGAAAAGGATTCCAATTCAAGGCGGACAAAAGAAATTCATGCGTGGTCATGTGCGCACCCCCACCAGGTAAATAGTGGTGAAGACCGCGATCCAGACTACATCCACAAAATGCCAGTAGAGCCCTATCGTTTTGACCGCTTCGATTTTTCCATTTTTAAAATCACCGGCTAAAGCCATGGCCAAAACAATCAAAAGACCGATCAGTCCGATCAACACATGAAGTCCATGCAGGCCCGTAACCATAAAAAAGGAAGCGCTGAAAAGATTGGTGCCTGCCCTCAAACCTTTCTGGAAAAGTTCGAAATATTCCATCCCCTGCCCCGTTAAAAAGACTCCGCCGAGAACTAACGTCGCGGCCAGCCAAACCAGAAAGCCGTTATAATTCCCGGACTCCAGCTTTTTTTCTGCCCGCCAGTAAGTAAAACTGCTGGCCAAAAGACAAAAAGTGAAGACGCCGGTCTTCAGGGGATCCAGCCATTCGCTTCCTGTATTTGGATGCTGGGAAAAGTTATAAAAAATATAAGCGATCAAAAGCATGATGAAGAAAAACGCCTCGGAGGCGATAAAGCACATCATCCCAACTTTGTTTTTATTGTATTTTTTGCCTTCCGGTTCCTCCTGAATAGCGCCGGGTTCGTCCGGATTTTCAGGGTGCGCCAGATCCCATAGGGGCCGCCGTCCATGAAGGGGCGGCAGTTGATCAAAATTATGTTCCGCCGGTGGCGACGACGCGGCCCATTCGAGGGTCCAGGCGTTCCAGGGATTATCCCCCGCTAAAACACCGCGGCGCAGACTGACGACTATATTCCAGACCAATACCAGAACGGAGAGTCCGAGAATGAAGGCCCCCACCGTCGAGATCATATTCAACAATCCCCAGCCGGGAAAATCCGGATAGGTATAAACCCGGCGGGTCATACCCATCAGTCCCAGGAAATGCTGGACAAAAAAGGCCATATTGAAACCGATGACCGTCATCCAGAAATGAACCTTCCCCACGGACTCGGACAAAAGGCGCCCCGTCATCTTGGGAAACCAGTAATAAATGCCCGCGAATACGCCGAAAAGCGACCCGCCAAAAAGAACGTAATGAAAATGGGCAACCAGGTAATAGGTGTCCGTCACCTGCCAGTCCACCGGCACCACTGCGAAGGTGATCCCGCTCAATCCCCCCAGGGTGAACTGCAAAAGAAAAGCTACCGCGAAGAGCATGGAAGTCGTCAGACGGATGGACCCGCCCCAAAGTGTGGCGCTCCAGTTGAAAACTTTTACCCCCGTGGGAACGGCGATCATCATGCTGGAAGCCGCGAAGAAAATATCCATGGGCTGGCCCAAACCCACCGCGAACATATGGTGGGCCCAGACCCCGAAACTCAGCAGGGCGATCGCCACGGTGGAGCCCGCCACAAATTCGTAGCCAAAGATGGGCTTGCGGGAAAAAACGGGAATGACTTCGGAAATAATCCCGAATGCGGGAAGGACCATGATGTAAACCTCCGGATGGCCAAAGGTCCAAAAGAAATGCTGCCAGAGAATGGCCGAACCTCCGTGGGAAGGCATAAAAAAGTGGGCGTCCAGCTGGCGGTCGATGAAGAGCATGATGATGGCGGCGTTCAGCGCCGGAAGGGCCATGATGAGCAGGAAGGAATTCACGAACACCATCCAGGTGAACAAAGGCAGGCGGCGGATGGACATTCCGGGCGCGCGTAAAGCCAGCACCGTGGCGATCAGGTTGATGGAGGTGGAGATGGAGCCGATACCCAAAGCGAACAAAGCCAAAATCCAATAGTCCACTCCCGGGCTGGAAGCGAAAGGTGTCTCACTGAGCGGGGCGTAGCTGAACCACCCGACCGAAGGCGCTCCCCCCGCCAGAAGGCTGAAGTGCAAAAGCAGACCGCCGAAGGGAAAAAACCAGTAGCTCATGGCGTTCAACCGGGGAAAGGCCATATCTTTCGCGCCGATCATCAAGGGAACAAAATAATTGGCGAAACCGATCAGGGTCGGCATCACCACCAAAAAGATCATGGTGGTTCCATGCATGGTAAAAAGCTGGTCGTAAGCGTCCGGCGATAAAAGATGGTTGTTGGGTTTGGCCAACTGCAGGCGCATCACCAGCGCCTCCAGACCTCCCACGCCGAAAAAGAAAAAAGCGGTCAGCAGGTAAAGAATACCGATCCGTTTGTGGTCCACCGTGGCGACCCAGCTAAAAAAACCTTCGCCCGCATTTTTCGCGTGAAAGATTTCGACCGAGGGTGGAGACGCGTAAGTTTCGTTCATTGGAGCGACTCCAGGTAGTCCGTCAAGCTGCCGACTTGGTTGTCTGTCAGTTTTAAATTCGGCATCAAAATGGCGGGTTTGATTTCTTGCGGATTTTTAAGCCACAGCGCTAAATTTTCCGGAGTGTTGGACAGAATAACCGCGCCTAAAGTTTCACGGCTGGCGAAATGAGTCAGGTCCGGCGCCGCCTGTCCCTTGGCATTGGTGCCGTTCACCGTATGGCAATTCACGCAGGTCATTTGCTGGAATAACTTTGCTCCTTTTCGGGAAGACCCGGTGAGTAATCGGGCCGCGGGTTTTTCCTGTTGTTTCTGCCAGGCCTCGTATTCGGCGGCGGGCTGGGCGATCACCAAAAAGTGCATTTGGGCGTGCTGGGCGCCGCAAAATTCAGAACAGGTTCCCAGATAGCTTCCCGGTTTATCCGCCTCCAGCCAAAGGCGGTTTGGATGGCCCGGCACCACATCCATTTTGGGTCCCAGCCGGGGCACCCAAAAATCGTGGATAACATCCGCCGATTCCAGCGCGACCAGCCAGGTGGCCCCCACCGGAATATGGATTTCGTTGGCGGTGATTACCCCGGTTTGTGGATAACGCGCTTCCCACCACCATTGGTGGCTGATGACCAGAAGATCAGGTTTTCGATTAGGCTCCGGATCAGATTGTTTCATGCCCCGGGCGGTAAGGGTCAGAAGCCAAATTAGGACGAAAAAGGGAATGACTGTCCAGGCGGTTTCCAACTTCCAATTTCCATGGCTGGGTTTTGGATCGGTCTGGCCGGGCTTGTAGCGAAAACGAAACAGGCTGAAAGCCACCATGGCGGTCACGATGAAAAGAATTACCAGGCAGACGATGAGGACGAGAACGAATAAGTTTGAGATGGCGCCCGCTTGCGGGGATTCGGAATGAAAAACGGAATTTAGAAAATGATTCATGGGGCCTCGCGCCACTGCCGAATGATTTAAAAGGTTCGGTTCCGTTTTCAGTTCGCGGGAATTTTTATTGCGCGCGAAAATTATTCTGATTCCGTAGTTTAACCTTACGGTGCTTTTTAAATCCAACTCCCCATGATTTTATTTCGAAGAGAAATTGAAGCGATCAAAATGATAGTCTCGATTCCTGTTTTGATGAAAAGGATGTGGATTTGAAGATCGTTTTAGAGATTTGAGGCCAAAAGTCCGAAGGTACGTTTCTTGCTCTATTAACACTCAGCAGAAAAAAATGAGAAGAGGACTATTTTGAAAAACCATTCAGTTGAGCCAAAACAACAAAAAATCCATTCCGAACAGAAAATGAGTATTTTTCATCCGGTAGATTGGGAGCATTTTT
>Ga0302155_10002039_pt1 | contig 14009 bp, 14 predicted proteins | sample I_Bog_N3_1_FD_193508 | JGI IMG/M metagenome (GOLD analysis project Ga0302155, IMG submission 193508) | Peat permafrost microbial communities from Stordalen Mire near Abisko, Sweden - I_Bog_N3_1 | ecosystem: Environmental > Terrestrial > Soil > Wetlands > Peat | place: Sweden: Abisko, Stordalen...
CAGTCTGGATGCCAACCGCGACGCGGTTAAGCCGGCGGTGGTCTTAAAAATCGAGAATAGCAAATCTTCTTACGTTACGACGGTTAATCCTTAAAATGGTTGAAAAACCCATTCTCGTTGTCGATAGGTGTAAAATTAATCCGTATCCAATTGGGTTCAGGAGTCTGAAAATGAAAAAAATCGCTCTTTTGATATTAATTTTTGTTTTGGGTACCAGTTTCGCGTTTGCGGACGACAGAGACGAAGATGAATCAAAAGCTAAAACAACCTCGAACAATAGCGATTCTTTCTATCTTGGTTTTGGTACGGGTGTGGATTTACCCGGCACTAATTGGAGCTCAAACTACGCCCTTGGCGGCGGCGCCCAGCTTTTTGGCGGATACGCTTTCGATAAGAATTGGGCCTTGCGATTGGATGAGGAAAACTGGTTTTTTGAAGGAACAAATTTTTCTCTTTATAACTTTAGGTCTTTGGCTTCGATTAAATATACCTTTAGCGTGGAAGGCTGGCAGCCCTATCTTTTGTTGGGCGGGGGCATCGTTTACCAAACACTTTCCACGACTGGCAGCAGTTCCATCAATCTGGATGCTTTAGGCGGTCTGGGAGTTCAATTTGATATGACCGCCGACACGCACTTTTTTGTGGAAGCCAGATATAACTTCATTCTTCCCTCAACGGGAAGCTTTCAGGATGTTCCCCTCACCGCGGGCATTTGGGTAAACTTGCCTTAGAACCGAGAAGAAAAATTTATTTCACCACAGAGTTAACGGAGTTACACAGAATAAGGCTTTTGATTTTTTAAAAAAATCCTAATGTCGGACTCTGTGTAACTCCGTTAACTCTGTGGTGATAAGTAGTTGGTTTTTCTAAGCCGGTTGTAACTCAATCAAACTCACTTCGGGGCTCAAGCCGAACCGCACGGGCAAAGTCCAATAGCCCGTGCCGGAGGACACGTAAAGCTGGCACCCCGCTTCCTCAAACAGCCCCATGTCATATTTAAAAAATAGTTTGGCGAGGGACCACTTGAGCCATTTAAAACCAAATTGCCCGCCATGGGTATGACCGCTTAACGTAAGCTCAATTTTTCGATCAACGGCTTCTTTAAAGCCCTGGGGCTGATGGGCCATCAGGATGGTTACGGCTTTCTCCGGTTTTTTCTCGATAGCCTTGTCAAAATCAGGCGCCACCGAACCCCATTTGCCAAACCGCCGGGCGCCTTGGTCGCCCACGCCGGCGAGCCAAATAACAGAGTCTCCTCTTTTTATTTCCATTCCCTCGTTGACCAGCATGGTCAACCGGCTGTCCTCCAGTATGTTGAGGGTCTTTTGGGGATTGGCGTAAACGTCGTGGTTGCCTAAAACCCCCAGCGCGGGCAAGTAAGGATCCAGATATTCCAGACTTCTAAGAAATTTAGGCAGGTAATGGGGATCATCATCCGTAATGTCCCCGCAGACGATAAAAAGATCGGGGTTTGTGTTTTGGGAAACCTTTGAAAATTGAGCCAGCCGGGAAGGGCGGCTAAAAAACCCCACATGCAAGTCGGACACCATGGCGATTTTGAACCCGGCGAACTCGGAAGGAAGATTTTTAATTTTCACCGTTACTTTTTCCACTTTAATTAAAAACAAAGCCTGAACGAGGCCCGTTACACTGATGATTCCGATGGTGATTAAAAAAATATTAGACGGGATATGGGCGAACACAAGGAAAGGCATATGGTTCCAATGGGAAGTAATGAGCCAAAGAAGACTGAGAATCAGCAGGAAAGCCGAATAAAAAAGGATTAAGAAGTTCCAAAAGACCCAAAAAGGACCCAGAATCGCCCGGGCGATCCGGAAAAAGGGCGACGAGTGGCTTTTGAGCAGAAGGGGTAACAGCAGCCAGAGAAGGTTGCCCAGGATTGCCCCTAAAAAAACGAAGTGCCAATGTAGGGGATAGATATACAAGCCGGCTGAAATGGCGGTGGCGTTAATCAGGAAAAATAAAGAGACGACAAGATTAACGACGAGAACGGTTTTTCGGGTAGCCAAGGTTTCTCCTGATTTGTTTTCGAAGACATATTTGGGCTCTGGCCTGAAATTGTCAAGGTCGGCGCGGAGCTTGTTTTTCTATTCAGCCTCAGAAGGTTCGAGGGTAGAATTTCATCCATTGAAGGGGTGATATGGAAAGTTTTTTTCAGCTACTACTCAACGGAACGGCTTTGGGTTCCATTTACGCTTTAATCGCCCTGGGCTACACCATGGTTTACGGCATTCTGCGCCTGATTAATTTCGCCCACGGCGATATTGTGATGGTGGGCGCTTACGCGGGGCTTTTCACCGCCTTAAGCATTGGCGCTTCGGATCACCCCACTCTATGGAATTTTTTTATCGTTTTGATCGCCGCCATGGCCGCTTCGGCGCTTTTGGGTCTTGTGATTGAACGGCTGGCTTACCGGCCTCTGCGCCATGTCCCCCGTCTGAATCTGTTAATCACGGCGGTCGGTGTTTCTTTACTCCTGGAAAATTTGGGTCAGGTGGTTTTTGGGGCCACCCCCCGGGTTTTTCCCGACATTATGCCCAGCGAAACGCTGCTTCAATTCGGCCAGGTGGCCGTGACCAACCAGCAAGTCGTGGTGTTTGGAACCTCCCTTTTTCTCATGATCGTTCTGGAATGGATCGTGCTCAAAACCAAATTGGGGCGAGCGATGCGGGCCGTTTCTTTCTCTCATGAGATCGCCTCTTTAGTGGGGATACCGACAGACAAGATTGTAGCCTTTACGTTCGCGGTCGGTTCGGCCCTGGCGGCCGCGGCGGGAATTTTGGTTTGTATTTCCTATCCGAAAGTTGATCCTCTGATGGGCGTGATGATCGGCATGAAGGCTTTTGTGGCGGCGGTTTTGGGAGGGATTGGCAGCATTCGGGGGGCGGTGGTGGGCGGTTTTATTATGGGCATCGCGGAAGCCATGGTAGTGGGTTACGGTTCTTCCACTTACCGCGACGCGCTGGCCTTCGCCATTTTAATTCTCATCCTTCTTTTAAAACCCGCGGGCCTGTTCGGCAAGTATCAGCCGGAGAAGGTGTGAGTCTGGAATGAAATCGAACATGATGTGGGTTCTTATTCTTTTCGGCATTGCTTTGGCGGCGCAGGGGTTAACCATGGTGATGCCGCCCTACTTCTCCCAGCTTTTTATTTTGGCTTCCATCAACGCCATTCTGGCGGTTTCACTCAATCTGGTGAACGGCCTTTCGGGCCAATTTTCCCTGGGCCAGGCTGGGTTTATGGCGGTCGGGGCCTATGTGGCGGCTTCGATGAATGTATTTCTTTTATCGCCGCTTCATGGCAATCCTTTTGGCGATCAACTGGCACTGGTTATTTCCCTTATCGTTGCGGCGATTGCCAGCGGGTTCGTAGGTTATTTAGTGGGATTGCCAACGTTACGGCTTCGGGGAGACTATCTGGCGATCGTTACTTTGGGATTTGGTGAAATTATCCGGGTCATTATTCTCAACATTCAGGCGGTGGGCGGGGCGAGAGGGTTTATTAACATTCCCAACAGTACCAGCGCCTTTTTAGTCATTTTCATTTTGGCCTTTTGCGTTCTATTAACCCACCGGTTTGTCATGGCCTCCCAGGGCCGAGCGCTTTTAGCCATCCGGGAAAACGAAATTGCCGCGGAAGCAATGGGAGTAGATACGACTACTTATAAAGTCGGAGCCTTTGTGGTTTCCTCCGCGGTGGCGGGCGTGGCGGGCGGGCTTTTCGCCCATTATCTTTCTTATATCAATCCCAGTTCGTTCAGTTTTATGAAGTCGGTGGAAATCGTGATCATGGTGGTCTTGGGGGGGATGGGGTCGGTTTCGGGCGCCATTTTGGCCACCTTCATTCTTACTTTTTTGCCGGAAGCCCTCAGGCCTTTGCAAGACTTAACCCATGTGGATTTGCGGATGGTGATTTATTCTTTGATGCTCATTCTGATGATGCTCTTGCGTCCCCAGGGTATCTTTGGCCGGCAGGAGCTTTGGCAGGTATTTAGATTTTCTAAAACCGAAAAATAATGGTTAAATTGTTTGCTGAATCAGTCAGCCTCAATTGAAGGTTCAAATGAAAATTTTTACAATCCTGTTTCTTTTAAGCGTGGCGTCGGCTCTTTGGGCCGTCACGCCGATGGAATATTACAACAGCCTGGTGGCTGGCGACGACGACCCGGGTTTCAAGGACGGGGCTTTTGACGACGCCCGGTTCAACCAGCCCAGCGGGCTGGCCTTGGATGAAGAGGGCAAGCGTCTTTTCGTGGCGGACAAAAATAACAACCGGATTCGGGTAATTTATCTTCAGGAGGACAACCGCGTGGAAACCCTGGCAGGGACCGGCGACAACAAAAATCAGGATGGTTCATTAGATAAAGCCTCTTTTAGCGGACCCTGTCTTTTGGCCAGGATGCCGGAAGACCAATTAGCGGTTTATGAGTCGGGTGATCATTCCATACGAATCATTGATCTCAAAAACAAGAATGTGAGCACCATTGTCAAAGGATTGGATGAAGTCTGGAATTTGGCCTATTGGCCTTTGGACCAGGGTTTATATCTTTCTCTGCCCAAAGTCGGCCGTCTTCAAAGATTGGACTTAAAAAACAAATCTCTGACTACTCTTTTGCTAAGCGATCCCCAGGTGCCTCAGCCCAAAGCACTGGGCCTTTGTGGCAATAAACTGTATTTAGCCGATGAAAATTCCAAGTTTATTTATCAAGTAGAGCCGGTTTTGAATACCTTGAACGCCGCCGTGACAGTCCGCCTGGAAACGGCGGGGACCGGAAATAATATTCTTCAATTAGCGGCGTCCGGGGAAAATCTATATGCGCTTGAGAATGATCGGAATGATCAGGAATATATGGCAAAAGTTTTGCCCGATTATCGGCCGGTTAGCCTGGCGACCGCGTGGGGATTCACTATGCGGAAAGAGAGTTTTTATTATCTGCCTCTTTTATCGTTTTCAAGCGACCAACCGACCGGTTTCGCGGCGATGCCGGGTGACCAGGAAAAGTTTTTTGTTTCTCCCAGGTCGTCCGGAATCAACTCGATCATCAGCGTGAAAGACTATAACTTTGGGTATTATTGGATGGAACGCAATCCTCCCTACGATTGGCAATATCCAACCAATAAGCCCCCTCAAACCTTCAGGATATTAATCGTCGGCGAATCCAGGGTCGTCACAGCCCCAGCGGTTCCCTTTGACGACTTCGGGAATGAAATTATTGTCCCTGGAACTAAGGATGACGGCGATCGCATGGATGTTCATGAAATTTGTTCTCCCCGGATGAATACCTTTCCGAAACAACTGGAGTTTCTTTTAAACACCGAAGCGGCGTTGAATGATGTTTCGGAGCATTTTGAAGTAATGGAATTGGGATTCCCGGCTCAAAAAATCCAATGGGTAGGACCGGATTCAGTTCCTCCGAAGGTGAAGGCTAATGATATCGACCTGGTTCTTGTACAGGTAGCGCCAGATTCTGGTGAAGATTACAAACGATATTACTACGCTGACATAACAAAGGATAACATACCGGCTTGGGGCGACGATTATGAGCGCTTATTATTGCCCTGGCGTCAAAGGGTTCCCGACGGCGCCCCGAAAAGGCTGTTGGACGCCTGCTTTAAGGATAAATTGACGAAGGAAATATCCCCGACACAACTTGATTTCGGCTCTTTTGAGGACTTGCTTTATTCCGGAGATAGTGAAATTCGGAACGATTTAGTGGAAATGATCGGCAAGCCTTTAAAAGTTATGGAGCAAAGAGCCCTCGCATGTAAAACATCATTGGGAAAAACGCCCCGGGTGGCTTTCTTTTACACTCCAAATTCCGATTGTCAGCATTGCGCTCAATTCGAAAATTTTTGGTCCGATGTCTGCGGACGGTATGGATTAACCTTTTTTACCCTGACCAAATCTTATAATGATCTCAAAATAAGCTATTTTCCTGTGGAGGCAAGGGAAATACATTCTCATTACACAGCCTATGGTAACGAATTGATTGCGACCATTTTAAAACATGAGTTAATCCAAAAGGGATGGATACCCTTTGAGGAAAAGAAAGATTAAGGTTTCTCGTTTTTTTCTTTAAGTCTTGCGTGGCCCAGATGGTTGGCCAGGTGCATGGAGTGAAACAGCAGCCATTGTTTTTTGTTCATGGGGCCGAACCGTGGATGGGAGCTCAAATTTCCCTCAAACTTCTCGAAATCGTCCAGGGCTTTGCGCAGCTGTTCCAGTGCCGTTTTTTCATCACCCTCAATTCGTTCAACCGGCGTTCCCTTCATGGGCGAACCGATGCCGGTGGGAATTACCCCGTCCATCGCCGTTTTATACATGCCGATAGGACCGATGACATGTTTTTTCCACCAGGACATTTCCCGCTGAAGTCCTTTCATAGAACCTTCCACAGCTTTCCGGCAGTGTTCCAAAATTTGAAAATAAGACCAATTGCCGGTGGTGATGACAGGGCCCTTTTCCAGATTCGCCAGTTCCCGGCGGATATCGTCGATTTTTTTAAATCTGAGTTCTCGGCGCAAGGTGGAGTCCTTTCAATCGTATAAGGGCGGCGGCGGGGGCACGGATTTTGTTTTTTTAAATTTTACGGCGAAAAATCCCTCCACGTCCGGCGTGGGCAGAACCCGCACGGACTTGACCACCGACGGGTGAAACTTTGCATCGCTCCACTGGGCCAGGCCCTGGGTGTGAAAGGGAAGGGGCAGAGTGATCGTCTCGATTTCCAAAGCGTCCGCATAGGTTTCCAAAGCCCACTGAACCACCATCTCGTTTTCTTCCGGCGCGAAGGTGCAGGTGGAATAAACCAGGGTGCCGCCTGGCTTGACGGACAAAACCGCCGATTTCAATAGCCGCCTCTGGTCTTTGGCCATTTTGCGGTTGGTGTCTTCCCGCCAGTAGCCGTAGGTAGAGGGCGTGTCCAATTGAAAACGGCCTTCCGAACTGCAGGGCGCGTCGAGCAAAACCTTGTCAAACGCTTCGTGGTTTTCTTTCCAAACCATTCCGCCGTCTCCCGCTTCCAAAACCTTCACATTGGCGGCTCCCTGCAGGGCGGTGTTGGCTTTCAGTTTTTCCACCCGAATGGGGTTGTTATCGTTGGCGGTGATGGAACCCTGGTTTTTCATGAGCACGGAAAGCTGGGTGGTTTTACTGCCTGGGGCGGCGGTGAGGTCCAAAACCTTCTCGCCGGGCTGAGGGGCCAATATTAAGGGCGGAATCATGCTGGACAGGCCCTGGATATAAATCTGGCCTTTCTCATAAAGCCCGGTTTTTTCCAAATCCTTCTGCCGGCCCTTGCGCAAAATAAAGGCGTCCCTGTACCAAACCACATTCTCAATTTTGAATCCCAGGGGTTCGAGACGCTCCTTTAAGGAACTGGAATCGGGCTTGAGGGTATTGACCCGAAAAGTCGTGGGGCGCTCGGCGCTAAAGGACCGCAGAACCCTGTCCCACTGGTTGGCGGGAATGATGCGGCGGAGTTTGGCTTCAAAAGCTTCGGGTAAGCGGCGGGTTTGATTTTTCAAAGGGTTACCAGGGAATGAGAAGCGATTCGGCTAAAAACTTCATGAGCGGTTCGGCGGCTCGACAGGATTCGATAAAGACTTCCATGAAATGGGACGAGCAGGCTGTTTTCTCGTCCAGCGCGCTAAAACAAATAAAATCTTTCCGCTTTAAATCCTCGATACAGGGATTCTGGGGGTCATAGCCTTTGGGCGGGCGGATCAATTTTTCGCCTTCCAGGGTGCAGTTCTCTTTAAATTTTTTATTATTCAAAACGGATTTCCACTTGGGGGGATGAGCCGCCAGATAATCCCGAATCTGGGTCAGGGTCGGGGGTTGGGGGCGCCAAATGCCCGCGCCGCAGAAAACCTCGCCGGGTTCCAGATGAAGATAATAGCCGGGGACATGGGTGTCCGAACTGCGGGCATGGCGGAATTTGGCCGAAGCGGCGGTTTTATAGGGAGTCTTGTCCTTCGAAAATCGGGTGTCGCGGTAAATGCGGAACATGGAGCCGCCCATGGGGCTATTGTCCGCGGTCATGTGCTTGCTGATTTTCCGCAGCTGGGGGCCGACCTCACCGATGAAATCCAAAAGCGGGTTGCGGACCAGCTGTTCATACCGTTCCTTATTCGCGTGAAACCAGGGCCGGTTATTGTTTTTTTTCAGTTCCCGAAGAAACCCGAAAAAGGTTGGATTGAAATAAACTTTTCCCATAAGAGTCCTTCTATTTTTGAGCGGTGTTTAAAGCAGAAGCGACTTTTAAATATTCTTTTACTATTTTTTCCAAACGAAGCTGGTTTTTCTCATCCTCGAATTTTCCAAAAGGGTCAAAGGCACTGTGGGAATGAGGCAGGGTATACATGTCGGGATAAACAAAAACTCCCAAACCTTCCAGGGGAATACGGGTTTGCCATAAACCCCGAACGCCGCCCATGGGGCCGATGGAGGCGGATAAAAGCAAAGCGCTTTTGCCCCGGAAAGGCTGGGGCGTGACGCGGGAAACCCAATCGATGGCGTTCTTTAGATTACCGGCGATGGAATAGTTATATTCGGGTGTCGCGATCAGCAGGCCGTCCGCTTTGTGAATGCGGTCGGCGAATTTTAAAGCGCCGGGAGGCAGTCCTTTTTCCTGCAGGTCGCCGTCGTAAGCGGGCATGTCAAAATCGTGAAAGTCCGCCAGGTCCACCTCGGCGCCGTTTTGATCGGCGATTTCGGCGGCCCAGGCCGCCAGTCTTTTATTGGTTGATGCGGCGCGAAGGGAAGGGGTGAAAGCGAGAATTTTCATCAGTGATCCTTGTTCATTGAGATGGGATTTAGGGTAATAAAAAAAAGGGCCGAAGCCAAGTGCGGCTTCAGCCCTTTTTAAAACTATTTGAGAAATGAGTCGGTTTTAGGGTTTAGAGGCTTCCGTGGGAGCTTCCTTGGGCTTGCTCATCATGGCTTTCATTTTTTCCAGACCCGCTTTGTCCATCAGGGCGATATCGAGCGTAATGGTCACGTCGTTGCCGACCATCAGGTTGCCGCTGTCCAAAACCTTGTTAAAGCTGATGCCGAAATCTCGGCGGTCAATTTTGGTCGTGGCGGAAAAACCGGCGATTTTCGCGCCCATCATGGTGTCTGAACCCATATAGTCCACATTTAAAACAACCGGTTTGATCATACCGTGCATGCTCAAAGCGCCTTCCACAGTGTACTTATTGTCTCCCAGGGAGGTGACCTTGATGCTCTTGAAGGTAATGGTGGGGTATTTGGCGGCGTCAAAGAAATCCGGCGTCTTCAAATGGTGGTCGCGCATGTCATTGTCCGTGCTGATGCTGTCCACCTGGATGGTAACGCTGATTTTTGAATCCTCCGGCTTGGCCGGATCGAAATGAATCGTTCCGTCGTAATCCTTAAATTCACCGTGGACCGGGCTCAAAATGTGGCGGACGGCGAAACCGATCTGCGAATGGGCTTTGTCAAACCCGTAAATTTCAGCGCGGACAGTTGATACGGCTAAAAAACTAAAAGCGGCCAAAAATAAAAATAACTTCTTCATAAAATAGTTCTTCCTTTCCTGCGATTGATATCTTGCCCAAAGGCAAGGTTATGACGCCCGACCCGCCAATCTTAGACTAAAAGAGCGATTGATTTTAAGCCGGGCGAGTTATATATATAGGGCATGTGATTACTAAAGGAAAGTAGGTACCCAATGGTAACTCTTAACTATTTTCTCATTTCGAGAGGTGAAAAATGATTCGACATAGACCCAATAAATCCGGTCCCGTTCCGATTGAATGTCCTTTGGAGTTCAGCCTTAAACTTCTGGCGGGAGCCTGGACCCCGCAGATCGTCTGGTTCTTGCAAACCGAGCCCCGCCGCTTTGGGGATTTAAAAAGAGATCTGGGAAATGTTTCCGCGAAAGTTTTAACAACCCGGCTGCGGGAGATGGAAAAGAAGGGAATCATTACCCGCGAAGTGATGCCGACCTCCCCGCCGACGGTGGAATACGCGCTGACCGATGTGGGCCGTAAAATAGGTCCGGCGCTTCAATCGATTGTGGCGGTGGGCGAGGAAATTCAAAAACACCTGTCGCGTGAAAAAGCCGAAGTCAAATCATCCGTTAAAAAAACAGCAATGGCGATTTAAGAATCTTTAAGTTTTTATCTTTGCGGCAAGGCCCGCTGCATGGATTCAACGGGCGTCACGGTCAGATTTAATTTGTTCGATTGGCGGACAACGGACAGACGGGATTCCAGACCGACCTTTTCGTCGCTCAACATCCGGTGCAGGTCATCCATGGTTTCGACGGGATGACCGTCCAGTTCCAATAAGATATCCCTTTCTCTCAGTCCGGCCTTCTGGGCCGGTCCTCCGGGCTCGACGCCCACAATCAAAACAGCCTTGTCGGACGGATGGTTAAAGTAACGAACCGCGTTTCTCGGCAGGTCGATATTCTGGCCCCCGATGCCGATAAAACTGCGCCGCACTTTTCCATATTTCATCAGCTGGCTGGCGATCCGCTTGGCGGTATCGATGGCGATGGCGAAGCAAAGACCCTGAGCGGCCTGGATGGTGGCGGTGTTGACACCCACAACTTCGCCGCGGGAATTGACCAAAGGGCCGCCCGAGTTACCCGGATTGAGGGCGGCGTCGGTCTGAATGACGCTGTCAATCAGCCGTCCCGACTGGGACCGCAAAGACCGGCCCAGAGCGCTGACCACTCCGGCGGTGACGGTGGTTTGAAAACCCAGAGGGCTTCCAATGGCCACTACCAGCTGGCCTACCCGGAGGTTTTGGGAAACGCCCAGGGAAGCGGGCTTGGCGTCCGAAAGGTCGTCAATGCGGATTACCGCCAGATCACTGTCCGGGTCCTCGCCGATCAAGCGGGCTTTATAGGACTGCCCGTCCAGAAGGCTGACTTCCATTTCAGAGGCGTTTCGAACCACGTGGCTGTTGGTCAAAATAAAACCGTCGGGCGTGAAGAAAAACCCCGAGCCGCTGCCGGACTTTTTCGATTCGGACGAGTTGTTTCTGCGGTCCCTGTTTTTCTGAAAAACGTCGATATTGACCACGGAGGGACTGACTTTTTCCGAGGCATAGATGACCGCGCTGGAATAAGCGTCCAGCAGGCCCTCGTTGTCATAAGGCGCCGTTTCGGGCCGGTGAAGGGTTTTCTCGGTTAAATTGTCGTCAGCCAGAAATCGCGGAGTATTCAGGGGAGTCTCCTTTGTCAAAAAGGGCCGGTTTTGTCCCGCGTTTCCATAATTGTTATATGGAACGCGGGATAACCCATTTTCTTTTAATGTTTATAGAAAAATGGGAGCTGACCCTTTCGTGACAATAGGAATTCAGGCGAACAGAAACCAGCCCGTTTTTTATTTTGTCCTGGGAATGAACAACAGAAACAACGAGGCCAGCGCGGCCAGCGCGGCGCCGACGGCGAAGGCCCAGGGATAGCTCCAGACGGTGGCGATCCATCCAAAAAGTAAACTGGCGGGCAGGGCGCCCAGGCCGATGATCAAGTTGTAATAACCGAAAGCAGTCCCGCGCAATGTTTGAGGGGCCAGGTCGGCCACGAAAGCTTTTTCCGAAGGCTCACAAAGGCCGTAAAAAACGCCGTAAGCCAAGAAGAGAAAGATCATGCTGGTTTTGTCCGACAGCAGAGCGAAGCCCAGATAGATCAGGGCGTAATAGAACCAGCCGGAAATAATCAGCGGTTTGCGGCCCCAGCGGTCCGAAAGACTGCCGCTATAGGGAGAAGTGAACATCCGAACACCGCCATGAAGACCCCAGAGTAGGGCGATGAGCCAATTGGAAACGCCCACCTGGGAAAGACGGATCATCAAAAAAGCGTCCGCGGAATTGCCCAGGCTGAAAATAAAGAGGACAGTTATAAGACTCTTAAAGTTACCCCCGAGGGTGTTCCAATCCTGAAGCAAGGTGAGCTTCTTGGGTTTGAGGGGGCCGGAAGATTTTTCATGAACCGTCCAGACGGTTATCCAGGCCAGAACCCCGGGAATAATCGAAAGAAGAATAACGTTTCGGAAAGTAAGACCCAATAAAAGAAGGCCACCGGCGATAAAGGGGCCGATCAATTGACCCGCGTCGTCCATGGCGCTGTGAAAGCCGTAAGAAACGCCGCGGTTGGAATCGTTTGTCACATCGGCAATCAAGGCATCCTGGGGCGCGGAACGGACGCCTTTGCCCATGCGGTCCGCGAAACGAAGCACCAGTACCCAGGGCCAGGTGCTGGCTAAACCCACCAGAGGACGAAGCAGGGTCGAAATAGCGAAGCCGAATATGAGAAAGGGTTTTTTCTTTTTAACCCGGTCGGTGCCGATACCCGAAAAGACTTTTAAAAGGGAAGAAGTCGATTCGGCCATGCCTTCGACCCAGCCCACCGCCGCCGGGCCCGCGCCCAACACCTGGGCGAGAAAGAGCGGCACCACGGGATAGATCATTTCCTTAGCCATGTCATTGAAAAGACTCACCAGGCCCAATTGAAAGACGGTGCGGGGAATTGACTTAAATGGAGAGGTTTTAGCGGGTGATTTAGCCATTAATCCATCGGGCAATCGCGAAGGCCGCTCCGGCGGCGACGATACCGGTTAAGGTAACGGTAAAGGCCCCCTTCACCGGGCTTTGATGGGTGACCTTGGCTTTAAAATAACCAAAGATGATCAGGCAGATGACGGTCATAATCGACGAATAAATTAATCCCTGAAGGGGCTGGGTTGTCAGGAAATAAGCCGATAGCGGAATCATGCCGCCCACCGCGTAGGAAAGGCCGATGCGAAAGGCGCTCTTAAAGGCCTGGTGAGGCCGGGGTTTTTCCAGCCCCAGCTCAAAGCGCATCATGAAATCCACCCATTTTTTATGGTCCTTGGCCAGATCGTTCGCCACACCCTGCCGCACATGGGGCGAGATGCCGTAGGTTTCCAGGATATTTTTAATCTCGTCCAATTCTTCCTGGGGAATGACCTTGACCTCGTGTTCTTCCCGTTTTTTCTCGCCCTCGTAATGCTCCACCTCGGTCTGGCCGGCCAGGTAGCCGCCCAAGCCCATGGAGATGGTGCCGGCGATAATTTCAGCGATACCGGCGGTGATGATGATGACATTGCTGTGCACCGCGCCGCTGAGCCCGGCAGAAAGGGCGAAAGGCACGGTCAGGCCGTCGGACATTCCCACCACGAAATCCCGTATGGCGGCCATGGACATGCTGTGTTTTTCATCGGCGTGATGGGGAATAGGAATCGGCATCAGGACTCTCTTTCAGGGGAATATTAAAATATAAGGCGTTACGGATTCAGGAGGGACCATCTTAGGACAAGGGTTTAGGGGAACTCAAGCTTTTGGAAGACTGAGAAACATTCTCAGTCTTCCGGCAGTGAAGAGCGAAAGAATTTTCACGGAAAAGACGTAGTTTCAAGCCGAGTTTTTAAATCAAAAGAATCACTCCTTTTAACTCGGGTTACTCCGTGGATAAATTTTGGGTTGGAAGTTAACCCAGATTTCCAATTTGATAATCATAAAAAGCCTGTTTCAGTTCGCCCATAGTGTTCATCACAAAAGGGCCGCCCCTTACCACGGGCTCATTCAGTTTTTGCGCCGAGGCGAAAAGCAGGTGCAGGGGTTTGTCGCCGTCCGCCTGAACTTTTACCGAATCGCCGGGGCCAAAAACCGCCAGATAGTCCGGCTTCACGTAAGTGGGTTCGTCCGCCGGGCCGGTTTTGGCCTTGCCGTCGATGACGTAAATAAACGCGTTGCGGTCTTCGGGCACGGGCTGGGTAAACACCGCCCCCGGGGCCAGGTGAAGGTCGAAGTAATCAAAAGGAATAAAACTTTCAGCCGGGCTCTTTGTGCCGTTGTAACTGCCCGATAGGATTTTGGCTTTCACGCCGTCTTTTTCCACGACGGGCAATTGTTCGGAGGCAATATCCTGATACTTCGGTTCGGTCATTTTCAGCTTGGCGGGCAAATTCAGCCATAGCTGATAACCCCAGGCC
>Ga0302155_10002040_pt1 | contig 14004 bp, 3 predicted proteins | sample I_Bog_N3_1_FD_193508 | JGI IMG/M metagenome (GOLD analysis project Ga0302155, IMG submission 193508) | Peat permafrost microbial communities from Stordalen Mire near Abisko, Sweden - I_Bog_N3_1 | ecosystem: Environmental > Terrestrial > Soil > Wetlands > Peat | place: Sweden: Abisko, Stordalen...
ACCTTTTTTGGTCAGGGGTTGGTACTGGTGATAGCAGGTGCCGTCGGATAATTGGGTTGCGGCGATATCCAAAATTCTCTGGCGCGCCCGTTCCGGAATCAAATGCACAAAACCCAGCAAATCCTGATTGGAATCACGGAAACCCATGCCCCGGCCAATGCCGGTTTCATATAAACTTGCCGAACGGCTCAGATTAAAGGTAGCCATACATTGATACTGGTTCCAGGTATTCAGCATACGGCTGGCATGGGGATCGGGGCAATCCACCTGAAATTTGGATAGCAATCCGTCCCAGAGTTTTTTGACGGACTGAAAAGCCTCATCGACCGCCCCTGGCTTTTGATACTTGGCCAACAATTCTTTACCTTTGGTTTTGTTCATCACAAAGGGTTTGTCAAATTTGGGCAGATCTCCCTGCTCCACATAGGCCAGAATAAAAGAGAAGGTTTCGGAAGCTCCCGGCGCCAGCTTCAGGTTGATCTGGTGCGAACCGATGGGATTCCAGCCGTGAGCGATCGTTTTTTTAGAATCTCCCGAAAAGGGCACTTGGGCTTCATGCAACCCATTATGAACTCCGACGAAAGCGTCCCTGGAGGTGTCAAATCCGAATAGTTCTTTGGTGCAGGCAAAAAGGGTGTAATGGTTGCGCCGCTCGCGGAATTCGGTTTTGTGATAGATGGCCGAACCTTCGACTTCTACTTCTCCGATGGAATAAGTGCGCTGATAATTAGTCATGTCGTTTAGCGCTTCAAAAAGACAAAACTCGACATAGGAGAAAAGTTTCAAATCTTTGGTCGTCTTGCCGGTATTTCTGACTGTCGTCTTCCAAACTTCCAGATTTTCTCCGAGAGGCACAAAAAACAACATTTCCACTTCCACGCCGTCCTTGGCGCCAATAATTTGCGTATAACCCAAGCCGTGACGGCATTCATATTTATCGAGTTTGGTTTTCGTGGGTTTCCAACCAGGATTCCAGACTGTACCGCTGTCGTTGATATAAAGATAACGCCCGCCCAAATCCATCGGCACATTGTTATAGCGGTAGCGGGTCAGGCGGCGAAGTTTGGCGTCTTTCCAAAAAGTGTATCCCCCGGCGGTATTGGTGCAGAGTCCGAAAAATTCGTCCTGGCCAATATAATTAAGCCAGGGCAGAGGCGTGTCGGCACGGGTGATTACATATTCGCGTTTTGAGTCGTCGAAATAACCATAGGGATTTTTCACAAAGTCTCCTTAAAAATGATCATTAATGCAACCAGATGATTTCAAAACACAAGCGCTACCAGCCCTCAAGAACTAATTCAGGAGAATGTTAGTCAATATTTTGAATTTTTGGAAAGGAAAGTGTTAAAAATTTTCTCATCGGACCCGCGAGAATCATCCACCAGCTCCTTAAAAGAAGCCTTGTAACAAACCCGGTTTATCGGATGATCAACACTTTGAGAATTTTCGTGGAGGACTGAGCTCCCTCAACGTGAATACGGACATAATAAAGACCGTTAGACACCTGAACTCCCGAAACATCTTTTAAATCCCATTGGAAAGGTTGAAGACCGGTAATTTCCTTGGTTTGACTGCTTATTTTGCGGAAAGCCAATGTAAAGACATCCATTGTCACTGTCGATTGACTGGGTACCTGGACATCAAATGTCATCGGCGATCCGTTCGAAGGATTCGGGAATGGCGCGGAAATCAAAATATCCGGCGAAAGTGTCGCAGTATAAGTTGGAGTAAACGTTGGCGTATTGGTTTTAGTTGCTGTCGGTTGCGGAGTAACCGTATTGGTAGGGGTATATGTCTGTGTATTGGTTGAAGTCGCCGTAGGAGTATTCGTAATCGTATTGGTAAATGTGGCTGTGAAAGTGTTGGTAGACGTACTGGTTGCCGTTAAGGTTGGAGTATTGGTTGGCGTACCAGTTTTAGTATAAGTCAGCGTAGCCGTTGTGGTATTAGTTGCAGTGTTAGTCGGCGTCGAGGTAAGGGTATTCGTTGGCGTATTGGTAGCCGTTGGCGATAGGGTATTTGTGGGCGTATTCGTAGTTGTATTGGTTGGCGTATTGGTTGTCGTATTCGTTACTGTCGGGGTCGCCGTAATGGTTGGCGTGTTGGTCTGAGTCGAAGTAGACGTATTAGTTGGTGAATTGGTCGGCGTGTTAGTAGGCGTGTTAGTCGGAACTGTACCCGTAGCTGTGTTGGTCGCTGTATTGGTCACTGTAGGAGATGGAGTATTCGTAGCCGTATTAGTTATGCTGTTGGTTGGGGTATTAGTAGGCGTATTGGTAATCGTTTTCGTTGGAGAATTAGTGGCAGTATTAGTTGTTGTATTCGTTGGGCTATTTGTAGGACTCTGTGTAACCGTGTTAGTCGGACTATTAGTGGCAGTATTTGTAGGTGTGTTTGTGGTAGCGGCTGTTAGGTTTGGAGTTGGTGTGGGCGAATTGGTAGGCGTATTGGTAGCTGAACTGGTCGGAGAGTTGGTTGGCGTCTTGGTAGCGGTATTTGTCGCCGTTAGAGTAGGAGTTGCCGTAACCGTTGGAGTATTAGTGGGAGTCATACCCGAGAGACAATAAAAGCCGAGTTGGTCCATCTGGTAACTAAAAGCTCCGCCCGGACCTACACCTGGCTGGGCAGCGATTTGCAAACCCGTCACGTCGAACCCGCCATAATTGGTCGGTAATCCCGTTTGAGTCCCCCCCGCCGCGCGTGTCATGGAAGAAAAAGCTATCTGATAAAAGGTCCATTGTCCGGCAGGAGGCGTGACCGTATACCCATACCAGTCAAAATCCGTAACTCCAGCGGATTCGGCCTGAACGCGGTAAGATCCGCCGTCCCCGTAGAGATACAATTCAACACCGATAATTTGATTGGCCGCAAGATTGAAAGCACTGTTACTGGCGGAAAGGTTCGTGTAATAGGTTGCGTAACCGGTCGTCACCGGAATGGAACCCTGGATACTGACGGCATAGGTGCTGCCCGGCGCCGGCGGTGTGATCCCATAATGGATCGTAATGGAACCTTGTCCCGCGACGACGGGGGTGACGACACCCCAAGGCTGCAGCCAAAGACTATTATGAGCAGCCGTATAGTCAAAATTATCGACCAATGTCACAGGGCAATAGTTGGGCGTGGGCGTGGGGGTCATCCCCGATGGGCAAACCAGCTCGACCTGGTCCAACTTATAAGAGAATGCTCCCGTGTTCACGGTAGCGAATTGAATTCCGGTAAAGTCAGTCCCGCCATAGTTAGTGGGTAATCCTACTTGGGTTCCCCAAGATTCACGGGTCATATCCGAAAAGTAAATTTCGTAAAAGGTCCATTGACCGGGTGGCGGCGAAAGATTGATTCCATAATAGTCATAGTCAGTGACTCCGGCGGACATCGCGCTGACACGGTAGGGGTTACCGTCCCCGTAAATGTAAAACCCAACACCCACAAGGCCGTTGCCCGTGGCGTTGAAGGGCGCCGAATTATTGAAAAGCGGAGTTTGATAGTCGGAATAACCGCCCGACCCCACATTCCCCGTAATACTGACCGAGTAGGTGCTACCAGGCGCGGGGCTCGTCAGATGAGTAGCCGTGGTCGTCGTTCCAGTGGCAGGGATCGAAATGGCCCAAACACCTCCCCACAGATTGGTGTTTGTGCCGCTCGTAAAGTTGTCGATCAAGGTTATCGGGCAGTAATTAGGGGTCGGGGTAATCGTGGGGGTATTGGTGAAGGTTGGGGTGGGCCCTCCCATGACGCAAGTGGGTGTAGGCGTCAAATGTAAATTATTAAGCCAGGTTGAGACAGGAGCGCCATTGTAGGCATTCGTTATATAACCACCCCAACTGGACAAATCAGCGGGTGCGTTATCGGGAGCGAAGTTCCAAGATGCCGCGTTAAAAACATAACTTTTATTATTGCCGCCAACGAGCCAGGAGATGACAGAATTTTCGAATGCCACACCGTCGGTAGACGAAGCCCCAAATTCATCGATGATGACAGGGGCCACGCTCGTGGCGGACGTTACCTGAGAATCCCAATTGGCACTATTACCTTTGTTGGAATAAATATGGGCCGCATAAGCCACACCATATCCTGAACCCGTATCGGTTAACTTGTAGACCGTCGAACTGGAAGGTTCATCGCCAATAATACCTCTCAAGTCAAAGGCATAATTCAATCCGCCGGCAACAACGATATTATTGGCCCCAGCGGTACGAATCGTGTTCAGCAGTTTTTGCATACCGGGCGTATTGGCAGGTCCGTCACCGTAACCCGTAGCGCCTCCATTAAGCCAAACGTTCCAAAAATTGCTTTGATCATTAAAACTCGGGTCAAAGGGTTCGTTAAAAAGTCCCAACAAAACCGCGGGGTTATTTTGAATCCAGGCTGTGCTCGCCAAGGAATTCCAAAAATATACGCTATTCCAGTCCGGCATGGGCAATTCGCCATCGTTTGAACTTTGATTCAAATAAGAAGTACCCCAGCCCCCGCCGCTACAGGGAGTCGTAGAAGAGGTTCCCCCATAGGTACCAGACCAATGAAGATCAAGCTCTATATAAACGTTATTAGCATTACACCAATTGACCAAATCTTGAACTTCAGTCTTGTAGCCTGGGTTGGGAGTTTGACCGCCACTGGAACACCCACACCAAAGATCCTGGCTCAGAGGGAGTCGGAAATAGTTGGCATGCCACACGTTGACGGCTTCTGTCGCAATGGTCACATAATCAGTCATGGTATAACCACCTAAATTAACCGTGGGTACACCAGACGCTTCATCACCCTGGCTTGAATATTCCAAACCATCCAGGTCCACCCCTTTTAATCGAACGGGACAATCACCGTTGGTGGTAACGAGTTGGTTGCCGGAAACTTTTAATTGGTAAGAAGCGGCGTAGGAATGGGATATTCCCATGAGGGTCAAAAAAGTGGAAAAGAGAATCCGGTTAAAAATAGGGTTGTTTTTCATTTTCATCATTAAATTAGATAAACCTGTTCTTTAAAGAGAATTCACATTCACTGAAAAATTCAAAAAACCGCAATAACCATACAGGGAATGACTTAAATCAATATCATTTTGAATGGCAGTTTTTAGGCTTGAAATCTTCGTCATCAACCAAAGAAGTATATCAGGTAATTTTTAACTTTTGGCCAAACGATACAAAAAAACCAAGCGGAAATGAGGAACATTCCGCTTGGTTTTCCAAAGATTTAAAGGATTTTACCCCAAAATCAACACTTTTAGAATTTTAGTGGCCGAATGAAGGCCCCTCCACGTGGATACGAACCAAATAAAGGTCCTTAGCCATCAATAAACTTTATTATTGGAACACCAAAATCTTGCCCGTCGTGGTTGACATCTCATAACCGTTATTTACCTCAATGGCATAAATATAAAGACCCGAGGCCACTGACGTTTGAGCTTTGTTTTTTATCAGCCAAGTAATTATATTTAATCCGGCGTTTCCTTGAATGGTGTCGGAGTAAACTTCTTCCCCCATGATGGTATATAGATTCAATTGAATTGAGGCGCTATAGCCCAGGTTGACCATAAAATTAATGGGTTGTCCATTTTTAGAAATATTCGGCGCCGCTACCGCCGACAGCAGTAAACTGGAAGACGTCGGCGTTATTGTCAGAGTATTGCTGGTTGTAGGTGTGACAGTCTCGTGTTCTTCTCCGCCACTCACACTGGTCGGAGTTGCTGTCTGTGTCCCCTGGGAATAAAAGACTTGTGATTGTATCGAATCTTCCAGAACCACGGCGCCTCTAGGTGTCGGAGTTTTCGTTGGTGTAGGGGTATGGGTAGGGGTCGCGGTAGGCGTACGCGTTACTGTATTAGTGGGTGTCTTCGTGGCTGTTTTCGTAACAGTCGCCGTAGGTGTCCTGGTAGAAGTCACAGTGGCTGTCTTCGTGGGCGTATTGGTAGCCGTTTTCGTAACCGTAGCCGTGGGTGTATTAGTAGGCGTATTAGTATGGGTTTGGGCAGGCGTGACAGTAGGTGTTCTTGTTGGAGTCAATGTAACCGTATTTGTTTTCGTAGGCGTGGGTGTGTTTGTGGGAGTTGTAGTCGCGGTCTTTGTCGCGGTATTCGTCGCCGTAAAGTCAGACAAAACCGTGCAAGTCGCCAGAGGCCTGCAAGACGGAGGTGTACCACCTGACACTGTTACCAGATTCCCCTGGTAATAAAGCGCGTAATTCAAATTGTTCGTGTAAGTCGAGCCCACACAAGGGCTGTACCAGAAATTCGTTCCCGGTGAAAAATTAGGGTTATTATTAACGTGAAGCGCCGCTTGGATATTAGTCCATGTCGTTCCCGCGCTTAAACTGGCAGAATCGCTATTTGATATGGTCGTTTCCCAATTGGCCTGTAGATTGGTAGCGGGGCCGCAAGCCGGCGAGAACTCAACCGAAGCGATGGCGACACCTGTTACCGCTGTGCAATTGGACCCAAAACATCCTCCGTAATTAATCTCTCCCACTATCGTATCCGCCGCGTTCGAGACATAGTTGGTGTCATCCTGCCAGCACTTGATCGTCAGCTGGGAAAGGTTTACCGCAACCGCCCCATTATTTATGATTTCAAAAGTCTCGTTGGCCTGGTTCGAAGTACAAGTTGTGAATTCTTCCAATTGCAGGTTCACGGAACTGGTTCCGCAAGTCGCTCCGCTGGTAGGCGAAGTTGTGGGGGTAGAAGTCGGTGTATAGGTTGGGGTATTCGTGGGTGTAGTGGTAGGTGTGTTTGTTGGCGTTATAGTCGGTGTATTCGTAGGACTATTAGTGGCCGTATTAGTAGGTGTAAACGTCACTGTATTAGTTAAGGTGGGGGTAGACGTGTTTGTAGAAGTAGGCGTCGGCGTATTGGTAGGTGTGATTGTTGACGTTATAGTCGGTGTATTCGTAGGACTATTAGTTGAAGTATTAGTAGGTGTAAGAGTCGCTGTATTGGTTAAGGTCGACGTGGACGTGTTTGTGGAACTAGGCGTCGGCGTATTGGTAGGCGTGATTGTTGGCGTGTTTGTGGGTGTAGCCGTCGGCGTATTTGTCGGCGTATTGGTAGCCGGTATCGTAATCGTGCAATTCGTACCCTGCAAATTGAACTTATCCACAAAACTGGAACCAAAATCCGCCGCGAAAAGGTTGCCGCAGGAATCAAAAGCAATACCCTTGACGGTAGAAAAGGGATTGCCGGAACTTCCAAATTGATTAAAGGACCATCCCAAAGAATTCATTTGCTGAATCGCATTTAAACTAGAATCAGATACATAAATATCTCCATCCAAACCAACCGCTATGCCGTAAGGCGCCTCAAACTGCCCAATACCCGTTCCTTGAGTTCCCCATGCCCCTATATAAAGACCTCCTGTCGTAAACTCCTCAATCCGGTAATTACCCGCATCCACCACGTATAAGGTTTCAACTCCGGGTACGGATCCTCCCCCCTCAGGAACAACCATCTTTTTCAATAAAGACGTCGATCCATTAGCATTTGAGATTCCAATCGCAAGACCCATCGGGCCGTTAAATTGGCCGTTGCCGGTTCCCCCCACGCCCCATTGACCAACATAAGTGACTGAACCGGGATTACCCGGAACATACATAAATTGTTCGATGCGATTGTTACCGCTATCGGCGACGTAAACATTGCCGTTAGAATCCGTCACAATCCCCTCAGGGGCGTTGAACAGTCCATTACCACTTCCAGATCCTCCAAAAGCAAATTCGAAAGTTCCGTTCAAACCGAATACTTGGACGCGGTTATTTCCCGTATCCGACACATAAATAAGTCCCTGGCTGCCGGCAGCGGCCACATTGGAAGGCGCGTTAAACTGTCCATTACCCGATCCGGCCGTGGGCCCGCCCCAATTGGATATCCAGTCGCCATTCACATCAAATTGTTCAACCCGATTGTTTGCCGTATCCGCAACATAGGCATAGGGACCATTAATGGCGACTCCCGTTTCCTGGCTCAATTTTCCGTTGCCACTTCCAGGACCTCCAAATTGGGAGCTATAGTTATAAACAAATTGTGTCGGCGGTTTAAGCTGACAAGTGCTTCCGCATGGTTCCAAAACCTGCACCCGGCGAGCCAAACTGTCCGCTTGATAAAGATTTCCGCAACCATCAAAAGCAAGTCCCATGGTTTGTTCCGACTTGTTTAGTAAATAGGAAGGCGCTCCCACTCCCTCCAAAGTCTCAACTAAATTACCGCTAGGACTATCGATAATTATTTGACTGGCAGAGGTTCCTATTATGTCGCTTAAATAGACATTTCCATCCTGACCCACTGCCATTCCGGTGATAGTCGCAGTAGTCGTATTATTCGGTTCCCAAGAGGCGGCAACTGACGCGTTGGACACCTGGATTTTTTGGATACGCGGATACGTAGCGATTGGTTTATCCGCGACATATACGTTAGCGCCAGTTCTATCCACCGCCAACTGGGACGGGCTCGAGAACAAACCGGAAGTATTCCATTTGGTCACATAATTAAGGTGGGGAGAATTGCCCGCCGCACAGCAAACATCGGGGACAAAATTATATTCGACTACTCGGTTATTTCCCGTATCCGCAATGTAAATATTATTATTATTGTCGATCGTAATCCCTTCAGGAGATTTAAACGCTAACCCCGAGGAAGGAGTTGTACTTTGAATGGAGATCAGTGCGGGAGAAGTAGTATCGATAACTGAACTTAAGATTGTTCCATTAACCACACCAAGTCCGTAGTAAGAATTCCATTGAGTTCCAACCTTGTAATAATACGAATAGATAATCTTGAGTTCGTTGTTTCCGGTATCTGTAACAAACCAGTCGGTATTATTATTGTCGATAGCAAGTCCCGTAGCATTATTGAAGGCATACGCAGAGCCAAACATACTCGATGGATATAAGAGCCCCTCATATGTGGCATTAGTACTAAAAACATCAATTACAGAAGCAGTAGTATTGGAATCCAAAACAGATACATTTGTTCCTGTGTTCGCGGCCACCGCGACTGGAATATCAAAAGCCCCACCTCCTATGGCTGCGGGGCAGGCTTCGTTTCCGTTAGCATAGGTCTCGCTACAACCCAAAATAGTTTGTGCGCTATAGCAAGGGGTTGGCATCGGCGTAGGAGTGGGGGTTGTCGCCGGGTAATACCAAACATCATTTTGGTAACCCGAATTGCTGCCGTTGCCGTCATAACCGCCCAAAATCCATATTTTGTTGAAAGCTACGACGCTGGAATTATCAACCCGAGGGGTAAAGCCGGGCGCGGTAGTCAAAAGCGTCCAAGTCGTCCCATCAAACGAATAAACTGTATTGGTTTGTCCCGCACCTACACCGCTGCTGATGGAAACATAAATTTGATCGTTATAAACGTAACAACCGTTCACAAAATATGACTGATTGATAAATGGAGTGTTGGTGCCCGGACTCCATATCAATCCATTTGGATCGGATGAATACCAGACGTCCGATGCGAGATTTCCTGTTTGGACCCCTCCGATCACCCACATTTTTCCTTGAAAAACAACAGTGCCAAATGAAGGCGCTGGTTCCCCAAGGAAATCTAGTCCACCATTTAACGGCACTTCATATGAAGTCGCACTGAGTAAACCGAAATTAACGGCGGTTGGGTTAATCGGGTTCCAAGTTGTCCCATCCACAGACGAATAAAGACCAGAATTTCCAGCAGTATTGCCAGTAAAAGCCCACATTTTACTCTGAAAAGAAACCGCCGCCCCGCAAATGGAAGCAAACGTCACGGGGGCCACCGTCCAATTCACCCCATCTGTCGAAGACCGAATGTCCTCGTAAAGAAAAGTGTGGTTAATCCCCAAATTCGCGGTTCCGTCCAATAACCACATTCTGTTATTGAAAACCAAAGCTGAAAACCCAAGTCGGTCTTCTACAGGTCCATTGATAACGGTTTGAAAAGGGTCATTAGCAGTCACTAGACTCCAGTGAGTTCCGTCTTGTGAATTCCAAGTGCCATTATTACTGTTGTCACCACCGTTAAATTCACCACCACTAAAAATCCACATTTGGTTATTGTAGAAAAGGCTGGCTTGGCCAAGCCGTGGGCTGAATCCGGCTGCCGAAGTCGCTTGGGCCCAAACCGCAGAAGCGGGTGCGGGTCCGGGGGTGGGGGTTGGAATCAATGCGGTCAGGTCGTTGATCAAACTTTGGCCGTTAGGACTGCCCAAGCCCGTGGCGAGATCATAGCCCGCGACCGCTTTATACCCGGGGTTGTTTCCATAAGTCGAACCCTCATAACCTCCGTTGTTACTTCCGTTCTTAATATCGTTAAAATCATTGCTATAGCTAGAAGCTGACCCGGCAATCGTATAAAGTTCCGGGTTCGCGAAACCTACCGGCTGTGAACCCTGGTTTAAGGCTTGCTGGTTAGCCATCGCCATCACGGACGCCCAAAGGGGCGTGGCGGCACTGGTGCCGCCTATAGGCCCAACAGAACCGCCGTTGTCCGCGATATTAAATATATTATCCGCGATCATGGAAACATCCGGCAGGTTCCGATGTTGCGCCGATCCTCCGTTACCGTTGAGCGGAGCAAATGGTACTTGATAGGTCGGAATGGGGACGGGTGATGCGACGCCCGAAACTCCATTACAAATTCCACCGCCGCCCGCAACGTTTACATTGGGAGCGGTGTAATTCCAATTCCACGTGGTTTCTGATTGATAATAAGGGCTTGGATAACTGTAAATCCCTCCCCCCAAAGGTGTCGGTTGCGCGGATATCAACTCTGTCCCGCCTACAACCGTAATATTGTTTTCGTCACGGATATCCGCTGGATCAATTGGATAAGCTCCTGAGTCTCCCGCAGCCTGGAAAAAAGATTGTCCCTGCAAAGCCATTTCCGCCAGGGCGTTCGCCATATAAGGATCCGTATCCGGGTTATCCGTAGTCCAGGAAGAACTAAGTTGCAGGGAAAGGGGAATACCGGCGGGCGGATAGGCCATCGCCGCCAAAACGTCATCGGAATAAGTCCCTTCATAAACAAACACTTGAGCTCCCGGCGCCATGGAAATAACCATATCGATATCAAGGGATACTTCGGTGTTACCCGCTCCGGGATTAGCGTCGTAATTGACACCGTCCACATAGACACTTGTTACGATACTGCCCGAACCGCCGTTGATCTGACCGGCCGAAACATTCAAACCTCCCGCTGTCGCGTAGTTGACGATATCGTTCGCATAAAAACCATCCAACTCATATAAACCTACTGATTGACCGGCACCATCCAATGAGACATTTTGGACATAGGCGTTTCTAAAATCATTCCCAATATAAGTCGTATTATTGCCTATTCCTAAAGTTGGCAATGGCGTCGGACCCGTTCCAACTAAAGGCTTGCCATTGGCATTATTTTTGGCGCCACCTGTCAAACCTGATTTCCTGTGTATAAAAGGATGCGGCACCGCATAATTCTGTAACCCGGTGATATGTAAAAGCGGCACGGTCAAGTCCACCGACGGTTCCGCATCAGGCGAGTGGAACTTGGTACCATCCGGACGCTGGTAGTTGTGCATCCTGACATTAAAAGTATTTTCAATATCGCTGACCGAACCTTCCACATCGACAACAGCCCGGTTGGAATAGGTCTTCGTGACTTTCAAATTGTGGGACTGGGCAAATTGGACAACTGCCTGATAATCACTTGTAGTGGGACCAAACATAGCCAGAAATTTTTGGGGGGTGAGGAAACGACGGTATTGCGGGCTTTTACTGTCGTAGATATTTTTCAGAAGATAGTTGAGGGCCTGCTGGTTACGGAGAGGCAAACTGATGGCCAGACTCAGTTTCTCAGAACCCGCCATATCCCCCAAAGAAGGAGCTGTGGCCAAGGCTCGCGGCACGTGGCCATGCAATTGCTGATGGCCAGCTGACCATGCCTGAACCGGAAGCCAAGATAACGCCACCGCAATTACAAATAAATAAACGCCGTTGCGCTCTGTACTATTTTTTTTGACTGTTGAACTTGATTTCGAAAAATGATTCCAGGATTGCTGTTCACTTGAACAATATTTTAATTTGTTCATACATTAATTCCTTGAAATAATTCAAAACATAAAAAGGGATACGCGGACAAAATACATTTGTTTATAAAAAGTCGCAATGAATAATAAAGTCGACAAGCAAAATACATTCTTAATTTTAAAAAACTAGGAACATCCAAAACCTTTCAAAAAGTAAAGGAATTGGGATTTGAAGAATTGTCAAAAAATTGAAGGTCACGCGACTTTTTAAAAATAGGACATAATTTCAACAAAATTGAATCTAAAATTCGGTTATCGACAAAACTATCTCAAAATCAGCACTTTTAGAATTTTAGTAGTCGATTGAAGGCCTTCCACGTGGATGCGGACGTAATAAAGCCCGTTTGATACTTGAATACCCGTTGCATCTTTTATATCCCATTGAAACGTCACTAACCCATCACCATGATTCGTTTGGCTATATATCTTTCGAAAAGCCAGGGTAAACACATCTAACGTGATCGTGGATGGGCTCGGCACTTGAACATTAAAGGTAATCGGCGATCCATTGGAAGGGCTCGGATAAGGCGCCGAGACCACAATAACGGATGAAATAGTAAGGGTATCCGTCGCCGTTATCGTGGGGGTGTTGGTATGAGTTGAGGTGGGCAGCGGCGTCAAAGTATTCGTGACGGTATTAGTGGGAGTGTCTGTGGGTGTCGATGTTGGGGTATTGGTTTTGGTGTTAGTCGGCGTAATGGTAGGGGTATTAGTAGGTGTTTTTGTTAAGGTATTAGTAGGCGAATTCGTAGGGGTATTAGTAGAGGTGTTAGTCGGCGAATTGGTAGGTGTATTGGTTTTGGTACCCGTGGATGTGTCCGTCGGCGTTTCGGTAATCGTATTGGTGGCGGTGTTCGTCGGTGTGTTTGTCACCGTTGACGTCGGGGTTCCGGTAGAAGTATTGGTCGGCGTGTTTGTAATCGTTGGTGTTGTCGTATTGGTCGGGGTATTGGTTATGGTTGAGGTGGCGGTATTCGTTGGAGTATTAGTCGCTGTATTGGTAGCGGTAGCGGTTAGAACCGTTCCCGTGGCCGTATTAGTCGCCGTATTGGTGATTGTGGGTGTCGAGGAAATAGTTGGCGTATTCGTGATCGTGTTAGTCGCCGTATTAGTAGATGTATTAGTTGGCGTCTTGGTAGCTGTCTTTGTAGGACTATTGGTCGGAGTATTTGTGGCTGGATTGACAGGTGTATTGGTTATCGTGTTTGTAGGCGTACTAGTTGCCGTATTCGTAGCGGTATGAGTCGGCGTCGATGTAACCGTATTTGTTGAAGTATTGGTAGGCGTATTTGTCAGTGTGTGCGTTGGACTATTGGTCGGTGTGTTCGTTGGTGTATTGGTCGAGGTATTCGTTGGTGTATTCGTCGCCGTTCCGCCTCCGCAATTTGGCGTTGGGGTTTCGTTCAATTGATAAAGCCAGGTTGAAACCGGTGCGCCGAAGTAAGATGTGGTCGGAAAACCGCTATAGCTGGTCAAAAGTTTTGGGGTGACATCCGGGCTGAAATCCCAGGCCATGGCTGAATAGACATAACCGTTAGGGTTATTCGTATTGGCGTTTCCATTGCCGTTATTGTAACCGTCAATCCAATTAAGAGCTCCATTGGTCCATGTTGGGTTGTTGTCATCGGCAGCGTAGCCTGTCCCCGGACCAAATTCTTCAACGAGTATCGCGTACTTGTTGGTGATGGTCGTAATGTAGGGATCCCAAGCGGCCGCCAGCGGAGGCGTATCGCTGCTGTTTCCTGTTTTATTGTCGTAGACATGCGCAGAATAAAGTATTCCATTGCCCGAAGCTGTGTCCGTGAGGCCGTAGGTAGGTACGCCTCTTTCGTCAAAAGACCAGTTAAGCCCTCCTGCCACGCAAATGTTATTGGCTCCTGCGTTTCGCGCGGCAGTTAATAGGTTTTGCAGACCACAGCTGGTATAGGCCGGAAAAGAACTTGATCCGGTATTGGTACTAGCAGGAACCGGA
>Ga0302155_10002048_pt1 | contig 13979 bp, 11 predicted proteins | sample I_Bog_N3_1_FD_193508 | JGI IMG/M metagenome (GOLD analysis project Ga0302155, IMG submission 193508) | Peat permafrost microbial communities from Stordalen Mire near Abisko, Sweden - I_Bog_N3_1 | ecosystem: Environmental > Terrestrial > Soil > Wetlands > Peat | place: Sweden: Abisko, Stordalen...
ATTCTTCTGGGCCGCGCCGGCAAGGACCCGTCGGTCCATATCCTGCGCACGGGCACCCTCGTCAACGTGTCGCTTGCCACCAGCGAACGTTACCGGGACATTCACGGTGACTGGCAGGAGCACACGGAGTGGCACAACCTGGTCGGCTTCCAGCGGGTCGGCGAGATCCTGCGCGATTACGTTCGCAAGGGATCGCGCCTATATATCGAAGGTGCACTGCGGACGCGCTCCTGGGACGACCGGCAGACCGGCCAGCGCCGCTACCGCTCCGAGATCGTCGTCACTGAGATCAGCCTCCTGTCGCCTCCGCCCGATGGCGGCAGCGACGACGTGGAGCACTACGTCAGTGAGCAGGGCTTCGCGCCGCCCGAGTTCAGCGAGGAACCGGAGATTACGCAGGAGGAAGTGCCGTACTAGAAAGTGAGGGCGTTGATTTGGCCCAGATTTGAGAATTTGACTCCTAGCCAGATTTCCACCACCCAGTCCGGGCACCATCAAAGTCGCGTCGTGACTTAGGCGTCTGTATGCAAGCAACCCAGCAGTCCATTCCGACCGTACAACCTTTGCCGAAAAATCGCTAGGGTGTATTCCTTGTAGTTGTTTTCGTGAGCAGCTAGATTTCTCTGCTCCAGAATCCAATATGCTTCGTTGATCAACGCAGGAAGCGAGAGCTTGAGCGTGGATTCGATCCACTCATGCAGCTTGGAATCGTGCTTCAAGTACCAGCAGTAGTTCGCGAGCGCCATATTGCGGGGTACGTCCTTGCCTTGCATTAGCAATGGAGATTTGCAGGTTCCGCCAACAAGGTAGTCCATTACCCCTTCGTTCAACAGGTATATCAGATAAGGGCCGAAGACCCTCATGTATAGCTCCTGCTCACAGGCCTTGGCTTGATGGAGCACCACAACATTCATCGCGTCAGGCTCGGCCTGATTGATGGAACGGAAGTACTCTCCGAGAGCCAGGAGTTGTTTCGTAGTGTGATGAAGCCGGCCATAGACTCCGCCCAATCTGGATTCGATCAGGGGCAGGAAGTCCTTTGCCGAGCGCTGGTTCCTTTCGAACGCAAGACGCAGTTCCATCTGCCCGGCACGCAGGGAGTCGATTCCATCGTTCAGATCGGAGCGGATCTCGCCTACCGCTGCCGAAATACTTGGCTGCATTGCTACAGAACGGGCACCTAGCGCTGCCCTGTTATCCTCAGATTCTGCGCCATTCTCTTCGTAGTTGTGAAGGCAGGCGGCTGCGGCCGATTCCAGAACGGAAAGCATGGCATGGTAATTGAGAGGAGTCTCCAGGAGCGTCTCGCGCAGCTTCTCGCGAATGAAGTCCAGCAGGATTGGGCTGCCGTAGAGCGGGTCTTCTTCAATGTCTTTGCCGGAGTATTTATTCGATGCCAATGCCCTCATCTCAAAGGCTTGGTAGATGGGATAGTCCGGGTTGTCGAAAGACTCCATCCTATTGCTACCGGGAGGCGTCCCGAATTTCGTCGGAATCTGCATGCTCCAGAATTGTTCGTAAAGCATCAGATACAATTCGCTCGCCAGTACCGCCGTAAAAACAAACCTAATGGCCTCAGGAGAAAGTGTATTGAGCCGCTGCCTGCAGGCGATGATCGGGCGCTTCTTACTGGACCTAGCAGTGGTTTGAAGAACTGTGAAATCCGTCCAGGAGGGCTCCAGTAACAGAAAGGCTAGTTGCCAGTTCAGATGAGCGGAGTATGTGGATGCAAGGGCGGCGATCCGGTCGGCATATTGCCGGTTGTCGTTCGTGTCCGCCGGAGTCGAAAAGAACTCGGCAGCATATTCCACGTTGAGGTTCTCAATGCTCTGCCGCGCTCTTTCTGCCACTCCTTCTTCAATCTGCGCGAGCCGATCCATCGCGTCAGGATATGCATCTCTGCAGAATGCACAGGCTGACCAATGTGCTCGTGGATCACGTAAGAATGAAGGCTCACCTGTGTGATAGTGGTCAACCAGTTCGGGTATATCTTCGGCGATGGAGATCATTTCGATCTCTTCTCTCCGTCTCGGGTCACTGCACTCTGCTTTCTGACTTTCCATACCTGTCCTTTCCTATAGATCGCGGATTGAGTTGAGAACTGGATTCCAAACGGCTAATCGGATGTCTATGCCGAAGCACCGGCGCATCTCCTTAAGGAGCCGCATGGCGGGCGCTACCGCATTGCCCTTCTTGCCGCTTGCGTGATAGTAATCGGCAGGGGCTAGGACTAGTGCAGTGACGGGCATCTCGGTGGCACTGGCGGGCAGTGCGCCGCGCTGCTGCATGACGGCACGACCAACAGGATTGGAAACGAACAGACGCATCTGGCGCGACAACTCCACGGCTGCGTACCATGGATCATTCGCATCCGCCTTCACCTCGCAGAGCGCTAGGCGAAACCCGTCGGCTGCATGAGAAGCCAGCAACATGTCGGACTCCACGTTACTGCCGCGCCCGCCACCCGCAAAGTCACACGTAAGAGGAAACGCATTCACCCCATCGATCAGCTTTCCCCCTAACAGGCTGACTTTTCCGAACCGTTCCACCAAAATCTGATGTTCTATGGCGTGTTCACCCGGATGAGGATGGAGCAGATCGCCGCGACGATAGCGGCCGCCCAGCAGTTGCGGGTCGATGCCTCTCTGCCACCGGCCGGGAATCTCCTGTTGCCAAAGTTCCAGCACATGCCGTATCCGCTCTTCAGGCTGCGGAAGAATCGCCCCCTGGTACGCGCCGAGCAATTCCCAACGCTTACACCATGCGGCAAAACTCGGTTTTACGTTCAGCGAAGGCGCCTGGAATGATGAGCTCGAAACGAGGGGGAAAGCGGGCTCTTGTGCGGACTCGCTTGTGGTTATGCCCGGTGCTCCCGAGGCGATCACCTCATCGGCGGATGGGTTTTCCGGATTGTCTTGAACTGGCAGCCCAGGAAGGAAGACCTCAACCAATCCAGCAACCGCAACGGTGAGACCAAGTTCCTGATGGACCGTCTGAAGAGCGGAACACCACTCCGAATGACTGGTAGGCCGGTAAGGATCGTTAACGAAATACAGGTTGACTAAATAGCAAGGACGGTTCAGCCGCCGCTGCACGAAATACAGGTGGGCAATGCGATTGGCGGATTGATAAAGGGGACCTGTCCAGTCTGAATCTGCTTGCGCGCGGCACCACTCTTTCGCTGCATTCAGAGATCTCTCGATCAACGCCCGCGATTTCCCGTCTGCTTGACAGCCACTGCCATAAACTTCCGGCACATGACTCTTTGCCTCGACAAGAATCCCAATTGGCAAACTTGCTTGTAACGATGTCGTCAAGATGCCTAGTGCGTCCCAACAGGGACCGCGCTCAGGCCAGAAGGCGCTTAAATTGCTGGAATACTCTCCCAGCCCGAGCGCCGTCAGAAATTCAGCATCGCGCAATTCACGATATTGTTCCGCCGCCAGAGGAGAAACCCACTTGATGCGAGGCGAATTCTGCTGAATCCTAATTGGTAGAGCGGAAAGAATCACATCGTTAAGAGTGGTCGGCGCCAGATTGACGTAGTCCTGTATTTGCCGTTGACTGCCCCGCTTTGCCTTTCCCGCGCCCTTTTTATTGATCGGATGGTCCGGCGGAATTGATGCTACGCTCTGCTTTTCATATTCATTCTTGTGTGAGTCCAGATACCGGCTGTTATATCCGGCGATCCGCGTCTGCCAGTATCGCTCGCCGTCGTGGCCGCTGACGGTGTGGGGCTCCTCTTCAAATCTTGTACGCCCCCATTCGGTGGCTTGGCGGACATCCGCGATTCTCGGTTGGCCCAGAACACGTTCTCTCCCCTCTGAGTAATCTCGAAGCTTTGTAGAACCGGCTGGATTATGCACAAAAAGAAGAAACGAATTCGAATGGAACTCTGGCAGATAGACGATCCAATACTCGTAACCAAAGGCCATCGAAATCCTCCTGGCAACCACTCTTGAACTGGGGCAGCTGAAAGGGAATCATAGCAATTTTCCCCGTGTGGCAGTTGCTGTCGATCTCGAAAATGAGGCCACTGAAAGAGTGCATGCGTGGAGTGTCCGTGATTTTGTCTGCAGGTTGCCGTGTCTTGCGTTGCGAACTGCACGCAAATTCTCCGGGGCCAATTCAATTTGCAGGTGTCGTGAGCGCCCTTCGGGGCGCTTTCGGTTTTTCAGCGGCTCGAAGTGCAGCCCCATCCCAAGGAGGTAATCTATGGCCGCAACGAAGTTCACGGAAGCTGAGCGCGAGAAGCTCTTCGCCCAACTCGAAGCGCCGTTCGATCTGGCATTGATCAAGTGGCGTGTGATGCGCACCTTCGACTATGGCCGAAGCGGCGTCATCCTGCCCTTCGCCGATCCGCGCGCCTATACGGACCGGCTCAACGAACTCTTCACGCCGTCGGGCTGGACGCGCGAGTACACGATCTCGACCGTGCCGTCGCTCTGTCGAATGGAGCGGGGCAAGTCGATCGTCACCAGCAAGGTGCTGGTCGCTACCGCCGTAACGATTACGCGGCTGGGCAGCCACACCGGCACCGGCGAGGAGTGGGCCGACAGGGAAAACGCCATCACAGCGGCTGACGCCCAGGCCTTCAAGCGGGCCTGTAGCTGCTTCGGCCTGGGCCGCTACCTCTACCGCTTCGGGGAGACCCGCGTGCGGCTGAATTTCCGTGGGGAGCCAGTTGCGGTTCCCATCCTGCCCGAGTGGGCGCTGCCGCCGGGCATGACCATGGCTCAGGCGAACGGTCTGGCCAGCGATACGCGCGGACCGGTCGATCAACGGCTGACTGCCGAGATCGAGGGTTTTCGCGGGACGCTGGGTGAGCCGATCTACGCGGAGGTTCTGCGCCGAACCGGGCACAGCGCCGACGCGCGGACCATCCCCAACGCGGAGCGGCAGAAGCAGACCATCGAAAAGATGCAGGCGGCGGCGCGCGGTTTCGAGCGACTGCGTCATCTGGCCGAGATGGCAGGCGACGCGCAGTTCTTCGCCATGACGGAACGCTTCAAGATCGCGTCGGTCACCGAACTGCCGAGCTTGGCGGCGTTGAAGCAACTGGTAGAGGAACTTGAATCCGTGGCCAACCAGCAGGTGGCCTAGCGAGCGATTCAGCACTGGGAGGAAATCATGGGAGAGATCAGCATCTTGCGTCCGCGGCGCAGTCTCGTCAGCATTCCGGTTGTCGAAGCCGTCTACTGCGAGAGTTGCGCCTCGGTCTCGAACTCAAGCGGGGGATGTTGCGGCGTGTGTGGCAACATCTCCCTCTGGCCGCTGGCTGAATTGGTTCCGCAGCCGCCGAAAAGCCCGAACCCCGGAGTTGCATCGACAGGGCGACCGTTTCCAGCCTGGTGCGACAGATTGGAAAGGGCGGCGTGATGGATACGGCAGAAACAACCACATCCCTACCCAAACCCGTTGTATTCGCCCACCGGGAAGCTTTGCGGCTTCCCGCTTCGAAGGTCGTCGAGAAGCTGGTTGAGATCGTTGGGCGGAAGCTGACCGCGTATATCGGTGGCGTCAAGGACGCGCGAGCTGTCGATCGCTGGATCGCAGGCCGTGAGATCTACGGCGACGCGGAAAGCCGGTTGCGGTTCGCCTTTCAGGTGGCGCGCGCCTTAAGCGATCACGATTCGCCCGCTGTGGTGCAGGCCTGGCTGACGGGCGTGAATCCGGAACTGGGAGACAGAGTACCGCTGCGCCTGATGCGCGAGAATGAGATTGATGCGGTGGCGCCAGCCATCCTGAGCGCCGCCAGAGCATACCTCAGCGACAAGTAGACGGGTAATTTTCATTAAATGATATGGTTAATATATTGCCTTTCGTATCGTATAATAGAGACAAAGAGGCAACTTATTGGCCGTATATCTCAGGACCGTGCAAGAGGTACAGACAGGAATTGCAGGGCGGTTCAAGGCCCGGCGTCTTGGCCTAAACCTGACACAGAGCGAACTGGCGGCGCGCTCGGGCGTGACCTTCAGTTCGCTGAAACGATTTGAGCGCGAAGGATTGATTGCGCTGGACTCGCTTCTGAATCTGGCCTTGGTGCTCAATTGCCTTGACGATTTTGACAAGCTGGCCATGGAAAGCCAGCCCATCTCAGTCACCCAATCGCTCGATGCCCTTCTGGCCACGCCGGCGTTGCGGAAGAGCGCGACGGGCAGAAAAGGACGCAGCCATGGCGTATAAGCCGACAGAGTTGCTGACAGTCTATCTGGACGCGCGAAACCAGTGCCGCAAGGTTGGGCGCCTCGCGTTCAAGGACAGGCAGATCCTTTTCGAGTATGACGCCTCCTTTCTTGCTTCGGGCATCGAGATTTCGCCGATCAAACTTCCTCTCAGGCCTGGGGTATCCATTGCCGACACTGCGATTTTCGACGGCCTGTTCGGCGTATTCAATGACAGTCTGCCGGACGGATGGGGCCGCCTTCTGCTCGACCGCACGGTGGAAAAATACGGTGTCCATCGCGGCCAACTGAATCCGCTCGACCGGCTGGCCTATGTGGGACGGCACGGCATGGGCGCTCTCAGCTACGAGCCGGAGCTGAGCCAGCAAACCGCCGACGATGCTCCGCTGGCGCTCGACAAACTTGCTGAGGAATCAGCCGTCGTACTGGCCGGAGAGAATGAAGAGGTCTTCGAAGATTTGCTGCGGCTCAATGGCTCCTCTTCAGGCGCCCGCCCCAAGATCGTGGCGCAAGTGAGCACCGACAAGAAAAGAATCATTCACGGCCAGCAGAAATTGCAACTGGGCTTCGCGCACTGGATGATCAAGTTTCCGTCTTCCCAGGACGCGCGGGACTCGGGAGCTATCGAATACGCCTATAGCCTGATGGCAAAAGATGCGGGCGTGGAGATGCCTGAGACTCATCTTTTCAGTACAAAAAGGAACAAATACTTCGGCACAAAACGCTTCGACCGGGACGGAGATGCCCGCATCCACATGCACAGTCTTGGCGGCTTGATCCATGCCGATCATCGCAGTCCCAGCCTCGACTACGACATGGTTCTACGCGTGACCCTGGCGTTGACCAGGAATATTCAGGAAGCAGAAAAGGTCTATGCGCTGGCCTGCTTCAACGTTCTTGCTCATAACCGCGACGATCACGTGAAGAATTTTTCATTCCTGCTGAGCTCAAGAAACGAGTGGATCTTCGCGCCCGCCTATGATCTCACCTTTTCCTATGGCCCTGGCGGCGAGCAAAGCATGCTCGTGATGGGAGAGGGAAGGAATCCCGGAGCTGCCCAACTTCAGGCATTGGGCAAACAGCATGGGATAAAGGACGCGCAGGAGATTCTGGCAAAAGTTAAAACGGCCGTGGCCAACTGGCGGCGCCGCTATGCCGAACAGGCAGACGTATCGCGAAAATCCACCAAAGAGATCGCTGACAAGATCAAGTTGCAATAAACGTCCGCATTTTTCTGTTCAGGTCGCAGCCGGGTCGGGAATCGAAAACGTGGCCCATCAAGCAGCCTTTGCGGTTTTCTTATTTGCCTTGGGAAGTTGTCCAAATGTCTCGTTCATGTTCGCTTTGGATGCGCTCTTTGAGGCAGCCCACCGCTTGATCTGCGCCTGCCGGATGCGCTCCCGCCCTTCTGCGCTCATCTTGCGGCGCTTCCTTGCCTTCTAAACCTTCGGAGCAACAGCAGTAGCAACCTTGGTAGGCCGGCCGGGCTTACGCTTGGCGACAAATGCGCCTGATGCGCTCAGCAGAGTTTTCGCCTGTTCGAGGCAATCGATCTCAGCGTCAATTGCGGCAAGAACATCTTTCCGAATGGTGCGCAAAGCACCTCCGCTCGAAGAATTCACGATCTGATTCACAACCCATGTGAAATAAAGCATAAATTGGCCGGGAATAAAGCAAATCTTGGCCGCGCCAGAGGGATGCGCTGGTGGTAATCGGCTGGCGAGCTACCGGAATTCCACCTTGGCTGAGATGGAACGAGTCTCGCTGAGTGCCTCGGCCTGTACGCGTCAACCGAAAGTCATGCGCAGTTCGATCGGCAGACTTTGCCGACTTTCGACTTTCGGGTGGTAAACCTCGGAAACGCATGACTCTTGAAACAATATTGGGTAATAGACGGTGGAATCAGAATGTCGTAACCAAGCGAAGCATACCCATGCGCCCGGGGCCGATTGCGTTGCCCGAGAACAACCCTCCGAAGTCAATTACTTCCAGCTTGTTGCTCAGATTTTCACCGTCGGCCTGCAGGCGTACCGCCACCTTCTCTCGCCGATAGAGATCGGCGCTGACAGAAGCATTCTCCGTCAAGTAGGGAAGGATTCGGCCGCGATCAAAGTTGAGATGATTCACGACTGCCTGTCCATACTCGGCGACATCCTGTTGTACGGTCTGATTCGCATCAAACGGTAGGCCGGTATTGTAGTCGCTTCCCAACGCGATCCACACACGCGGGGTGACCTGGTACCGGATGCGGTCCCGCACCGAATTCCGCTGGTCCTGCGAGTCAGGGGAGTGACCCGTCAACTGGCTAGTCGCGTCAATGGCGTCTCCACCGAGGAAAAGGCCTCCCGTGACCGGGTTCCAGACGTTCCCCACCATATAGGAGTAACTGGCGAATCCTGAGAACCGCCCCCATTGCTGGACCTCAAGCTTGGCTTCAGCGCCATAAATGATCGCCTTGTCGAATTCGATCGGAAAGCTAATCCCTGTACTGAAGATCTGCGAGTCGTCGGCATAGTTTTTAACATCGCGCCTGTACATATTCGTGTCCACACGTAGCTTGCCGAACAATGCCTTTGTTGCGCCCAGTTCATAGTAGTTTCCATGCGCAGGCTCAACCGGCAGTTGCACAATGGGAACGCTGGTATCGAGTGCCTGTGCCTCCGGAGAACTCGACAAGAGGATATTTTCGAAGGAGGGTGTTTGGAAAACATGATCCCACGAGCCGTGAACCTGAACTCCAACAGAGGGAAAATAGCGCGCGATTGCGACACGCGGGCTGACGGCATTCTTGTTGACGGTGAGTTGGTAGTGGTCCCAGCGAAGTCCCGCATCAATCGACCAATTGCCTAGGTGTAAGGAATCCTCGACATACGCCGCCTGCTCCAAATCGGGTCGGCTGCCGGAAAAGGCAAAACTGGTTGCAGCGACGTCAATGATGCCCACGTTAAACGGACATTGTGGATTGCTAGGGTCGTCACAGTCAGGAATCACGTAACTGAGATTCTCATGGAGGAACTTGTTGTCCGTCTGAACGCCTGCCTTCCACTCCTGATGGCGATGATCGGCAGTGATGCTGGCATTGAAGTAGATGTCTTTGAAGTCGTTGTGCTGCGTGACATTCAAAGGCCACGAGGCCGGGTTGGAATAGAAGTCGAGAGAGTTGTCACGTGCCATGCCGCGCATCGCCACCATCGTATCGGGCGAAAAAATGTGTTCGTAGGAGAGGATGCCCATGGTTTCAAAGTTGTCGTTTGTCTGCAACTGGCCCCCTGGAATGTACACGCAATTATCCGAGGCAGGGTCCGGACCGGAACATCCATCCGTATTGTCGCCATTTGGCACGTAAGCGCCGTTCTGCTGGACCAACTCATTGGGAATCGCGTAGCGAGCGAGTTCGTGACTGGCGATCATCGTGAGATGATCCTTCGGCGTGAACTGTCGCTCATAATTCAACGAGAACTCTCCTGTGGTGCCGTTGTTGGTGTAGTTTTCGGGGGATGGAGTATTGAGATAGTGGTCCGTCATGTTTCCTGCCCCGCTGAACCCCACCGTATTTTTCCCCCAAGTGTATTCGTCCTGCGTTTCAATCCCGCCCGTGGCATAGCTGCCTCCAAGCAGAGTGAACTCCCCGTGAAAGCCAGGTTGTTCGTTTTGGATCGTATTGACCACCACCACGCCACCGAGCGAGCGACCATACTGGGCCGGAATGCCTGCGGTGTAAATCGACATCGACTGTATGTTGTTCGCTTCAATCGATGGGCCAAAACCGGGAGAACGGTTATCGGTAAGTGGGATGCCGTTGATCACAAACTGCGTCTGATATTCGGATCCTCGGGGGTGAAGGACGGCGTTTCCTTCGTAGAGCCAGCCTGGTTCCGTGTTGACCAGGTCCTGAACGGTGCGGCCCGGAATTGACGTCAACCGGTTCTGAATGGTCTGCTGCCCCATTTCGTTTAATGCCCCTGCGCGATACGGATCGAGCAGCGTATCAGACTCGTGAACTGTCACCGATTGGGAAACCGGAGCCACTTTCAATTGAATCGTACGGTCAACGGGGAGCGTTGAACGTATAACCGCCGAGTCGGAGAATTGGCCAAACGAGGGCGCCTGAATCTGCACCTGGTAGATTCCATAGGGCAGCCGCCTTGCATCCACACTACCCTGAGCATCGGTCGTGAACGTGGAGCGGTACTGATTGGCGTCGCTGACAAGTTGGACTTCTGTGCGGACGGCACGACCGGATGGGTCGTTCACGGTCAAGCGCAGTTCACCTGTGTTGCTCTGGCAAAAGCCTGGAGCAGAGACAAGAAAGAGGAAGAGGGCATATCTTTTCAATGGTTTGGGCCTCGGAGAAATGTAAATTTCTTTTGTTGGGGCGTTATTCTGGGTGCATGGGGATGCGAGAATTGCTCTCTCATCCTGAATATTCCCGTTGGCCCAAGTCTGTTCAGTCTTTTTTTTGCGCACTCCCTTCAAAAAAAGACTGAACAGAGTGATAAGGATTCGAATATTCAAGTGGACGGACCAGGACAAAGTTCGCCTGCAGAAGAGGTATACGGTCTGCCGCCTTTAGCTTCCATAACGGAAGCTCAGACACGCACGGGTGAAATTGAGACAGAGGTTATGAGCTTGTTCGAGCAATATCGCGCACCGCTCCTACGGTACTCAGTCTCCTTCGGTGTTCCGATTGCGGATGCGGAAGAGATCGTGCAGGAAGTATTTCTTTCGCTCTTTCGGCACCTGCGACTTGGACGATCACGGCGCAATTTGCGGGGTTGGATCTTCCGCGTCGCGCACAATCTCACCCTGAAGCGTAGATATGCAAACAGGCGCCAATCGGAGCTTCTGGATGACGATGCCAAGATTGCGGCCCTACCGAGCGATCCATCAGGGAACCCAGAGGAATCTTGCAAGAACGCTGAGAGACAACATCAGCTCCTGGCAATTGTCCAAGCGCTTCCCGATATCGAGCAGAGCTGCCTTCGCATGCGCGCCGAGGGACTCCGCTATCGAGAGATCGCCACGGTCCTTGGAATTTCGCTGGGAAGCGTTTCAGTATTTCTCACACGGTCACTCGCCAAGCTGATTCGCGCAGATCGGGGGTAGAACGATGCAAGATCGCGAACATTTATCGGATAGAGAGCTTGTCCTTGCCGCAGATGATGAACTGGGGTCGGAAAGAGCACGCGTTCATCTTGCGGTCTGCGCCGAGTGCAAGGAAAGGGCGGCGAACTTCGAGGGCATAGTCGCCCAGGTAGCTCAGGCCCATAGAAACAGCGTGGATTCTCAACTGCCATCGATCGCGCGGCCTCGTGCCGTGCTCCGAGGCCGAATATCGGAGACAATCGCTCACGAAGCAAGTCGTCGGGCACCGCGCCGTCTTTTTGCAGGCGCATTCGGATTTGCTGCTCTGACAATGGTCGCTTTAGCCAGCATATTGACCATGCGGCATCTTGTCGCACGGGACGAAAGTGTTCCGCCCGCGTCAACCACTGTCAGTGTCCTGCCCAACCGTAATGTCACTCCGGGGGCAGTGCGCGCGGCTTCACTCGAGCAAGTTTGCGCTGTGGCGCAAGAGGAGGTCGTGAAAGATGTCTCGCCGTCACAACGCGAGAGGGTTTTTGCGGAGTACGGCATTCCTGCGGCCCAGCGCGGGGACTATGAAGTAGACTACTTGATCACTCCAGGGCTGGGAGGCAATGACGATATCCGCAATCTCTGGCCCGAGCCTTATCACACTGCGACGTGGAACGCTCACGTTAAGGACGCGTTGGAAGAACGTCTGCATGAGATGGTTTGCTCCCATCAACTCGATCTTGCGGCGGCGCAAAAGGCGATTGCCACTGACTGGATCGTTGCCTACCAGAAGTACGTCCGGGCAGTTCCTGCGAAAGGTTAGCTGTCCTGTCAGGTGAAACTTGGAGTCAACTTAGCCTTCAGGCCAAACCAATCATCCAGAGCCGTCTCGGGAATATTTTTACGGACAGGTACCCGAAAACGCCCCAGTGTCCCTGAGCATTTTTGGATCTACGCAAGATCGCTAAGTCACTCAGCGAGACTCATTCCATCTCCGCCAACGTGGAATTCCCGTAGCTCGCCGGCAGATTACCACCAGCGCGTCCCTCTGGCGCGGCCAAGATATGCTTTATTCCCAGCCAAATTATGCTTTATTTCACAACCCAGAGTTTACGGCCCAAGGAGGACCTATGGCGCGAAACGCGGCGCGGTTGAAGATGGGCTATTACCCGCTTCCCGTAAGCGAGGCCGTTCGGCTTCGCGCACTGCTTAGCTTTTTAAGCTCGGTGTCGGTTGTCGATCCCTGCGTCGGTCAAGGAACGGCGCTCGAAATCATCACGCAAGGCGCGGATGCGCGCCGTTACGGCGTCGAACTCGATGCCGAGCGCGCACTGATCGCTCAGTCGAAAGGCATCGAGACCATCCAGGGAAACGCCTTCGATGCGGTCGCCAAGCCGGAGTCTTTTTCGCTGCTTTATCTGAATCCGCCCTACGACTCCGAAATTGGCCAGGTTGCGAACAATCGCATGGAGCGGCTGTTTCTCGATCACACCTACCGCTGGCTCGCGATGGATGGTGTGCTGGCGATGGTCATTCCCTTCGAGCGGCTGATGGACTGCGCAGGCCTGCTGAGTTCGCACTTCACGCAGCTCAATATCTTCCGCATGACCGACGAGGAATCTGTGCGCTTCCGGCAGATCGCCGTGCTCGGTGTGCGCTCGAACGTACGCGGCTCGGCCATTGACGCGAACAAGCGCCATTTGCAGCGCATTGGCCTATACGGCAGCTATCAAGAGTTGCCGAAACTGGCGCCCGATACCTGCGAGCCGTATCTAATCCCGCCTTCGGGCGAAACGGCGCTCAGTTATCGTGGCCTCCCCTACGACCTGCTCGAAGAGCTGTTGCCGCACTCTGGCGCGTGGAAGCAGGTCATGCCGTTTCTCGCTCCGCACGAAGAGGTTGCCACAGGGCGGCCGATCACCCCTCTGCATGGAGGCCATGTCGGACTGCTCTGCACGGCGGGCCTGCTGAATGGCGTCTTCGGCCAGGGCGAAGACCGGCATATTGCGCGCTGGCGTTCGGTCAAGCATGTCACCACCTTTGTCGAGCACGACGAGGAAAACGAGATTGTCCATCACCGTGAGCGGTGGGCAAACGAACTGCGATTGGTATACGCCGATGGAAGAACGCTGAAATTGACTGAAACGCCGATCCGGCAGGAGGAACATGCCGATGCAGAATGCGCACCTGCGGCTCGGGCTGCTTGAGTATCACCGCATCACAGAGAAGACATCAACCAGAATTCGTGTGAGGGCTTCCTCCTATATAGGGGAGGATGAGCAGGCGCATCTGATCGGCGTCTTCGGAAACGACTCCGACATTGGCGCGATCACCGCGGCCGTTCATGAAAAGGCGTGCTTCACGCTGACCTTTCCCGATGGGACAATCAAGGAGATCACGCTCGGCGAACACGCCTCGTGCTATCGCAGTTCGGTGATCCTGCCTGGGCGGAAACACCCTGTGCGGCATTTGGTGGCCATCTCTGAGCAGTTGCACGCGAATGGCAGCGCGGGCCGGACAATCCTTTCCCGCAAAAGTCCCGCCGACGCCTGGGCGTGGTTGTCAACCTTTCTTGGTCTTCCTGCCGTGCCGTCATGGGCAGAGCACATCTGCGGGACTCTTGAAGCCGAAGGCCGCTTCCAGTCACTTCACGGCATCGGTTGCGAGCCTGTGTTGGTTACGGCCACGGCCGACGAGTTGGTCGCCTGGATCTCG
>Ga0302155_10002049_pt1 | contig 13979 bp, 12 predicted proteins | sample I_Bog_N3_1_FD_193508 | JGI IMG/M metagenome (GOLD analysis project Ga0302155, IMG submission 193508) | Peat permafrost microbial communities from Stordalen Mire near Abisko, Sweden - I_Bog_N3_1 | ecosystem: Environmental > Terrestrial > Soil > Wetlands > Peat | place: Sweden: Abisko, Stordalen...
CAGAGCCTTAAGCTGTGCGGGTTAATCGTCTATCTTGGACTTCCTCGTTCAAGGAAGTGGTGCCAGGGCCGGACTCGACTGTGTCGGGTAAGCATTTAAAAATCAATTGGTTGCCGGGATTTTTTCTTTAAATGTACCCCAGTATGTACCCCCAAATTGGCTCTGAATTTCGGTTCGATATTGATATGGAAGGGGACTCGAACCCAACCCGTATGCTGTAGCAAAACTGCAAAAACGGTGTGTCAGTTTTCTCACGGAAATCCATGGCTACTTGACCAGCAGGTGATCGCGGTGCCATTCAAAGGCGAGAGGATCGACCTTTAATGCGGTGACCTTCGCCTCCCGAATCAACTGACCATGGAATTTCTTGAGGCCGGCATTGTTGGGAATGGCTGATACCTGGTCCGGTACCCACACTTTACGATCATCACCCACGCCAAAGAGCCCTTTGTCGAAAGCCCAGTGATGGCGTTTGCAAAGAGCAAAACCATTGCGGACATCGTCAGCGCCCATGAGTGATCGTGGGACGACGTGAGCCGCATCTATTTCGATCAGGCCTGCCGGCGTTTTTAATGCTTCATCGCAAATTGCACAGGCTTCTTCGTATTGTCCAAGAACAGATGAGCGAAACACGATTGAGCGCGCAACTTTCCTGACGGTAGAGGTTATGGTCCCTGCTGCCGGATCAATCAGGCAGAACGGTGCGGCTTCCAGGGTCTTTTCCTCCGCAAGAGCAGCAGCAAGGTCCGTGCCGGAGACGTGTTTTGAAGTTGTAAGTGCACCCCATCGCCGGGCTGCCATGAGCTTTGCGATTGCCGGGTGTTCAGGCGACGTCATCCTGACCAGAGTCAGCCTGTAATAATCCAGACGGTAGATGCTGCGCTGCATGATCAGGACATCGCCCCCTGTTGCCAGACTACGTAACGGTCCAAGTTGATCGGTTAGCCTTGATTCAGGATCCCGCATTCCTCCCCAGGATTGAAATTGATACCGGGTGCTTACGGTATCCTTGTAAACATTCTCGACGAATAGCTGCGCCTCAATCCGGTGATCAATCACTGGCGTGGCTTTCGAAACAGTGCCTGTCAATCCGGGAAAGAACGGGCGCAAGGCTATCGGAACGACGATTCCACCCTGATGTCCTCGTGCACTGCTGGTGTCGTTGTTGGCCAATACCTTGAAGAACGGGAAGTCCCATTCCGGTGAATGATTGAGGCAATAAAGTGCCATGGATGCTCAAGACCCGTCTGATAATCGGATTCTGACATGCTAATCGAATTTGTACTGCAGATCCACCTGCATGGGCGTCTCCTGGCATGGCTGGTACTGATGGCGGCAGAACGCTGGCTGAGCGAGTGATGTGCATGGTCGGTGCCCGGGATCAGGCAGGGGAGTGGGCACGCTGACTCGACTTTAACATCCAAAGGCCGTTATACTGGGAACAATACAGGACAATATGTCCGCTTTTTGACCCAGAGAGAAATGCTGCATGAACGCACCACTACCCGACCAGCTCAAGACCCTTTTAGCCGAACTTCGCCGTTTGCACTCCCAGGCGGAGATTGCCGAAAGGCTGGAAGTCGACAAGCGAACCATACGGCGCTGGGAGGCCGGTGAGTGCGTCCCTCCGAGCTACGTCCTGAGTGTGCTCAGACAAATGTTGCCGCCTGGGTTGCCTTTTGAAGATCCTGTGGCGGACTTCACCTTTATTGATCTGTTCGCAGGGATTGGTGGCATTCGTCAGGCTTTCGAGTCGATTGGTGGACAGTGTGTTTTCACCAGCGAGTGGGACAGCTATGCGCAAAAGACCTATGCGGAAAACTACAATCAAGACCTGCACCCGTTGAACGGTGACATCACCAAGGTGCACGCGGCCGATGTGCCGAACCATGATGTGCTGCTGGCGGGTTTCCCTTGCCAGCCATTTTCGATTGCCGGCGTTTCCAAGAAAAACGCTCTTGGCCGGGCTCATGGTTTCCAGGATGAAACACAGGGCACACTGTTTTTTGATGTTGCACGTATCATTGACGAGAAACGTCCGCGAGCTTTTTTGCTGGAGAACGTGAAGAACCTGCTATCACATGACAAGGGCCGTACGTTTGATGTGATTCGCCGGACGCTGAGTAAAGAGCTGGGATACCACATCCACTACAAGGTCATTGACGGTGCCCACTTCACCCCCCAGCACCGTGAGCGGATCCTGATTATTGGTTTCCGTGAACCGGTGGCTTTCGACTGGGATGCCCTGCCCCTGCCGCCCAAGGGCAATGTCCGGCTGGGTGAGCTGCTGCACCGTACCGATGGCAGCGAACCGGTATTGCCGTGGGATGGCGACCGCTTTTTCGACCACACCGCACGCAAGGTGCAGGACAAGTACACCCTCACTCCAAAGCTGTGGGCATACCTTCAAGCGTATGCAGAAAAACATCGGGCCAAAGGCAATGGCTTCGGTTTTGGTCTGGTGGGCGAAGACAGTGTCACCCGAACCTTGTCTGCACGCTACTACAAGGATGGTTCCGAGATCCTGGTCTATCAGGGGGAGGACAGGAATCCGCGACGCCTGACGCCTCGCGAATGTGCCCGTCTTATGGGCTTCCCGGACACCTTCCGCATCCCGGTATCCGATACCCGTGCGTACAAGCAATTCGGGAATTCGGTGGTGGTCGATGTGATGGCCCACACCGCCAGGCTGATGCACCAGTTCCTGGTTCAGGATACGCTGGAACCCGAGTTGCCACTCCAGGTGGCCATGCCCTGATCTGGACGCCATGACCGACATCGTCGACAAGGCCACCCGCCGCCGGATGATGTCCGGTATCCGGGGGAAGGATACAAAGCCTGAAGTTCTCATCCGCAAAGCCCTGCATGCGCAGGGCTTTCGTTATCGCCTGCATGACAAGGCCCTGCCAGGTAAACCTGATCTGGTCTTCCCGAAATACAAGGCCGTGGTCTTCATTCACGGTTGTTTCTGGCACGGCCATGATTGCCGGTATTTCAAGGTTCCGCAGACACGCACGGCATTCTGGATGGACAAGATTGCGGGAAACCAGCGTCGTGATGAACGTCAATTAGGCCTTCTAAACGATGCTGGATGGCGAGTGCTGGTGGTCTGGGAGTGTGCAACACGAAAGAATAAAACATTGGCAAAAGATTTGCTGATTGACTATGTCGTTAACTGGCTGATAATGGGGCGCTGTGACGCACAAATTGATGAGACAGGCATCAAGCCCTTGCCATGTTTGACGACAGAATTAGTGACTACGTTGAAGGTGTTGCCGCCAAATACCTGAGCGCCGTGGATGCCGAGCCCGGCAAATCCAATCAGCACGAAATCGGCGGTCTTCCGGCTGCCGGCTTCAAGGCGTGGCTCGGTACGCCGGGCAAGCAGGAGGAATACCGCTTCTGCACCCGGCAGATCTACATATCCGATGACGATGAAGAGTTGCTGGTCTGTGACAGCCATGTCACCTGGTATGACTGCCGCCGCAAGGTTGAGCACCGTAGCCCGGAATACCGGCTCTACTACTATGACAGCCCGGTAACCGCTCAAATTAGCGAAGGGGATTTTTTTCTCATCGCTAAACTGAAAGACGGGGCGTTACCGCTGAAGCAACTGGTCTTGCCTGAATATGCGGGGGAAACAAGGTCTGGCAGCCTGTTGATGGTTTTTGCTCCTGCGGGGAGTTCTGCGGAACGGCAATTACGTTTGCTGTTTGGCCTTTCTGACGTGGATGATCGCTTCAAGCCCGGGGTGCTGGAAGCTGGGTCCCTGCTGCTGCCACTCCGACTGATGCTGGAAGAACTCGGGATCGAGCTGGTGAAGCCAGCGACCAGCGACGGGGTGTGGACGGAACGCCTGCTGGCGGCTTTTGGTGGCAAGGTGTTCCCGGGGACCTCCGAGTTTTCGGCGTTTGCCCGCAACAGTATTGCGGAACAGACCGATGCACTGGCCGATCCGGATACCACCCTGATGGCCTGGATGGATCACGAAGAAAAGCTGTTCCGCCTGTACGAACGCCAGTTGGTACAGACACAGCTGCGCGCCGGGTTTGGTGAAAATGGCGATGATGTAGATGCCTTCATCAGTTACTCGCTGAGCGTTCAGAACCGCCGCAAGTCACGTGTGGGGCATGCCTTTGAAGGACATCTCGATACCCTGTTTCATCTGCATGGTCTGCAATTCCAGCAGGGCCGGGGCAAGGGCAATGTGACTGAAAACAATGCCCGACCCGATTTCATGTTTCCCTCGTTCGCTGCTTATCACAACCAGGATTTCCCGGTCGGAAAGTTGCGGATGCTGGGGGCAAAAACCACCTGCAAGGACCGCTGGCGTCAGGTCCTGAGTGAGGCTGACCGCATCCACTCCAAGCATCTTGTCACCCTCGAGGCCGCCATCAGTGAGGCCCAGACCGACGAGATGGCTTCCCACCGGCTCCAGCTGGTGATTCCTGCCGGGATCCACGCCACATATACCCCAAGGCAACAGGCCCAGCTACAAGATCTGGAGGAGTTTATCCATCAAGTCAAGTTTGCACAGGCCTGAGAGGCGGTGGTAGAAAGCAGGATCAGATGTTCTGATTGTCAATCTGGCCCATCAAATCAAGCGATAACACTCCCTGCTCCTTAAGCCGTTTCAAAACGGTAATCGCGTACTTGGACTGCTTGTCGCTCGGAATCTGGCGCGGCAGGGAAGCACAAATCTTTATGATCTGCTCATCCTTTGTCGTTAGCTCTCGGTTGGCACTGCCTTGCTCACCAACCCTGTGCCAAAAATCTGCACCAAGGTTTACAACCAGAGACTGTGCTTCGATTCCAGCCATCTCGCGCTGCCGCTCGTGTGCGTCACGCTCATTGCTTCTGGCGACCTCCTTGAGCACCAGGCAGCACTCAAAATCATCGCCATAATCGATTTTGTGTTCTTGAAACGCGCTCCAGCAAGCTTGTTGTTTTGCCCACTCTGACAGGTTACGCATGCCGGCTACAGGCCGAGTGATGACTTTATGAGCCTCTTCTGCTGCCAATAAGAGGACTCGTCCCAAGGCGTCGGAGACCATCTGCCGTTTCGCGATCGTGTCGAGATCGAGCATTTCATTTGCTCTGTTTGCATCGTGAAAAACCTTTGCCATGGCATAGGTTACGATGTTGGCACGCAGTCCTCCTCGCTCGTACCACGGCTGTTTAGGGATCTCTGCTTCAAGCTTCCGGAAAATAATTGCCTTCGCCACTAGCCTGCGGTACCAGAGCTCATCATGGTTTGCCTCACGTTTTGACCATGCCTCACCAATCTCCTTGGCGAACAGTGCGAAATTTTTCTGCGCCCCACGCGAAACAATGTGTGGCAGTCCGGCCGCAGAATTTTCAAACTTTGCCAAATCTGTCTTGTTGAACAGCTGAGTCTTCGGGTATTCCAGATCGAATTTTTTCTGGTCGCTACCCGTGCGTCGCCCCCGGTCGTTAATGAACTGTCCTCTTGAACGTTCGTAAAACCATTTGGTTTCGTGACGCTCACCTTCTCGCGCGGCAAACATCACTGAACGTGAAAACTGCTCCATCCTGATGTGGAAGGGGTGGTTTGAGAAGAAGTCGGCTGCGTTGACCTTGTTCTGGGTATTCGCGAATTCCGAGATCTTTGGCACGATTTCCTCTGAACGGTCGGCGGGCACTACCGTCAGCTTCATCTGCACAAAAACGTTTGCCAACTGCTCCCCGGCAGACCTCAGGGCGGCATGAATCGAGCCTGTTGTCTGGGCTCCGTTAACAATCTGAAGGTTGCCGATCGACGAGATTGCAAGGCCTGCATTAGTCTGGACGCACTGCACATCTTCGGCTGTCGCAGACAAACCATTGTTGTAGGGAAAGAAGAGTTCCGGCTCTTCTTTGATGGTTTTCTGGATACCCTTGTTTGTCTTGGCTCTGGCCTGCAGGAAGGTGCGGACATTTGCCTCAAGAAGACGGGCTCCCCACCGATCATAGATGGCAGCCAGCTGCGGACCGGGCATGATCAGCAGATAGCTTTCGAGTGCAGCGTCAGTTTGCGAAGCTTTAAGTGCAGGAAGCGGAGCACCGAAGTCACCCGCAAAGTCAATGACTATGTCTTCGCGCGCTTGACCGGAGCGGTCGAACCGTTCGAATCTGGCAAGATCCCAAACCGACCAAGTTACCGGAATATCGTCCAGTTTTTGCAGTTTTACGGCATCGTCCCGGCTGGTGTACTGACGATTTGAGACTAGAATTAGTTTGACCTTGGTTACGTGCTGCCACGTAGCAATGATCAGGTCAGATACCTGAAATGCGGGATTCACCTCGCTCAGTGCGTCGCGGAACTCTTCAACCCGGGCACGTTGCAGAAAACGAATAAGTGGATTGAGGATGGGCGGGACATCCGCCTTGGCAAATGTCTGGACTTCATCACTATCGACAAAGTCGCAAACAATGAGTCCGAGAACACCTTCGCTGTCACGAGGGTCGCCTGCGTACCCGTCAATTCTGAGTTTCTTGGCACCCTCCCCACACTGGTAGAAGGCACGGTCCGCGGTTTCAAGCTCGCCCGCTTCTGTCAGCCGAGCAGTCAACTGATCGAAAAAAGCCTCAACCATCAGCATGCCACTTGCGTCCGCCTCGCGGCGGATGTCTGCCATCAGACTCTGGTAATACTCTTGCATCAGCATGCCACTTGCGTCCGCCTCACGGCGGATGTCCGCCATCAGACTCTGGTAATACTCTTGAGTTTCGCTCATGAAACATCCTTATCGACAAGAGCTGTCCGTACTATTGCCCATTCAGTTCTGAAAGGTGCGCAGGCCGATAGCTCCAGCGTATAGGTCACACCCGAAGTCCCCTGAGGAACCGGAGCGGTAATCCTGGGGAAACCTTCCGAAATGGAATGGAACTCTGGAGACGAGGTGATCCAGAGCCAGGCTGAATAGTCGTGCAGCGTTTCGTAACCTGCATCAGCAAGGCGTAGCTCCCAATCCACGATCATCGATGGCTCTGTCTTTTCGAGAAGCTCGGTCACCTCATTGACATGCTCCGTCAGTGTCCGGCCATGGGGCGGTTGAACCTTGTCGACAGTAATTACGCAAAGCCATAGACGACGACCCGGTACGTCTGCAAGCTGATATTCATTTGAGATTTGCACAAACGGCTGTGAAGCTCCACGCCTTGCTTTTACCTCAATGCAGCCGGATTTGAGCTCAAAGTCCTTCGGCGCACCGGATGGGCCTGTCCATGCAGCAAGGGCTGATTTTGCCCCCAAGGTGTCTATCAACAGTTTCAGCAGTTCAATTTCACCGATAAGGCCCTTCTGTGCCTCTTCTGATAATACTTCGAGCTTTCCTCTTTGCAGGAGGTAGTGCCAGCGGAAGGTACGTCCAATGGCCCGTTCAAGTGCCTCAGCCTCCGTGTTCGCGAGCTCACCTGCGGCCATCACATCACGGCAAAGAGTCTCAAACAGTTCGAGTTGTGCTCTGTCCTTGAGACGCACATAGAGGATCGGCCCCCCCTGGAGCGTTTGAAAGTGAATCTCCAGATTCCGGAGCTTCGGTAGATCAGGCAACGGATCCGGAAGCTCCGAAAGCTGAAGAACCAAGGCTACATCGGTCCGCGGCATGGTGGCCCAGAACCAATTCCAGCGTGCTGATGCATCAACGCGTCGCGTATCGGTTTTCCCGGCCTCAAGGCCAGACCATGGGCTGTCATTCTGCGTCACCTAGCGCCTCCTCTTCGAGTTCATCCTCCTCGCCAAACAACTCGCGCATGCGGATGGTGTTTACGACGTACTCAACAGTACCTCCCTGAACATTCGACAACGGGAAGTAGATGCTCCACGCAAGAACGACCCCTGGTAGCTTTTCTTTTAACTCGTCGTCTGCAATCTCTGGAGCCACGAATCTCAGAATCATCAGGGGCCGTCGCCCCGGAATTTCGCGGAAAATACGTGGAGGAAAGGTCTCCGGATCTGGTTTGCCTTTACGGTCAGGTTCTTCTCGGAAACCTTGAATCGCGGCCTTAATCTGTCCCGACGACAACCCTATACGCTCGTCACCCGGTGAGCCAACCCGTCTGCTTGTGCCACTGATTGCAAGCATGTCCTGACGCAGATCGGCTGCGCTGACTGATCTGCTAAAAGGTCTCATGGGGATGCCTGCCAGTTCATCCTCGGTTGCATCTTCTTTCTGGGCACTTGCAAACAGGATGTCCCATTCTTTCAGTTCAGTACCGGTGCGGGCGTCGATGTAATCAATCATCAGCCGTGGGTCTGTCAATGGATCGGCTGCATCTGCGCGGAAAACTCTCAGAAAATCACGTACCAGATCAACCTGTACCGACTGGTAAAGGGTTCCCCGTGAGGGATGGTCTGCCGCCTGCCCGCGGGCAACGATGGCTGCCGCTAGCTCCTGCCCGGCCTTCCGATTGCGTTCCAACTGGACGCGATCCGTGCGAATCCGAGTAGTCTCGACAAGCCGGCCTGCCAGTCCGACCTTCACGGGGAACTCCCGACCGGTCCCCATCTTGTTGCGGGCTGTCACAATCAGCGACTCCGGGTGACTACGAACAGCCAGGCCGAACTGCTCCGGCGTGGCCTTCACCAACTCCATGCGCTTTAGCTGTGCCTGCAAATCATCCATCGCCTCGTGGATATGGGTATACCAGCCCACGGCGTCTGCCGGAATCCACACACGGCACAGATCCTCGTAGCCAGGACGGTATCCGAACCAGCGCCCCATCTGCATCAGCGTGTCGTACATCATCGAATTCCGCATGAAGTAGCTCACCGTCAGACCTTCCAGTGTCAGTCCGCGCGACAGGGAAAAACCGCCTACAGCGATGACAGTTACGCCATGCTCGCAACCTTGGTCATAGTCGAGAGGCTGAGACCGCTTCGATGCATTTACCTCAACTACCTTTGTGGAAATCAGAACTTCATGTAGCCGAGCTTGCACCTCAGCCCAGTCAGCGCCTTCAACCTCTGCATATTCAGCTTTCCATACCGCATGGAGGCTCGCAATCTCCGGATTTCGCAAGGCAGAACGGCCTTTCCCTCCATCGACTGCTACTGCGTCTCTCATTCGACTGACAATGTCCGCCACCCTGGAACGCATTCGCCCTTGGACGTCTGTAAAGCGCGACGCATTGATCAGCATTGAGGCATGTGATGCCTGCTGTCCCCGTGCATTACGGATCGCCCGTGCAATGATGAAGGCTCGCACCGCGCACACAAGGCTATCAGGCAGCACATCAACCGGATGGTCGATCTTGTGCGTCATCGGCAGGACATCTTCGTTGTCTCCGATCAGCCGGACATGCTGGTCGATGGCATCAACGAATACTTTCTGAGCACCGAAATAATTAGATGGCGCGTCAAGTCCGATAATGAAATGTCGTGGGAACAAGTCCTGCTTAAGCGCCTCGTCGTCGGTATCAGGGTCAATAAAGATATTGGCGAAAGGTGTTGCCGTATAACCCACATAGCAGCTTCGGTAGAACAGTGAGAGAAGTTCTCGGATCTGCCCGTTTATGCGGGTGACTTCATCCTTGGCATAAGCTGTATTGATCGAAGCATTATCAGCTTCATCATCGATCAGCAACATCGGTTGACTAACCATCTGGGACCCTTGGTTGACAGAGTGCTCCGTCAGCCATTCCAGAAGGTTCTTCAGCGTACTGGAATTTTTCTTGATCACAAGAACGACCGGTACGTTGTACTGCCCGATCTGACTGGTGTTGGTGGTAGCGGTTGTCTTGTTGAAATCCCGCAGGGTGTTGGTCAGCGAGACCGGAAATTCCCGTTGATCGAATGTGCCGACCCCGATAATCTTCTGACGCTGTGCCCGGTTTGCATGGGCCAGCCGCCCCGTATCACGGCCGATGAACCCCTCATCAATTCTGGACTGGGTCTGGTTGCGCAAGTTGTTGTGAATGCCTGCTATCACCACGATCAGGCGATAGCCCGCATCGGCTGCCTTGCATATCAATCCGGTGTAGTTTGCTGTCTTGCCACTTTGAACATGCCCAACGACCATACCCCGTCGGCTCCATGGACTCATGTTGTGCGGGTTGCCAAGGCGGTCCAGTACACGGTCCGTCACTTCGTCAGTTGCATCGATCACTGATTTTGGTAGCCCCTTGAGGTTCAGGAGCTTCCGGTAGCGACTCCAGTAGAAATCACCGATTTCGCCATTAATCCGTGCGTCATGCAGCCAAGGGTGGAAATCTTCAGCGTCTACGATAGCGCCCAGCCCCATGCTGATGCCGTGCTTCTCCTCGATCAGGCGTGCAAGTTCCTCCGCCTCGTCGTCCTTGAACTTGCCATTGAACATCGGAGTTCCACGAAGCTGGGCGATGATGTCCCGGATCGATTGTGCCGTATGTGGGCCTTGTTGCGAGGCCATGAACATGGCCGTCATGCCTTCCAAGCTGCTCAGGAGTGGGCTCACTTCTAATCCTTCTTCTCTATCGCCGCAGCGATCATGCGTTGAGTGTCATCCCAGGCCGAGCGGAATGGGTCGACATCCTTCATCAGTGATTCGATTTCCTTGATGTCTTTCTGAGCCCCCAGGAGTACAGATAGAGTCGCCTGTACTGCCTGGGCAAGCGTATCCTCATCAATGCGGTCTGGAACGATCAGCTCTGCTGCACCGGCCATGTCTGCATGAAGGGTTTCGATCGGAAGTGAGGCTCCTGTGAGCGCAATGCAATTGAAAAAACCGCGCTGCAGATCGGGCGGTAGTCTCCCTGCAAAGTCTGAGAAGGCAGGGTGTTCAATGTTAGGACGATATCGAATCTGTCCGTCTGCCTGAATGCGGTTCCACATAGGCAGCCGCTCGTGATCAACAAGCTTCTGCCCACGCCGGCAATAGGTTCTCTTTGAACCGCCCTGAATGCGCTCGATTACTTTCCTGAGACGATCACGGACAATCGGAGGCAACTGAGCGGAGGATTTCTTTACGTCGATTTTCCAGTCGGCATCCATGCTGTTCGGAATATCAACTCTCACACGGGAAAGCTTGGTTAGTTCAGACTGTCGGCAGAGGCCAAACCATGTTCCATAAAGAATAAGTCGTCTGCCTCGGTACAGGTAGAACCCCTGCGACTTTAGATGCCCCTCAGGGCCAGCGATATCATCCCAGTCGGTTACGCTCATTTGCTTGTGGTGAGGAAGCGTGAAGCTCTGGATCCATACTTCACCACCGCTCAGTGACAGCGACTCCTCAGGATCAATGATGGTCGCGGGGTTCTTTTTGGCAAAAGGATCAAGTGGCTGAAGAAGGCGACCGTTCAACAGGATTTGAAGTGTCTTCGAATCTTCTGTAAACCGGTGGAAAACCAGACGCAGATGTCGTTCGGCTTCGGCAATTCTTTGGTTGATGATTTCAGTACGTTTGTCAAAGTTCTGGGAAACGCCCCCAGACAAGCGATCAAGCTTTTGCCACAGTACCAACGTTCCTGTTATTCCAAGTTGATCTACAACGGGAATGCCCTCCACATCACCCGGCAACTGCACTGTCCATTCGTTGCGCTTGGCAACATCGTCCAAATCCCAGATCGCAACGGAAGTTTTGCCGTCTTTCCGAGACACAACAGTGAGTCGGCGGCACTGTGAAAAGCTGGCACTCTTCAAACCAAGCCCGAACCTTCCCAAGTCGGGAGCATCACGCGTTGCAAGGGGATTCCGGCTTCCCAGACGCATAGCGGCAATTAGCTCGTCTTCGGTCATTCCCCTCCCATCATCAACAATTGCGATCAGGGGATCGTCGGTGCATGCTTCTGTGATGATGTTAATCTGTCGGGCTGCCGCCGTGATTGAGTTGTCGATGATGTCGGATATGGCTGTCTCTAGCGAGTATCCAATGTCCCTCAGTCCTTCAATCAGTGAGGCCGCATGAGGAGTGGCATCGGCCCGCCTTGAGATGGTGTTTGGGTGCTTGTGTTCACCTGATATGTCAATTTTGTATTCGCCAAGCATGGAAATTTAGCGTAATCCTGAGTTGAGTCTTACACAAATCGGAGAAGGTATTTACAGTACCTGTGCCATTACAAAAAAAGATTCTTTGGTGCCAGAGTTGTGCAGAAAATCAGCAGCGTCCCAGGTATTTATGGGTATTGGGAAATGCTCATTGATTGCTCCTAGCGTTACCGACAACAAGCTGAACCCCCGGTGCTAATACCGCATTTTTCACGTCATACAGTGCCAAATGTTCTTTCAGCCACAAGCGATATTCTGGCCTGCGCAGACTGTGATCTGGCGAACAATCCACCCCCCACTTCCTCAACGTGTACCCCACCGTTGCCGCACGCAGCGTCAAATGCAGCACGCCGTTCTGCATCCCATAATCCATCTCGGTAATTTCCGGATGCGGTTGGTCGGGATGCGGCACCAACTCAAGCTCAACTGTCTGATTCCATTCCGCGTCGTGATCACTCAGCTCATGCGTAGCGACCGATTGCCCAACTAACACATGCGGCTGTTGAACCCGCGTCAGCACAAAATCTCGGAATTCCTGGCTCTTGCGATCAAACGCACGCACATGCCAGCGCAGACCGGTGTCGATCAGTGCAAACGGCACGATTTCGCGTTGGGTTAAGCCGCTGGAGAGCGAGTGGTACTGCATCGAGAGCGGGCAGCCGAGATACATGGCGCGGGTGACGGCTGACAAGGTGTTCAGGTCTGGTTTTGCCAGTAGGGCCGGACCATCGGAGATGATCCAGGTTTTGGGCTGCGGCTCGGCGTTGTCGCCGATGCCTTGGGTGAGCCAGGCGAGGACGCGCTCGGTATCGTAGGAAAACAGTGGGCTGAAGTTGTCGCCGATCAGATAGGTTTTGGCTTTGGCGTCGTACTGGATGTTGTCTGCGGCCAGTGCTTTGTACAGGCCGATATCGCGTGTGGCGGCGGCTTCTTGTAATCCAAACCTAGAGATCAGGTCATTGCGGCGAATGCCGCCCATAAAACGCAGGCGTAGTTCAATGAAGGCCAGCCGATCGCGCTGGGATTGCGTGAGTGACTCGATGGAATGTTCCTGCTTCGGGAGCTGAGCCATCTGCGTAGTTATTCTTTATTATGATATTGAACTTCTCAAGCCCAACATGCTACGCAAAATGATGACCATTTGCAAGTATTACATACAGGTAAATTGAGTGGTGTTGATATGGCTCATAGCCATGAATGCTGCTGGGGGTATGTATATGGCTTGCGCTCGCTCACAGGTGCGTGACGGTAGTTGAGATTCCTACTGTGCACGTTCACAGCGGATATTTACGAGAACATCAATCTGAAGAGGGCTTGGCCGCCACAGATTGATTGCTGCTAGGCTGTTTGGCAGTCCTAGTTTCAAGATCAGTGGCTAACGGCTCCACCGCAGTAACAGGCTGTCTAAGCGCAGCCGATTCCCTTGCCGCTGCAGCGGTTGCTTGGCTAATCAGTAGATCAAGCTGATCGACTGGCATTGTATGAATGTTGTGTTCCATGATGATCATGGTAGGCCGACAGCGGTTGGCGTTCAACTTGAAAATAACGAGCTTCAGGAAGCGATGCTTGATGCCGCCAGAGCGTGGATGGCGCTGCTTGCCCCAGGAAATGTTACTGAGAGTTTACCGATTTAAATTCGAACAGCTCACCGGCTGAAACTTCCAGCGTTTCAGCCAGCTTGCAAATATTGATTAGGGCGATGTTCCGTTGCCCGCGCTCAACTCCGCCCAGGTAACTACGGGCGATACCACTTTCCAATGCGAGTTTTTCCTGCGACCAGCCCTTCTGCCGCCGAAGCTGAGCCAACCTGCGACCGAACAGGATGCGCGGGTCTGTCTGCATCAATTTCTTCTCGCCAAAAGAAAATGATGCTAAGGATCACGCTACCCCCCTGTGTCAGGATTGTTGAGATGATCCCTTTTTAGGGATTTCTATTTAATCCAGGGGGCAGGAAGTCCGCCATGTCGCGTTTACCCCAGGCCCGTAAAGACGCCATTCTGAACAAAATGCTTGC
>Ga0302155_10002053_pt1 | contig 13970 bp, 18 predicted proteins | sample I_Bog_N3_1_FD_193508 | JGI IMG/M metagenome (GOLD analysis project Ga0302155, IMG submission 193508) | Peat permafrost microbial communities from Stordalen Mire near Abisko, Sweden - I_Bog_N3_1 | ecosystem: Environmental > Terrestrial > Soil > Wetlands > Peat | place: Sweden: Abisko, Stordalen...
GACACGAAACTTACTTAACTTCTTTCCAGAACGACGCATTCAAGCGCCATATCAGAACCAGGAAGCCACCGAGGAAGAGCAACACCCACACGCCGAGGCGCTTACGCGTATTCTGCGCGGGTTCACCCATCCATTGCAAGTAGCCAACCAGATCTGCCACGGCATTATCGTATTCAAGTTCGCTCATTTTGCCCGGTTTCACCTGTTCGAAACCAACAAATTTATGAATCGACCTGCTTTCGTCGTGCGAATCTTTCTCATCGGCAAATTTTGCTGTGCGAATACCTTGCAATTCCCACAACACATGCGGCATGCCAACATTGGGAAAAACCAGATTATTCCAACCGGTGGGGCGGCTGTCGTCTTTGTAGTAGCTGCGCAGATAAGTATAGATCCAATCCGGACCGGAGCCGGCTTCCGAGGCTTTGGCACGCGCAATTACCGACAAATCGGGCGGTACCGCGCCAAACCAGGCCTTCGCATCCTGCGGTAGCATGGTGGTTTTCATCAGATCGCCAACTTTTTCACCAGTAAACAGTAGATTATCCTTGATTTGCTCCTCGTTCAAACCAATATCGCGCAAACGGTTATAACGCATGGCTGAGGCAGAGTGGCAATTCAGGCAATAGTTGACGAAGAGCTTGGCGCCATTTTGCAAGGCCGAGACATCGGTGCTGCGATCCGGGGCCTTGTCCAATGCCAGACCATCTTCGCTGGCATATGCCAGGGCCGGCAGTAGCACCAGCGTGGCAATGAGTGTTTTGAGCAATGTCATTTTTATCCTCTTTGCTAGTGCGGATGATAGGTAACACGGTCAGGCACTGGTTTGAATTGCCCAGCGGCACTCCACCATGGCATCAGCAAAAAGAACCCGAAGTAAATGAAAGTGCATATCTGACTTACCGTTTGCGCAATGTCGGCGAGCAGAATGTGTTCCTGTACACGCAGACTGCCCCAGACGCCCGGCGGTTTCACGCCGAGGTAGCCCAGCACCACGAAGGCGATGGCGAAGACGATATAGATGTATTTATGCCAGTCTGGACGATAGCGGATCGACTTCACCAGAGAATGATCCAGCCAGGGCAGACCGCCCAGAATCATGACCGATACGCCCATGAGTACGACACCGAAGAATTTGGCGTCAAAGATTGCCATGCCTGTAACGATGAGTGCGCCAATAATCAATGCCGCTATCTTGAAGATGACGCCGCGCCTGGACTTCAGAAGAACCAGCGCGACATACCCGGCAACACCGGCCATCAGATAGGCCATGAAGTCCGAAGTCGTGGCACGCAAAATCGAATAAAAAGGCGTGAAGTACCAGACCGGAGCGATATGCAGCGGCGTCTTGAGGGAATCGGCCGGGATGAAGTTATTGTATTCAAGAAAATACCCGCCCATCTCTGGAGCAAAGAAAATCACCGCACTGAAGACAATCAGAAACACCACTACCGCCATGATGTCATGCACCGTGTAGTAGGGATGAAAAGGCACACCATCGAGTGGCACGCCATGGGCATCCGTGTGTTCCTTGATCTCGATGCCGTCGGGATTGTTGGAGCCAACTTCGTGCAGGGCGATGATATGCGCCACCACCAGCCCGATAAGCACCAACGGGATAGCAATCACATGGAAGGAAAAGAAACGGTTCAGGGTGGCATCTGAGACGACGTAGTCACCGCGTATCCACAGCGACAGATCCGGGCCAATGAAGGGAATGGCACCGAACAGGTTGACGATCACCTGGGCCCCCCAATAGGACATCTGGCCCCACGGCAGCAGGTAACCCATGAAGGCTTCACCCATGAGGCATAGAAAAATGGCAACACCGAACAACCAGACCAACTCACGCGGCTTGCGATAGGACCCGTACAACAGTCCGCGCACCATGTGCAGATAAACCACGATGAAGAAGGCCGAAGCGCCAGTCGAATGCATGTAGCGTACCAGCCAGCCCCAGGGTACATCACGCATGATGTATTCCACCGAAGCGAAGGCCAACGTGGCGTCAGGCTTGTAGTGCATGACCAGAAAAATCCCGGTGACAATTTGAATCACCAACACCAGCAAGGCCAGTGCGCCGAAGGCGTACCAGAAATTGAGATTTTTGGGCGCGTAGTACTCCGACAGGTGGGCCTTCCAGGTTGAGGTGAGCGGGAAACGGGCGTCTACCCAATTGAGCGCCTTGGCGGTAATGGGTGCGTCTGCCGGCAATTGCTTTTCATGAAATGCAGTCATGCTTATGCCTCCCCTTTTTCATCTTTGCCGATGACCAGTTTGCTGTCACCGGCAAACATGTAGCGCGGCACCTGGAGATTGTCTGGAGAAGGCTTGTTCTTGTAGACTCGGCCAGCCAGGTCGAAGGTGGAGCCGTGGCAAGGACACAGAAAGCCGCCTTGCCAGTCATCCGGCAACGACGGCTGGGCACCGCTTTGGAACTTGGAACTGGGCGAACATCCAAGGTGTGGGCAAATACCGACCAGCACCAGCAATTCGGGCTTGATGGAACGCCACTCATTGAGCGCATAAGGGGGCGTTGTGGAAAATTCGGTCCGCTGGGAATGTGGATCTGCAACCTCGCCATCGACTTTTTTGAGCGAGGCAATCATTTCCGGTGTGCGCTTGAGTATCCAGACCGGCTTGCCGCGCCATTCGACGGTGCGCATTTCACCTGGTGCCAGGGTCGAGATATCGACCTCTACCGGTGCGCCAGCAGCTTTGGCCCGTTCAGACGGTTGAAAGGTGGAGACAAAGGCACCCGCAGTAGCAAGCCCGGCAACACCTCCCGCCGCGCAAGTCGCGACGAGCAAGCCACGCCGACTGGAGTCGACCTGTTTTTCGTTACTCATACCAACCCCAAATTAGTGAAAATATGAAAATTGCGCGGCAGCGCCAAGGACCGTCGATTATAGCCAGGCTCGGCGACCTTTTGGAGCGAATCAACTGTTGAAAAATGTACTTGATGGTACTGTTGCCATTCTTGCGGTATCCAAAAACAGCTTTGTCTTTGTCTCAATTATTTCTAATAATTGTGCAGCATATTGCTGCTAATTTACTTTTTTATCAAAGAACGATATAACCGAGCGCTCGCTTTTGCAACAATTTCCAGGAGAAAAATATGGGCATGATCAAAGAATTTCGCGCTTTCGCACTTAAAGGCAATGTCATCGATCTCGCTGTGGGTATCATCATCGGCGGTGCCTTCGGCAAAATTGTCGAATCACTGGTTCAAGACATTATCATGCCTATCGTCGGCAAAATCTTTGGCGGCCTCGATTTTGCCAATTATTACTGGCCTTTGAACGGTCAGGCCCACAATCTGACGCTGGTGGAAGCAAAAAAGGCTGGTGCCGTGTTCGCCTATGGTAATTTTTTGACCATTTTGATCAACTTCCTGATTCTTGCCTTCATTATTTTTCAGATGGTGCGCGCCATCAACAAGGCACGTGATCTGGCGTTGCATCCGCAAGCCGATGAAGCCGCAGCACCAGCGCCGATTCCAGAAGACGTATTGCTGCTGCGCGAAATCCGCGATGCGCTGAAAAAATGAACCCGTGTAAGCAGCCACATTACACCGGATTATCGATATCGATGAATTGATGGGCAATGCCGAACTGCCGTGCCAGATCTGCACCGAGCGCCTGCACCCCATAACGTTCGGTGGCGTGATGGCCGGCAGCGATATAGGCTACTCCGCTCTCGCGTGCCAGATGCACGGTGGGCTCGGAAATTTCGCCGCTGATGTAGACCGATGCGCCGGCGCTGATGGCGTCACCTAGCATGCCTTGGGCAGCACCAGTACACCAGGCGATGCTACCCAGGGAAGCGGCCCCCTCACCGATAAACAAGGGTACACGGCCCAGGCGTTCCGCGATCCGCTGTACCAGATCGGCGATAGTGACCAATCCGGATGTGGCCGCGGCCACGCCCAGCCAGCCCAGTTGTTCTTCACCGAAACGGCCATGGCCGTCCAGACCTAGCTGGCGCGCCAATTGGGCGTTGTTGCCCAGACTGGGATGGCCATCAAGCGGTAAATGGTAAGCAAACAGATTGATCTCATTGGCCAGCAGGGTTGTGAGGCGCTTGTGCTTGATACCGATCACGCGAGCATCTTCGCCGCGCCAGAAATAACCGTGATGCACCAGCACGGCATCGGCCTTGAGATCGACTGCAGCATCAAGCAAGGCTTGGCTGGCGCTCACTCCACTGACAATCAGGCCGATATCGTCACGCCCTTCCACCTGCAGCCCATTTGGGCAATAATCACGGTATTGTGTAATATTCAGCGTTTTTGCCAGATAGCTGGCAAGTTCTTCCCTCGTTACGGTGCGCAGGGTCATCTTTCATCCTCATTTTTCATTTTATATGCGACGTTTTTGGCTGTTGTTTGCACAAACCGTAACAGTCGGTTTGGCAATCTGGTTCATTGTAGCCACCCTGAAGCCGGATTGGGCCACAGGTTTTTTCGGAGCACGCGTGCGTGCAGCGGCATCTTCGGTACCAATGCAGGAAGCCGCGCCCAGTGTATCGACACCAAATTCATACCGTGATGCGGCACGTCAGGCGATGCCATCGGTGGTCAATATTTTCACCACGATTGATGCACGCACGCAAAAACCGCCACTCTTAGATGACCCTTTCTTCAAGAAATTTTTTGGCGATCAACCAGATGACCAACAGGAAGATAAGCAATCCAGCCTGGGTTCCGGCGTCATCGTCAGCCCACAAGGCTATATCCTGACCAACAACCACGTGGTTGAAGCCGCCGATCAAATCGAAGTGGCGCTCACCGATGGGCGTAAGGCCACTGCCAAAGTTGTTGGCGCCGACCCGGAAACCGACCTGGCCGTCATCAAGATCGATTTGCCAAATCTGCCTGCAATTACCCTGGCGCATACCGAACAAGCCACGGTAGGCGATGTCGTGCTGGCCATCGGCAATCCCTTCGGTGTCGGGCAAACCGTGACCATGGGCATCATCTCAGCGCTGGGTCGTAATCACCTGGGCATCAACACCTTTGAAAACTTCATCCAGACTGATGCCGCCATCAATCCCGGCAACTCGGGGGGAGCGCTGGTCGACACCAATGGCAATCTGCTGGGCATCAATACCGCGATCTACTCTCGCACTGGCGGCAATCTTGGAATCGGCTTTGCTATTCCCATGTCGACTGCCAAGAACGTGATGGAAGCCATCATCAGCCACGGGCAGGTCGTACGCGGCTGGATCGGTGTGGAACCGCAGGATATCACTCCGGAACTGGCGGAGAGTTTTGGTTTGACCAAAAAAACCGGCGCCATCATCGCCGGTGTACTCAAGGGCGGTCCGGCTGACCACGCCGGCATGAAACCAGGCGATATACTGGTCAGCGTAGACGGCAAGCCGGTAGCCGACACCACTGAAATGCTCAACCTCATCGCGCAGCTCACGCCTGGTCAAAAAGCCAAGATGAACGTGCTGCGCAAAGCCCAGGAGACTTCACTCGACATCATGATTGGCAAACGACCGCCGCCGAAACACGAAGATGCCGAATAAAACCTGAACGCAGAATCTGCCGCTTCCTGCTGCTCACCAGAATCGATTTAGCCAACAGACAACAATATGCATATACGCGACCTGACCCAGTTTCTGGCCGAACTGTCCGAGAACAATAACCGCGCCTGGTTTGTCATGAACAAACCCCGCTACGATATTTTGCGTGCGGAATTTTTGGAGTTGGTGATCAAACTGATTGCCGACATCAGCAAATTCGATCCCGCAATTGTTGCCTGCAACCCGAAGAAAGCGCTGTTCCGGATCAATCGCGACATGCGTTTTTCGCATGAGAAAATCCCCTACAAGACGCATTTTTCGGCCTCCATCACTGCCAGCGGCGTGAAAAGCCCGAGCGCCGGCGGTGGTCCGGCTTATTATTTTCATATCGATGCGGCCGGTCAGTTGCTCATTGCCGGCGGGGAGTACCTACCACCTTCGGATCGCCTGCGCGCGATTCGGCAGCAAGTCGTCGCCGATGATGCAGGCTTCAACAAGATGCTCAAGACCAAGTCAATCAGGGAAAATTTTGGCGGTTTACAGGAAGAAGGCAAGCTGTCGCGCCCGCCCAAGGGTTTCGATGCCGACAGCCCGAACCTGGAGTATCTCAAACTCAAGAGCTTCATCGTCTGGCAGGAAAGCAGCATCAAGAAAACAATTCCAGACGACCTAGGCAAGGACTTACTGGCGGCCTTCAAAGACACCTATCCGCTGGTTAAATGGCTACGCGAGGTGCCATTAATGGCGGCACAATCAACTTGAGCACGATGAGGCCAGCCAAAATTGGCCCTCTCACAATACCCGAGTGGGCATCACCGAACAACTGAGCCTACTGTGAGGTAAGATCAGGCTCGCGTATATGGTTATGCCGCTGCGCTTGCTGCCACGCACTTAACTGGGCATCCGTTCGCGACTGCACATCAGCGAGATGCCTCACTTCAGTCAGTTGCCGCACCAATAACGCATGATATTCCTGCGGCTGCACCGTGGGTGGCAAGTGTGCCCTTTGCAGCAGATGCCGAGCATTCATTTGGCTACATTGCTGCTCAAACATCTTTTTTATCTGAAGTATTTGCTGCAGTTGCACTGGTTGCAACTTTGGACACACCCTATACTGCTGATTGCGCTCCAATTCATTCAACTCTTGCAATTGAGTACGTTCTAACTGCTGCCATGCTAGCAACTGATTCATATCCAACCCACAGCACTGTTCCCTCTGAAACGTCGACCGTTGCAGCTTTTGCAACGCTAATGTGTACGGCGCCAATGGTAGTTGCGGCATCCTTTTACCAAGCGACTGCAATGGCGATTCGCTCCACTGTAATGGTGATACGCACCGCCGTAATGTCGGCATTTCACCCTGTTTACGCAGCAACTCGTTCCGCTCCTCTGTTTGCCGCTTTTGTAGATCATCCTGTTGCTGCTTATGCTGAGACAACAGAGATTGTTGTTCTGCAAACAGCACACTGCCCTCAGTTGGCTGAAACAGCATGTATGGAGCATCGCTTGCCCAGTCTAATGACGTGGTATCAAATCGCAGCGGCACAGTAGAGACAAGATGAATCGGGATCATTGAGCACCGATGCGGGCCCGACGCTGATTCGGTTCTGGGAGATAAATCGCAGTGAATTAATGGGGAGACTCTTATCATGAATACCTCAAAAAATGTAATCATGACTCCTTGAGTGGCGACGATGCTTGCAAAAAAACACAATATGTCATGCGTTCATATTGAAATGGCACAGGCCATTTGTATCGTCGCCGATCAAGGGGCAACACAGCCCTTACTTGCTGCTGAGGGTCTCTTCCTGTGCCTCTGGCGCACGCGTGGCCCGTTCAAAAATGGGGGCCACCAGCAAACCGACTTCATACAGCAGGCACAGCGGCACTGCCAACATCAATTGACTCATGATGTCAGGTGGCGTCACCACTGCAGCGATCACGAATGCACCGACCACGGCATAGGGCCGAATCTGCTTGAGTTTGGCCAATGGCACCAGGCCCATGCGCACCAGCACAATGACAATGATCGGCACTTCAAAGGTGACGCCAAAGGCCAGGAACATAGTCAGCACGAAATCAACATAACTATCGATATCAGGCGCTACCGACACTGACTTGGGTGCAAAATTGTTAATGAACGGAAATACGGTGCGGAACACGAAAAAATAGCAGAACGCCACACCGGTGAGAAACAGTACCGAGGATGAAATCACCAGCGGCGCGATCAGTCGCTTTTCGTGTGCGTACAAACCTGGCGCGACAAACGCCCACATCTGATACAACACCCACGGCAAGGCAATCATCAAGGCCACCAGCATGGTCACCTTGACCGGAATCAGAAACGGTGTGATCACGCCGGTGGCAATCATCCTGCTGCCAGCTGGCAGCGCGTGGATCATCGGGCTGGCCAGCAGATCGAAAATCTGCGCGGAAAACGGCATCAGCGCGATAAACAGGACCAGCACAGCGACAGCCGATTTGACCACCCTACTGCGTAATTCGATCAGGTGCGAAATGAAGGTATCTTCACTGCCTGCGGTGTTCTGTTCTTCGGCCATGGCGGTGTGAGGCGGGAAAGATGGACGCTCAGTCCATCGGGATTAGAAGAAGCCGGCTGATTTGCCGGCAGGACGGTATTTGGCCACGCGCGCTGCAGCAGAAATGACTCGTGTACGGCGACCTTGTTCGCTCTTGTACCAGGATGGCACTGCCGAATTGCGGGCCAGTTGTTTTTTGCGGAAACTTTTCGCCTTGCGACTAAATACGTCGTGATCAGGGGTGTTGGACCAACTGATGTCGGCCTCCACGCTGCTGTCACTCCAGGCGCCGTGAATTTCCTGATGCGTTTCATCCATGCCCTTGGCAATGCTGTTTTCGACGTCGCCGACAGCGTCCTCGACATCCTTTTTCATCTTGCGCAACTCTTCGAGTTCAATTTCGCGTGTGACCTCGGTCTTGACGTCGTTGATGTAACGCTGTGCCCGTCCGAACAGGGAGCCCGCCATGCGCGCCACTTTGGGCAAACGCTCCGGACCGATCACGACCAACGCGACCACGCCAATTAATGCCAGTTTGGAAAGACCAATATCAATCATGACGTGGATGCGTACCGAAAGTAGATACCGCCGCGCCACAGGCGATAGTGAAATGAGTGATGTAACCGTTGGCGTAAATCAACAAAATGACTGTGTGCGACAAAGGCGAGATGACTGCACAAGGATGTCCCGCAGCAGGGGGACACCCTCACCTCAGTTGCCGGGTTTTTCTTTGTCCTTGGCGGAGGCGTCAATGATGGTCTGTTCTTTGGTAACGGTTTTTTCTTCTTCGCCCTTGATACCGTCCTTGAAACCCTTGACGGCCTTGCCGAGGTCAGAACCGACATTACCCAATTTTTTGGTGCCGAACACTAACATGACGATAACCAGAACCAGCAACCAGTGCCAAATGCTAAGCGAACCCATTTTTTCCTCCTAAACGACACCTGCGTGTCCAGTATTCAAATAACTCAATCGCAACCACTCATGCAAACTATTGCGGCATAACTTTGACGTGCCACGGGTGGGCACCGCCAATGACGTGCAAATGGAGATGGTACACCTCCTGACCGCCGTCTGGACCGGCATTGAAAATTGTCTTGAAACCACCGCTGCGCAGACCATCGGCGCCGCAGTGGTAACCACATCCCAGTTGTTGCGCCAGGCGTGGCGCCAGCAGGGACATCTTACCAAGGACAGCGGCATGTTGCTCGTCACAATCGGCCAGGGTTGCGACATGCTGTTTGAGCACAATCAGGAAATGCACCGGTGCGGCCGGATTGATGTCATGAAAGGCTATCACATCATCATCTTCGTAGATCGTCTTGGCCGGAATTTGACCGGTGGCGATTTTGCAAAAAATACAGTTGTCCAAAACGACTTCTCCCCGTGAAAATGGTTTTCACTGATACAACACTTAGATAGCTCGGCTAGCTTCACAAAAAGCCGCCAGCGGTATGCCTACCCTAGCCAGTCTGTCAGATGCGTCAGGCATCGGCCGCACGGCTTGCTTTTTCTTCCAGTCCAGACAAGCCTTCGCGGCGTGCCAGTTCATTGATCACGTCCTGTGGCTGCAGGCCAAACTGTGCCAGCATGACCATGGAGTGAAACCACAGGTCGGCGCACTCATAGATGACTTTGGAAGCGTCGCCGCTGACGCGTGCATCTTTGGCCGCCATAATGGTTTCGGCGGCTTCTTCACCAATTTTTTTGAGAATGGCATCATCGCCCTTGGCGAATAGCCGTGCGACATAGGATTTTTCAGGATCGCCGCCGTTGGCCAATTTGCGTGAATTGATCACCTCGGCCAGGCGCCGTAGCGTTTCACTCATGGGATGCCTTGCTGGTAAGTTTACGCGCGCGTTTCGGTTTTTCCGGTACGGGTTCGAGATCCTTCAATACATGATCTACGGTAACCCATTCACCGGTGTCGACGTTACCTTCCAATTTTTGGAAGAAGCAGGAATGACGGCCGGTGTGACAAGCAATGCCAGCGACCTGCTCAACCTTGAGCAAAACCACGTCTTCGTCACAGTCAAGACGGATTTCATGTACTTTCTGAAAGTGACCGGACTCTTCGCCTTTATGCCAGAGTTTTTTGCGCGAACGACTCCAGTACACTGCCTCACCGCTTTGTACCGTGCGCTCCAGGGCGTCACGGTTCATCCAGGCGAACATCAGCACGTCGTTGGATCCGATTTCCTGGGCAATCACCGGCACCAGGCCGACTTCATCCCATTTCACTTTATTGAGCCATTTAGCGCTCATGCTCATGCCAGCCTCATTGGAATCTGTTGGTCGGCCATGAAACGTTTGGCCTCTTGCACGGTATGTTGGCCGTAATGGAAAATACTGGCTGCCAGCACAGCATCGGCCTTACCCAGCTTGATACCGTCGGCCAGATCTTGCAAGCCGCCCACGCCACCGGAGGCAATGACTGGAATCGATACAGCTTCGGAAACCGCACGCGTGAGCGCCAGATCAAAGCCGCTGCGGGTACCGTCGCGATCCATGCTGGTGAGCAAAAGTTCGCCAGCGCCAAATTGTGCCATCTGGCGCGCCCATGCTACCGCATCCAGCCCGGTGGCATTGCGACCGCCATGGGTAAAGACTTCCCATTTGCCGTCACCGGTACGCTTGGCATCGATAGCTACCACAATACATTGCGAACCGTATTTGCTGGCGGCTTCCTGCACCAGTTGCGGATTGGTCACGGCCGAAGTGTTGATGCCAACCTTGTCGGCACCGGCATTGAGCAAACGGCGCACGTCTTCGACTGCGCGCACACCACCGCCAACGGTCAGGGGAATAAATACCTGTGAGGCTACCGCCTCAATGATGTCGAGAATCAGGCCGCGGCCATCCGATGATGCGGTGATGTCCAGAAAGGTGAGTTCATCCGCACCCTGTTCGTCATAGCGGCGTGCAATCTCGACCGGATCCCCGGCGTCACGCAGCGCAAGGAAATTGACGCCTTTGACAACCCGTCCGGCGGTCACGTCAAGACAAGGAATGATGCGTTTTGCGAGTGTCATGATTCGGTGCCGTCGGCTCCGTCAGATTGCACCGGCAAAGCGACTTCACTCAACTCGTCAGCACGCAGTTGCGCTGAATTGAGGTCTAGCGTGCCTTCGTAAATCGAGCGACCGCAAATGACGGCTTCAATGCCTTCGTCCTGCACGCCGCACAGGGCTTCGACATCCTTGATGCTGTGCACGCCGCCGGAGGCGATGATCGGAATCGAGACCGCTTGCGCCAAGCGCACGGTGGCTTCAATATTGACGCCACCCATCATGCCGTCGCGACCGATATCGGTGTAGACGATGGCTTCGCAGCCGTAGCCTTCAAATTTTTTCGCCAGGTCGACCACTTCATGGCCGGACAGCTTGCTCCAGCCATCGGTAGCCACTTTGCCGTCCTTGGCGTCAAGACCGACGATGATCTGCCCCGGGAAAGCGCTGCAGGCGTCGTGCAAGAAGCCGGGATTTTTGACGGCGGCAGTACCGATGATGATGTAAGACAGGCCACCATCGAGATAGCGCTCGATGGTGTCAAGATCGCGGATGCCGCCACCAAGTTGCACGGGAATTTCATCCACATTGTTGGCGATGGCAAATTCGCGCACTGTTTTGAGAATGGCTTTGACTGCGGATTCATTCTTCGGCTTGCCGGCAAAGGCTCCGTTGAGGTCCACCAGATGCAGGCGACGGGCGCCTTGTGCCAACCAGTGCCGCGCCATTTCGGCGGGATCTTGGGAGAACACAGTGGCTTGGTCCATATCACCTTGCTTGAGGCGAACACAGTGACCGTCTTTCAGGTCGATAGCAGGTATCAGCAGCATGGCTACAGTTATGACGATAAGTGAAAAGAGTGCAAAAAAGAACATGTGGGCGCAATCTCTGCGCTCACTTGCCGCTTAGACAAATGATTACGGTTTCCAGTGTACGAAATTCCGATACAGCTGCAAACCAGCAGCTGCACTTTTTTCTGGATGGAATTGTGTTGCAAAAATATTGTCGCGCCCCACGGCACAGGAAAATGGCTGACCATAATCGGTTTCGCCCAGACTGTGCGCGGCCACGCTCGGTTGCGCATAGTAACTATGCACAAAATAGAAGTAGGCGTCATCGTCTATGCCGTCCCAGAGTGGATGCGCCATTTTCTGATGCACCCGATTCCAGCCCATTTGCGGCACTTTGAAACGAGAGCCGTCTTCCTGGATCAGATTATCGAGCTGAAAACGCAATACCTTGCCTGGCAGCAAGCCAAGACCTGGCGTATCACCCTCTTCGCTCCAGTCAAACAGCATCTGCTCGCCCACGCATACACCCAACAACGGCTTGCTGCGTGCAGCAGCGAGTACCGCCTCCTGCAAGCCGGATTCCCGCAGGCAACGCATGCAATCAGGCATGGCCCCCTGGCCCGGCAAAACAATCCGGTCGGCCGCATCGAGATCGGCGACGGTGCCCGAAATACGCACATCGGCTTCGGGCGCCACATGACGCAGAGCTTGCGCCACTGAGCGCAGGTTGCCCATTCCATAGTCCACTACAACAATTTTATTCATATCGATACATGCCAAAGCACGGAAGGTGCAAAAAGCGCAGTCATCCGACTGCGCCAGCCAATCTTAGAGGCTGCCTTTGGTGGAAGGAATCATTCCCGGTGCGCGCGGATCGCGTTCGATTGCCATGCGCAGCGCCCGGCCAAAGGCCTTGAATACGGTTTCGCATTGATGGTGAGCGTTGATGCCGCGCAAGTTGTCGATATGCAGCGTGACTTGCGCATGATTGACAAAGCCATGGAAAAATTCGCTGGTCAGATCGACATCGAAGCCGCCTATCATCGAGCGGGTAAAAGGAATGTGGTATTGCAGTCCTGGACGGCCGGAAAAGTCGATCACCACGCGCGATAGGGCTTCATCGAGCGGGACATAGGCATGCCCATAACGACGGATCCCGGTCTTGTCGCCGATAGCCTTGGCAAAGGCCTGACCCAGGGTAATGCCGACATCTTCGACGGTGTGATGGGCATCGATGTGCAAATCGCCCTTGGCTTCGATATCGAGATCGATCAAGCCATGACGCGCGATCTGGTCGAGCATGTGGTCGAGAAACGGCACGCCGGTGTCTAGCTTCTGAAGGCCGGTGCCATCAAGGTTGACGGCGACGCGAATTTGCGTCTCGTTGGTGTTGCGAACGACTTCTGCAATTCGTGGAGTTGACATGATCAGGGTAGAACAGACTTTACTAAAATGTTTCTTGGCACCGCGCTGACGGCGCGACGTTCACAGCCTCTTTCAATGCTGCCAGGAACAGGGTATTTTCTTCCGGGGTACTGACATTGACGCGCAGACAATTCTGCAGCAGTGAATGCATTTTACCGACATTTTTGACTAATACCTTACGTTGCAGCAGTCCACCATACACTTTATCCGCATTTGCCAGCCGAATTAGCAAGAAATTGGCCGCGGAAGGGAATACCTCGATACCTTCGAGCTGCGCCAGCGCCGTACTGAGCGCCGTGCGCGCAGCACGCAAGAGCGCTGCCTGGCGCTCCAGTTCAGCCGTATGGTCGAGAATGAATTCGGCCGCAGCCTGTGTGAGTACGTTAATGTTGTAAGGCGGCCGTACTTTGTCGAATTCCTGCAACAATGCCGCACTGGCTGCCATATAGCCCAGTCGGATACCGGCCAGACCAAGCTTGGAGACGGTGCGCATGACTACCAGATTGTCGAACTGCGCCAGGCGCGGCATGAAGCTGTCCTGCGCAAACGGCTGATAGGCTTCGTCGAGCACGACAATGCCGCTGCTGCCCACGGCGTGCAAGACCGCTTCGACATCAGCCACGTCATACAAGGTGCCGGTCGGATTGTTTGGATAGGCCAGGTAGGTGATCGCC
>Ga0302155_10002064_pt1 | contig 13936 bp, 14 predicted proteins | sample I_Bog_N3_1_FD_193508 | JGI IMG/M metagenome (GOLD analysis project Ga0302155, IMG submission 193508) | Peat permafrost microbial communities from Stordalen Mire near Abisko, Sweden - I_Bog_N3_1 | ecosystem: Environmental > Terrestrial > Soil > Wetlands > Peat | place: Sweden: Abisko, Stordalen...
TACAAGAAGTACCACGGCAAACTCGACGGGCTCGACGCCGTCAAGACTCAGGCCGCGCTCACAACCTTCCCTCCGGCCGGCTTCACAATCACTCCCGCACCTACTGCGGCCGAACAGATCCACGCAATGCTCACCGACCCTACCACCAAGCTGCCTGACCTGGCTCTGTCCGACAAGGAGACCATCCTGGCCTTTGGATCAAAGGAAGATGCCGAGAAGGTTTGGGCGGTCATGAAAGATCAGCAGACGCCCGTCCCCGGAGTCGTGATTGAAGCATCGGCCACGGTCATCAAGGTCGCTGTCACTCAAGATGCAAAGGACGCCAAGGTTCCCGACTTTATCGTCACCCTCAAAACCCCACTGGCCGACAAGGATATTCCGGCAGTTGGATTCGAGTATGGTTTGTCCGCCAAGGGGCAAGCCGAGTTAGACGGCACCTACGACTCCTATACGCAGATTCCCGCCAAGGACGCCGTACCCGCTTCGGGCACAACTCCTGCTACTTCCGCCACGGCGCAGTCGGCACAAATCGCCGTCCGCGACGGATTCATCCAGGCTGAAAAGAAGAAGACGGTTCCGGCCCACAAACCCACAGCCGCCCACAAACCGGCAGCAGCGCACTAAAGCTGCAGCCAATAACCCCTGGGAGCAAGAAGGGCAGCCTGCGCAGGCTGCCCTTCTTGCATTTCACGAACACATCCATCTCGGATCAGGCGTGTGAAGGGGCACACAGCTTGGTGAAAAACCGCATCCGGAGCTCGGTGTGTGAAGGGGCACAACTTCAGTTGTGCCATAAGACCAATAAAAATAAACTCCGGGCTTTAGCCCGAGGGATAAATCTACAATTCAGGCCTCATCCCTGTTCCCTGTTCCCTGATCCCGGACCACTAACCACTAATCACTAACCACTGCTCTCTACTCCCCCAGCATGATCCGCTGAATCCCGCTCGCCCGCCCAGTAACAGCATCGCAGGTAATCACGGCCGCGCACATCTTCGGATTCCCCTTGGCCGCTTCAAATTTACCCGGCATCCCGGTCAGGAACCGGTGCAGCACAAGCTCTTTCTCCACGCCAATCACGCTGTCGTAAGGCCCGCTCATGCCCACGTCGGTCTGGTAGGCAGTTCCCCCCGGCAGAACGCGCTGGTCGGCCGTAGGGATGTGCGTATGCGTTCCCAGCACGGCAGTTACCTTGCCATCCAGATACCAGCCCATGGCCACCTTCTCGCTCGTAGCCTCAGCATGAAAATCCACCAGGATCACCTTGGCCTTAATGCCGGCCAGAATGTCGTTCGCTGCGTGGAACGGGTCGTTGGTGCCGTTCATAAACACGCGCCCCATCAGGTCAATTACGGCATAGGGCACGCCGCCCTCGGTGGTTCCTTCAAATACCCCGTAACCGGGATTCCCCCGCAGAAAATTTGCCGGACGCAGAACCCGCCGAGCCCGCTCCTGGCTATCCGCAGGCACGGAGTTCATGTAGTCAATCAGCTCCCGCTTGTCCCATACATGGTTGCCGGTAGTCAGCACATCCGCGCCCAGGTCGAACAGGTCCTCAGCAATCTGAGGAGTCAAACCAAAGCCGCCCGCGGCGTTTTCGCCATTGATAACCACGAGGTCGACAGCATGGGCCTTGCGCACATGCCCAATGTGCTCGCGCACAATCTTGCGCCCCGCACTGCCAAACACGTCGCCAACAAACAAAATATTCAAAGTTTCTAGACTCCTGGCAGATTGTGCAAAACTATTCGCCTTACGGAAAACCATTTACCGGAAAGCTTTGTAACAGGGCACGACTTCACAGCTTGGTGAAAAACTCATTCGGAGCTGGGACAAGCGTCAGGACACGACTTCAGTCGTGCCGATCAAGCCCATAAAAGGCCTGGGCTTTAGCCCCTGTTAAAGCGCGTCAATCCACTCTGCTCACCCGTCCCGATGTGTGAAGGGGCACGACTTCAGTCGTGCCGATCAATTCCATAAAAGTCCCGGGCTTTAGCCCCTGTTAAAGCGCGTCAATCCACTCTGCTCACCCGTCCCGATGTGTGAAGGGGCACGACTTCAGTCGTGCCGACAAAGCCAATAAAAAGAGTTGGGCTTTAGCCCCTGCGGGCTTTTGGGACCCGCCACGACAATCCTCAACCAGCAGACTCTTCCGTCCCCTGAACCCGATTCCTCATCAGCGGAAACAAAATCACGTCCCGGATCGACTTGGACCCGGTAAGCAGCATAGTCAACCGATCCACTCCCAGCCCCTCGCCCCCAGTAGGCGGCAGCCCATAAGCCAGCGCGCGCACATAGTCCTCATCCATCTGGTGCGCCTCATCGTCGCCGCGATCCCGCTCGCCCAACTGCTCCGCAAACCGCTTATGCTGCTCCTCCGGATCGTTCAACTCGCTGAACGCATTCCCCAACTCAAACCCACCCGCAAAAAACTCAAACCGCTCCACATGCTCCGGATCGTTAGGCTTCTGCTTCGAGAGCGGCGAAACAACCGTTGGATAGTCATAGATAATCGTCGGCTGAATCAGGTTCGGCTCAACAACGGCTTCAAACAGGTTGTAGACAGCCTTGCCCACCGGCGCTCCCTTTCCCAGGTCGCGATGGATCTCGATCATCGCAACAGACAGCGTCCGCAGCTTGCGCTTCCAAATGCGGGTTTCATGACTATCGCCAGCAGGCTCGACTTCAGGCTCAACCGCTTCCAGATCTTCCTCGGCCTCCGTGTCTTCAAGAGCCTTATGGATTGACGAGACAGCCGCATTCAACCGCGCCTTCAGCACATCCACGGATTCAAACGCAGTCTCCGCAGGCTTCACTCCAGCCTCAGGCGGCCAGTACTCCACAATCGCATCGCGCATGGTCAGCCGCGTCCACTTACCCACGTCAATCGTGTGCCCGTTGAACTCGGTTACCGTCGTCCCGTTCACCTCCTGCGCCACAAACGCCACCAACTCCTCGGTAATCTGCATCATGTCGAGATAATTTGCATACGCCTGGTAGAACTCCAGCATCGTGAACTCGGGGTTGTGCTGCGTGCTCACGCCCTCGTTCCTGAAGTTGCGGTTAATCTCATACACGCGATCGAACCCGCCCACCACCAGCCGCTTCAGATAAAGCTCCGGAGCAATGCGCAGAAACAAGTCCTGATCCAGTGCATTGTGGTGCGTCTTGAACGGCCGTGCTGCGGCACCGCCCGCGATCTGCTGCATCATCGGCGTTTCCACTTCAATGTAGCCGCGCTCGTCGAAAAACTGCCGCATAGCCTTCAGCACCTTGGCGCGCTTTACAAACACTTCGCGGCTCTCAAGGTTGACGAAGAGATCCACATACCGCTGCCTGTAGCGCAGTTCAACATCCGCCAGCCCATGAAATTTTTCCGGCAGCGCCAGCATCGCCTTGGCCAGAAACGTCAGCCGCTCCACGTGCACCGTCAGCTCACCTGTGCGCGTGCGAAACAGGTAGCCCGACACGCCAATGTGATCGCCGAGATCCAGCAGCTTGTAAACCGAGAAGGCCTGATCGCCCACGGCATCCAGCCGCACATAGATCTGCAGCCGCTCGCCACCCTGTTGCAGCGTCGCAAAGCCCGCCTTGCCCTGTGCGCGGATCTGCATCAGCCGCCCCGCCACAGCCACGGTCACGCGGTGGTTTTCCAGGTCCTCGGTCTGCGTGTCGCCCCACTTGGCGCGCACCTGGGGCACCGTGTGGGAGGCAGGGAACTGGTTGGGATAGGCCGACTGGCCCAGGTCCTCGATCTGTGCAAGTTTTTCCTTGCGCAGCTCGAAGAGATTGCGCTCAAATTCCGAATCGAACACGATGATTCCTTTGGGTGAACCGCGTCACGGGTGTAACAGTCAGTATATCTTCCGTTGCGAACAATGCGTCCGGGTCTTCCAGTCAGGTCAGGGCAATCGCATGAATCCCTTTCGTTGACTAGACTGGTTCCAATTTCAATCGCGCCGGAGGCGCAAGGGTTGTTAGCCCCGCGCTTCAGCGTGGGGAGGGCGGCCAACAACAACTCGTCAGCCCGTGGGGGCGGTGCGAACGGCGAAATGGCCATCAGGACATCGTTCATGCGATTGCCCTGCCAGTCAGGTTGAACGGGGCTCAGTGATTTAAACAAGATTCGAATCCCCATCTCGCATCCAGTCATTTAGCATGATTCCAATGAATCCCAAACTTGCTGTATTGCTCCTCTGTGCGTCGCTGTCCTTGGCGGTGCAAGCTCGTGCCAAGACGATCCTGCCGGATGCCTGCGGCGACGAAGCTGTCAAATTCGAAGTCAGCACACAAAAAGATCAGCCCGCTCCCGAGCCGCCTTCGGCTGACAAGGCGCAGATCATCTTTGTTGAGGAACAAAATGCGAGAGCCTCTTTCCACTTCGTCACCGTTCGCTACGGGGTGGACGGAAGCTGGGTCGGCGCTAACTATGGCGACTCGTATTTCGCTTTGACGATTGCACCCGGTCTCCATCACCTGTGTGTCAACGCGCAAGGGGCTAAGAAAGCCGTTGGTGTGACATCCTTTACCGCAGAGGCGGGAAAGATCTACTACTACGAGGCCAGCACTACGGTGACCAGAAGCGGCGGTGGTATGGTCACCACGACAGCAGCGAATGGAACCATGAGCACGGGTATGGCGCCCGGACACCTTAGCGCATCCTTCCAATTCAACGAATTGTCTGAGGACGAGGGCAAATACCGCGTCAAAGCCTGGAAGCTCGCCACCTGGAAGACCAAATAACTAGGCTCCCTGTGCCCATTCATCACGGCACTATCGTTATGACTGGGATCGCCGGCCGCCCGAGTCATTACTTGGAACTACCCCACAATCCCGCGTGCCCATCCGCACAGTAAACAAAACCGAAATAACTAACGCATTATCAACGTATTACGCCAATATCCCCTGCCAAATCAGCACACTTCCTGAAGGAATGACAATTTCTCCGCAGCCCACTCCCTCGTTTAATGAACTTCTCCGCAACCCAAAACATCTGCGCGGACTGCCCGCAAGGTACGTGTCTCAACGAGTCGCAACCACAGGTCCGACCTTTTCGATCGTTTTGACGCCACTTAAGCCACCTTTTCAGCTATGTAGAACAACCCTCCGATTGAACCTTTCACCCCTCCTTCGCAACCGTCTTCGCATCGCATCCAAGCCCGCCAATCGTGTATAACCACGATGGTGCCCTTCAACAATCCCATCCCGCAATCGACCCCAAAAAGTAAGGCCTCCAGCGGCCTTTTCGCCCTAGTCGAAGCGGAAAAGCTCATGCAGATTGCGCTCCTAATCCCTTCATCCGTAGGCATTTGCTGGCTCATCGGCGCGGGTCTCGATTCCTGGCTTCACCAAAAATGGATAGCCATCGCCGGCATCGTCTTCGGCGGCATCTCCGGCCTGACATACGTCGTCCGCATGGCCCTGGCCGCGGAGAAAAGTTCCCGCCCCAAGAGCAATGACAACGGCGGCACCGGTGGCTCTAAATGACTGAAAGCACTCATCCTATCGTCAATCTCACCAATGAGGAAGCCGAGCAATTCCTGCAGCGCGCCCTCCGCGTCACACTGATTCTCGGCGCGATTGCCGCAGTGGCCGTGATGATCGGCTCAGGTTGGCGCAACGCCGCAATGCTCGCCGTCGGAGCCGCAATTTCCGCAGTCAGCATTCTGGAGTGGCAGCGCCTTCTGCGCATCATCGGCGCCCAACTCGACAACCAGAAGATTCCCAAAGGCGCACTCATGGTGGTCGTCTTCTTTGTACTCAGGCTCACAATCTATGCGGGGGTAATTTATGGTAGCCTGAAAGGTCTCCACGGTTCGGTTGTGCCGCTTCTCTGCGGTCTGGGTTTGGCAGCATTGGCCGTAATGTTTGAAGCGGTCCGCCTGCTCGCAGAATAAATTCGCAATTGTCGCAACAGCCAATTTCGCGGAGACAGAAAGACTCAAGTTTTCATGCCGGAAACATCCTTTTTTGTCCGATTACTGAACGATCTTCTCGCGGGGATCGAGGTGCAAGCCTTTCAATCCATTGGAGTTAGTGCGACTGACGCGGCCGATAGAGCGCTAAAAGTCAATCAGGCTCTGGCACTCGAATTGCTCGTTGTCGGGGCGCTTATTCTCTTCTTCGCCTTGGTGCGGGTGTCCCTGTCCGTGGACAAGCCGAATCCGGCACAGCAAATTGCCGAGATGATTCACGATGGAATCGGAGACCTAGCCAACCAGATCATCGGACACGGATCAGAGCATTTTCAGGCCTTCGTAACCTGCATCTTCCTCTTCGTCCTGTTCAACAATCTCATCGGACTGATCCCTGGAGTTCCAGCCCCCACCACCTCGCCCTGGGTCCCGCTGGGACTCGCGATTCCTGTCTTTCTCTACTACAACTACCAGGGTGTCCGCGCCCAGGGTGTAATCGGCTACGCCAAGCATTTCTGCGGACCAATCTGGTGGATGGCATGGCTGCTGCTGCCAATTGAGATCGTTTCGCACCTTGCGCGCATGCTGTCGCTCACCATTCGTCTTTACGCGAACATGTTTGCCAGCGACATGGTAACGCTGGGCTTCTTCTCGCTAATTCCTGTAGGTATCCCTTCTGTTTTCTTGGGTTTACATGTTTTTGTTTCACTCATCCAGGCGTTTGTTTTCATGCTGCTGACGATGATTTATCTCTCGCTGGCGGTTTCGCACGAGCACTAAAAAGATTCCGCCGGAGAGCGCTTCCGCTCCGGGCATACGGTCGACTGCCAGCGTGAGGGGGTCAGCACGGTGAACCTCAACCACCCACTGGCGGTCAATTCAAGGGAAGCAGGAGAGCAATGCGCAAACTTCAATATGTATTCATGGCCCTGGCGGTTCTTTGTTTCGCCATTCCGGCCTTCGCGGATGGCGGTTCGTCTGCCATCAACCTCGCGCCCATCGGCGCGGGTATCGGCATGGCTTTGGCGGCAGGTCTTTGCGGCCTCGGTCAGGGGAAGGCTGTAGCTTCGGCTTGCGAAGCGCTGGCCCGCAACCCCGGCGCCCGCGGCGGACTGATGATCTTCCTGGTTCTTGGCCTGGCTCTCATCGAGTCCCTTACCCTGTTCACCCTGGTCATCATCCTGATCAAGGTCTAGCTGGATCGAAGTCAAAACGCCAACGGCCGCTCCCAGTCAGGGAGCGGCCGTTGGCGTTTGGCAAGTCTGCGTCTCACCTGCTTGGCCCGCTCCCGCCAGCCGAACCCGCACGCAGCATTTCGATGGCCTGGCGATAATCAATGTTCGCAGGAACCGGAGCATACTGCGTCATCTCTTCTGTCGTATCAATGTTCTTCGTCTTGAACAGGATGCGCAGGTTCATCTGCATTTTGAACCGTGCGATGCGCCACTGCTTTCCCCCCACATCCGCCTGCTCAATAACGATCGAGCCGCCCTTATCAAGCTTGCCCAGAATACCCAATCCATAGTCCGTGTCCTGCTCCAGATGGCCTTCCAGCCGCGTCACACGCTCCTGTGCGGCATCAATCGAGAGAACGCCGGTCATGGCCGTCAGGGCCTGGGTTTCGAAGTCCGGGGGATCGAATTTGGGGTTTGGCCGAAAGGTGAACTTCTCCACTGCGCCCGCGGGTCCAGTTGCCGAACCCGCATACGTGTAGAGGAAAGCATCGGGCAGCATCCGCAGGAGCCTCAAGACGATTGCCATGTCGCCTTCTTCGCCCTGTTTACGGTGCCTCTGCATGCTAGGATCGTTCAAGAGCGCGTTCAGCCGCGCCTCTTCCGTTTGCTCGTCGACTTGCGAGAGCGGCTTGTCAAAAAGCAAAACAAGCCGGGCCACATCGCCGTCCCTGGTTTCCAGAATATCCTTGGTCGATGTGAGCCTCGGCGTCGATTTGCGAAGTCGGTACCGCATCGGGCGGCTGGTATCCTGAGCCGCGCGCAATTCGGTTGCCAGCGCCCGGGCCACCAATGCCTGAGCCTCCGGGGCCGAAAGCGCAGTCGGTGGCGTTCCCTGGCCGGAAGAGCAAGTTGCTCCAGCCAGAAAAAAAGCAGCGGCAACCGTTACAACAAACAACAGCGAATATCCACGCACATCGTTCAGTCTAACGGGCATTGGGAATCCGTATCAAAAGATGAACTTATGCATTGTTTGACGCGACCGTGACGGCGAAGGTGCAAGGAATGCGGCGACGAATTGAAGGAACGGGCCCGGGTTGGGTATAGTTCGGGCAGGGCCTTATTTTAAGCAGGGAAGGGAATTGAAGATGGCAGTGGAAAATGGACCAGCGCGCATTGGCAAGAGCGTCGTGATTTGCGGCGAAGTGAGGGGCAGCGAGGACTTGATTGTCGATGGGCGCATTGAGGGCACGGTGACACTTACCGAGAGCCGGTTGACCATCGGTCCGAACGCAAGCGTGCAAGCGGACCTATTTGCCAAGGACGTTCTGATCCTGGGCACTGTTCAGGGCAACATAGTGGCCAGTGGGCGCGTGGAATTGCGAGCAGGCTGCACTGTGGAGGGCGATATTCGAGCTCTGCGCCTCGCCGTCGAAGACAATGCGGGATTCCGTGGCAAAGTTGACCTTACACAGGGCGCGGTGAAGGCCCCCGAAGCACCCAGCACGACACTCGCCGGCGGCACTGTTTGAACAACTGGCTGCGCTCCGGTCCGGCAGAGTTTTTCCCGTTTGAGCGCAAGAGGATTTCCGCTTCATGAGCCGTTGGTTTGAGAAGAAGCAGGACAGCGGAGCGCCCGCTCCCACTGCGGGTTTGTCAGGACCCAGGGTGCCCCGGCACTCAGGGGGATGGTCGGCGATACGCAAGCGGCTCGAGGCAGAGCCAGGATTGCGGATCATCGATACGGGTTACACGTCCCCGTCGAACATCAACTATCTCACCAGCCTGGGCCACAGCGTTTTTCTTGCCGACCTTGATACAGACGCCTGGAACGGAGACTGGCAAACCGGCAAAGATGAAGATGGCAAGCCCATTTGGAATGTTGAGGGCTTTCTTGATCAGGCGCTGAAATTTTCCGGGCGCACTTTTGACGTCGTACTGCTATGGACTGCGCTGGACTATTTGCCCGAGTCGTTCGTGGCGCCCGTCGTGGAACATCTCCACTTGGCAATGAATCCAGGAGGTCAGGTACTGGCTCTTTTTCATACTCGGACTCAGGGCGAGGAAACCATGCGGTTCAGATTTCATCTAACTTCTCGGGACGACCTCGAGATGCAGTTGGCACAACAGTTCCCCATTCAGCGGGCGTTCACCAATCGCAGCATCGAGCGCACTTTCGCAGGCTGGTCCGGGCACCGGCAGTTCCTCGCAAAAGATAGCCTTTCCGAGGTAATCATGACGCGGTAAGAATGACCGCGCTCCTGATGGAGGAGTTGGATGGACGCGTTAAAGGGAACACGCATTACATGGCTGGGTCACGCAACCGTACTTGTGGAAACCGCAACCGGAACAAGGATCCTCATTGATCCATTTATCGCAAATAATCCTAAATATCCGAAAGAATTTGCGTTGCCCTCAAAGATTGATTACGTGCTGCTGACTCATGGACACGGCGACCATATCTCCGATGTCGTTCCGGTGGCTTCGTGGCATGACTCAACCGTGGTGGCAATCTATGAACTCGCGGCCTATATCGCGGGCAAGGGAGTAGCTCGTACCATCGGAATGAATCTCGGCGGAACTGTGCAACTGGATGACGTCGCAGTCACCATGGTTGAGGCAAAACACTCCGCGGGAGCAGAGGACGAACAAGGCACTCACTATGTAGGTGTGGCTGCCGGGTATGTGCTGACCATCGCCGATGGTCCTGTGCTCTACCACTCTGGAGATACTGCAGTCTTTAGTGACATGAAGCTAATCCGCGAGTTATACCAGCCGGAGGTTGTGATGCTGCCAATCGGCGGACATTTCACGATGGGGCCCAGGGAAGCCGCGCTCGCTGTTCGTTTCCTTGAACCCACAGTAGTTCTTCCCCTGCACTTCGGTACCTTTCCACCACTTACAGGAACACCGGAGCAACTGGCCGCTCTTGTCGGGGACAATGTCAAGGTTGTGTCATGGAAGCCTGGGGAATCTATCTAAGATGAAAGTCGTCAATTAATTAATAGACTGAATAATATGCGCTGCTCGATGATACAAAATTCATTCGAACAGAAATCAAGGGAAGGCCAGAGATTCTGGTCCCCGGCCCTTCATCTTCTATTCCAGAGAGCCTATTTTGAACCTGCTGCTTTCTTCTGCTCTGCCCAGCGGCGTTTCACGGCCTCTGCAATGCGCTTCCGCCCTTCGGGAGTTAGATTCCTTTTTCTCTTTGTCTTCTTTGGGGTTGGGGCCGCTGCGGCCTTTTTGACTTTCGAGGCAACTTTACCGCTAAGCAGAGCGCGCGCCTGTTGTAGTTGAGCGATTTCTCTGTCAATCTGTGCAAGAATTTCTGAAATTCCCATCGTTCCTCCGTCAGGCATTCATGAGCGGCGATCTCCCGAATGTGTCTAAGTCCACACTTGGCTAAACAGAATTCCGCTTGTCCTGTGCACCCACAATACCCAACTGCAAACTGTTTTACAAATAAAAAATGCGCGATGTTACAGAAGATAGAAAGGCTACAAACGAAATGTTGAAGATACAATCATCAACCTGCCGATGCTTGAATGCCGCTCAGCTATCATTCTGCGACTTGCTGTGGTGAGCCCGATCGAGACAAGTCTTATTAGAAAATCAGGCTTTGCGGCGGCGCAAATTATCCAATGAAGTCATGACCCGCACACAGCATGTCAGCGACACATGCCATCAGAAACGCGGACGTGACGAAAAATTAATCAGCTTTTGGATGTCTTGGGTGCAGGACTTTGAGGAGTCGGCAGTGTGGGGGCAATACCAGCAAGGCTGTGCCCTCCAAGCCGCATGGTGTTTGGCGAATCCGCAGCGCGATAGTTGCGCAAGTCGCGAAGGATCTCCTGCTTCTCGCGCGCATACTGGCCGGCCAGCCGTGTAAGTGCATACGTGATGATGTCACTGTGGTGCAGGTCCGGGACCGAAGGATCGCGGCGCATGTTAAGCCATAACCGGTGAACCAATTGAACGTCGTCGGGACTTAGCGTGGGAGCATGCGGCCCGATGAAGAAGACTTTAACCTCGCCGGTCGGATCAATAACATAGAAATTGAACTGGCGCTTTGGTTCCGGTAATGCTTCCCATGCCTGGCCCATGTGGAAGGCCTGGTCTTCAGCCGTCATCTTGGTAGAGAGGCCTGAGACTACCGAGTCCATCTCAAGCGAATTAGCGCCCTGCACCAGCGCCGCGAAAACGTCCCCCGCGGGAACCACAAGCAGGGAAACCTTTTTCCCAAAGCTCTCGGCCACAGCCACGGCTTTAGTAAATACCATCTGCTCGTGTTCGCTGAAGCTCTGATGCTCTGGGTCCAAATACTCCGGGCCACCCGCGCCCATCATGCGAACGCTGATAACAACCACATCCTGCTCCTCCGTACTGGTGCGGGATAGCGTCCACTTAAGCGCGAAAGGATTGGAGGCGTCGCGCATCGTAACCATCACGCCACCAGGTCGAATAGCCGCCGACTCCCGGCTGATCGTGTCCTGATGCTCCAGTTGGAAATGATCCCGCATCTGTCGAGCGGTGATAGCATGCTTTTTCAGGTTCGAGCGTTCGGAAACGGAAAAGATAATGAAGAACGCGGCGGCGAACAGGATACCGCTGACGGTGGCTATCGACTTTGTGAAAAGGTTAACAATGGCCACTGAAAGCAGGACCAGGAAAACGGAAAGCAATCCAATTGGAATCTCGGTCTTTCCAATGCGAATGTTTGGTGGCACTTTCCAGCCGCGCTCTCCATGATACTTCCAGCGCAGCACCAGCATCGCCAGGCTATTGAATGTGAATGACCAGATCACGCCGAAGGCGTACGCTTCACCCAGCATGATGACATCGCCCCGAGTCGCGATGATGGTGATCATCTGCAGAACGAAGACCAGGTTCACGATGCGATAACTGGTGCCGAATTTCACATGCGGCTTGCGGAACCAGTCAGTAAGTACACCGTCCTCGGCTACGCGCATCAGCACGCCGGTCGAACCAATCATTGAAGTATTGATGGCGCCGGAAAGAATCAGGAAGCCGACCAGCACAACAAAGATGCGGAAGGCGATGCGCCAGAACATGGGGCCGACCATGTACATGGCCAGACCGGCGATCAGATTGTCCTGATAGATGTGAGTGCGTTCATATGTCGGAATAAGCATCGACGCCAGAAGCGTTGCGCCGCCCGTAAAAATCAGGCTATAGATCGCGATCACAATCGCCGCGCGCTTCAGGTTCTTCAGCTTCGGGTGCTCAATTTCGCGGTTCACCTGGGCCAGGCTTTCCTCGCCGCTCATCGCAAGCACGGAGTGGCCAAAGGCCATGAGAATCCCAAAGAGCCCCAGTAGGGGTACTAAGCGCGTTCCCCTCAGGAAGCCCAGAGCATCCTGGCTGAACTTGAGATTAGACGGCGTGGGTGGAGGCGGAAGGTGCACACCCTGCGGTCCCACAAACACGGAGAAGACGCCCCAAACCAGCAGAATCACAACCATCACGGTGGTAATCTGCATAACCCGCAGAGCCTTGCCGCTCGATTCTTCGATTCCCTTGATGTTCATCCACCAGTAGTAGATAGTCACCACTGCAGCGAACACCGCCGACGCGTGGTTCATGTCGAACTGAAATGCGTTGTTCTGTGCGTCCATCAAGGCTGGAGGAAGCCAGTGGCTGCTCGCCGCCACGTTCATCAGTTCATTCATCAGTCCTGTAATGTATTGGCCGGCAGATACACCGGAGATGGGTCCGGTCAGGATGTAATCGAACATGAGAGCGGAGACGCTGAGCTTGGCAAATGTGCCGCCAAGCGCCTCTTTCACTACGCGGTAAACGCCGCCGCGGGTAAACATGGAACAGCTCTCCACGTAAACCGCGCGCACCGCGAAACTGAACAGCATGATGCCGAGAATGAACCACGGAGCGGCTGCGCCCACAGCCTCTTCCGCAATGCCTCCTGCGTAGAAGGCGGACGATCCCAGATCGCAAAGAACAATGGCTGCCGCGCGCCAAAAGGAGATGAACGTCAGCATCACCGAGGATGCCACGATGAGCCGGACGCGGTTGGAGACAGGAGCTACGGTCGTTCGAGTAGATGCCATCGTAGAAGTGCCGGCGCAAAAGCCGGCTTTGTACAGAAAAGGGCTATATCATCCCCTGCCCTTCGGTGAGTCTAAGTCTGAATTACATCAGAGTCAATACAAATTAAAAGTGTGTCCTGAACATGTGGAAAATCGGACTCAATCTTCGTCTTTGCCAAAGAGTTCTTTTCCGTCTTCAATAAAGCTGATGAGGACGACAACGGTCGAGCCGGCCAAACCGACAAAAAACATCACTTCCAGCACGTGCATTGCAAAGATGGCGATTTGCATATAGGTGATTGTAACGCGTTTTTCAGTGATTCCAATTCCATTTTTCGTGCCGGCATTGCGCCCCTGTAGATTTCCTCAGCATGCTCGTCTCCAGGGCAGCATGCTATAAACTCGGGCTGTATGCCGCGCCAACGTAAGAAGATGGAGGCTTGGAAGTTATGGGCCGCCGCTATACTTTCCGCCGCCCTGCTCGAGCTGCCGTTTCCGCTCGCTGGCCCGCTCCCTCCCTGGCGCAGTGTCTTCGCGTGGTTCGGGCTCGTTCCGCTGCTGTGGGCAATTCTTTCGCCTACTTGCACCAATTCCCGCCGTCCGCTGCGTCTGAGCTTCCTTGTCGCCTATCTCTGCGGCATTCTCTGGTACACCGGCAATTGCTACTGGGTGCGCGACGTCATGTCGCAATACGGAGACATGCCCCCCATGGCGCCCACTCTGCTGCTGCTTGGATTCAGCATGGTGCTGGGACTCTACTTCGGCCTCTTCGGCCTCGGCG
>Ga0302155_10002068_pt1 | contig 13909 bp, 8 predicted proteins | sample I_Bog_N3_1_FD_193508 | JGI IMG/M metagenome (GOLD analysis project Ga0302155, IMG submission 193508) | Peat permafrost microbial communities from Stordalen Mire near Abisko, Sweden - I_Bog_N3_1 | ecosystem: Environmental > Terrestrial > Soil > Wetlands > Peat | place: Sweden: Abisko, Stordalen...
CTCAGCCCTTAGAAGTCGACAGACCTGGGCTCAGGTAGTCCGCTCTTTGGGCGCTCGATGACCAGTTGAGATTCACAAGCTTTCAGCAGCTGACTCAGTCGGGCAATTTCCTTTTCGTGTATCGCGATGATGTTCGGCCTATTTTGTCCGCCCGCCTCCTTAGCGCGTTGGGCTTCCTGCTTCTCGATGCTGGCCTTTAGGCGCGCGATCGTTTCCTCCTTTAGCTGCTCCGGCTTCTTCTTTTTCGGCATTGGATTGTTCCCTTTCCGTTCCCTGCGTCACGCTCCCCTCTGAAAGTGGCGCATCCCGAGGGTATTTCGATATGGTGACGCGCAGGCTACTCCCGCCACGCTCCCGCCAGCAACCTGTATCTCAATGCCTATTGATTCCGCTTGGTTCATCTGGCAGGTATTCAGCTACAGACACCCAAATACATACTTCAGCAAGGCTTCGAGGGGAAACGGCCCCGGCGAATGTCCTTCTATGGAAATGCGACCGAGGGTTCGAATCCCTCGCTCTCCGCCAATTTCCTCATGGCTTGGAATACACCTGTCTTCGGAGGAGCCCTGAGGTAACCCCCATGGGATGCCAGAATGTGCATTGCGGTAGCAGGAGGTTACGCTCACAGGGGCAATTTGGTTATCAAACCTAGTTGCGAGCCTCCAATCTGCCAAAACGATTCTAAAAAATGGTCGGTTCGTGATTCACTCGAAATCTTTAAAAACCACCTGACACGCGATGATAGTATGGTAGCCCCTGGATTCGGTGCGGATTCTTAAATACTTGGGTGCCTTCACTTAAAAACTTAGGTGATCCTCTCCACCTGGAGAAGGTCACCTAGGTTTTAAAATTACCAGGTAGGTTTTTAGAAATTCGGGATAGATCATAAGCATCGCGAGGGTCCTTTCGGATGGCCTGGGTTTTTTGAATAGCACCCCATACCTCGGCTTAGGCGATGGTGAGATAGGCCCGTGTGGAATCGTGTCGCCAGGCCATCGCCATCCCAAACGCCCTCGCAGCATATCGTTTCTCGTGTTTCTCGACGTTAGCCGGCTTGGCAACGCTCCACGACCGATAAAGCCAAATCACCGACACCTGGGCTTTGGCAAATCGAAGGGATTCATTCCCAATTTCCTTGGTCCGTGTGCCGAGAGGGAGCCGTCCCCCACGATCGCGGTTGCGGCAGTTGCGCGGGCAATGGCCCCTGCCGCGGCTAACTTGCATTCCCTACAGCCGCAGCCCATACTTGCAATGCGCACATGACAAAACCATCTCGGGGGAATCGCGGAGAATGTTTGGAGGGTGGGATGGAAGGGGAAAGGGATCGCGCTGCGCGTGGTCGCCTCTGGCTTTTCAAAGCCGTCTTTATCCCGCTCCTCTTGTGCCTGCCCGTCGGAGTTCATGCCCAGCGGGACAATGACGCGTTGCTTGTGGAGTTCTCAAATCCCCCGGAGGGCGCGTGGCCCAGGGTGTGGTGGCATTGGATGAATGGAAATATCTCCAAGGAAGGCATCAAGCTGGACCTGGAGTGGATGCACCGGGTCGGTGTGGGTGGCTTTCACAATTTCGACGCGAGCCTCTCCACGCCGCAGGTGGTGGAGAAGCGGCTCATCTACATGACTCCCGAATGGAAGGATGCCTTCAGGTACGCGGTGACGCTCGGCGACCAGCTCGGCATGGAGGAGGCCATTGCAAGTTCCCCCGGATGGAGCGAGACGGGCGGACCCTGGGTGCCCGCATCGAAGGGAATGAAGAAGTACGTGTGGAGCGAGACGCCTGTCGAGGGAGGCAAGCCGTACGGGGGAAAGCCGGCCCATCCTCCAGTGAAAACGGGCCCGTTCCAGGACTTCGTCGACAGCGGAGGAGAGGGCGGCCGTTTGGCCCCGCAGTTCTATGGTGAAGCCGCGGTAGTCGCGTTCAGAAGACCCCTTAACGATGTTCCTGTCGGGTCGCTCAACCCGAAGGTGACGGCGAGCGCCGGGGCCCCAAACGCGGCGATGTTGGACGAGGGGTGCCCCGGTAAGCCGGAAAAGCTCCCGATCCCGGACGTGGGGAAGAGTGCCTGGATTCAGTATGAATTCACAGAGCCACAGTCTGTGCGCTCCCTCACGTTTGCGATGAACGACCTCGATGAAATGGCCGCCGTGGCTATGGGGATTTCCAGCCCTGAAAAAACTCTGGAAGCGAGCGATGACGGGCGGGAATTCCGCGTCATCGTGAAGATTCCCGACGGAGGAGCCCCCGAGCACACGGTTTCGTTCCCCCCGGTGAAGGCGCGATTTTTCCGAGTTGTCTTCAGGCGGGCTCCGGCTCCCGAGACACCCTCATGGATGAGTGCCATAGACATTGCAGCCACGAGAGCCAGGATGGGCTCGTCCCCGACAGACTACGCGATCGTCAGGCTGGCATTGAGCACCGGGGCGCGAGTGAACAGGTTTGAGGAGAAGGCAGCTTTCACCCCCTTCCCCGACCTCTATCAGCTAGCCACACCTTCGTTTGCCAGCGCCGAAGTCGTCTCAAAATCCGACGTTGTCGACCTCACCGCGAATCTGAGGGCCGACGGCACGCTCGACTGGACGCCGCCGCCCGGCGATTGGGTGGTGCTGCGGTTCGGCTACTCGTTGCTGGGAATCACCAACCATCCGGCCACTGCCGAGGCCACCGGCCTTGAGGTCGACAAACTGAATGCCGGCTACGTGAAAAACTACATGGATGGCTACCTGGACAGTTACAAGGAGGCGGTGGGCGCGGACTGGATGGGACGGCGCGGCATCCGGTACGTGGTAACCGACAGCTGGGAGGCAGGCTCCCAGAATTGGACCGACGACATGATCGCCCAGTTCAAGGCTCGGCGCGGCTACAATCCCATCCCTTGGCTGCCGGTGCTCGCCGGACGTGTGGTGGAGAGCTCCGAGGCAAGCGACAGGTTCCTATGGGACTTCCGCAAGACCATCGCCGACCTGATTGCGGACGAGCATTACGGCCAGGTAGAAGCGTCGTTGAAGGAGCGTGGCATGGGTCACTACGGCGAGTCGCACGAGGGGGGCCGCGCCCTCGTCGCAGACGGCATGGAGGTGAAGAAGCTGGACGATATCCCGATGAGCGCGATGTGGACCCAGCATTTTGGGGAGAACGAGGAAAGCTATAACTACAACGCGGATGACAGGGAATCGGCGTCCGTGGCTCATATCTACGGCCAGAACCTCGCCGCGGCAGAGTCCATGACCGCCGCCGCCGGTCCATGGGCGTGGTCTCCCGCTACGCTCAAGCCCACGGCAGACTCCGAGTTTCTGAACGGGATCAACCGCTTTGTGATTCACGAATCAGCGCACCAGCCGCTTGTAGGCAAGGCGCCCGGGATGACCCTAGGGCCCTATGGCCAGTGGTTCAACCGGAACGAAACCTGGGCGGAGGAGGCCGGACCCTGGGTTAAGTACATAGCCCGCAGTAGCTACCTGCTGCAGCAGGGGCGCTTCGGCGCGGACCTGGTCTACTTTTACGGTGAGGACTCCAACCTGACGTCGATCTTCACCTCCAAGGCGCCGGCCGTGCCAGCCGGCCATGGGTTCGACTATATCAACGCCGACGGCCTGATCCACGAGCTGTTCGTTGACGGTGGCCGAATTGCGACCAGGAGCGGCATGAACTACCGCGTCCTCGGGCTCGACCCCTACAGCCAGCGTATGTCGCTGCCTGTGCTGCGGGCCATACACAAGCTCGTGGAGGAAGGCGCCGTTGTCGCAGGGGGGAAGCCGACGGACGATCCCAGCCTCGCCGACGACCAGGCGCAGTTCCATAGGCTGGCCGACGAGCTTTTCGGCGACGGTTCGGGCCTGCACAGGGTCGGCAAGGGCGCCGTCTATGCCGGCCAAGGCCTTGCCGACGTATTCGCCGCCCTGCAGGTGAAGCCGGACTTCGACTACACGAAACCGGAAAGCGACACGCGCATACTCTTCGTGCATCGCAGGCTCGCGGACGGAGATCTCTACTTCTTGGACAACCGGAACGATCGAGATGAGACGGTGGAGGCGACCTTCCGCATGTCGGGCTATGCGCCCGAGCTCTGGCATGCCGAAACAGGCTCGGCAGAGGCGACATCCTATAGAATCGCAAACGGACTCACGACGATTCCGTTGCACCTTGAGCCGTGGGGCGCCGTCTTCGTTGTTTTCCGAAAGCCAACCGCGGAAGTCTCACGGACTTTGCCCGCGGTAAGGGAGACTCTGCTGGCCATGGAGGGCGGACCCTGGAGCGTTCACTTCCAACCTGGCCGCGGGGCGCCGCCCAGCATCACGCTGGACACGCTGTCATCCTGGAGCGACAGCCCGAATGCGGGTGTGCGGTATTTCTCGGGGACCGCCACCTACACGAAATCCGTAAGTGCCCCGGCAAGCTGGTTCAGCAAGAATGGCCGCCTGTGGATCGACCTGGGTGAAGTGAAGAATCTTGCCGAGGTGTGCGTAAACGGAAAGTCGCTGGGCATCGTCTGGCATGCACCCTATCGCGTGGATGCGACGGACGAGCTGAGGGCCGGAGCGAATGAGGTGTCGATCAAGGTTACGAACGCGTGGGTCAACAGGCTAATCGGCGACCAGCAGCCAGACGCCGTGATGAAATACACTTTCGCGGACATCGAGCCCTACCAGGCAAATTCACCGTTGCTGCCGTCGGGCCTCCTCGGGCCCGTGCGGATTTCCTCGGTGGAAAAGCAATAAGGTCCCATGGCGCCCCGCATAGACCCGTAGCAGCCCAGGGCCCGTGGTCAGCCTGACGGGATCACGCCAATTGCGCTGGGACTATTCTGGGCCATGGACCGGGGGGCGGTAGACCCGGATTTCACGGACCTTCGGCACCTCGGAACCTTCCGCTATGAGCCCTAGCTTGTGCCTCGTGTTTGGCAGCCCTAGCGCGAGGGTGGTGGCCTTTTCCCGCGAGGGGTCTCCTATTCTCGGCTCAGTATAGATATCGGCAAACATGGGGAGCACGCTCCATCTCACCTCGAATCCCCGCGGAGTCGGGCAATGCCGCAACTTGAGCGCTCGGACAAGGGTCCAATCCCCCGGCTCGATCACCACGCGTCCCGATTTCGATACAAAGCGCTCGGTGCTCACTCCCCGCCCGTCATATCCAGTGGATGAGCCGCTTACCTCGAACTGTGCGCACGATTCGTCGGCATTCACTTCCAATATTCGCAGCGTCCAGTTCTCAACCAACAACGGGGCCTGCGCACCGATCCGATTGATTGCCGGCCAGTCGACACCGTAGGTGTCGCTTGGCCGCGTAATATGATAGAGTTCCGGACGACTGGAGGGGCGGCTGCCGTCGACGAGCACATCCGCAGAGACGCCGTGATACGGGTCGGCAGGGCCGCTCACTACGTCCACCCGGTTGCCTTCGAAATCCAGCTCCAGCCGACCGTTTACCCAATGGATGTCCCGGCCGACTTCGTAGCTGCGAACGAGGCCCTCCCAAGCCTGGCGCGGCAACTCGGGACGGTACAGAAGATGGCGCTCGGTGAGTTCCGCGACAAGGTAGTCGCCCTGAAAATTGAAGTGCGTTCCGTCGTGAAGGAGGTCGTCAGGCCTGAGGCCATTTGCCTTCAGGTAGGAGAGATAAGGGCCTCGCACGTCTGCGAGCTCGCATCCAAACCGGTGGGCCAAGCTCGGAAGCCAGACGTCGTTGTGCTCCCGGGTCCAGGTATAGGTGCGAAGCTTGCCCGGGTCTGTAGGCTGGGCCCCGACTGAAGCGGCGTCCGGCCGGTCGTTCTGGATGAGGATCTCCGCCGTGGTGTTTCGCCGAATCTCACCGATCATGTGCTCATAGTCGGGCTCCCCTCCAAAATCATGAAAGATGATGAGATCGGGATAGAATGCGAAGACGTCGTGGGGCAACGTTTGCTTGAGGAGATCCGAGGCATAGCCCCCAATTGCCTCATTGGCAAAGGTGATGTCCGCATTCGGGTAACGCGCCCGCAGGTCATCGGCAACCTTCCTTGTCCATTCCTGCTTGGTGAGCGACTGCCCGTAGAAGAGGATCCGAACTGGGTTGCGCTTCTCCGGGGTGCTGTTGGCAAGGAGCGTCATCGTGCGTTGGATGCCCGCCCCGAAAAGGGAGGTGTCGGGATTGTCGCCCAACGGCGCGTATGCGGCCATTGCGATGCGCAGCGGTAAGTTGGCGGTTGCGGCGTTGCCAAAGCTGTCGCGCACATAGGCAAAGATCCGATATACGCCTTCAGTTTGGGGAAGCTGCAACACGGCGCGATTGCCGTTGGCCGACAGAACGCTCCCATCTATGGGCGGAGTCGGTTTCTCGCGGTCGCCCCCGACATTGGGATTGCCGCTCACATCGAGGCGCAGCTCCCAGCTGTATTGGAGTGGGACGCCCGCAGGGCCCGAAGCATCGAGTTCACAGTTCACAACGGCACCGGGAGGCATCACCACGGGACCCCTTGCCAATCCGTCTTCGGAATTGAGGCGGATCGGGTCAGAGCCTAGGCGAGGGCACCTGTTGGCGGGCCATTTTCCGCTCCAGATGTGGGTCATAACCTCCACGGCCTCCGTGCGGGTGCCGTCCTCTAGAAACATGCCGTACCACGTATGGGTTTTCTCATGATGCTGAGCCCAGTGGAACACATACGAGCCCAGGCACGCGGGCTGACCATTCACGGCGTGTTCGTAGGCCCTGCGGTAGAACTCCGCTTTTTGCGTGCTCGAGTCCTCGATGGGAAGCTTCCACGGAGTGAGCGGCGCCTGCCAATGCCCGCGCGGTCCAAATTCGGTGACCAAGAAGGCACGGGTCCAGCCCTCCCTGCAAATATCCTCAGGAAGCGTAAGCATGTCGGCGTAGGAGTTGAGGCCCACGGCGTCCAAGTCCGGGCAATATTGATTCAACTCGTGAAGCATCTCCTTGTATTGGCTGCCGACGACCGTGATCGCCGGGTGGTCCGGGTCGATTCCGTGGATCATGCGCGCGACGTAGTCCACCTCCTTCCAAAGGATGGCCCGTTGTTCCGGAGTCGTGTTTATCTCAAGTTCATTGCCAATGGCCCAGGCTAGTAGCGCTGGGTGGCTCCGGTGTTCCTTAACAACTGCCCGAATCTCATCTCGTTGTGCGTTCACTGCCGACGGATCGCCGTAATCAAAACCCCACCGCTGTTTTCCGAAAGGCAAGTCAACCAAGACGCTAAGGCCGAGCGCTTGTGCCCGATCAAGATCGTTCACGCTGGCTCGTATGGAGTTGCCGCCGGCAGTGGCTAGCTCCTCAAGGCGAACGTTGCCAACGGCTCCCTTGACGAAATAGGGTCGGCCGCCCCTAAAGAGGCTGTAGCCGTCCCCTTGTTTCACGATTCTGACCGATGCTGGTTCTGCCAGGGCCGAGACTCCGGCGAGTACCAGCAGGAAGGGAAACATCTTACGCATCCGCGCTATCTTTCTAAAAAGATGGCCCAACGGGGGTTCCCGGCGCGCGCCGGATTCTATGGACATACAGACTCAATTTGCCGCCTGGGGATTCCTTTTGCAAAGGCATTTGGGGATCTCAAATCGCTCGCCCGAGTACTCTGCGGTTCAGTAAAGACTGATGTACGGTTGAATTCTCGCCACGAATCCCGTCGCCTCCCCTGGACCAGTAAGAAGGGAAGTTCATGGGCTAAACACCTTACAGCTGATATCTTGTAACATAGTCGCGGGGCCGTACATCTGTCCCATGACGAACTTAGAGATCATCCGAATGCTGCGTACGTACTATGATAGCCTCTTCCCAAAGGTCTGTCACAACTGCGGTCGCAGCTTTGCCACTCTTCGTGAGTATATCCTGAACACCGATCGCCTTTGGCCAACCACTGACCTGGATGCGGAATTGGGGGATTTCGAACCCCTCCATCCCTTTGGTACAATGTCCATGGCCAACTGCAGCTGCGGCTCAACGTTGGCGCTTTCTTCCAAAGATATGCCGGTCTCCCAGAATCAACTGCTGTTGGATTGGTACCAGGTCGAGATGCCACGAGCGGGCCTGGATCAAAACGGCTTGTCCGATTACCTGCGCGTCGAGATTTGCAAACAAACGCTTATCCCGGAAACGGCGGACAGCAATTAGTCCGTCCTGAATGACGCCTTTTGGCGCCTTGACGTGAAGGGGTTGGGGCTGATCAAGGGCAACAGACTATAAAGGAACACCGTAGCAGGCATCGAGTAACGGGGCTCATATAAGAGGGGCAGCCGGCCGGCCAGTGATCCATGCCCGGCATGACAGGGGGCGTCCAAGTCGGCCCGAGTACGTCCCCGGGCTTTGCCGTACCCCAGCCTCTCCGTGCCCTCAATCGGGGCCTCGAACCGCCCACGGGAGCGCGGACCCACACGGGACAACTCGAGTTGTAAATCTCTCATAAGATATTGGGCTATAATTTTTTAAGTAACGTCTAGGCGCCGTTTACCCATCTTCTATGCCACACAATCGCCGGTTATACTTATTTCCGGAAGCGTGGGGGCCGTTGACTCAACGCAGCCGTCCTATACCGGTATTTATGTATCGATAAAATATTATCGATTCTGGATTTGATGCAGCCCACTTACAAAAACGGAGAAGCGAATGACGAACCGCAGGAAAACGGCAGCGATCGAGGTGTCACCCCACAAGACCAGTGTGGCGTGCCTGAGAAGACTGCCCGCTTACCTGCAAATGCTTCGCGCCCTGCAAGCTGAAGGTCGCGAATACGTCTCCGGCACGGTGCTCGCAAGCGTGCATCATCTTGAGCCGGTGATTGTTCGAAAGGACCTTGCCGCCACAGGCGCGACAGGTACCCCCAGGCTCGGGTTTCGCATCGCCAACCTGATCGACGGAATCGAGCGTTTCCTCGGGTGGGACCGCCGGACAAAGGCCGTTGTCGTGGGTTGCGGCAACCTCGGGAGCTCGCTGCTCGGCTACCGCAGGTTCGATGCGCTCGGCCTGGAGATTGTCGGAGCCTTCGACCGCGACGCCCGGAAGGTCGGCCATATGATCCACGACAGGCAGGTCCTTCCCATAACGGATCTGGCGAAGCTGGTGGAGAGCGAAAACGTAACGCTGGGACTGCTGGCGGTTCCGGCGGCGGCGGCCCAGGAAACCGCCTTCTTCATGGTGGAGTGCGGGATACGCGGGATCTGGAATTTTGCCCCGGTGAAACTCAAGTTGCCCGCAGGAGTGATCGTGCAGAAGGAGGACCTGGCCGAGGGCCTTGCTGTCCTGGCACACCGGCTTTATCATGCGGCCCCCGCGGCTGCCAACAGTCTGAACAAGAGACCGGCGCGAACCGATTCGCGCGCCCCATAGTTTACCTCGAATCGGAACCGCAAAAAATGAAACCTGTTCTCTTCAACAACACCGTGTTGCGTGACGGCCACCAGTCGATGGCGGCCACCCGTATGACTACGGCGCAGATGCTGGAACCTGCGCCCATTCTCGACGAGATGGGATTCGCAGGGCTGGAAACATGGGGAGGAGCGACCATCGACTCCTGCCTGCGCTTCCTAAACGAAAATCCCTTCGACCGGCTTCGCACCTTGAAGAAGATCGCCCCGAAGACGCCGCAGCTGATGCTGCTTCGCGGGCAGAACATCGTCCAGTACGCCAGTTTCCCCGACGATGTCGTGGACACGTTCGTCAGGCTCACCTGTGGGGCCGGGCAGGACATCCTGCGCATCTTCGACGCGCTCAATGACTTGCGAAATCTTGAGACCTCAATCAAGGCCACCAAGAAATACGGCAAGCACGCCCGCGGCGAGCTCTGCTACACGATTAGCCCGGTCCACACGGTCGAGAACTTCGTGAAGATGGGCGTGGAGCTTGAGAAAATGGGTTGCGACTCGATCGGCATCAAGGACATGTCGGGCATCCTGCAGCCCCAGATCGCCTACCGGCTGGTGAAGGAGCTCAAGGGCAAGATCGGGATCCCGATCACCCTGCACACGCACGACACCGCCGGTCTCGGCGCCGCGTCCTACCTCGCCGCCATCGACGCAGGCGTGGACTGCGTCGAGGTCTCAATCGCCCCCTTTGCCAACGGCACCTCGCAGCCCGACACCGTGCGCATGCTGGCGCTCCTGGCCGGCCACCCGCGCTGCCCAAAGTTCGACACGGAAAAGCTCGCGAAGCTGCGCATCTATTTTGAGGGAGTCTACAAGCAGCTTGAGAAGTTCACGAGCCCCGCAAACGAGCGCGTGGACAGCGACATCCTGATCTACCAGGTGCCCGGCGGCATGCTCTCGAACTTCCGCACGCAGCTCAAGGAGCAGGGCATGTCGGAAAAGTTCGACCAGGTCGTGAAGGAAATCCCGGTCGTCCGCGAGGCCCTCGGCTGGATCCCGCTCGTGACGCCCACATCCCAGATCGTGGGGACGCAGGCGATGATGAACGTCAAGTTTGGCCGCTGGAAGATGATATGCCAGCCGGCCCAGGACATCGCCCTTGGCAAATACGGACGCACCCCCGGCCCGATCGACCCGAGCGTGCTTGCACAGGTCGAGAAGCAGACCGGAAAGAAGGTGGTGACCGTGCGCCCCGCCGACCTCCTGCCGCCGGCGATGGAGACCTACCGCAAGCAGTGCGCGGAGAAGAGCCTTCCGACGGACGACGAGACGGTGGTCCTATTCGCCATGTTCCCGCAGCAGGTGCAGGATCTCCACAAGGCGAAGGCGGCCGGAGTTCCCGCCGCCCAGGCCAGCACCAAGGCCCCGGTCGCGGTGGGCCCCGCCACCGCGGCAAGCCACAATCATTCCGCTCGCAAGCTCTTCGTCACCGTCGAGGGCCTACGCCACGACGTGACGATCGAAACCCTCGAGGGATGATCGAAACCATGAACGCAGCCGCAAATCCCCGCGAAAAACTCCTAGACGGATTCAAGGAACCGAGCTTCGCCGACTGGCGCAAGCTCGTCGAAGCCGAGCTCAAGGGCGCGGTGTTCGACAAGAGGATGTACACGGATACCTATGAGGGAATCCGGCTCAACCCGATTTACCGGGCTGAGGATATCACAGGCCTCGCGCATGTGAACTCATTCCCTGGGTTTGCCCCGTTCGTAAGGGGGGCCAGTGCGAGCGGCTACGTGAAGCAGCCCTGGGAGGCTTCGCAGGAGATTGCGGTGTCGAGCCCAAGCGCGTTCAACGAGGCGGCCCGCAATTCCTTGGACCGCGGCCTCAATGCGCTCAACATCGTGCTGGACCAGGCTACGCGCAACGGCCAGGACCCCGACTGGGCACGGGCGGGCGAAGTGGGCCTCGGAGGGCTCTCGATCGCGACCCTCGACGACCTCTCCCGCGCGCTTGAGGGCATCGACCTCGACACCACATCGCTTTTCGTGCGCTCGGGGGCCTCAGCGCTGCCTTTCGCGTCCCTCCTCATAGCGCTCGCCCGAAAGCGGAAGAAATCGCCCAAAAACCTGCGCGGCTGCATCGAGATGGATCCCTTGGGCGTCCTCGCAGGCGAAGGAAAGCTTCCGCAGTCGCTCGACGAGGCATACCGTGAGATGGCCGTGCTCACTAGGTGGGCCGGCACCCATGCGCCCTCGCTCAGGACGATCTGCATCCACAGCCGCGCCTGGCACGAAGGTGGCGGAAGCGCCGTCGAGGAGCTGGCGTTCACGCTGGCAACGGCGCTCGAGTACCTCCGGCAAATGAACGAGCACGGGCTCGACGTCGACATGGTCGCGCCGAGGATCCGCTTCGCCGTCACGGTCGGAGAACAGTTCTTTACCGAGATAGCCAAGATCCGCGCCCTGCGAATGCTCTGGTCGAGGCTCGTGGCGTCGCTCGGGGGCAACGAGTCATCCCAGAGGATATCGCTGCACATCCGGACCTCGCTCTGGAACAAGACGGCGGTGGATCCCTACAACAATCTCCTGCGCGCCACCGTTGAGTCTTTTGCCGCGGTGCTTGGGGGGTGCGACAGCCTGCAGGTCGGCGCGTTCGACGAGGTGATCCGCAAGCCGGACGACTTCAGCCAGCGCATTGCCCGCAACACCCAGCTGGTCCTCCAGAAGGAGTGCCAGCTCACCAACGTGATCGACCCCGCAGGAGGCTCCTGGTTCGTCGAGTCCCTGACGGCAGAAATCGCCAAGCACGCCTGGGCGCTCTTCCAGGAGGTCGAGAAGCAGGGCGGGATGCATGAGGCCCTGGAGAAGGGATTCCCGCAGAAGACCGTTGCGACCACAGCGGAGAAGAAGCTGAAGGCCGTTTCGCGCAGGAAGGACTCCATTGTCGGGGTCAACCAGTATGCCAACCCCAAGGAGAAGCCCTTGGAGGCGCAGCCCGCGGTCGACGATTCGTTCCACCGCAGGCGCGCCCAGCAGGTGACGTCACACCGGATGTCCCTAGATGATGAGGCCAACTCTCTGGTCCTGAGGACGCTCTCCCAGATTGTAGGCCTTAAGGAGGATAACCTCATCGACACCTGCATAGAGGGCGTCTCCGCCGGAGCGACGCTGGGGGAGATCACCCGCGCAATCCGCATCCAGGACGCGCCCGCGGCCCCGATCACGCCCGTCTGCATCACGCGGGCCTCCGTAGGGGTTGAGCGCCTTCGGGCCGCCATGAACCGCCAGCCGGCACCCGCGCAGGTCTTCCTCTGCAACATGGGGCCCCTGAAAGAGTACAAGGCCCGAGCCGACTTCTCGCGGGGATTCTTCGCAGTCGGCGGATTTGACATCACCTCGCCCGAGGGCCTTGCGACCCCCGAGGCTGCCGCCGAGGCGTTTGCAGCCTCCAACGCCCGGATAGCCGTCATCTGCTCCATCGACGACAAATACCCCGCACTCGTGCCCCCGCTCGTCGCGGCGCTCCGTGCCAAGAGGCCCGGCGCAATCATCGTCCTTGCGGGCTACCCTGCCGAACAGGTCGAGGCGCACAGGAAATCCGGCGTGAACGAGTTCATCCACGTGCGCGCCGATGCGCTCGAGGTCCTTTCCAAGATTCAAACCCAGCTGGGGATCGCCTGATGAAGACATACCCTGATTTCACCACCATCGCCTTCGAAAGCACGCCGGCGAACACGAGCTATGCCGAATGGCGGGCGCGCTTCGAGGCCGAGACCGGCAAGACGGTCGAGGAATGGGCCACAAAGACGCTCGAGCAAATCGAGCTCAAGCCGCTCTACACCGCGGCCGACCTGGAGGGATGCGAGCTCCTGGGCTCGATGCCCGGAATAGCACCGTTCATCCGGGGCCCCTACGGCTCCATGTACGTGACCAAACCGTGGACGGTGCGCCAGTACGCAGGATTCTCCACCGCCGAGGAATCCAACGCCTTCTACCGCCGCAATATTGCCGCGGGGCAGCAGGGCCTCTCCGTGGCCTTCGACCTGCCGACGCATCGCGGCTACGACTCCGACCACCCACGCGCCTTCGCGGACGTCGGCAAGGCGGGCGTCGCTGTGGACTCCATCGCGGACATGAAGCTCCTCTTCAAGGACATACCCCTTGATCGGATCTCGGTCTCGATGACGATGAACGGCGCGGTCCTCCCGGTGCTCGCGTTCTACATCGTCGCCGCCGAGGAGCAGGGCGTGAAGCCCGAGCAGCTCGCGGGCACGATCCAGAACGACATCCTGAAGGAGTACATGGTGCGGAACACCTACATCTATCCGCCCGCTCCCTCGATGCGGATCATCGCGGACATCTTCGCCTACACGTCGAAGTTCATGCCCAAGTTCAACTCCATCTCGATCTCCGGCTACCACATGCAGGAGGCGGGGGCCACCGCCGACCTCGAGATGGCCTATACGCTGGCCGACGGCCTGGAGTACGTGCGGACGGGCCTGCGGTCCGGGATCGACATCGACGCGTTTGCCCCCCGGCTGTCGTTCTTCTGGGCGCAGGGAAAGAACTACTTCATGGAGGTGGCCAAGATGCGCGCCGCGCGTGCGCTCTGGGCCAAGCTCATCA
>Ga0302155_10002070_pt1 | contig 13903 bp, 14 predicted proteins | sample I_Bog_N3_1_FD_193508 | JGI IMG/M metagenome (GOLD analysis project Ga0302155, IMG submission 193508) | Peat permafrost microbial communities from Stordalen Mire near Abisko, Sweden - I_Bog_N3_1 | ecosystem: Environmental > Terrestrial > Soil > Wetlands > Peat | place: Sweden: Abisko, Stordalen...
ACGATTCATGAACGCGCACTCAAAATTTCACGAACCTGGGCAACGTCCTTGTCCCCTCGACCGGAGAGATTGATGAGCACGTTCGAACCCTTGGGAATCAAAGAACCCGCTTCGCGAACGACCCAGGCAATGGCGTGCGCTGTTTCAAGCGCCGGAATGATGCCTTCGAGCCTCGAGAGCAACTGCAACGCGTCCAGGACTTCGTCGTCGTGCGCGCTCACGTACGTTGCTCGACCCGAACTCGCGAGAAACGCGTGCTCTGGACCAATGCCGGGATAATCAAGTCCGGCGGAAATCGACTGGGCCTCTTCAATCTGACCCGACTCGCTCTGCATCAGCATCGAGCGCATACCGTGCAACACTCCGGGGGCACCCGTGTTTATGGCGGAGCCACCAGCTGCTTCGACACCAATGAGCTGGGCGGGTGTGTTGGCGAATCCGGCAAATATTCCCGCGGCGTTCGAGCCACCTCCCACACAGGCCACCACGTAGTCCGGGTTCACGCCACGAACATTCATTTGTTCGTGGGCTTCTGAACCAATCACACTTTGAAACGATCGAACCATCCACGGAAAAGGATGGGGACCCATCACGGAACCAAGGCAGTAGTGCGTGTCGTCGACACGGGTCACCCATTCACGCATTGCTTCGTTGACGGCATCTTTTAGGGTCCGGCTGCCACTCGTTACGGGGTGCACCGTGGCCCCGAGCAACTCCATTCGAAAGACGTTGAGTGCTTGACGCTTGGTGTCAACTTCACCCATGTACACGTCACAACCCAATCCGAGTTTCGCCGCCGCTGTGGCAGAAGCAACACCGTGTTGTCCGGCGCCGGTTTCGGCGATCATTCGGGTCTTGCCCATTCGTTTGGTCAGCAACGCCTGGCCCATCACGTTGTTGATCTTGTGGGACCCGGTGTGCGCGAGGTCTTCGCGTTTAAAGAACACCTCGATGCCCAATTCTTTCGACAGACGTTCGCCGTACGTAATGGGCGTTGGTCGTCCACCAAAATCGCGAAGCAAGGCGTCCAACTCTTCGTGAAAACTTGGATCGGCCCACGCTTTTTTGAACGCCGCTTCCAACTCGAGGCAGGCCGGAATTAAGGCTTCTGGAACAAATCGACCACCGAATTCACCAAATCGACCTTGCTCATCGGGATCATCCATGAAGATCTGGTTCACTGCTCGCTCCAATCAAACGGCCGATCATCGAAATCCTCGGGTCTCGTGTCTGCCGCCCAACGCGCATTCGCAATGAAATCTGCCACCAGACCAGGATCTTTAATGCCTGGAGCGGACTCCACTCCCGACGACACGTCCACGCCCCATACGGGATAATTAGCCACCACGGCGCCCACGCTCGCTGGCGTCAAACCTCCCGAGGCAATGACCGGTGTACGAAAGACGTGTCGTTCAAAGACGTCCCAGCCGTGAGCAAGACCCGAGCCGGGATCTTCGCCGTCCAACAAGAGGTAATCATGACCCTCCGCGTCGAATTGACGAACGCGGTCACTCGAAGCAGGAAAGGCGCGAATCACGGTACGAACTCGCTCAGCCACGTAATGAGCAGTCTCTTCAGATTCGGCACCGTGTAGTTGCACCGCATCGAGTCCAATGGTGTTCGCGATCTCCACCACGCGTTGGGGAGATTCATTGCGAAATACACCCACTGACACAATCTCCGGTGGTAATCGTCGCAGGATGTCGTGTACTTGCGTTGGAGAAACTTGTCGAACAGAAGGAGCGAAAATGAAGCCCACAGCGCTCGCACCAAAACCAATCGACATGAGGGCGTCTTCTTCTGAGGTCACGCCGCAAATCTTGACGAAAAATCGCTCGACGGAAAATTTCACGAGGCTCGACTCCCAATGCGAAAGCCACCAAACGCCTGCACAAGATCTTGCGCGTTGTCGGAGCGAACAAACGCTTCTCCCACGAGGATGGCGTCAAATCCCGCGCTCGCGGCCTGCTCTGCTGCGTCTGGTGTGGCAAAGCCCGACTCGGCCACCGCGAGAACATCGTCGTTCAGAGAAGCAACGACTGCTTGAGCGCGAGAAGCGTCAACGGCAAAACTATGAAGATCACGTTGGTTCACGCCAATGATGCTTGCACCAGCGTCGAGTGCCGTCGACGCTTCGTCGGCCGTATGCACTTCTACGAGAGCATCAATGCGCAGACCCTTTGCGACGTCGAGCAGAGAGTGCAGTTCATCAGGTGTTAAGGCTGCGACTATCAGCAGCACACACGAGGCGCCCATTTCAACGGCATCGACGACATCATTGGCACTAAGCGTGAAGTCTTTTCGCAAAATCGGCAGAACGCTCACCGATCGGACACTGTTCAGATCATCCATACTGCCCGAGAAAAAATTCTCGTCGGTGAGCACCGAAATTGCAACCGCTCCACCTTTTTCATATTTTGTCGCGAGTTCGCCGGCATCAAGGTTCTCGTTAAGCCATCCCTTCGAGGGTGAACGCCGCTTCACTTCCGCAATGACCGAAAGTCCTGAGGAGCGGTGCTCGAGAAGCGCTTCTCGAAACGATCTCCGCGGTCGTTGGACGAAACTTCGCGTTTTCCAATCACGAGTATCAGCGGCCACCCGCTGGCGATGAAAGGCCAAAATATTGTCCAAATACGTGGCCGGCATAAGGACAGAGTAGTCGGGGGTACTACGAAATCTCCTCGACGAGCACGAGGGGATGACGTGCGCTGGCTTCATTAGCGAAAAAGGTGCGATGCGCAATTCCCAAGGCAGAAAATCCCTCGGTGGTCGTAACCGCGGAGGTGATTCCTTGGAGACCCGCCGGACCCACCGAACGAAGCAACTCGTTTGCATCATCAATTGATGGTCCTTTTACCCGCACAAACCGCCACGGCATCGATGCCCCTCGCGCGTCCATCCGCCCGACGAGTTCTTGGCCGGTGAAACAGCCCTTAGTGAAACTGACGGACTCCGCTACAAATGCTGCACCGAAGACGTGAGGAGCAAGATTCAGAGAAAACTCTTTTGACCAGGGTTTTCCCTCTTCAATCCTCTCGTCATTCGATCGCAAGGGAGCATCAATCGCTTCACTCTTTCGTGTGATGACACAGTCCACTCGTAGCAAAAACCTTCGAAGTCGCGCATCGGCGGCGTCGACCAGTTCACTTGGGACAAGCAGTTCCCAGTGTTTTTCACTGCCCCTGATCCATGCACTCGTGACAATCGTGCCGTCGGCATTTAACAGAAGTGACCACGCGCCATTGGAGCGGTCCTGATCGAGATCCTGACTGACCTGTCCTTGCAGAAAACTCTGGGCGTCTTCACCTTCAAACCGCAACGTCTCCCAAAGCAATTCGCTCACGAGCGAGCCGAGCCAATGGCCCTCAGTACTGCTTCGGCTTTGGCAAGAGCTTCTTCATCTTCGCTACACGGATCGGAGTCCCAGACGAGGCCCGCCCCCGTCTGCACGGAACCATTGCCCTCGCCGTCGACCACCATCGTGCGGATAATAATGGCGGCGTCGAGGTTGCCGCTGAAATCGAAGTAGCCAATGGCGCCGCCGTAGAGTCCTCGTGACTGTGGCTCCATCTCGGTAATAAGTTGCATTGCTCGCACCTTAGGAGCGCCCGAAAGTGTTCCCGCCGGAAACGTCGCACGAAGAACGTCCACGGAACTGACGTCGGGTCGCAGCGTTCCAGAAACCTGTGACGTCAGATGCATGATATGGCTGTACATCTCGACTGTCATGAGTTCTTCAACGTGCACACTGCCGTACTGAGAAACGCGACCAACATCGTTGCGACCGAGATCAACCAACATCACGTGTTCAGCAATCTCCTTTGGATCACTTCGAAGTTCCTCAGCGCGTCGCTCATTTTCTTCGTCGTCATCTGAACGTGGCCGCGAGCCAGCGATTGGTCGCGTGGTGACGCGACCGTCGCGAACACGTACGAGCGCCTCGGGCGACGAACCCACTACGGTGACCTCCGCAAACCTCAAGAAATACAGATACGCCGAAGGATTAATACGTCGAAGCTCGCGGTACACCGAGAAGGGGTCTCCGATTGCTCCAACGTCAAAACGCTGTGAGAGCACAATTTGGAAGATGTCGCCCTCCGCGATTCGTTCTTTCGCTTCAACAACCATGGCTTGGTACTGCTCGGACGCCACGGTTCGCTGGAATTCAGCGAGCGGAAGCTCGTCGCGTTGACGGTGGGCGCGCAGTACTGTTGCCGAAGGCTTTTCAAGATCCTCCATCATTTGTTGCATGCGACTCGCGACGGTGTCGACAATCGCACCAGGGTCACTGTCCTTCATTAACGAAGTGTCGAGGTTCACGACCAGTGTGATTGTTTGACGCCAGTGGTCAAAGGCGACTAATTCGCCAATTGCCATCAAGGCCGCGTCGGGTTGGCGTGAATCAGAATCTCGACGAGTCGGCAACATTTCAATACTTCGCACCACGTCCCAGCCAAACACTCCCACCACGCCTGAGCGGAGCGGAGCAAACGAAGCGGCATCGCCAATCACTGGTGACACCTTCGTGGTCGCAAGGTACGACTCCACCAGCCCGAGCGCTCCGGGTTCATGGGTTAACGAAGAGAAGATGCCCTTGATATCTGCGTGATCGTGATCTTCGACGTAGGTACCCAGCGGACTTCGACCCAAAAACGAGAAGCGTCCAAATCGCTGTCCGTCTTCCACCGATTCGAGGAGAAAGCCGATATCATTGGCGAGGAAATTCTTGACACTTCCGACTGGGGTCAGCGTGTCACTCGTGAATTCCAACGCAACCGGAACCAGATCGAAATCCGTCACGGACTTCGCTAGTTGCTCTTCGAGCTTTTGAACTCGTTCACGTAAGGGCAGAAGACTCACAGATAGAGTCCCGTTTCTTGCTCTTTTTCATCCTTTGAGACCGCGTGAAGATCACGTTCACGCAGCAGAATGAAATCTTCACCGTCGAGTTCAACCTCAAAACGGTCCTCCGCGCTGAATAAAACTCGACTGCCAACGTCAACGCTTCGAACGTGGGGACCAACCGCAACAACCTTGGCCCAGGTGAGGCGCTTGGAAATCTGAGCCGTCGCGGGTATCAAAATGCCGGCTCGTGAGCGCCGCTCGCCATCACTGTCTTCTAGTTTCACGAGGACACGATCGAACAGCACGCTCACGTGGTCCGTCGCGCTTACGGCTTTGGTCATGATTCAAAAGTACTAGAAATTGCCGAAATATCGCCCTCGAGCTTCGGGAGGCCTCATAATGCATGGGTGACAATGCGAAACGAACTCCATACAATCACCTCAACACTTGATGACCTGTCGAAGCGTATTACGCATCTCGTCGAGACTGCAGGTCCCGACGTGGCGGGTGACATCTACACCGAACTTGTGGCCGCGGAACGAACCGTGGGCACGCTGATGCGACGTCTTAATCGTGTTGCCACTCGGTTGGGCTAACGAGCGCCATTAGCCTTGGGAGGGTGGCGATGAACTGGCAACGACAGGATTCGCTTTCGTCACTCGAGCGACTCGAAGTGCTCGCTCTCCTTAACCGTTTAGAAGTCGAATTCGACCGTGAATCTCTTGATGAGGGTCGACGTCGTGTCGTCGTACACGGTTGGAAGGGTCAACACTGGCTGCACTATGAAGACGGCGTCCTTTCGTCGTACGCGCTCGCTACGGGCAACGATCCAGTCGTGGTCGAACTCGCCGGCGGTGGCGTCGACGTTGATCTTCTCGACGAACTACTGCAATTGTCGGCGAACGTTGATTGGTGGACTCGAGATGTCCAGCCCGCTTTTTCCAAAGGTCGGATAATTCGCACACTTCACCTGCTTGAGGTTGACCTTCCCATCCCCGTAGAGCCCCTCCCCCACGAAGTCACTATGCGAACCTTCGAAGTTGGTCGAGACGAACAGGCGTGGTTGATCCAGAACAACCGATCGTTTTCGCATCACCCGGAACAAGGGGCGTGGACCTTGGAGGATATTTCCATGCGAACTATGGAACCTTGGTTTGATCCGTCGGGATTTTTGCTCTTCGAAATTGACGATGTCATCGTGGCGTCGTGCTGGACGAAGGTCCACGAACTGCACCCCGACCGATTCGGAGAGATTTACGTAGTTTCGGTTGATCCTGATTATCAAGGTCGAAAATTGGGAAAGGTCGCCGTAACGCAGGGCCTCAACGTGCTGCGAAAAAAAGGCGTTTCACGAGGATCGTTGTTCGTTGATAGTTCTAACGAGCACGCGCTTGCGCTCTACAAGGAACTTGGTTTCGCTCCGGTTCGCCAGGACAACCTTTGGCGGTTCGAACGTTCCGTTTAGTGGCTGCCTACGCCCTTACCAACGCCATAGGTAATGGCCGCCGAAATTGAAGTCACAAACAATTGACGAATCGCGGTTCGAAACACGCCGCGTTCCGAGAACTTACCGACGATGGCACCCACACCAAAACTTCCAACTCCACCAAATGCCACGGACCACCAAATGGGATTACCGCCCGACGTGAAGAGCCACGGTAGAAGCGGCAACAACGCCCCAACTGAAAACGTAAGAAGTGACCAAAACGCTGCCGTCCACGGCGAACCGGTATTCGAAGGGTCAATACCCAACTCCTCACGTGCGTGCGTGCGAAGTGCCAGATCTGGATTTCGCATCAGATCCGCGGCGAGCCGAGTGGCTAAGTCAGGCTCAATGCCTCGCTGCTCAAAAATCTGCTGCAATTCTGCTTGTTCTTCTACGGGATTCGCCTCAATAGCGCGACGCTCGACATCGATTTCACGTTCCATGAGTTCGCGCTGAGAGCGAACGGAAAGGTATTCGCCGCTCGCCATGGAAAACGCGCCCGAAACGAGTCCGGCAATACCCGCAAGACGTACGACGCTGTGACCAGGTGACGCACCGGCAAAACCCAAAATGAGAGAGACGTTCGTGACGAGTCCGTCGCTGGCTCCAAACACAGCCGCTCGAGCCCATCCACTCGTCAAAGAGCGGTGGTGCTCCTCATAATGCTCGGCCGTCACATCACCTATCGTAAGCGAGGGACAGAAATGAAATGACGCCTCTGGCGTCAAAAGGGGAGGTTTCGATGGTTACAAAGGTAGAAGGACTGGCGGCATTCAGTGACTTAGTTGGGCAACATTTGGGGTACTCGCAGTACGTGAAAGTCACCCAAGAACAAGTCAACCTCTTCGCTGACGCCACCGGCGACCACCAGTGGATTCACACCGATCCCGAACGTGCGGCGAAGGGTCCCTTCGGTCAAACCATCGCGCACGGCTACTTCACCCTCTCGCTCATTCCCGTACTGATGGGTCAGGTCGTGAATGTCACCGGCGTGACCATGGGTGTTAATTACGGTGCGAACAAGGTTCGTTTCCCCTCGCCAGTACCCGTGGGTTCCGAGATTCGAGCGGGAGCGTCGGTGGCGTCCGTTGAGAAATTCGAAGGCGGAATTCAGGTCGCGATGGACGTCACCATCGAGGTTCGTGACGCCGTCAAGCCTTCATGCGTCGCGCAGGTGGTCTTTCGCTATTACGGTTAGACGTGGTGTCAAACACGTCGCTCCCCCAAGGCGCTGAAAAAACGTTTCGCGTTCGAGCGATGTTCGATGCCATTGCACCGCGCTACGAATTCGTGAATCACCTCATGACCTTTGGTTTAGATCGACGTTGGCGGCGAAGGGCCGTCCGCGATCTTCGACTGCCGACGGCGAGTCAAATTCTTGATGTTGCTTCAGGTACTGGCGATTTCAGTCGCGAAGCCTTCGAGCAGGGCTTTCTCGCGACGTCAACGGACTTGAGTTTCGGCATGCTGGATGCCAGCAAGGATTTGCACGCCAAGGTGCAGGCCGACGCCTCGCAGTTGCCTTTTCGAACAGGATCTTTTGATGGCGTGACCTGTGGCTACGCCCTACGAAACTTCACCGATTTGCAAGCAACTTTTGACGAGATGGCGAGAGTTCTTCGCCCCGGCGGACGAATCTCGGTCTTGGAGGTTGCGGAACCGCGATCCGGAATCTGGCGATGGGGCTTTCGACTGTGGTTCCGTCGAATCGTTCCCTTTATCGGCGGTGCGCTCTCCGACCGCGCCGCGTATCAATACCTTCCGCAATCCACCGCCTATCTGCCGGCGAGTGCAACGCTCCGTTCGATGCTCAATACCGCTGGTTTCACCAGTGTCAATCACCGTCTCGTTTTAGGTGGACTGAGCCAACAGTTTCTTGCCACGAAGGTCCGATGAAGATCCTGCGCCAAAAAATAGAGAGCATCGAACCATCGGTTCTTCGAGCTCTTGGAGCGAGAAGCGGCTGGTTGCTCGAATCGCCTGAAGTGCTCCGCTGTGGTTTTGGACAGTCACTCGTGCGTCTAACTATCGAGAAAGGTTCCGGTAGCGAATTTGCGACGCCGGACCTTGAAGCAATCATTTCACTCAGCGGCGAGATTGGCCCCGCCGGCACTGGCGTGGTGGCCTTTGGCGCCATGCCGTTTGATAGCTCGACTGATTTTGTGATGGAGGTTCCCGAATACGTCATCACGCGGTTTTCGGACGGAGAAACGTGGCTAAGCCGTGAAGAGAACGCTAAGGACTTCAAGGCCATTGTTGAATCGAGCATTCCGTCGCAACAACCCCTGCTCGACGTGGAGAACGTTCAGTACGAACCATCGCCCGAGGGCTACGCACAAATGGTGGCGAAGGCTGTTGAATTACTTCGTCGCCATGAGCTGGAAAAAGTCGTGCTTGCGCGCAGTGTTAAAGGAATTGCCTCCGAACACATCGATCCCGCGGCCGTTCTCCAACGGTTGCAAAAGCGGGAACCAACCTGCACGCTCTACGCCATGCCCGGTGGTGATGGCGGACGATTTCTTGGAGCGAGTCCGGAACTATTGCTTCGCGTAACTGACAATCTCGTCACGTGTCGTCCCCTCGCCGGGACCATTGCCTTGCCCGATGAGACATCGTTCAAGGACTACGAAACATGGTTGCTCGGATCGACGAAAAACCTCATCGAGCATCGCATCGTCGTTGACTACATCGTAAATGAATTACAGAGTGTCTGTCGAAAGGTCACCGCCGATCAACAACCAAGCATCGTGACCCTCGGCACACTGGCGCACCTTGGCACGTGGATTGTCGCGCAACGAGATTCACGTCTCACCACCAATAGCGTTCTCGGACTTCTTTCGATTTTGCACCCGACACCCGCGGTGGGAGGTTTCCCAAAAGACGAGGCCATTGAGGTCATGCGACAACTCGAGCGAGGTGATCGGGGGCTCTACGCAGGCGCTGTTGGTTGGATCGATGCCGACGGCAACGGTGAATGGTGGGTCGGCATTCGTTGCCTGTCTCTTCACGATCGTCAATTTGAAGCATGGGCTGGCGCCGGCATCGTGGCCGACTCAGATCCCGTCGCCGAGCGTGAGGAAACGCGCAATAAGTTGATGACCGCGCTCGGGGCGCTCACGACTTCTATTTAAGAAAAAACGGTCCACCAAAGGGACGCGACAGCCCCCATTTAGTTACGAGCCATAAAGCCTCGATGACAATTGCTTGAGACATCTTGCTTTCACCTTGTTCGCGGTCGACAAAGGAAATTGGCACTTCGACAATCGAAGCTCCCGCCTTACGCGCCCGATAGGTCATTTCAATTTGGAACCCGTAGCCGTCGGCACCCACGTGCGTGAAATCAATTTTCTCTAGCGCCGTCTTTTGATAGACGCGGTAACCAGCCGTGCTGTCCTTTACGGAAAGACCAAGCATCATCGAGGCGTAGACGTTGCCGCCTCGAGACAACAACTTGCGTCCAATCGACCAGGACGGTATCGAACCGCCCTTCACGTAACGACTACCAATAACCACCTCGTACGTCAGCGACTTCTCGAGTAGCGACGGCAGCGAGAGCGGATCGTGAGAAAAATCACAATCAATTTCCACGAAGCGGTCGTAGCCGTTTTCAAGACCCCACGAGAAACCCGCTCGGTAGGCCGCCCCCAGCCCATTTTTCGTATCGCGTCGGAGAATGAAGATCGAGCCCAATTCCTTGTTGACGATTTCTGCCGCGTCGGCCGTGCCGTCGGGACTGCCATCGTCCACCACGAGAATCGAGGCATCCGGCGTGGCGGCGCGAAGGGCTCGCAACATGGCCTCAATATTGTCGATCTCGTTATACGTAGGAAGCACGACAAGTACTGGCACCTTTGAATTGTACCGATGGGCTCTCAAGGAAATAATGAGGCATAAGTAAGGCCGGCGTAAGACGAACCCGCGTGTAACGTTGGATAGTTCAAATGGCAAAAAAAGCCCGAAAATCTAGATTCGCTCTCCCGCGGGAGATTCGACTCCTTCTGAGCGCTGGCGTCTTGGTTTTCGTCTTTGAATACTTCGTGATTCCACAATTTGCCTCCGCTCGAAAGTCGCTCCACCTTCTTTCCGATCTCAATCCTTTGCTCGTCATCATCGCCGTACTTTGCGAAGCGGGTGCTTTGCTCGCCTACATGGAACTGACGCGAACGGTACTTACGCCTCACGCTCCCGATCGCTATGACACGCTTCGAGTCAATCTTTCAGGACTTGCGCTCGGCCACGTCATTCCGGGCGGTTCCGCTCCGGCGGGGGCTCTGCAGTATCGACTTTTTAATGAAGCCGGCGTGCCGCCCGCCACCAACGCTTTTGGGCTTGCCGTGCAGGGAAGCGGCTCTGCCGTGGTCCTCAACATGATGTTTTGGATGGCGCTCGTCATCTCAATTCCGCTCAATGGCTTCAACCCCCTTTACGGATTCGCGGCTCTCGCGGGGGTGTTTCTTCTTCTCGCTTTCTTTGGCACGATTTTTCTTTTGATTCGTGGTCAACGCCACGCAGATTCGTGGCTTCGCAATGCCGCCAATCGACTGCCCTGGGTGACTCCCGAACAAGTTTCGAAACTCCTCAACACGGTGGCCGACCGCATCACCTTGTTATTTTCAAACAGGCGAACGCTGTGGGCTTCGCTTGGTTGGGCGAGTGCCAACTGGCTACTCGACGCAGCGTGTCTCTGGGTGTTTCTTTGGGCATTTGGTCACGTTGTTTCGCCTATTGACCTCATCGTCGCGTACGGCATTGCCAATATCTTGGCGGTCATTCCCCTTACGCCGGGCGGCCTGGGCATTATCGAAGGTGTACTCATCCCGACGCTGGTGGGTTTTGGCGTCCCGCACAATCCGGCGATTTTGGCCGTCCTCGCCTATCGCTTAGTCAACTTCTGGATTCCCATTCCCGTCGGTGGATTGTCCTATCTCACCATCAAATCCGGATGGCCTCGAATTAAACCAATTACTGAGTAGCGCTTCTTGAGCGTGAGAGCGCGAGATCCTTCAGTTTTCGTTGGGCGGAACTGTGATTGACCGAAGTAAGACGTCGCCAACGGCGATCGGTGCCAAGAGCCCAACTAAAGGCGTCGTCTTGCCACGTGAGTTCGAAAGCTTCCCAGAGCGAATCTTGAATTTTTGCATCGTCAATGGGCACCACAACTTCCACACGACGATCGAGATTTCGTTCCATGAGATCTGCGGAACCAAAGAACACTTTGACATCCGGATCGTGTTGATCGCCGAAGAAGAAGATTCGCGAGTGTTCGAGGAATTCACCCACCAAACTATGGACCGAAATATTCTGTGAGAGTCCTGGAACGCCCGGACGCAAACAACAAAGCGTGCGCACTACGAGTCGGATGGGGACACCCTCGTTGTTCGCGGCGTAGAGAGCATCAATGATCGCCGGATCCGTAAGACCGTTCACTTTTATCGCAATAGCGCCACGAGGACCCTTGGCTGCTTGTTCGTTAATGAGTTCAATCATTCGATTTCTCGTCGATGTCGGACTCACGATCAATTTCCGGTAGCGAGCGTGTCGAGAAAATCCCGTGAGGAAGTTGAAGAGTTCGCCAATGTCGCGAGTGACCCCGTCATCGCACGTGAGGATTCCTAGATCTTCGTAGACTCGCGCCGTTTTAGAGTTGTAATTACCGGTACCAATATGTGCGTAACGGCGAGTCGTGTCACCCTCTCGTCGAAGAACCAGCGCCGTTTTGCAGTGCGTCTTTAAGCCCAACACGCCATACACCACGTGCACGCCGGCGTCTTCGAGGGCTTTGGCCCATTCGATATTTGCCGCTTCATCAAAGCGAGCTTGTAATTCAACCAACGCGACTACTTGCTTGCCGCGCTCGGCCGCTTTGATGAGTGATGCCACAATCGGAGAATCTCCCGAAGTTCGATACAGCGTTTGTTTAATACCAACCACTTGATCATCGGTGGCGGCTTGAGAAATAAAGACTTCGACGGAGTCGCTAAAGGATTCGTAAGGATGGTGCAGCAGAATGTCACCTTCACGAATTGCCGCAAAAATGTCGCGTACGCCGTCTCCTTCAACCAGGCTGGGCGGCGTCAACGGTGACCACGATTCCGACTTCAACTCTGGAAAATCAAGCGCGTAAAGACTCCACAGATCAGAGAGTCCCAGCGGCGCATCGGTGATGTACACATTGGACTGATCGAGATCAAACTGTGCGACAAGCAGGTCAAGAAAATCGGCGTCCATGCCACGTTGAATCTCTACCCGCAGCGCACGTCCAAAACGTCGTCGGCGAAGCTCTACTTCGAGGGCGACGAGCAAATCATCGGCCTCGTCTTCCTCGAGCGAAAGGTCGCCGTTTCGAGTCACACGAAAAAGATCAGCGTGGCCGATTTCCATGCCCGGGAAGAGTTGACCCAAATTGGCGATAATCAACTCCTCGAGCAGGCAAAACCGGCCCGTAGCAAGCGGCACGAATCGAGGCAACGCCGGCGGAACCTTTACGCGGGCGTTGCGCTCCTCGCCCGTGTCGATGTCCTTCACACTGACGGCAATGTTGAGTGACAAATTAGAGATCATGGGAAACGGATGGCCAGAATCCACGGCGAGCGGAGTTAGTACCGGGTACACGTTCTCTTCAAAGTAATGATCAAGGGCCACGCGTTCTTCTGGGGTGGTCGCGCTATATCGGACGATGTCAATGTCGTTCTCTCGAAGCTGGGGAAACAACGAATCGAGCACAATGCGATCTTGGCGTTCAACTAGGGAAAGCACTCGCTCTCGAATCGCTGCCAATTGTTGGCGCGGGCGCATGCCGTCGACCGAAGGCGTGCCCACACCAGCTGCCACTTTGTCCTCAACACTCACGACCCGAATCTGAAAAAACTCGTCAATCATCTCAGCAAATATGGCGACAAATTTACAGCGATCGAGGAGTCCTACGGACGGATCATCAGCCAGATCTAACAGTCGTGCGCCAAATTCCAAGCGCGAGAGCTCTCGGCTGGAGAAACGTTCAGGCCCAAAGGTCTCGACTTGCGATGTGGTCACTGCGGACGTCCCTATCTAATGAAAACTCACGTTCATTCTAAGGCCTAGGGCTACTGTGGTCATGTGGCGAGCAACCTTGACCTTTCGCGTGCCCAGCCGCGCGGAACAAACCCTTCGAGGGACGCTCAAGGATCAACGTTTCGATCAGTAGAACTCGGCCTACTGGCGTTATCGACACTCATTGTGTGCTCAATGTACGTCCTAGCGTCACTCGGCGCTAAGGGACGAATGCCCGATCGCCTATGGCTCTTTTTAACGGTCGTTGTCGCTATCTCGCTCGGAATGCACGTGGCCATCACAAAGTTTGCACCTCGCTCTTCACAAATCTTGTTGCCACTCGCCACGCTGTTGAACGGCATTGGCTACGTCGAGATTTCGCGTTGGAACCCCGCTCACGCCGAATACCAGGCTCTGTGGTTTTTTGTCAGTGCACTGGGAGTTGTTGCGTTCTTGGCTTTCGTACGCAGAATTCGAGATCTTGACCGTTATCGCTACTTGACCCTGCTCTCCGCAGTGGCGCTGATGCTGGCCCCGCTCGTT
>Ga0302155_10002078_pt1 | contig 13889 bp, 12 predicted proteins | sample I_Bog_N3_1_FD_193508 | JGI IMG/M metagenome (GOLD analysis project Ga0302155, IMG submission 193508) | Peat permafrost microbial communities from Stordalen Mire near Abisko, Sweden - I_Bog_N3_1 | ecosystem: Environmental > Terrestrial > Soil > Wetlands > Peat | place: Sweden: Abisko, Stordalen...
AGCGTGATTACACGATACGAAGCGGAGCGGATGCCCTCACGTCAATCGACGGCGCGTGTGTATCGCTCTTTCCTGAATAACCACGTTCTGCCGAAGTGGGGAGATACGCGGATTCTGGACATACAGCCGCGCACGGTTGAACTGTGGCTCCGTGAACTGCCCTTATCGCCCGAGTCCAAAACACACGTCCGGTCACTCATGCACGGGCTTGTGGAGTTTGCGATGTGGTCCGGTATGTTGGACATGAGCCGCAATCCAATCTCCCTCGTCCAGAACATCGGAGCAGCGCGAAGGGTACGCAAGGCGCGTAGTCTCACAGCGGAGCAGTTCCAAGCCCTACTGAAAGAGCTACACGAGCCATTCGCAACGATGGCCCTGCTGCGCGTCTGCTTGGGCCTTCGCATCAGTGAGGCGCTTGCGCTCAGATGGGCTGACGTGGATTGGCTAGGCTCACGGCTCAGTGTCCGGCGCGGTATTGTGGAGCAAGTTGTAGCGGATGTGAAGACAGAAGGCTCTGCCCGAACCTTCAATCTCACGGGCGAGATGCTGGAAAGCCTAAAGTCCTGCAAGCAGCGGTCCGATTTTTCAGGCGCTGAGAACTGGATATTCGCAAGCCCTATCAAACTCGGCAGGCTCCCGTACTCCTACACGGGTGTATGGCGGGAACTTGAGCGGGCGGCGGGGCGAAAGTCGAGCATCTCGGGACGCACTCTTTCCGGCACACTCATCGCTCATGGCTTGACGCTGTGGACACCTCAGTGGCCGTCCCGCAAAAAATGATGCGTCAGGCAGATATCAGAACCACAATGAACATTTACGGGGATGTTATGACGGACGAGATGACTACTGCGGAAATCAAAGCCGCTCAACTGGCTTTTCAGGGAAACGGAGCGCAAGCAGAGCGCAATGGAAGCTAAGTTATTGATTTTTTTGGCTCCTCAGGTAGGACTCGAACCTACAACCCTTCGGTTAACAGCCACCGAATTCGCCAGTCCTCCTGCTGCTATCGTTTGCTATAAACCACTATACAAGATACGTTTACGAGATCCGCAAAAATTGCGGCTTGCTATCCATACAGCCTGAATTGTGCCCTGTTTTGAAGAAGCATGGGCACAAAAATGGGCACAGTCGTTTGGGGTGAACCCCTCGGTTGAGACGATCTGCAATTGCCACACTTGCCGTTCGATGAATAGTGAGCAATGTGAAAACCCCATCTTCTGTTGCGGACCGGGCGGGGACAATCTTGAGGCGTGAAACATGGGATTTGGGGAGAGGCGTGGTCGAAGTGGCGGCAGCTGGAGTTGAACCCGATTATCGGTTCGATTGCTAATCACAGTTCGAGTTGAAAAAGTAGCCTGGCGGCATCTGGGCGGGAGCCCGCGCCGCGCGAAGACCGGTACAACATTCCTGGCTACACCTCGATCGCGAAGCCTTGCTTTTGAGCAACAGACTTGATCCGACGTGAAAACGTGCTGTAGTGCTGCGCCATATTGGCCGACCACGTGAGTCCGTCCGCGCGCCCAATCTTCAGCCAATACTCTTTGAGTGTCAGGTCATATGCAGTAATAGCTGGCTCCAGTGCTTCAGGGTGATACTTCTCCTCGTGGCGAAAGCTCTCAATCGGCATGCGCGGCTTTTGCGGAGCCTCTTCGGCGACGTAGCCGAGGACGACTCCGGCTACGGGGAAGGTATTCGGTGGTAGTCCTAGCAAATCGATCATTCCTTGCGGGTCGCGGCGAATTCCGCCGATGGGGACGATGCCAAGACCGAAGGCGCGCGCCGCGGTCATGAGTGTCGCCATCGTAATTCCGGCGTCGCTCACCGCGGAGAAGATCGCCTCCAGACTGCGTTGGATCACTTGGATGGCACCGGCCTTCTGGACCCCGAGGCCTGTTTTATAGAAGTCAGCAATCACTGCGATAAACACTGGAGCTTGTGCGATCCATGGCTGGCCACCGGCGATTTCCGCGATGCGAGCGCGGCTTGCCGCATCGCGTATGACGACAAGCGAAATCTGCTGGCTGTTGATGGATGTGGGTGCACGATGCGCGGACTCAATGATGGCATCGAGAATCTGTTCCGGAATATCGTCACTCTTATAACTGCGGCTGCTGTGATGGGCCTGCAACAAACGCACGGTTTCATTCATGAAGCCTCTTTGATGTTGCAGCCCCTTGCACGGCCGCAAGACCGCCCTACTCATTTGCTAGAGAGAGCCATTGATTCCTCTGATGCGGCCAGAGCCGTATAGTCGGTGTAGCCGTGTGGCCCTGGCGTGAAGTAAGTGGCGGGGTCTGGAGTATTGAGCGGCGCATTGTTCGCAAAGCGCACAGCCAGATCGGGGTTGGCAATAAAGAGTTGGCCAAAGGCTACTGCGTCCGCTTCGCCGTCCTGAATGACCTGTTCGGCCAGGGACTGAGTGTATTTCTCGTTTGTAATGTAAACACCGCCGAACTGTTTCTTGAGTTGAGGACCCAGCCTATCCGGACCGAAGTACTCGCGTGCGCACAAAAAGGCAAGTTCGCGTTTGCCGAGTTCATGCGCCACGTAGCCGAAGGTGGATGAAGGGTTTGAATCATGCATGTCGTGGCTATCGCCGCGTGGCGCCAGATGCATACCCACTCGCTTGGCCCCCCAAACGGAGATCACCGCGTCAGCGACTTCAAGCATGAGCCGAGCGCGGTTCTCGATCGTCCCACCGTATTCATCCGTGCGGTGATTGGAACCGTCCTGAAGAAACTGGTCGATCAAGTAGCCGTTGGCCCCATGTATCTCCACACCGTCAAATCCAGCTATCTTAGCGTTCTCCGCACCATTGCGGAATCCCTCGACGATACCCGGGATCTCTGACTTATTCAGGGCGCGTGGCGTTACATACCCAGTGATGGGGCGTACCAAGCTCACATGGCCGGCAGGCGCGATGGCGCTGGGAGCAACCGGCATTTTGCCCTCCAGAAAGCGCGGATCTGATATGCGGCCTACATGCCATAACTGAGCGAAGATTCGGCCACCTGCTCGGCGCACAGACTCAGTCACCAGCATCCAGGCCTCGGTTTGCTGCGGCGACCAAATGCCAGGAACATTCGCGTAGCCAACGCCTCGCGGCACAACCGGAATGCCCTCGGAGATGATCAGGCCGGCAGCGGCGCGCTGTGTGTAGTATTCGATCATGATCTGCGTCGGAATGTGGTCAGGCGTGCCACGCAAGCGAGTAAGGGGAGACATGATCACACGATTTGGCAGGGTGATTTCGCCGATTTTGATAGGGTCAAATAATGATGGCATGAAGTGATTCCTCAATGAGCAGTAAAATGCGGTTAAGTTACTTCAGAAAGATCGGAGATGCGCCCGCCTTTAACGCAACTGACGCTTGTACTCCAGTCTGTGACAAAGGTATCGTTTGTCGATGCGCTCTCCGCCATAGCGCATAGCGGTCATCTTGTTGGAAAGAATTTACAACTCGCGATGCAGCTCGCCATGAAGTGACGCTTTACTTCATTTAACTACCTAAACCGGAACGTCTTCTGCTCTCTATTGCTCACGCTGTTCGCCATTAGGGTCTGACTACCGTCGCAAGCAACTCGGCGAGACCGTTCCACGCGATCTGGACGCCAATGCAAAGCAGAAGGAACGCTACTACCCGCAGGATGCCGTGTGCAGCCGATGGCGGAATGACTTTGGTAATCTTTGGCGCATACGCATGGCAGATATGCGCGCCAGTGCAAAACCAGGCCTCAGTGCTCCGCATAAGCGGGGCGCTTCGGCGGAGTACAATTATCGAGGAAGAAGGAAACACGTCAGAGGATAGAAGCGAAGGATGTCTGACAATCGGGTGCTGGCAACGCCATTCCGAACCACTCCCTGCCAAGTGGCCGCCACATCGCAGCCGCTTTCCCTCACAAATGACACCTTTAGAGTTCCTCGCTGTATGAAGAGGTCGAAGTCCGCTCTATATTGCTCACAACTTGAAGATATTTAAGCGTTGATAGAACAGGTTCGGCCGACAATGCGTTCGGCTTGACCTTGTTCGTTTACAACTACTCCATCCCATCACCTCAGCAAACCCGAGTTGGACATCTTCGATCTTGCTCTGGATGTTGATCAGGTTGAGGTCTCGCACGCAGTGTTTATCGACAATACGCCGCTGTTTGTTCAGATCGCTCAAGGCCTAGGAGTTAAGAACATTCTTCATGCGGACTTGAGATCGACACGTGTAATGCTCTCCGCGATTGGATTGAAAGTGGACAAGTGAGTTTTTCGCGGTATTGCCTCCAATGCAGACCCTCGCTCGATACCGGCAACTGTCAAGTCCGATCTATCGAGTCATTGTGCGATTGTGACCATCCTTTAAGATGCACGCTGCTCGATGATTCCAATTGTGAAGAGTCAAACGTCGGGATAGGGATGCGGCACTCTTGTGGGCGTTCGATGTGAGCCACATCAGGCTTTGCTGCGGATCAGCGAACAAAATTTAAGCGCTTTGGGCAATTGTCTTTAGTTCTTCCGATGTTGCGATTTCTCGGCTCAGCTGGTTGCATAGATCAAACTGGGTTACCGGCTGCCGAAAAGCAGCACGAGTCTTTGCTTCCACGAGGTTCCGGTGTGAACTTCTCGGCGTCTTCCACACTGATGGGCTTGTTTTCAGTCAGAACATAACGTAAGGAGGCAGCAATGGCCGCACCGGATACGTTTCCAGGTTTGACACCGAACACGCTGATGCTGCGCGAGGCGCGACTGCCGGTATTCGGAAGGGATTCGGCATTGTCCGTGGAACGGGTTTCCAGCCGGTCGAATCCTACAAGGATAGCCGTAATCGGAAACCATCTTCCTCGTCAATGTGGAATTGCGACCTTCACGTCGGATTTGTGTAATGCGATTGCCGCCGAGTATAGATCTTCTGAATTGTCGGTTGTAGCTGTCAACGACCCATTGTCGCCATATGCCTACCCAGCACGGGTGCGGTTTGAGATCACCGAAGGCGACATCTCATCCTATCGTGCGGCCGCGAGCTATCTTAACTCCAGAGACTTTGATGTCGTTTGTTTGCAGCACGAATACGGAATCTATGGGGGAAAGGCCGGCAGCTATGTTCTTGAGCTGCTCAAGCATCTCCGAATGCCTGTTGTGACAACACTACATACGGTTCTTCGTGAACCGGATGTCGATCAACGAAATGTTCTCCAGGAAATCGCCGCACGATCCGAGCGGCTTGTCGTGATGAGCGAGCACTCTTCCCGATTTCTTCAAGACATATACCGAGCTCCTGAAGGCAAGATCGACCTGATTCCCCATGGCATACCCGACTTGCCCGTTGCAACGCTGAAAATTCACAAGGTCGTCCCCGCAACCACAAGAAAGACTGTTCTGCTCACATTTGGTCTGTTGTCTCCCAATAAGGGATTCGAAAGTGTGATTCATGCGTTGCCGAGTATTTTGTCCCGGCATAGCGATGTCGTTTACATCATTGCAGGCGCCACTCACCCTCATGTCCGGCTTTGCGAGGGTGATCAATACCGGTTTCAGTTGCAAGCCCTAGCAAAGAAACTTGGAGTTGAGAAGAGCGTAATCTTCTATAACCGGTTCGTGAGTCCTCAAGAAATGGCTTCACTGGTGACTTCGGCCGACATTTACATTACGCCCTATCGATACGAAGCGCAGGCCGTGTCGGGAACACTTGCATTTGCGCTGGGCGCCGGGAAGGCGATCATCTCGACACCGTACTGGTACGCCACTGAACTCCTGGCTGATGGGCGTGGGGCACTTGTTCCCTTTGAGAACTCGGGTGCCATAGCAGATGCGACAATCGGATTTCTGGATGACGATACGGCTCGTGAGGCGATGAGCAAACGGGCTTACCTCTATGCACGTCGCATGGTTTGGAATCGAGTAGCACAGTCCTATATGCGGACCTTCGTAAGCGCTCGCATCAACTGCATGCAGCCGGATCGCTTGGGGTTTCTGTACAAACTTTCGAAAGCAGCAATACGCGCCGACTCGCAAGTGCCTGAGAATTTACGCTCTTTCGTTCATTGAGGAAAGTTATGACCTCTGTTCCGTCCGATCAAGTGAGGTCAGCTCCCCGGCCTCAGGCCGCTGTTGTCGTTGCCCATCCGGATGACGAGATACTTTGGTGTGGCGGCTACATACTGAACCATCCGGAATTCCATTGGCGAATCGTGACTTTATGCAGGGCAGAGGATTCAGACCGCGCTCCTAGGTTCAGTCAGGTTTTGCAGGAACTGGGGGCGGATGGTGAGATGGCAAATCTGGATGATGGACCCGATCAGGTGCCGCTACCGCTCGCGCAGGTTCAAGAGACCACCGCCAGGCTATTGGCTGGAGTTAAATATAGCTTGATTTTGACCCATGGCCCGATGGGCGAGTACACACGTCACCGCCGACATGAGGAATGCTGCCGAAGCGTCGTAGAGCTTTGGCAAGCAGGTGGTATCGACACAGTGCGGCTGTGGCTTTTTGCTTTCGAGGATGGGGGACGCGCGTATTTGCCTCGGGTTCGCGACGATGCGGATCGGCGGGACATGCTGACAGAGAGCGTCTGGCTTGAGAAACGCAGGCTGATTACCGATGTTTACGGTTATGGAGCCGACAGTTGGGAAGCACAGACCACTCCGCGGGAAGAAGGCTTTTGGTGCTTTGACTCTGTGCAGGCAGCGGCAAAACGAACGGCATTCTGGGAGCAATAATCGTGAAAGTACTCGTATTGAGCGAATACCCGGCACCGGCGGCCGGCTTGGCCCTGCAAGGTGAACTATTGTGCACGGGGCTCAGTGAGATGGGCGTGGACGTCCACCCGGTACATTTGGAATCGACTTTGGAAAAGGAATGGTACTTTCGCTGGTTCAAGCCAGACGTCGTAGTCGGCGTAGGGTTCTGGGGCCACCTTCCAAATCTGGTCTTGCATTCGCAGAAGTTTGGGATGAAGGCCGTGCCGTGGCTCGTAGCCGATGGTTATGTCGCAGAACATCGTGACGTACTGAATGCTCTGCCACTGATCCTGGTCACCTCCAATTGGGTAAAGGAGGTGTACGTCAGAGATGGCATCAGGGGAGACAATATCGTCGTTCTTCCAGTGGGGTGCGGCACGGACCGATACAAACCGCACAGCCAAGATGACCTGAAGGTCCAATCGATCCGCGAGGAGTTTGGAATATCGCATGATCAGTTGATGATCCTGACCGCCGGTGGAGATGGAGCGTCAAAAGGCGCCCAGGAGGTCATGCAGGCACTGGCGATGATCGATGCCGAGGCGCCCGACTGGAGATATGTCTGCAAGGTTTGGCCTCAACCCCGTACCGAACAACAGAACCTGATCGATCTCAAACTGGCGGCGGATCTTGGCATCGGCGAAAAGGTCATTTACTCGACTAATGTGGTCTCGCAGAATTTCATGCCTTATTTGTTGTCTGCCTGCGACATCTACGCTGCGCCTTCGCGGCTGGAGGGCTTTGGCATGATTCAGGTCGAGGCAAACGCCTGTGAAAAGCCGGTGATCGCAATCGATGCCATGGCATTTCGCGACACGATGGTCCACGGTGAGACAGCATTCCTGGCGAAGGTGGCTGAGGAAAGAAAGATCACCGAGGCGCTCTACGGTGAAGGCCACGACTACGAGACCAGTCATCGGATCGTGTTTCCCAACCCACGAACAGTTGAATACCGGGCCAGCGTGCCGGACATCGCAAAGTATCTTCTGCAACTCATGAAGGACAGCGCACTGCGAAAGCGCATGGGGGAAGCGGGTCGTAAGCGCGTGGTCAAACTATTCGACTATCGTGAGGTTGCTCGCCAATTTGTCGAGATCGTCTCCGACCGATTGGGTATCCAGTAGAGAGCTTTAAGGCGCGTGTGATCGTCTTCTCAACCCAGTACCCCAACGAGGCGTCCATGTCTTTCGACGATAAGTCACGAATCTCTATCGAGCAGGCTAAAGATGCGGCCCTAAACATCCTGCTGCATAACGCACACGGGCCGTTTCAAGGACTGCCTCGCACTGCCGGGTGGGGATACCCAGAACCTTACACGCGGGATCTGATGATCTCTGCCCTCGGATTTTTGGCAACTGGCAACGAGAAGCTTGCGGACGCTCTGGAGCGCACACTGGTAGCGCTTGCGAACAATCAGTCGCCGCATGGCCACATCCCATCCCTGGCCCACGATTCAGCCAACCGCGGCTCCAGCGATTCGACGCCTCTCTTCCTTTTTGGGCTGGCCCTTTATAGAATATCGACGAATCAGCCGCAGTTCCTCCACGAGGCAGCCGAGAAGGCTCTGCGATGGATGCAGTACCAAAGTCCCGATGACAGGGTGATGGTATGCCAGTTGCCCACCAGCGACTGGCGCGATGAGCAGTACGTAATGGGGTATGGGCTCTACGTAAATATGATCGTCTACGCCTATCTTCGCCTTTACGGAGAACACGATTCCGCCGATCAGTTACGCGGATTGATGAGCCGCCTGGAAGTCAGTAGCGAAGAGAAGATCAGCTATGAGCAAGAGGCACTTGTGGAGCCTTCCGCACCTTACTACGCGCTCTATTCGTACAAAATCATGAGCAGCGACCGCTTCGATCTGCTGGGCAATAGTCTGGCGATTCTGACTGGAATTGCTCAACCTGACCGGGCTGCGAAGATGCTGCTTTGGGTTGAAGCCGAGTGCGAAGCCATGCGGGGCCGCGGAGAACTTGCCGTAGATTTGCCGCCCTGTTTGTTCCCGTACATTCTGCCCCATCATGCGGATTGGCTGCCGCGATATGAGCGCTACAACCGGCCGGGAGACTATCACAACGGAGGCGTGTGGCCCTTTATCTGTGGCTTCTATGTAGCGGCGTGCGTAGCGGCAGGGCAAATGGATCTTGCGGAGCGCAAATTGCTGGCGCTGACAGAACTGGTCAAGCCATGGCATGAAGACGCGGCGGAGTGGGGATTTAACGAATGGATTCACGCGCAAACCGGTAAGCCCAGCGGCCGGGATTGGCAGACATGGTCGGCAGCAATGTACCTTTACGCGGCTGAATGTGTGCAGCAAAAGAGAACCCCGTTCTTCGACCTGACGCGCACAGGCAACCCGGACATAGAAGAATAGCGCTTGCTCAGATTGCCGAGTAGGTATCTACATCTCTAGAACAGCCTTCGAGAGATTTCTGGGCCGGTCCACGTCTACGCCTCGCTCCATCGCCATGAAATAGGCAAAGAGTTGCAGGGGCACAATCTCGGCAATAGGCAGCAGATACTCGCTTGCCGGCTGCACTTCGACGCAATCGCTCACCAGTCCCGGCACATCGCGGTCTCCGGTATTGATGACGGCAATCACCTTTGCGCCCTGAGCCTTCATCTCGCGCAACAGGTGAACGGTCTTCTCATAGCGCACCACCGAGGCCTCAAGCGAGGGGTCGACGGTGGTCACCACTACGAGCGGCACACTATCGCTGAGCAGCGCATTGGGTCCATGTTTCAGTTCGCCGGCTGGGTAGCCCTCGGCATGAACGTACGAGGCTTCCTTCAGCTTCAGAGCGCCCTCGCGCGCAATGGCGTAGTGGATGCCCCGGCCCAAATAGAGAAAGTTGCCAGCTGTGCTGTACTTGCGCGCCAGCGCGGCCATCCGATCACGCCAACCGTCAAGCTGCCCACCGATGCTGGCCGGGAGCGCGCGCAACTGCCCGATGTTGGCCTGTAGCTCCACGGCATCCATCACTCCCAACCGCCGCGCCTCATAGAGTCCCAGCAGAAAAAGCACCGCCAACTCACAGGTAAAGCTTTTGGTGGCTGGAATCGCCTTTTCCACCCCGGCGCCCAGAGGCATGGAGACGTCAGCCTCCCGCTCCATGGTGGAACCGGCCGCGTTGGTAATGGCCAGCGTCTTCGAGCCACGCCTCCGCGCCTCAGTCAGTGCTGCGAGCGTGTCCGAGGTTTCGCCCGATTGAGAGATCACGATCACAGCCGGAAGTCGTCGATCACGCCCACCCCAGCAGCTCAGCTCGCTTGCATATTCCACATCCACGGCCAAGCCGCACAGATCTTCCAGCAGAACCTCCGCTGCCAGGCCGCTGTGGCGACTAGATCCGCTGGCGGCAATCAGCACCTCGCCGGCCGAATTCGCCCATCCCTTCAGGCGCTCAGCCACGTCGCTCCTGAGGTTGTTGCTTTCCAGATAGAGCGCAAGCGTGCGGTCAAGCGCCGCCGGCTGCTCATAAATCTCACGCAACATTTCGTACTTGAACTGCTGCAAATCGCTCACTCTTGTATACGTCTGGCGGGCGTCAACTCAGCCAGATTCGATCATATAGGATTAAGACTCTCTATCGGACTTTGCGTCCGCTAGCTCGACGCTACAAAGTGCGATCGATTTGTGGCTGAATGGCAGACCGTCCAATCCCGTTTCGTCGATCATCCCAAAACTGAAGTCCATAAAGCTTGCTGCATTGAGCCTGTTGTAGAGGCCCCACGACTCCTTCCAAGCAGAGCTTCATAGCACTTCATTCCATTGCGGCGAGGCTGCAACCGTAGCGTTCAAGTCGACGCCGTCGCCAGGGAGTGGCGATCCTTCACGAGAATCAAAACAGAGCGCACCGACTCTGGTTTCGCTCTCAACCGAGGCTCCTTGCACTACCAGAAGGCCTCTACGCTGTGGGCAGTATCCATCAAGACCAGAGCCTTCTACCCACTCTGAATGTTCTCATCGCAGGCAATAAAACAGGTCCGCAGCCGGTCAATCTCGAAAGCGGTGAATCTATTGTTTACGCACAAACTCACCCAGCTCGTTTTCACGATCTTCTGCATCGTCCGAGCAATGGAGATGGTTTCACTCGGCGATAGACCAAAACCTGCAACATCGGTTAAGGCATTATCAATCGTTGCCCGACGTCCATTCCCGATGATATTTGATCTTGTGCAAAGTAGTTCAGATTATTGGCTCTCCTCAAGGCGATAGTTCCGTTGGAATCACGGCAGTCGCTTAACTTGGCGAAGAGGTAGCTCAGATGACTAAGAGTTCGGATAAGGATGCCCCTCCAGGACGAAGGTCGCCCTGGTTAGAAATTGGAAGGGTTCTGCTTCTTATCGCCTTGGCAGCCGCCCTTTATCTACTTGGCCAAAGCATGGTGCATCATCGCTTCCTTCGAAGAGGCAGGGTCGATCGGAACGGCACCCTCAGACCATAGCGGGCACTGCAAGATCCTTGGTCGCGGTTTTGAATGATGCCAAGCTACGCATTCCGTAAAGTGAAAATCTCATGCGAAAGGCTTACTTGCAACGTGCCATGCTGCGCGGATGACGGCGTTGCTGTCACGGCAACTGTATCGGTCATCTCTGGAATTTCCGCGCAGCATCTCAACATTTCTCGACCTCCACTATGTCACCCACCTTTCAGCCGGTCAATTGTTGAATGTAAAATCTCCGGGGCCACGGCAGGTTGCACGCATTCGTCATAAAGAGGATCATCAAGAAAACTCTTCTCGCTACAGACCACAAGGAATTTGGCGCGAGGCCACCGCTGGCGAATGAACAGGCTGACAAACTCCAGTTCGAACGTGGAGAGCGTGTTGTGGAGGATTACCACCTGAGGGGATTCATGCCTCGGAATCTCCCACAACTCCCGATAATCTGTTGTTATGGTTAGGCGGAAGCGCGGTCCATCAAGCAGAGCGTCGTAGATTTTACCGCAGCGATCCACCGGCCCCACATAGAGCACATGGATCGCTGTTTCCATCCGAATTCGCCTCTTTCCCAGACTCCAGATCGCGTTTTCGTCTGCGCCTTTAGCGAGGTTGCAGAGGCTTTTCATGCGACCTCCGCGAGGCCAGGATCGTTTTCCATAACGCAAAGAGGCTCTATGGCATTCATCGGAGCTACCAGAAAAATTGCGAGCAGGGGCCAGAGAGAATACATAGTATGTTCCTCGACTGAGAATTCGCATCGTTATACAGTTCGATTTAGAGCACGCGGCAGCCGCGCCAACTCACTAACGGAACCGTGGTGCCAACTATGCCAGGGAGAAGCGATTTCGAGGGGGAGAGCGGAGCGGGATCAGGGAATCGAAATATACCAAGTCAAGCGCGTATACAGGGCGTTTGTACGCGACGGCACGGCTGAATCGGGGGAGCCGTTGAATGAGGACGCAAATTAGCTGTGATCGGAGGCCGTGATGCGACTTGGCTTTGAGTCTTGAAGCCGCCGCCTCAGAAACGTCACACGAGTCGATCCACAAGTGTGCAACCGGAGTCCGCGCCGAATGGGCCGCATGGCGATGAAGGGACAGCTTATAACCAACCCCCGACAGAACTACCGCAATTGCCAGTCCTACGATTCCGAGAGCGCCGGGTCTAGATATCTGTCTCCAGGATGTATATCGGCTCAACGCCCACATTCTGGTGCGGAGGATGCACCACTGCGCGGCTCTAGCGATTATCGTGAATAGGCTTCGGGCTGACAATTCGTCGAATCGCTCCTTCTGCCTGCGGGAAAAGAATCACACCGCTGTAGTCGCCATTCCTGGAAGAACGTCATGTGCCAGGCTATCGACGCGTTACTTCCTGGCTTACGCGCATTACCTTCACCGTTCTCCGAGCATTTGGCATTTCGAATTACGGAGTGCCGACCTTAACAGTGAATGCTGTACCGTTGCATCAAAAATCAGCGCTCGCCATTATCGGATGACGCTCTGGGGTGCGGCCGGTTAATCCCCTTTTCCTGTTGACGAGAGTTTTGACTTCGCTGCTCCTTGCTTCTTTTCTTGATTGAGAAGATCATGATCGCAATCACCCAAGCCGGAAAGCCTCACGTCATGACTTCAGAATTTTCGCGCGTCGACTTCAATTATCCGCATGCCGAATAAACGCACCTGTCCAAAACAGAACAGCGATCGAGTGGACATTCTTCCACACTCGATGGGGGGATGAGTTGCGGTCCTCGCAAGTGAAGATCGGTAGGAATTGCGAGCGAGCGAACCAGAGTGAGATCCAAGACACTTCGCGCTCTCTGCGGCGCAAATGAAACACGAATTGGATCACGGATCGGCTTTCGATCCGTCACACAGTCATCAGAGGATCAAAATCTAGGTATGACCTTACGGTTACGAATTGTCTATCTGGTTCTTCTCATCGTGCCCGGTTTTGTGTTTGCTGACCCTGCACCATTCGATCTGGCTGGCCCAAAACTTGAAGTCAAAGTAATCCATGCAGGCAAAACCCTGCCGATCTCCGAGGTTCCCAACCTCTCGGTCGGCGATCAAGTGTCGATCAAGGCCGATCTTCCTCCAGGCCAGTCGGTCCATTACCTTCTTGTGGCCGCGTTTTTGCGCGGGGCAACCAACCCGCCGCCGGAAGACTGGTTTTTCTCGTCGCAGACCTGGAATTCCAAGGGCAGTGGCGGACTGAAGATCACGGTCCCAAAGGATGCCCAGCAGGTGCTCGTCTTCCTGGCCCCGGAGACCGGTGGAGACTTCAAAACGCTGGTCAGCGCGGTTCGCGGCAGGCCTGGCGCCTTCGTGCGCGCATCGCAGGATCTCAATCAGGCGACACTTGATCGCTCCCGGCTGAAGGTCTATCTGGCCGCCATCCAAACAATCAGTCAGACCGATTTCGACCATTTGAAGACGGCTTCACCGCTGCTCGCACGCAGCCTCTCCATCAAATTCGATTCCGATTGTCTTCAGAAAATACCCGAGCTGCAGGCTCCCTGTCTGATGCAGGGCCGGGACGCACTAATTTTGAATGATGGGCACAGCACCTCGATTGTTCAGGCGCTTACCTCCGGTCCCACCAGCGACCTGGCCTTTGCGCTGAGCAGCACCCCGCAGGCAGGATTTGGCTATTCCAGCCCGTATATCGCCTCGGCCATGGACATTGCGCGCATCATGGAATCCTTCCGTACCGC